>Ga0207897_100099_pt1 | contig 45653 bp, 41 predicted proteins | sample LinPmetageLP42_FD_184054 | JGI IMG/M metagenome (GOLD analysis project Ga0207897, IMG submission 184054) | Marine viral communities from the Pacific Ocean - LP-42 (SPAdes) | ecosystem: Environmental > Aquatic > Marine > Oceanic | place: Pacific Ocean | collected 2010-08-27
CGTCACTTTGGGTGAGAACCTTGTCATCAATAAAAACCTCATCAATTTCGCCGTAGAAACTGTTTTCCCCGGTTCCTTGTCCGCCAATATACAAACGGGGGGCAACAGCGTTCAAATTAGATGACCCATTAAATGAGGTTTGATCTGCCTGTTGCCCGTCAATATACAGAGTTAAACGACGTGCATTACGGTCATAGGAAGCCGCCAGATGATGCCAGTTATCGTCCAGCAAATTTGTTTGCCCTTGTCGCGTGTTACCTGCCTCGACATTAACAATTTCGCCGTTATTTCGGCGTATTTCAAAATACAGTCCGCCACCATCGCGGGTGTCCTGCCGGTAAACTTCGAAACGTCCGGAAGCCCCCTCAGTAGGTCCGTTACCTATCACTAAAAGACTCTGGTAACGATCCGACTGATTTTGCCCAGTAGCACTGCCTTTAAACCAAAACGCAACACTTACAGATTCAGCATTAGCAATTGACTGAGCGTTATCTACGCGCACTGCGTTATCACCATTAAATTTGCCATAACGGCAGGTGCCTGGGCTGCCTGCAATTGCCGGATTAAACCCTGAAGTATTTGCACCTCTTAATGCTTGCCCGTGCAGCCCGTTGCCGGAAATATCCAGAACTTCACCAAACTGCCCTCTCCACTCGACTTGATCAAAAGCCCAGTAACCAAGCCCGTCTAACGGCTGGTCGGGCGGTTCACTCCCGCAAGGCCCTTCGTTGTTGTTGATGTCACAGGTTTCTCCCTGAACATTACTTTCGTCAATAATCTGCGGGGCATTGACATAGCCTGTTACCGTGCTCGAGTTAGGAATGGTGACCCTGTCAGTAGCGTTAATATTTCCATCAACAATATTCGCTCCATCCAGCGTTACGCTACCATCTGCATCAATATCACCATTTACATCGGAGCCGTATCTAAGTGTTACGTCGTCGCCGGCAATAATATTGCCATTAACGGTGTTTTCGCCCTCTAACACAACGCGACCGTTACTGGTGATCGCCCCCTCTACGTCTGAACGAAAACGTAAAATGGTATCACCGCCACTGAAAATAGCACCGGAGACATCGTTTTGTCCTTCGAGTACGACATTCCCGTTTGTAGCGTTAAGGTTGCCATTTACCTCAGTTAAGAAGCGCACAATGACATTATCTCTGGCATCAACATTACCCGTAATACTGTTTTCACCCTGTAAAATAACGCTGCCGCTGGTCGAGCGAATGGAGCCATCAATATTTGTTCGAAACCCCACTGATACGTCGTTTGCCGCAACTAAAGAACCTGAAAAAATGTTTTCATTGGCCAGGGTAATGTTTTGCTGGCTGCTAATATTCGCGTTAATAACGCTTTGAAAGCCGCCGTTATATGAGCCCGTAGTAGTGATTGTTAACTGCTGAGCGCCGCCATTCTCGTTAATGCGCATTTCAGAACCAAGATTAAAATTACCATTCACATTAATCACAACCAAATTGTTGCCGGAAATTTGGATTCGGTCGCGGAAATTCAGATTTAACCCGTTAGGACAGGTATAGGTATTACCAGATTTAGAACACCCGGGCAGATCGTTATTTGGTAAGTTGTAAGTCGCAGCCACAGCAGAGAACGAAGTAAATACCACTAAAGCGACGACGAAAACCTTAAGCACTTTCGACATAACCGTCACTCCTTAACAATTCGGTTTCTGTGGCTTGCGAACCTGAGGGCGGAGGAACTATAACTTTCATTGCATCGACCTTGCCTCTGCAGCCAGCACACGGCTCGCACTCTGATTTCCAACGTCGCACCGACCTGTTGACTCGATGCGGTAATGAGTTTCGCCAGCAGCAGGATAAAAATAATCAGTGCACTCGACAGTGTACTCGCAGCGCTTGAGTCCACCGCGACTGAGTGTAATGGTGGTTCGAGTCACCTCCTCACAAGATTGTATCGTGGAATTTAGCGGAAACAGCTCAGTCATCGCATTTTGCAGGCCTGTCTCGGCGGCAAAAAAAGCCCGATTTCCAAGCACTTCAACCACAACACTTTCGGAACTCGTACGCACTAGACGGCCAAGAACACTGACTAAAAGACCCAACACAACGATCACAAAAATAGCCACAACCAGGGCACTGCCGCGCTGACTTCCAGAGAATTTTATTGGATTAAAGGTTTCACGGTGCATTGGGTATCCGAATATCGTGATTGTAATATAAACGTTCTTGTTGACGACTACGGTATTCTAAAAATACATGAATAACATTACTGCGTCTTAAAACTGAGCGCTCCACCTGAAAAGCTGACGTTTTGTTACTATCAGGCGCATTTATTAAGTTAACGAGGTTCGAACTTATTTGCGACTTTTTATGATTGAGAGGCAAAAAATCATTGGGTTCAGGTTGTTCCGCAAGCCAGCCATACTTTTCATATCGAAACAGTTTATCCCCTTCAATACAGAAACTGACCGGAGTGTTGCCGACATAGAGTCGTTGACGCGGCGACCGCTGCGCGAATAAGCTATCATCGTTTAGTGTTATGGGGGTATGTTCGTCTACCCTAACTGTGTTTTGCTCTACAGTGGCGAATCGATTTTCGTTTCTGTATATCCATGTGGGTAAAGTCGCGTAGATAAATAGCCTATCTTCGGTAGTAATGTCATCCCAATCATCTGCTGTACTGACAAAGTCTAAGCTTTTTTCATCCGTTTTCCGGAAAGGCGCATTATAATAAGTACCCGCAACTTTTATAGGAACAAACTCCAGGCACTGAAAAGTGGTATTTACTGGTTGAGAAGGTGTGACCCGTACGCTGTTAGGTACTGCATTACGAATCTCCCTGGTCATTCTTTCTATAGCAAAACGACTTTGCTCAAGCTGTTTCAGTCTTTCTGCACCGATTGCATACATCTCAGCGCCTATGCCTACAAACCTAAAGGTAAAGGTCGAAACAATTGCCAATAACACGATGACAATAATGAGCTCAATTAAGGTAAAGCCTTTTACCCTCATCACCAATTGCCCCGCTGCGCTGAAAACTCAATACGCTCATTCTGCGGAGTCACAATAACAACATCAATCTGCTTGATAACATTAACATTAACATTAACATTATCGTTATCGTTATCGTTATCGTTATCGTTATTAGGGATACTATAAACCCGAATTTCGGCACTAAAACCTCGATAAAAATCCGGTTCGATATTATTGCCAAAAATATTAGTTAAACCTGTTTCAGTTATACCGAGACAATTAAAATCGTCGACATCATCAAATTCGCTACGCGTTTCTCCGCTATCAATATTAGGAAGAGTGTTACCGGTAGCAGGACAGGATTCATTTTCTGAAGGGTTGGTACAATCAGCTGTACTCTCGAAGCAGCGCAAAGTGCCTGTGTTATTTTCATCAAACTTTCGCGACATAATCTCATTCATCAAACTTTGACCTAACTCAGCCGCGCGAACTTGTTGCCATGGATCCACTGTTTGACGAAACAACGTACCCATACCCGTCGTAACCACTAAGGTTACGATGGCAATAACGACTAAGCCAACAACAATTTCAATAAGCGTAAAGCCTTTTGACTGCTTAACACTCATAGATATAACCTTCTCGATTTATACAGATATTTCGATTGGCTCCTGAAATCTCTGTTAGTTGGAGAATGCATGGCTCTGACTCATTTAGGCAAACACGCCTTTCTTCAGCTGTCGTATCACCTGCTTTTATGAAAATCACAGGGCGCCCAAGGCCATCAAAACCAATATGATCATTATCCGGACTTGCTCCTGATAATGAAAACTCTACTCCTCTCGAGTCACGAATTTGGTGATTAGTTTCGTCTGTAGAAGGGAGTTGATTAGCACTAGCTAATTTAGGGTTCGAACAATTATTATCAGTAGTAAGCGGTTGACCTAAGGTATTCTGTGATACCGCTGCCACGTAGCAGTTTTGAGTATCCTGCATAGCCTGTAACTGAATGCCGCGCAAAATACTCATTGCTTGTTGCCGTAAGACCTGGCTTTTTGTGCCGGAGTTATCAAAAAAGACCGGACCGACCGTTACCGCGAGTATACCGATAATTACCAGTATGATGATGAGTTCTATGAGGGTGAAACCCCGGAGTTTCATTGGAAGCTCCTAATTTACAGGCACATGCCATAGCACGCGCCTGTAAACAGACAATTTAACAACCAGAGGTATCAATAGTGATTGCGGGAGGGGTATTAGCATCAGCCGCGTTAGCGTAGTTTACCTGGCAATCTCCATCACTACTCAGAGCTGTACTAGTATCATCTACTGATTCCGCAGGTGCTATGTAGATAGTTGTGCCGACAACCGTATAGACCCAGTCTTCACTTGAAAAGGGAACTGCTGGATCGCTACTGGAACCGGCTGTATCATATGCACCTAAACTAGCTGCTTTAACGATACCGTCAGCTGATGCAGCAGGGTAACCGTTCACGGTAGCTACACCATTAACCGGCACGGGAGTAGCCGAAGTACCATCCAAGTCGTCATCGATGGCAGCTTTTGCATAAACTGTTTGAGCAGCGCCCTGTAAAGCACCTTTTAAGCCTTTAACAGTAGATGTGCGTGCATCAGTGGAAAAATTAATAAACTGAGGCGCAGCCGTTACTGCTAAAATCCCCAAAACTACAATAACGATGATCAGTTCGATCAGGGTAAAACCTTTTTGATTGCGCATAATTAAAACTCTCAATTGTTGTAAAAAAACTTACTGGTTGTTGCTATGAATACTCACGCCGCCGTTGCGTGGATTATAAACGAAAGCATTGCCCACTGTCAGATAATCATCACCCGACGGAGCTTCTGTTTCATTTTTTATGGTGTTCGCTAAATAGTAAACACACATATCGTTACCTGCTGCGCTATCTTGTGTCACGTAAGTAAAATAGCGTGTTTCGTTCAGGTTATTAAAATTGGTTGTCACCGTTGGTGCGCCCTGCAAAATAGACTGCATAACACTCACGCAGTCTGTCGCAGCTAAGTTTTCGTCGTGCGCATTTGCATTGTCACCACTCACCGGATACCCCGTGCTGCCGTCTACGTAAAGCTGAATTTGGTCCATAGACACCTCAGCCCCGGCTCCCGTGCCGCTGGCCCCTTTCGGACGACCGCTCAGTTCCCATTCGCCGCGAACAATGCCAACCGCACTGGCAAAACCACCGGCAACACCTTCTAGGGCGGCGTCTTCAGCATCCGATGATACATCGGTGAAGCGAGGAATGGCAGCGGCTGCCAACAGGCCGAGAATGACTACGACAATAATCAGCTCGATGATGGTAAAACCCTGCTGTTTTTTACTCATTTTAGCTCTCATACTAAAACTCCAATAGAATCCATTTTATTACATTTCCTTAACACTTAACACCGGGGTTCCCGGGTTATTTCCGAACAACCTGACCCCGGTCACTTTTATAGGAAAACCAAGGTTTTTGGTTAATTCTGTAATGACAATTCCCGTTCTCTAATTCCGTATCTAAAGCGCTGCCCGGCACGTTACTGCCCAGATGCTGCCACAACTGTAAACAACCCGGCTCAACCGACGGCCAGCCTTGCTCATTCATTACTACATTCGTTTGCTGCGCTTTATTCTCGTACAACAAAGCAACTTCTTTTGGCTTACCGCGCCGCATCCACTCAGTTCTGGCCAGCCAAAGCGAGTCAATAAAACGTGAAACCGCAATATCTAGCTCGGTCTGCCGCCATTTTTGCGGCTCTTCAACCAAAACCATTCTCGCCGCTACGGCAGCCAAGACCAACAACAGTAATACCACCAGAATATTCTGCAGCCGCTGAATACCCTTGCGCTCATCCGTTGCGGCTCTGGTCATTATCGTCCCTGATACGCGCTCATCATGTCCCACATTGGGGTAAATATGCCCAGCGCGAGAATCAGTACCATAACGGCTACGACGGCTATCATTATTGGTTCAATACGAGCGGTTAAGGTTTTGAGGTCGTAGTCGGTTTCACGCTCGTAATATTCCGCGACTTCTAACAACAAAACATCAACCCGGCCGGTTTCTTCACCCACCGATATCATTTGCAAAATTAATGGCGTAAACAGGCCTGACTGACGGGCAACTCGCGACAAGTTCTCGCCTCGTTCAATACCGCGGCGCATTTCAATAATGCGTTTTTCCATCCAGGCATTATCCACCGCTTCGGCAACCAAAGATAAAGCCTGTGTCAGTGGAACACCGGCCCCTATCATGACCGAAAAACTGCGGGCAAAACGACCTAACATGGAGCGCATTAAAATGGAGCCAATAATGGGTATTTTTAACTTCAGACTGTCCCATTTCAGTCTTCCGTTGTCGGTCGCTATGTAATACCTGATGCCGAAAAAAGTACCGACCATTGCAAGCAATAACACATGCCAATAGGCGACGAAAAACTCAGACGAGCCCAACAAGGCACGGGTTGCCCATGGCAGTTCAACATTAAACCGACTGAACATAGAAGCGAACGTTGGGATCACAAAAATGTTCAGTACAAACATGGCAATGACAAGCGCAATAAGAACAAAGCTTGGGTAGCGAGTGGCGGCTTTTATCCGCTTTCTGGTGTCTTGCTCTTTTTCTAAATAAACCGAAAGCTGTTGAAAAGACTCTTCCAACTGCCCGGTATTTTCGCCCACATGCACAATAGCAATAACCAGCCGCGGGAAAACGCCCCGGTGATTTGCCATGGCTGACGACAAGTTTCGTCCCCGCTCCAGTTGCTCATGCACATCCTGCAAAGTTTTACGTAACCGCTTGTTCTGGGTCGTATCTGCCAACCCTTCAATAGCCCGCAGCATAGGAATACCAGCTTGGGTCAGCGAATACATTTGGCGACAGAATATAATCAGCTCGTCCAGCGATACTTTTTGCTGAAACGCAGACTTTAAACTTTCCCCAAAGCCACTATTCAAGAAGGAAAAGCTCTGACTTTTTACCGAATTAATCGATAACGGCACCAAACCACGACGCATCAGTACATCGGCAGCATTGCGCTCATCACTGGCATCCAGTGAGCCCTGCTGCAGTTGCCCTGTTTTGTCCCGTGCACGATACCGAAACTGCATCAGATACTGTCCTCAACACTTTCAGCCAGAAATAAGACTTCGTCGACGCTGGTAATACCTTCACGGGCATAGTCCAGTGCTACCGTAGCCATAGACTGATACCCCGGATGCGCTTTCGCTGCCACCGCAAATTCTCGTGTATTGCCATCACGCAGGGCGTCCATCATTGGTGTATTCATCTCCAATAGTTCGAACACACCAATACGCCCACGGTAGCCGGTATGGTTGCATGTCTGGCAGCCCACTCCGCGTTTAAAAGAATAGCCCGAGCTACCCTCTCGTAAATGTTCCAGCCACTGGCACTCGGCTTCATCCGGCTGATAACTCTCTGCACATTTGTCACACACCCGGCGCACCAGACGCTGTGCCAAAATACCTCGTAGCGCAGCAGCCACCAAATAGGCCGGCGCGCCCATGTCAATTAGACGCATGGCACTGGTAATGGCGTCATTGGTATGCAGTGTGGATAAAACTAAATGACCGGTAATAGAGCCACGTAAACCAATTTCAACGGTTTCATGGTCGCGCATCTCACCAACCATAATAATATCGGGGTCCTGACGTAAGGTGGTGCGCAGAACCCTTGAGAAATCCAGGCCAATTTTACTGTTCACCTGCACTTGCGAGATACGTGGTAAACGGTACTCAACCGGATCTTCAACCGTAATCACTTTTTTGCCTTCGGTATTCAGTTCACTTAGCGCACCATAAAGCGTCGTAGTTTTACCTGAGCCGGTAGGCCCGGTTACCAGCAACATGCCATGCGGACGTTTAATTAAAGCCCGTATACGCTTAACAATAGCAGCAGGCATGCCGGTTTGTTCCAGCGACAACAGCCCGGCAGACTGGTCCAGCAGACGCAACACGCAGGACTCGCCGTATTGCACCGGCATGGTTGATACCCGCACGTCGATACTGTGTTTGCGAATTTTAATATTAAACCGGCCGTCCTGCGGCAGGCGTCGTTCAGAAATATCCAGCCCGGCCATAAGCTTCAAACGCAGAACCAGTGCGTTGGCGATGTTGGTTTCTTCCAGTACATTTTCCTGCAAAACGCCGTCAACACGCTGACGAATCCTTAATTTACGATCGTCCGGCTCTATGTGAATATCTGAAGCCCGCACTTGCACTGCATCCTCAAAAATGGACTGAAGTAATTTAGCCACCGTGGCTTCATCGGTATCGTCATCGAGGCTGAGCTGCCCCAGCTCAAACTCGCTGGTGTCTTCGTATTCGTCCTGCAGCTGGCTGGCAAAGGTTTCAATTTCTTTGGTGCGTCGATACAGGTTATCAAAAGCCTGCATCAACTCGCTTTCGGGAACCACGGCAAGTTCGACCTGACGCGGAGCAAGCAACTGGTTTATCGCATCAATAGAGGACAAGTCGGCCGGGTCACTCATGCCAACTAAAGCCTGATCTTCACTGGCTTCTATAACCAACGCCCTATGCCGACGCGCCTGAACTTCGGGCAGCAATTTAAAGGCTTCAGCCGGAATTTTACGTTCAGAAATACTGATAAGCGGCAGTTTAAGTTGCTGCGCCAGGAATTCGAGTAACTGTTGTTCGGAAATATAGCCCAGGTCGGTTAAGGTCGCGCCCAGCTTACGTCCGCTAATACGCTGCTGTTCTAACGCCTTCTGCAGTTGCTCTTCTGTAATGATTTGCTCGTGAACCAGCAAATCACCCAGTCGCATTTTAAGACGAGGACGCTTCATTGCTCACCTGCTTCAGTTGCCTGTAAAGACGCAATTTGCTGTTCAATAAAGTCCAGTGTCGGCTGGTGTCGTATCCGGTTTAAAGCCTCCTGATACAATGCTATAGCGGCCTCAGGCGCGAACTCTTGTTGAGCCACCGCCTTGCCTAAATACCAGCGGCCTTGCGCAGGTTCAGCCTCAAGCAGGCGCTGATAGGCTTCTGCAGCGGCTTTGTAGTCACCCTGCGCCTGGGCCAACAATGCCTGCTTCTGGACATATTCCGGATAGGCACCAGCGTCTGGTGTCGCCTGCTTCAATAAACTCAGCGCCGCGGCAGGCCGCGCTTCTTTTTCAAGAATTCGGGCACTTAACAGACGAAACTCAAAGTCGTCCGGGTTCAGCTTAAAACCGGCTTCTAGCGTTGTTAAAGCCTGCGATACCTTATTCCGGCCAAACTGCAAAGCCGCCAGCTTTTTTCTCACCTCTTTATTTTCCGGTGTGACAGCAAGCGCCTTACGCCAATGGTCTTCTGCCGAGGTTAAACGCCCTTGTTGCTGAGCTTTTTGCGCTTTCTCAATATGTTGTGTGGAAATTTCTGCTGGCGAGAGCTGCACGGCTTGCTTGCTAAACTCACCAGCTTTTTGTGCTTCATTTTCGGTTTCTTCAGCGGCAACAACAGGCTCTTCTGGCACGGGCTCTGCTTTTTTGGCCTTTTCCGGTTCGGTTTCCGGAACCGTAACCGAAGCCAAATCTTGCGATACTATTTCACTAGATTGCCGCGAGTCAGTTTCAGCGCGAGGGGTGCGCTCAGCAGGCACTTCTATCACTGCGGTATCAATGAATGGCTCGACCCGTTCTTTCAGTTTTGGCATTTCTGCGGGTCCACTCTCTGTTACCGTCATCGTATTTTCTGAACGCGACTGCCACCAGAAGATAACTAAGGCCAGAACAATTACCAGCATAAGCGCTAACAACCACAGGGCTAAACGATGGCTGCTGCGGCGCTCTACCGCGCTACTTGCCGCTCTTTTCGAGAAGGGCTGTTGCCCCCGACGATCCAAATCTTTTAAAACTTTATTAATAACGCTCATAGCGAACCACCCATTTGCCAATAACTGAGCGCGGCTGCAGCCATAAAAAACACGCACACAGACACCGTTACGGGAAGCCATACGGAACGATTCAATTCCGCGTCTTCGGTGTCATTAACCGCTAGCTTTAAGTCCCGCGTCGACAGCTGATGACGCCCTTCACCATAAGCCAGCAACAGCATTTTATGACACAGCATATTAATCAGGCGGGGCACACCACGGCTGCAACGGTGTAATTGCCGGACTAACTTCCAGTCAAATATCGGAGTCCCCTGATAGCCGGCAACATCCATCCGGTGTGCTATATATTCGGCCGTTTCATCCGCGTTCATGGCGGTTAATTTATGCGAAAAACTGATCCGCTGACGAAGTTGCCTAAAGGCTTTTTGTGACAAACGCTCATCCAGTTCCGGCTGACCCAGTAAAATAATATGTACCAACTTACGCCGTTCAGTTTCTAAGTTGGATAGTAAGCGCAAAGCTTCGAGACTCTCTTCCGGAAGCGCCTGTGCCTCATCAATGAGTATCACCACGGCCTGCCCGTTTTTATTAATATCCAGCAAGCGTTGTTGCAATGCCCGCGCCAGCTGCTGCTGGTTGGTCATTTGTTCGGTTTCCAGATCCAGTTCCTGGGCAATGGCCAGCCTCAGCTCAGCAGGATCAAGGTATGAGTCCGGAATATAAGCGGTTTTAAAGAAGTCAGGGATATCATTTAATAACCGTCGGCACAGCAGAGTTTTACCGGTTCCGACTTCTCCGGTAATTTTAATAAAGCCTTCACCGGTTTTTAACGCCGTTAAAACCACCTCGAAAGCCTCGTGATGGCTTTTCAAGTCGTAATAGAACTGAGTGTTCGGCGTTATAGTAAAGGGCAGTTCGCGTAAGCCGTAATGGTATAAGTACATACTACCTTAGTTATTGCTCTATATCCGGGAACCATTCTTGCAGCAGTTCGCGAGATCGTTTCAGTTCATCGCGCCAGGTATCAACACCCACCACAGTCGGTTTCAGTAATATAACCAGTTCTTTCTTTTCTTTAAGGTTACGGCGGTTAGTAAATAACTCGCCCAACAAAGGAATATCACCTAATAGCGGTACTTTACTGACTTCTTCGGAGTTAGTCGTCTGCATCAAGCCGCCGAGAACCACTATTTCGCCGTTGCGAGCTTTAACTATGGTGTCTGACTCACGAATATTACTTCGCGCCAGCGGCAGCACCAGCTCACCTTCTGTTAAGGTAATGACTTTTTGTTGCTCTTCGGTTTCTACTACCGATGGGTGTACATGCAAGATGACTTCGCCATCATCACTAATCTGTGGCGTTACATCTAATGAAATACCAGAGAAGAATGGCGTTAAATCGATGTCTGAATTCGAAACAGCCGAGCTACCATTGGTACCTAAATTAGTCGTTGAGTTAACGTCAGTAACATAGTACTCATCTTCGCCAATTTTTATCACGGCTTTTTGATTATTCGAGGCACTGACACGAGGGTTAGAAAGAACCTGAACAGTACCTTGTGTCTGCAACATTTTTATTGCGCTTTCAAAGCCATTATTCGAATCGCGATAAGTTAGCCCAAACAAGCCCCCAATGGTGGCTGACGTCGAATTACTGGGTGTAACAGAACTAAAGTCGACATCAAAACCGACATTTCCAGATGCCAGACTCTCCCACTCGATGCCTTGCTGGTAACCATCATTCAAAGTCACTTCTATGATACGCGCTTCCAAAATGACTTGTCTTTGCAGGCGTGTTTCCAGAGTATTAATAAAATCGTCCACAGCCCTCAATTTGCCCGGGGACGCTGTTACACTAACAATACCCGCCTGCGGCGAAAGCACCACATTGCCGTCACCAATAATGCCTTCAATAACATCTTTCAGACCGCCCCATAAGTCGGTTTCTGACTGGGTATTTATGCTGGAACCATTACCTTGCAACTGATTCTGCTGACTGTCCCGACGGTACTCACCATCGTTATTACCAAGCAGAGGAGTTCCTTCTACAGGGGTGTTGCTGTTTCCTGAATTGTTACCTAATCCTCTGTTATTGTTACGCTCCTCACTGACACCACCACCTGAAATTTCGGTCTGTGACATACCAAAACGGCGAAGCGACAGGTAATCCAGCGAGAACGTCTGAGTTCTTACCCCGGCAGGGTATATTTGAATAGTACGCCCAGAACGACGAACTTCAAAACCATACATGTTCTGCACAGCATCCAGCGTTTCGTCTAAGGTAACGTCTTTCAGACTTAGCGAGATTTCGCCACTGACATTGGGGTGTACCAAAATGTTGTAAGGAGAATCTGCCGCTAGCCCATAAAAGAAAGCTTTCGCGTCAACATCATCGGCCTGCAGCACAAACCGGGGCTCTTCCAGTAAAGCGAGTCCATCTTCCTGTTCTTTATTTGCCGTCTGATTTAAGAAGTTACTGACTTCTGCCGGCAGTTCTTTCTTCGCCTCTGTTTTTTCTTTTCAGAAGCTTCCGGTTTCATCGCTTTATTGGCTTCATCCGGAGAGTAACTCGGTTGATAAGCACAGCCGCTTAGTGCCAACAATAACGCTCCTGCTGCAACTTTTTTCATTGTACGGCCCCCGAATTGCCTTTCTCGTTCTGCTTTATCGGCTTAAACAAAGTAATCTCTAATCTTTCGTTGTTCTTCTCTAAAATAACGCTGTTTGGATTAACTGAATTAACCCGAAACCCATCAATATTTTCACCAGGCTTAACCCATTCACCGTTAATACGGGCTGACTGCCTCTGTTCTGAATAAAAAATTTGAGACAGCTTTATATTCTGTCCCCAACTATCCATTTCCACTGTGGGCTGACTTACTGTAAACGGCGGCTGGGTAGGATCCCGCTCTTGCGAAAAAGCCGAGACCGCGACCATAAGTAATAACAACGCAATTCCTTTAAGCACTGATAAACTCCTTATCCGTACTTAGCAGATACCAGACTATCGTCACCTTCGCTGTCGGGTAGTCGCCTACCTGATAATCAAAGCGGGCCCACTGGACATTCGGGTACTCTTTTTGCAGCGTATCCACAAAGTCGGATACCGCGAAAAAGCGCCCGGTAAATTCCGCCTGCACAGCATGCTGATAGAGTTTAATAGACCCGGTTTCAAATACGACGGTCGGCTCTTTTGCTTCCAAGCTATCCATTCCCAGTTCCGAGGCATGACGTAACACGCTGTTGAGAAATTGCTTTCGTTGTTGTGCGGGCAATAAAACCTCGCTTTCCGAAAAATCGCCTTTTGCCTGCGTTAACCGCTGCTTCAACTGCTTAATTTCAGCCCTGACCGGAGCATCAATGTCGTTAGCTAACTGCGCCTGCAAGTCCTGCTCTAATTGCTCAGACTGTTCTATTTGAGTAGCAATACGGTGGTTATCCGCTGAAAGAACTTTATTTTGTTCCAGCGTTGGAAAAATAACGTAACTCATAATTGGCAGGGTAATAATTAAAAAACCGGCCAACGACAAAAGCGCTCGCTGTCTTCCGGGCATAGAATTAAAAGTTTCTTGTGCGCGTAACCACCAGTTATTCATTGTTTGATTCGCCCTCGCTGCTTCTGACGCTTTGCAGCAAAAACTGCTGATAACCCTGCTCACTGCGCTTAAGTTCTACAACCGCAAAACGTTTATTTGCCAGTAAGCTCGACTGACCAAATTTATCCATCCACAGCACTAAGGCTTCACTGTTTAGAGCTTGCCCGTGTAAACGGATATTTTCACCAGACATTGAAAAATCGGTTAACCAAATGTCTTCCGGGGTGATATCTGCAAGTTCCTGTAAAAACTCACTAACGGATGAAGACCGGTTTTGCCGAAACTCTGCAATTTGCTGACTGAAACTTCTGGCGTCCTGCAATTCTTGTTGCAACTGCTCTTTTTCTGCCTGCAGTTGCGGGCTTGGCTGCCGCCGGGACATTCTCTCGCGACTGCTCTCCAGGTCATTATTGAGCTTAGTCAGGGTAGCTGACAATTGTTCATTCTTTTGCACAACTCTTGCCTTTTGCCACTGAGTAACACCTACCACAATGAGCAACAGCGCCAGCCAAACACCCAAAACAGAGCTTACCTTTGTTAGTGTGAGCCTCTGCTTTACCGGCTTCAGCTCACTGCGGTACAGATTTACCCATTGCTTCATAAATCGCCCTCAACTAACGCACCTAAACCGGCAAGATCGGAGTAGTCGCCCTCGCGTAAGTCAGCGGACCATTGCGGGTACTGATACATAGTGCACTCTACTGCTAACAGCTCAGCCAGGCTCTTTTCAAGGGACGCCGGCGTCATATGTTCTACGGCAATAATAATTCGGCTAATGGGGGCCTGTCGCAAATGGCTTTCGAAATAATCAACCGAGCGCTGTAGCTCTGTTGCCAAAGGTTCTAAAGCACCAGCTGCTATTTCACTCTCTGTGTATTTAGACACATCGGTCACACCGCGCAGCAAGCGAGTAAACATAAGCCCTTTAGGGGTATTAATTTGTGCAAGATAATTGCCAGCAGGGTTTTGGTATAAAGTGAGTTCAGCGTGGTTCTGAGTTTCAGCTAACCGCGGTAACGTCAGTTCAGTAATGGCGATATCCGTTAAGCTCAAGTCATGTTCACCGAATAACTCAACCCAGGGCATTAAATCGCTTTTATTCGCCGCAACTGCAACCACTTTATCCTGACCGGATGGCTGTTCCGGAAACTCATAATAGTCGGCAATGATTTCATCAGCCGCAAAGGACACTAAGTCGCTTAAACTGTATTTTAAGCTCTCCGAAATTTCTTCCGGATCCAGCATGGGCCTGTCCACCTGAACCGACTCGTATAAGTCCGTTCCCAACACCAGGGTGACTTGCGCATGCTTTAACGACAAGCGGGAATATTTACCCAAAAGGGTGTCCGCATGCTTAAGTAACGAACCTCGCTGCACCGGCTCATAGTCATTAACGATCAAATCGGGAGCGTTAGCTGGGCCTTTAACAACAAGAAGACGGACGCTGTTTTGCGTTATTTGAAAGCAAATACGGTGATCATTTTGTTTTTGCTTTGAAAATCCTAGCACTCAACAACATCCTTTATTTTATTTTCAACCATGTTAACAGAAACTTTGCAAAGCTCATCAGAAAAAGCGCGGGTTCGCTACAGTTTATGATCTTCGTCATAACCCATTTGTCGCACTACAACTTTAACGGCTAGCCGCGCAGTTTCCATTGCAAATCAGACCCTGCCCAATAAGGCACCATAGGCCCTGTTGCCGTGTCTACCGTTCCAGCTACAGTCCATGGCTGCTGAATCAGTTCGATGGTCTCGGTATTACGGGGTAACTGATAAAAATCAGCTCCAAAAACACTGGCAAAATTCGCCAATTTATCCAGCGCGTTGTGCTGACTAAAAAACTCGGTATAAAGCTCAATTGCAGCTGGAGCTGAATAACAACCAGCGCAACCACAGGCAGTCTCTTTACTTGCCTGCACATGCGGGGCTGAGTCAGTTCCGAGGAAAAACTTAGGGTTACCGGACAAGGCCGCCTGTTGCAAAGCCTGCTGGTGTGACTGGCGTTTTAAAATTGGCAAACAATAGTTGTGTGGACGAATACCACCAACCAGCAAGTCATTGCGGTTCATCAGTAAGTGTTGCGGGGTCATTGTTGCTGCGACATTACTGTTGGCATTTTCGACAAACTTAACCGCGTCGGCGGTGGTAATGTGCTCCAGCACCAGCTTTAATTGCGGGAAGCGCTCGGTTATCGGAATTAAATGCCGCTCAATAAAGACTTTTTCGCGGTCAAAGATATCGACGTCACTGTCGGTTACTTCACCATGCACCAGCAAAGGCACCTGATGCTCCTGCATAGCAGCCAGCACCGGAGCCAGAGCTTCTACCGATTTTACACCAGCGGCAGAATTTGTGGTGGCTCCTGACGGATACAGCTTGAAGCCAATAACATGCTGGTTTGCAGCAGCTTCAGCAATTTCTTCTGGAGTTGTGTCTGCCGTGAGATACAAAGCCATAAGCGGGTGAAAACTCATGCCAGCGGGGAGCTCGGCCAAAATTCTCTCACGATACTCCATAGCGGCCGCTACGGTTGTTACCGGGGGGACCAGGTTTGGCATAACCACAGCACGATGAAACACTGCCGCAGTTGCAGGTACGGTTGTTTGTAACATAGCACCATCGCGTAAATGCAGGTGCCAGTCATCAGGTCTTGGAATTGTTAAGCTTTGCATAGTCACTTCTGGCTAAAAAATGAGAAACTCAGTATACCATCAAGTGCCTTCGCTAAAACCCATATTCCGTACTCTATTTGACCGTTTTAGCGCAGCCCCATGGCTTCTTTCCAGTGTTTACGACAACATGAAACGTAACGATCATTGCCACCAATAGCTATTTGCTGTCCCATGCGTATCGCATTGCCCTGTTCGTCAACCCGCAATGACATGGTCGCTTTGCGACCGCAGTGGCAGATGGTTTTCATTTCCACCAGTTTGTCGGCTATAGCCAACAACACCGCACTACCCGGAAAGGCGTTGCCAAAAGCGTCGGTGCGGATGCCGTAACACATTACCGGAATATTGTCGGCGTCAGCCAGGCTAGACAGTTGCCATACCTGCTCTTCACTTAAAAACTGCGCTTCATCAATTAACACGCAGTCAATTGCCTGTTGCATATAGCGAGCCCGGACTACTGCGGCTAAATCTGTCCGGTGGGTGAAAGACACCGCGTCGCGACCAATACCTAATCGGGAAGCAATACGTCCTTTACCTGCCCGATCATCTAAAGCCGGCGTCATTAGCAGGACATGTTGTTGGCGCTCTTCGTAATTGTGCGCCACTTGCAATAACGACGTACTTTTGCCTGCGTTCATTGCCGAATAAGTGAAATATAAAGAAGCCATTTTATTCTATTTTTTTAAGTTAATGTGGTCAGATCCTGGCAGAGATTAGCACGATTTTATGGCATTATGGGACAAAGCAACCTTAAGGCAGGAGTTCTCTATGCAATATTCCCCCGAATTTATCAAAGCCATTCCTAAAGCTGACTTGCACTTGCACCTTGATGGCAGCCTTCGTGCCAGCAGCCTAATTGATATGGCTAAGCGCGCTGATATCGAACTTCCGAGCTATACCGAAGAAGGCCTGTTTGATCTGGTGTTTAAATCGCATTACAACAATTTGGGTGAATACCTCAATGGGTTTCAGTATACCTGTGCCGCTTTGCGTGATTTGGAAAACCTGGAACAAGCTTCTTATGAATTAGCCGTCGATAATCAAAACGAAGGGGTGAATTACATTGAGGTACGCTTTGCTCCTCAGCTACTCATGGACCCGGGTAAAGGGGTTACTTTTGACACCATAATGCACGTAGTAAACGACGGCCTTTTGCGCGCAAAGAAAGAGTACAATAACAGCGCAGACGTTAAAAACGGCGATAAGCCACCATTTGACTACGGCATTATCAACTGCGCCATGCGGATGTTTGGTAAAAAAGGGTTTTCCCCTTATTACACACAAATGTTTCAGTTAATGCGTGACTTTGAACCTATGCAGGTTATTAAAACGGCCGCAATGGACTTAGTTCGCGCCAGCGTTCGTATGCGTGACGAAGAAGGCATGCCAATTGTCGGGCTGGATATTGCCGGTCAGGAAATTGGTTACCCGGCAGGCGAGTTCAAAGAAGTGTACGAATACGCGCACGAGAACTTTCTGCTGAAAACCGTACATGCCGGAGAAGCTTACGGCGCTGAGAGCATTTTTGAGGCGTTAACCAAGTGCCATGCCGACCGCTTAGGTCATGGTTATTCCTTATTCTCTCCTGAAATGACTCAGGACCCGTCTATTGAAGACCCAAAAGCTTATGGTGAAAGCCTGGCCTCTTATATTGCTGACCGTCGTATTGCCGTTGAAGTTTGCCTGACCAGTAACCTGCAAACTAATCCCGATATTGGCGACATTAAAAACCACAACTTCCAGCACATGCTGGATAACCGCCTGGCGACCATTATTTGTACTGATAACCGTCTGGTTTCTCGTACCACGGTAAGTAACGAATATCAGTTAGCTGTGGATAATTTTGATATTTCGCTGAAGCGCCTGAAAGACATTGTCGCCTACGGCTTTAAGAAAAACTTCTTCCCGGGTCGCTATGTAGAAAAACGCGATTACGCTAAGCAAAACCTGGAGTATTTTGACAAAGTGGTTAAACAGTTTGGGTTAAACGACGCAAGCTAAGTAAAAAACCGTTCGAGTTTAGATATTTTAGACAAGCATGCAGCTGATTAAGTGGCTGCATGCTCTTCCAGCCACTATGGGTATCAATTTTAAGCAGCGCCAAATCGCGTTCCCGCAAACTGATTCAAGAGTTTGTGCACCAAATAGCACACCATCATAGCCGCAATAATTGCTACAAAAGTACTGCTCAGACGGTAAAGCCCGGAATACACCAAGTCTTGTGCTGGCGATAAATACTGACCGAAAAGAATGCCCATAGTGGTCATTGCCCCAAAACCCACTCCGGCTCCCGAAGCTTCAAGTACATGAATGCGGGCAAACAACATCACCCCAAGCCAGAACAACGGCACAATCAACCACAGTATGTCATACCAACCGTACAGCAGAAGCTGCACACCTAGACCAAACATAACACCAATTAGAGTCCCTGCCGCTCGCTTGCGCGCGTAAGTTAATGCCCCGTTCCAGTTCATGGGAAATAGCACCAAAATAGTAGTGGCCTGCGCAGAAATAGAATCCTGCAAATCGAACAGCTGAAACACCAAAAACGACAGGGTTGTCACCGTAGCGCCCAAAATAGCTTCATGGCGCACGCGGTTAGGTGACTTGTCCGGCAAAGGCGGTGGTGCCGCGTTATGTTCTTTATTGGGTATAATCGCATGCATAACAAAGGCAATGGCTATTGCCAGTATCGACGCAAAGAAGTTACTGGCTATTAAGTTATTAACGTCGGTGCCCGGATAACTGGCGTAATGCAGCATAATACTCAACATCAGTACACCATTTGCGCCGAACAGGAACGCCGTGCCGCGCGCCATAAAAGCAAACCTATACAGAAATAAGACAAAGGCGACCATTGTCATTAATACTGAATGCCCGCCCAGTATCTGCGCCAGAATACCCACTTCCAGTCCGCACATAACCGACGCCGCAAGTATTTGCCTGGCGACCTGCCGGTTTATCATTGGCACTAACCCCAATAGCAGCATTGGTAATACGGTAAAAAACACGCCATAAGACAAGTCAAACAGTGCCGTGACCAGAAAACCGATGGAGCCACCAAAGGCGATTCGTAAGCATTGCCGTAGGCCGTTTTCACTCAAGACTGAAGTTGCCATAGTTCCTTCCTGATCAATAAATGTAGTGTAACCAGCCCAGCAACCGGATTTGCGCTTTCGCGATAGCAGCTTTGACGCTTCCTTCAGGAACTATCTGTACCGTGGCCTTCGCTCCGGCCGGGCGCTCTGAATCCGGTTGTTCTGCTAAACTCAGGTGAACCCGAAGTCGCTGCGCGTCTCGCACCCAACGGTTAGAGTTAACCGGTGCTGCTAAGGCTCCGTCGGCACTTAACTGACCTGCGTTGACACCGGCATCAATGCTCTCCACCGTTACCTCATAAAGCGTGCCGGGTTCAGCATCAAATACCACCAGAGCTTGCTGCCCGGATTTTATGTTCCGTAAGTTCTTCTCGCGAAAATCGGCGACAATGTCGGCATTGGGTGATACCAGCGCCATTAGCGGCGTGCCTTGACGGGCATAAGACCCTTCGCTGAGCTTTAGATTGCCGACTCGTCCGGCATGTTTTGCACGCACGGTGGTGTAACTCAAGTTAAGCCTCGCTGTTTCTATCGCATTTTCGGCTTGTTGAATAAGCAAGTTGTTTGCGTCGTCCTCAGCACCTCGTTGCACTTTTAGGCTCTGCAGTTGTGACTGGGCGGCTTCAACATTTGCCAGGGCCTCTAGTTTGCTACTCTGCGCACGGTCATATGCCTGTTGCGACGAGCTGCCGTCTTCCACCAGATCTTTAATGCGCCGCGCCTCACGGCTGAGCTCTTGAGCTGTTGCCTGTGCTGATTTTAACTTTGCCTGGGCAGTTCGAATTTGGGCATCAAACTGCTGGTTTGACTGTTGCGCCTGAGCCAGTGCCAGCTCTGCTTGCTGTAATTGCAGTTGATAAGGTCGCGGGTCGATTTTAAATAATGGATCTCCCTCTTCAACATACTGGTTATTATTAACCAAGACTTTTTCTACCGTACCATTCACCTGCGGCGCAACTTGAGTCACCACCCGGGTTACCATTGCCTGTGGAGTCAGCGGCAGGCTCAAGTCGGCCCACAGAAAATAGGCAAATATGAGCACAAATAGCACCAATGCCCGCTTAACCCAACGGGCAAATTTCTCGTCTGCGGTCATACCTCTTCCTCATTATTTTGGCCAAGCTTCTGAGCTTCAGACATGTGATTCGCATTGTATGAAATCATCGCCAGAACCTTCTTAACCGTTTCAATTTCTTCATCTTCGATATTGGCCAGCAACGCCCTTCTTACTTTTAGAATTTTCGCTTCCATTTTTTTAACCAGCGCATGACCTGACTTCGTCAAAAACACCTGCTTAGCACGGCCGTCGTCCGGGCTTGCTTCGCGCGTAATCAACTCTTGCTCTTCCAGTTGCGCGAGCGTGCGCATGAGTGAACCAAGTTCTAGCTCAAGCGCTTCCGCAAGCTGCTTTTGGCTGACACCATCTCCAATACGTGCCAGTTTCCACATAGCACTCCAGCGCGGGTAGGTTAACCCCAGCGGCGCCAGTTCCTTATCCGCAATAGCCTGCCACTGACGCGCAACGCGACCGAGTCGTTCAGGTACAGATAACTGTCTGAGCTGTTCTTGTGTTAATGTCATAGCAACCTCTTTAGTTAGCACGCTAAGTATAATAACAAACTTAGCGTGCTAACTAAAATGAAAATAGCGATAGGTTTGAACTAAAAATTAGATACAAAAAAAGCCCCTGCAAAAGGGGCTTTTTTCACATGATACAGATACCCGAGCGGGTAAATCCTATACTCGGCAAACTAGAACGGAATATCGTCATCAAAATCATTGTCAGGTGAAAACGGCGCGGGTTCTGCCGGTTTTTGTTGTGACTGTTGATTTTGCTGCTGCGCTGGCTGAGGCGCAGGACGCTGTTGTTGCTGTGATTGCTGTTGTGGTTGACCACCACCGTAACCACCGCCTTGCTGCTGACCGCCACCAAAACCCTGGCCTTGTTGTGGAGCACCACCCTGCGGGCCGCCACGAGAATCCAGCATTTGCATTTCGTTAATGACCACTTCTGTCGTGTAACGCTCTACGTTGTCCTGGCCTGTCCATTTACGCGTTTGCAAACGCCCTTCAACATAAACTTTAGAGCCCTTTTTCAGGTACTCACCGGCAATTTCAGCTAAGCGACGATAAGCCACACAACGGTGCCATTCGGTTTGTTCGCGCGGTTCGCCTGTTTGCTTGTCTTTCCAGGTTTCGCTGGTAGCAATCGACAGGTTGGCTATCGCTGTGCTGTTTTGGGTATAACGAACCTCTGGGTCAGCGCCCAAATTACCAATTAAAATTACTTTATTTACACCGCGACTGGCCATTAGATTCTCCTGTTCCTTGTACGCGTTACAACTGCTTTAAATGATTAAGCGACCGATGCTTCTTTAAGCAACTGATTAACCGCCTTTTCATCGTAATGTTTTTTATCAACTTTTAAGTAAGTGGCCTGATCTTCTTCAACCCATCTTGCTTCCGTAACACCCGTTACGGTAAGTAACTGCTCACTTAGCTTGGTAGCCTTGCTTTCAGTTAACCCGGGCAGTGATAACGAGACACTGGTGACACCTGCGGGGTTAACCATGACTAAACTGATTAGCAACCAACATACTAGCAAGATCAGGCAGAAAACAACAACGCCAGATGTCCCAAAAAACTGTAAGACTGAGCCGCCTACGGCCCCACCGACAAAAGAGCCTAAAAACTGACCTGTTGAATAAATGCCACTGGCACTGCCTTTGCTCCCTGCCGGAGCAACTCGGGTAAGTAACGAAGGCAAGCTGGCTTCAATAAAGTTAAAGCCCGTAAAAAATATGACCAGAGCAGCAACCAGCAGCCAGGGGTTTTGCCCCGCTACGGCAATAATGAGTAGTGCAAAAATTAAAACGACAATAGAAAACCGCAGCCACTGCACAGAATTATTATTACGCGAACTGCTGATAATCATTGGCACCATGAACAAAATGGACGCGGCCAGAGTGGGTAAGTAGAACCAGGCATGAGTCTGACTTTCAAAACCCGCGTTTTGCAGTTGCATAGGTAAAGTCACAAACCAGGCCGTTAAAATAGCGTGTAACACAAAAATGCCGCTATTCAGGCACCACAGTTGTTTGTGTTTAAGCAAATGCCCCAGTTCTGACAACACGGGTAAGGATTCACGCCTCGCAGAAGTTGTCACCACTTTGGGTACGCTCAGTAACAACACCAGAATGCCCAGAACACCACTGGCGGCGGTAAACCAGAACAAACCCGAAAGACCAATAATATTGCCTAATAAAGGTCCGGCTACCAGCGAAATAGCGAACGCCAGGCCAATACACATACCAATAGTGGCCATCACTTTCGGCCGTTGTTCGTCACGCGATAAATCAGCTGCCAACGCCAGAATAGCAGCCGCAATAGCGCCCAGCCCCTGTAGCGCCCGGCCAATGGATACACCGAATAGAGTATCAGCCTGAGCTGCCACCACACTGCCAAGAATAAAGACCAGCAAACCACCGACAATAACCGGCTTTCGGCCAAGGCGGTCAGACAGCATACCTAACGGAATTTGCAACAGTGCCTGTGTCAGGCCGTAGGCACCCAGAGCAATACCGACCCAAAGCGGGGAATAGTCAGGGTAGTCTTGTGCATAAACCGCTAAAACTGGCATGATCAAAAACAGCCCTAACATCCGTATACCAAAGACGGAAGCTAGTGCTAAAGCGGCTTTTTTCTCTGTTTTATTTAATTTTTGCGGCGTCATTTCACTGCTTTTATATCAGTAACATGATAAATGATGCCGTTATTGTACCAGATGCCTAACACTGTGCGATAATAGCGTTTTGTCGTCAGTCATTTACTGAACAACAGACGGGAATTATGGATACTATCGAAGTACGCGGTGCGCGCACGCACAACTTAAAAAATTTCAATCTGACCATCCCCCGCAATAAGCTGATTGTGATCACCGGCTTATCCGGTTCGGGTAAGTCATCACTTGCTTTCGATACCCTATATGCAGAGGGACAGAGACGCTATGTTGAGTCGCTCTCTGCCTATGCACGTCAGTTTTTGTCACTGATGGAAAAGCCTGATGTTGACAGTATCGAGGGTCTATCACCCGCTATATCAATTGAGCAGAAGTCGACATCGCATAACCCGCGTTCGACGGTCGGTACTATTACGGAAATTTACGACTATTTACGTCTGATGTTTGCCCGGGTGGGCGAGCCGCGTTGTCCGACTCACGACGTGCCGCTGGCGGCACAGACCGTATCGCAAATGGTCGATAACGTGCTGGCAGCTCCTGAAGGCGAAAAGCGCATGTTGCTTGCGCCTATTATTCAGAACCGTAAAGGCGAGCACTTGAAAGTGCTAGAAAACCTCGCCTTGCAGGGCTACATCCGCGCCCGTATAGACGGTGAAATTTGTGATTTAAGCGATCCTCCCACGTTAGAGCTGCAAAAGAAGCACACCATTGAAGTGGTCGTTGACCGCTTTAAAGTTCGCGACGGCATGGAGCAGCGCCTGGCGGAGTCCTTTGAAACCGCACTGGAGCTTAGTGGCGGAACGGCTTTAGTCGTGCCTATGGAAGGCGACGGTGATGCCGAAGTATACTCGGCGAACTTTGCCTGCCCGCATTGTGGTTACAGTATGCAGGAACTGGAGCCACGATTGTTTTCATTCAACAATCCGGCCGGTGCCTGCACTACTTGTGACGGTCTGGGTGTTGAGCAGTTTTTTGATCCGGCCAAAGTTGTTGTTAATGCAGAGCTGTCGCTAACGGGCGGTGCAATTCGCGGCTGGGACAAACGTAACTTCTATTACTACCAGATGCTGCAGTCACTGGCTAAGCACTACGACTTTAAATTGTCGCAGCCTTTCAACGAATTGCCCGATGACATTCGCGAAAAAATTCTGTTTGGTAGCGGTAAAGAAGAAATAAAGTTCACTTACATGAACGACCGCGGCGACAAAGTGGTCAGAGCGCATCCGTTTGAAGGGATTATTCCTAACATGCAGCGCCGTTACCGCGAGACTGAATCACAGGCTGTGCGCGACGAGTTGTCCAAATACGTAGCGACGCAACCCTGTAAAAGCTGCGGTGGCACCCGCTTACGTACCGAAGCTCGTCATGTGTTTATTCAGGGTACAACCCTGCCGGAAGTTGTTGAGCAGTCCATTGGCGACGCACTTGAGTTCTTCCAGCAACTGAGCCTGGAAGGTCAGCGTGCGCAAATTGCAGAGAAAATTCTAAAAGAGATTAATGACCGTCTACGCTTCTTAGTAAACGTGGGACTCAACTATTTAAGTTTGTCCCGTAGCGCAGAAACCTTGTCTGGTGGTGAGGCGCAGCGTATTCGTCTGGCCAGCCAAATTGGTGCGGGGCTGGTTGGTGTTATGTACGTACTGGATGAACCCAGTATTGGTTTGCACCAGCGCGACAACGAACGGCTGTTGAACACTCTGACTCACCTGCGTGACCTCGGTAACACCGTGATTGTGGTTGAACACGACGAAGACGCTATTCGTCAGGCCGATCACGTTATTGATATTGGCCCTGGTGCCGGCGTACATGGTGGTGAAATTATTGCTCAGGGTCAGGTTGAAGATATTGTCGGAAGTGAAGATTCACTAACCGGCGACTATCTGTCCGGCAGAAAAGAAATAGAAGTTCCTAAGCAACGCCACAAACCGGATAAACGCCGGTTAACCATTCATGGAGCCAGCGGGAACAACCTGAAGAATGTCGATTTTAATTTACCATTAGGTATTATGACCTGTGTGACTGGAGTATCAGGTTCAGGTAAGTCAACGCTGGTCAACAATACGCTGTTCCATATTGCGCATCGTGAACTTAATGGCGCAACGACCGGGGAGCCTGCTCCTTACAAAAGTGTCGATGGCATGCAACTGCTGGATAAAGTGGTAGACATTGACCAGAGCCCAATAGGTCGTACGCCGCGCTCCAACCCGGCGACGTACACCGGTATTTTCACACCAATTCGCGAACTGTTCGCAGGTGTGCCGGAATCACGTGCCCGCGGTTACAAACCCGGTCGTTTCAGCTTTAACGTACGCGGCGGTCGGTGTGAAGCTTGTCAGGGCGATGGAGTCATTAAAGTTGAGATGCACTTCTTGCCGGATGTTTATGTTCCTTGCGATATTTGTAAAGGTCAGCGCTATAATCGCGAAACGCTGGAAGTACAGTACAAAGGCAAGAATATTCACGAAGTACTGGATATGACCATTGAAGACGCTCGTGAGTTCTTCGACCCGGTTCCGGCTATTGCACGCAAGTTGCAAACCTTAATGGATGTGGGCTTGTCTTACGTCCGGTTAGGCCAGTCAGCGACAACACTCTCTGGTGGTGAAGCGCAACGGGTCAAATTGTCACGTGAGTTGTCCAAGCGTGATACTGGCAAAACCTTATACATTCTGGATGAACCGACCACAGGTCTGCATTTCCACGACATTAAGCAATTGCTGGCGGTGATTCATCGTCTGCGTGACCACGGCAACACGGTAGTGGTTATTGAGCACAACTTAGACGTGATAAAAACCGCTGACTGGATCATCGACTTAGGTCCTGAAGGTGGTTCCGGCGGTGGTGAAATTCTTTGCGAAGGTACACCAGAAGATATCTGTGAAAATGAGCGCTCTCACACGGCTCGTTTCTTAAAACCTATGCTTAAGCTGTCATAAAAAGGACGCAATATGTTAACGGAAGACTTTAAAGTAAGATTTTATGAAACCGATGCCCTTGGGCACGTCAATAACACGGTTATACCGGGGTGGATAGAAACCGGACGTTTACCTATTTTTGAGTTCTTTGGAGAAATGTCTCCGAAGACACAAAGCTTAATTGTCGCGCGGCTGGAAGTAGATTACCTCTTACCTATTTATTTTGGCGGTCATGTCACGGTGAATACTTACGTCAGCCGCTTAGGTGGCAGCTCGTTTGATATCACTACCGAAATTTGGCAGAAAGATAAAATGTGCGCTAAAGGTAAAACAGTATTGGTGTACTTTGATTTTCAACAGGAACGTTCTGTGAAGCTGTCTGACGAATTAAAAGACCGCCTGTCCACGATCACGCATCCGGAGCATTCTCTTGACGCGTGATCTGGTCAGTGGCGGGCAGCAAATACATGCCCCGGATGATCTCAAAAGCCTGCTGGAGGAGATTCATCAGCAGGCCATGAAGATCACCGAGGGGCATGTTGCTGATTACATCCCGGCGTTAGCAGAGGTCGACCCCGAGCTCTGCGGACTCACTCTGGCTACCCTCGATGGCGAGGTGTTTAACGTCGGTGATACTCAGGAGCAATTCTCTATCCAGTCGATCTCGAAGATTTTTGGCCTTATGCTGGCAATGGAGCGCCTTGGAGAAGATTTGTGGGACAGAGTTAAAATGGAGCCTTCAGGCCAGGCCTTTAATTCTATAGTGCAGCTAGAGTGGGAAAAAGGCATTCCGCGCAACCCTATGATAAATGCCGGAGCTATTGTTGTTAGCGACGTGCTCGTTAGCCGCTACTCTGCCAGTAAAAATGCGGTTTTGAGTTTGGTGCGCACCTTATGCGGCAACGACAACGTTTACGCCGATAACATTGTTCACCAGTCAGAAAAAGAGCATGGCCATCGCAATGCGGCCCTTGCTCACCTAATGAAAAGCTTCGGTAATATTGATGCTGAAGTTGATGAACTATTAGATCATTATTTTTGGCAGTGTGCGTTGACCATGTCCTGCGAAAATCTCGCTCGCTCTTTTACGTTTCTTGCAAATGACGGAATTTGTCCTTTTTCTAAAAAGAAAATTATGTCGAAACGAGACTCTCAACGCATTAATGCGTTGCTATCAACCAGCGGTATGTACGACCAAAGCGGCGAATTTGCTTTTACCGTAGGTGTTCCCGCTAAAAGTGGTGTTGGTGGTGGGATGATTGCCGTCGTTCCTGACTTTGGCGTTATTTGCTCATGGAGCCCAAGATTAAACAGCTACGGTAACAGCGCCCGTGGAATGTACATGGTACGCGAGCTAGCTAACCGTTTGGGGCTTAGTGTCTATTAACGTGTTGTTGTCGGCCGATATATCTGAAACCGCTCCATATTAAATCGTCTAAATAATATTTCAAACTCGCCCTGTCGGCCAAGCTCCCGCAGCAACCTTTGTAAGGTATCTGCGCTGATATTCTTATTATCGCCAACAAGTAAGTGCAGCTTGTATTCCAGACTAACCTTATCGGATAACAATAAACCGTCTACCTTAATTTGATTGGAGCCTTTTAAAGCAGCCAGCAGTTCATCATTGATAATAGTAAGATCGATTCGACCGCCCAGTATCATCTGCAAATTTATAATGCGGGAATCTGCCAAATACGTCGTATACTTTTCCTGCACTTCATCTGAAGCCAGCAGTTCTCCGCCTAACAGGTAATGATAGCCCTTAACCCCACCTAAAGTTTTACCATCGTATGTATCGAAAAACGTCTGGTCTCTGTCTGCTTTTTGTAAGGCGACCAGCCGCTCTTGTCCTCTGACTAAAGGCATTGTTTGCTGAAACCCTACTCCACTTTTTTCCCAACCCCAAAGGGGAGATTCGAAAAATATAACGTCACAGCACCCTTTCACACTGAGGGCTTTATGGCGATTTGCCGGGGGAATCACCTGAATGCGGAATTCGTAACTGTCCTGATGCTCATTCAGCAAACTTATCAGTTCACGGGTAAGATCGGTTTGCAGTACATCGGAAAAATAAGGAGGGTAATCGTAGGCGGCAACATACACCGGTACCTGTGCTGTAGCAGAACAGCTTAGTCCCATAAAAACGAACACAGAAAAGTATCTGAGTAATTTCAATTGATTGGCTGACTATAAGTTGAGTATCTATCTCAATAGTTCATTTTTTGGTCTTGAATGTCAATACTTGAGCGAGCCTTCGTCTACTTTTGATAAGCTATTCTGATGAAAAATTATGAGCAGGCATAAAAAAGCCCGGCCAAAGCCGGGCTCCTAAAATCAACAGGACTGCTTAGTCCATGATTTTTGATACAACGCCTGCACCTACGGTACGGCCACCCTCACGGATAGCGAAACGCAGACCTTCGTCCATTGCGATTGGAGCAATCAAATCTACAACAAACTTCAGGTTATCACCAGGCATGACCATTTCTACGCCTTCTGGCAATTCTACTGCACCAGTGACGTCCGTTGTACGGAAGTAGAACTGTGGACGGTAGCCTTTAAAGAATGGCGTATGACGGCCACCTTCGTCTTTGCTCAGTACATAAACTTCCGCTTCGAACTTAGTATGCGGAGTAATTGTACCTGGCTTCGCCAGTACCTGACCGCGCTCTACGTCGTCACGCTTAGTACCACGTAACAAGGCACCGATGTTCTCACCTGCACGACCTTCGTCAAGCAGTTTACGGAACATTTCAACACCCGTAACGGTGGTCTTCGTCGTATCTTTCATACCAACGATTTCACACTCGTCGCCTGTACGCACGATACCGCGCTCTACACGACCAGTAACAACTGTACCACGACCTGAAATCGAGAATACGTCTTCGATTGGCATGATGAATGGCTTATCGATGTCACGCTCTGGCTCTGGGATGTAGTTATCCAGTGCGTCGGCTAATTCAACAATTTTCTTAGCGTAGTCTTCGTCGCCTTCCAGCGCTTTCAGTGCTGAGCCCTGAATTACTGGTAAATCGTCGCCCGGGAAGTCATATTCTGACAACAGTTCACGAACTTCCATTTCTACCAGCTCTAACAGCTCTTCGTCGTCGACCATGTCACATTTGTTCATGAATACAACGATGAATGGTACGCCTACCTGACGTGAAAGCAGGATGTGCTCACGAGTCTGCGGCATTGGACCGTCTGTTGCTGCTACTACCAGAATAGCGCCGTCCATCTGCGCCGCACCGGTGATCATGTTTTTAACATAGTCAGCGTGCCCTGGGCAGTCTACGTGTGCGTAGTGACGAGTTGGTGTGTCATATTCAACGTGTGACGTTGAAATAGTAATACCACGCTCTTTCTCTTCTGGCGCGTTATCGATGGCTGCGAAGTCTTTCGCCGCACCACCATAAACTTTTGCCAAAACAGTTGTGATAGCAGCAGTTAGTGTTGTTTTACCGTGGTCAACGTGACCGATGGTGCCGACGTTTACGTGCGGCTTCGAACGTTCAAATTTTTCTTTAGACATGATATATCCTCAAACTTAAGTTAAAAGCCCGGCCTCGAAAGAACCGGACCAGACCTTACTTATTTAGCGTTACGCTCAGCCATTACTTTTTCAGCAATGTTGTTTGGTGCTTCAGAGTATTTCAGGAACTCCATAGAGTAGGATGCACGACCCTGCGTTTGTGAACGCAAGTCTGTCGCATAACCGAACATCTCAGACAGTGGTACTTGAGCATTAACTGCTTTCAAACCACCCGGAGCTTCTTCCATACCATCAATAAGACCGCGACGACGGTTTAAGTCACCCACGACATCACCCATAGATTCTTCAGGAGTGATAACTTCAACTTTCATGGTTGGCTCTAACAGAGCTGGGTTAGCTTTTAATGCACCTTTCTTGAAGGCCATGCTACCAGCAATTTTAAATGCCATTTCAGAAGAGTCGACATCGTGGTATGAACCATCATATAGAGTCGCTTTAACACCCAATACAGGATAGCCAGCCAAGACGCCTTGTTGCATCTGTTCTTGGATACCCTTGTCTACTGCCGGGATGTATTCTTTCGGTACAACACCACCTACAATTTCGTTTACGAATTTGTAAATAATGTCATCACCGTTATCGTCTTCTTCGATAGTCATTGGTTCAAGTTTAATCCAAACGTGACCAAACTGACCACGACCACCTGATTGACGTACGAATTTACCTTCGACTTCGACAGACTCACGAATTGCTTCACGGTAAGCAACCTGCGGCTGACCTACGTTACATTCAACTTTGAATTCACGCTTCATACGGTCAACGAGGATATCCAGGTGAAGTTCACCCATACCAGAGATGATTGTCTGGCCAGATTCTTCGTCAGTCTTAACACGGAACGATGGATCTTCTGCAGCCAATTTACCTAAAGCAATACCCATTTTTTCCTGGTCAGCTTTAGTTTTCGGCTCTACTGCAACCGAGATAACCGGTTCAGGGAATTCCATACGCTCAAGTGTGATTTTATGAGCTGGATCACACAGCGTGTCACCTGTAGTAACGTCTTTAAGACCAATCAGTGCCGCGATGTCACCAGCGCGAACTTCTTTGATCTCTTCACGGCTGTTTGAGTGCATTTGTACCATACGGCCAACGCGTTCTTTTTTGTTCTTAACTGGGTTAACAACACCGTCGCCCTGGTTCAATACACCAGAGTAAACGCGAACGAACGTCAAGGTACCAACAAATGGGTCAGTCGCAATTTTAAATGCCAGAGCTGAGAATGGCTCTTCGTCAGACGACTTACGTACGCCTTCAGATTCATCATCCAAAATACCAGTGATAGGCTTAACTTCTGTTGGTGATGGCAAGTATTCAATAACAGCGTCAAGCACTGCCTGAACACCTTTGTTTTTGAACGCAGAACCACAAGCAACCAAACAAAGATCATTAGCCAGAGTACGCATACGCAGGCCTTGCTTGATTTCCGCTTCAGTTAACTCACCTTCTTCCAGGTATTTAGTCATCAATTCTTCGTTAGCTTCAGCCGCAGCTTCTACCAACTCAGCGTGATATTTTTCACACTCATCAACCATGTCAGCAGGGATTTCTTCATAAGTGAATGAAGTACCCATGTCTTCTTCGCTCCAGTTGATGAACTTCATTTTAACTAAGTCCACAACGCCGCGGAAATTATCTTCTGCGCCTACTGGTAGCTGCATTGGAACAGCCTGAGCTGCCAAACGCGTTTTCATTTGGTGTACAACAGATAAGAAGTCTGCGCCTGCACGGTCCATCTTGTTGACGAATACCATGCGAGGAACTTCATATTTGTTTGCCTGACGCCAAACAGTTTCAGTCTGAGGCTGGACACCAGATGATGCACAAAGTACAACAACAGCACCGTCAAGAACACGCAAAGAACGTTCAACTTCGATGGTGAAGTCAACGTGTCCAGGAGTATCGATGATGTTTACACGATGCTCAGGGAATTGCTTGTCCATACCCTGCCAGAAACAGGTGGTAGCTGCTGACGTGATAGTGATACCACGCTCTTGTTCTTGTTCCATCCAATCCATGGTGGCTGCACCATCGTGCACCTCACCAATTTTGTGAGACAAACCAGTATAAAACAACACACGTTCAGTTGTGGTTGTTTTACCGGCGTCTACGTGAGCACAAATACCGATATTACGATAGCGCTCTATGGAAGTTTTACGAGCCACAATAAACTCCTTCTAGGTTAACTGCGAATTACCAGCGATAGTGAGCAAACGCTTTGTTTGCTTCAGCCATGCGGTGAACGTCTTCACGTTTCTTCACAGCAGACCCTTTGTTCTCTGATGCATCTAGCATTTCAGCTGCCAGACGCTGCGACATTGATTTTTCACCACGGGTGCGCGCTGCATCAACTAACCAGCGCATAGCCAGTGCGTTACGGCGTACCGGACGAACTTCAACCGGAACCTGATACGTTGAACCACCAACACGACGAGATTTAACCTCAACCATTGGGCGGATGTTGTCTAAAATTGTATCAAAGACTTCCAGGCGATCTTTACCTGACTTCTCTGCCAGGATGTCCAATGCACCATAAATAATTTTTTCAGCGACTGCTTTTTTGCCGTCAACCATGACGACATTGATAAATTTGGCCAACAATTCTGATCCGAACTTAGGATCTGGAAGGATTTTACGTTGACCTATGACGCGTCTTCTTGGCATCTCAATATTCTCCGATTAATTCAGGGTTTTACCCAAAACGTACGACAGTTTGGCCTTACTAACGGAGAACCGTTAAGATTTAGGCCGTTTTGCGCCGTACTTAGAACGACCTTGTCTACGGTCATTAACACCTGAGCAGTCAAGTGCTCCGCGTACTGTGTGATAACGCACACCTGGCAAGTCTTTTACACGACCGCCACGAATTAGTACGACTGAGTGTTCTTGTAAGTTGTGACCTTCGCCACCGATGTACGAAGAAACTTCGTAACCGTTAGTTAAACGAACACGGCAAACTTTACGCATTGCAGAGTTCGGTTTCTTTGGCGTAGTTGTGTAAACACGGGTACATACACCGCGTTTTTGAGGGCACGCTTCAAGAGCCGGAACGTTGCTTTTCACAACGGGCTTTTGACGGCCTTTACGCACCAGCTGGTTAACTGTTGCCATTCATTACTCCTAGTTTAGTTGATGTCGCTTTTTACCACGTGTATAGAGCGTGAAAAATCGCTTTTTTCTGACCACTGAAAGTCAGATCCCGAAATTCGGGAGCGGAAATTCTAATGGTCATATTTTCGCCTGTCAAGGCTATACAAAAGAAGCCGGCACTTTTACAGTACCGGCTTCTGTACACGAACGTTAAAAACGTTCGCTAATTATTCTGCAGAATCATCACCTGCAGAACTATTTCCAGCATTTAAGGCATCCGCAAGTTGTTGCTCAGCCTGCTCTGCAGTCATAGTTGGCTCGATATCAACATTCAGTTCATCCAGTCGACGCTGCATGCGCTCTTTGTGATATGAGTAACCTGTACCTGCAGGAATCAGACGACCAACAATTACGTTTTCTTTCAGTCCACGTAAGCTGTCTTTCTTACCACCAACGGCTGCTTCGGTAAGAACTCGCGTTGTTTCCTGGAACGAAGCCGCTGAAATAAAGGATTCAGTCGACAACGATGCCTTAGTAATACCCAGCAACTGACGTTCAAATATTGCTGGTTTCTTACCATCCGCTTCCGCTTTTGCGTTAGCTGCTAACACTTCTGACATTTCAACCATCTCGCCTTCCAGCAAGTTCGTATCGCCGGCGCGTAAAATAAGTGCCTTACGCAACATCTGGCGAACGATAGTTTCAATGTGCTTATCGTTAATTTTAACACCCTGCAGACGGTAAACTTCCTGCACTTCGTTAACGATATAGTTTGCAACTGCACTAACGCCACGTAAGCGTAAAATGTCGTGCGGTGCTTCTGGACCATCGGCAATAACTTCACCTTTAGTCACTTGTTCACCTTCAAACACGTTCAGCTGACGCCACTTCGGAATCATCTCTTCGTGCTGATCACCACCATCTGTTGGGGTAATCAATAGGCGGCGTTTACCTTTGGTTTCTTTACCGAAGGAAACCGTACCGGTTTTCTCTGCAAGAATCGCTGGTTCTTTTGGCTTACGCGCTTCGAACAAGTCAGCAACACGTGGCAGACCACCGGTAATATCACGAGTCTTAGAGCCTTCCTGAGGAATACGCGCTAAGGTGTCACCAATTTTAACCTCAGAATTATCTTCCAGGTTAATTATAGCGTTACCCGGCAAGAAGTATTGCGCAGGGATATCAGTTCCGGCGATATTAACGTCGTTACCTTTACCATCAACCAATTTCACCATTGGACGCATGTCTTTACCGGCACTAGTACGCTGACCCGTTTCCAGTACAACAATGCTTGAAAGGCCTGTCAGTTCATCGGTTTGACGAGTCATGGTGACACCATCAATTAAATCAACAAACTTGATACGACCTTCTACCTCGGTAATGATTGGGTGAGTGTGCGGGTCCCAGTTAGCAACGGTTTCGCCGCCATCTACTGAGTCGCCTTCACCTTTTTTCAAGACCGCACCATAAGGTACTTTGTAACGCTCGCGCTCACGACCGTATTCATCAGTCAGAGTTAACTCTGTAGAACGTGACGTAATAACGTGTGCTTTATCGCTGTTCACAACCCATTTAGCGTTATGCAGCTTGATTGTACCCGGGTTTTTCACCTGGATATTGTTTTCAGCTGTTGCACGAGATGCCGCACCACCGATGTGGAAGGTACGCATGGTTAACTGTGTACCCGGTTCACCGATTGACTGTGCTGCTATAACACCAACCGCTTCACCCTGATTAACCATATGTCCGCGAGCCAGGTCACGACCATAACAGTGTGCACAAACACCAAAGTCTGTATCACAAGTAATAACCGAGCGAACTTTAACTTCGTCGATAGAATTCTCTTCCAATACGTCACACATTTTTTCATCAAGCAATGTATTACGCGGAAGTAGCTCTTCTTCGCTGCCAGGTTTCATTACCGGCTCACAAAGAACACGACCCAGTACACGTTCACGCAGCGGTTCTACAACGTCACCACCTTCAATCAGCGGCTTCATGTAAAGACCTTCGTATGTGCCACAGTCTTCTTCCATGATCACAACGTCTTGTGAAACGTCTACCAAACGACGAGTCAGGTAACCTGAGTTCGCTGTTTTCAATGCTGTATCGGCCAAACCTTTACGAGCACCGTGCGTCGAGATGAAGTACTGAAGTACGTTCAGACCTTCACGGAAGTTAGCAACGATTGGCGTTTCGATGATTGAGCCATCTGGCTTAGCCATCAAACCACGCATACCGGCCAACTGACGAATCTGTGCGGGGCTACCACGAGCGCCTGAGTCCGCCATCATAAAGACTGAGTTAAATGATGCTTGCTCTTCGTCTTCACCGTCTTTGTTTTTAACAATCTCTTTCGACAAGTTATCCATCATCGCTTTCGAGACTTTCTCGTTAGCGGTTGACCAAATATCGATAACTTTATTGTATTTCTCACCGGCAGTTACCAAGCCTGATTCGAACTGTTCCTGAATTTCAGCCACTTCTTCTTCTGCTGCAGAAACAATCTCTTTCTTAGCTTCAGGGATAACCATGTCGTTTATACCAACCGACGCACCCGATACCATTGCGTAATGGAAACCGGTATACATGATTTGGTCAGCGAAAACGACTGTATCTTTCAAACCAAGGTCGCGATAAGCCTTGTTCAACATACGGCCAATCGGTTTTTTACCCATAGCCTGGTTAATCAGTTCAAAAGGCAGACCTTCCGGCATAATCAGTGACAAAATTGCGCGACCACAAGTGGTGTCACGCAGTTCGGTTTTCGTTGTACGATTGCCGTCGTCATCAATGGTGGTATCGGTGATACGTACCCGGACGCGACTATGCAACTCAACCTGACCCGTACGGTAAGCCTTTTCGGCTTCGTTCGGATCTTTGAAAACCATGCCTTCGCCTTTGCCGTTGATTTTCTCTTTAGTCATGTAATACAGACCAAGTACAACGTCCTGCGAAGGAACGATAATAGGATCACCACTGGCCGGCGACAGTACGTTGTTGGTAGACATCATCAACGCACGTGCTTCCAACTGAGCTTCTAAAGTCAGTGGTAAGTGCACAGCCATTTGGTCACCATCAAAGTCGGCGTTATAAGCCGCACAGACCAACGGATGCAGTTGAATCGCTTTACCTTCAATCAGTACCGGTTCAAACGCTTGGATACCTAAACGGTGAAGTGTCGGCGCACGGTTAAGCAGTACTGGGTGCTCTTTGATAACTTCATCAAGTACGTCCCAAACTTCTGCTGTTTCGCGCTCAACCATTTTCTTCGCTGCTTTAATGGTTGTTGCTAAACCACGACGCTCTAATTTGCCATAGATAAATGGTTTGAATAATTCCAACGCCATTTTCTTAGGCAGACCACACTGGTGCAGGCGCAATTTAGGACCAACGGTAATAACCGAACGGCCTGAATAGTCAACACGTTTACCCAGCAGGTTCTGACGGAAACGACCCTGTTTACCTTTGATCATGTCAGCCAAAGATTTCAGAGGACGTTTGTTAGAGCCTGTAATTGCACGACCACGACGACCGTTATCTAACAACGCATCAACCGCTTCCTGCAGCATACGTTTTTCGTTGCGCACGATAATATCTGGTGCAGCAAGGTCTAACAGACGCTTCAAACGGTTGTTACGGTTGATTACGCGACGATACAAGTCGTTAAGATCAGACGTAGCAAAACGACCGCCATCAAGCGGTACCAACGGACGTAAGTCTGGTGGCAGAATTGGAAGTACTTTTAAGATCATCCACTCAGGCTTGTTGTTTGATACCTGGAATGCTTCAAGTAACTTCAGTCGTTTGCTAATTTTCTTACGTTTGGTTTCTGAGTTTGTCTCAGGTAACTCTTCACGTAATTTTTGAACATCACCGTCGATATCAACAGCGCGTAACAGATCCAGAACTGCTTCTGCACCCATTTTTGCGTCGAATTCGTCGCCGTGCTCTTCAAGTGCGTCTAAGTATTCGTCTTCAGTCAGGATTTGACCCTGCTCAAGAGAGGTTAAACCACCCTCTGTAACAACGTAAGATTCGAAATACAGTACACGTTCGATATCACGCAGAGTCATATCCAGCATTAAACCAATGCGCGACGGCAATGATTTAAGGAACCAGATGTGCGCAACCGGGCTGGCCAGTTCAATGTGACCCATACGCTCACGGCGCACTTTAGTCAGTGTAACTTCAACGCCACACTTCTCACAGATGACACCACGGTGCTTAAGGCGCTTGTATTTACCACACAAGCACTCATAGTCTTTTACCGGACCAAAAATACGGGCACAGAACAAACCATCACGTTCCGGCTTAAAGGTACGGTAATTAATAGTTTCAGGTTTTTTCACCTCACCATATGACCAACTACGGATCATATCTGGAGACGAAAGAGCGATGCGAATACCATCAAACTCTTCTGCCTGATTCGTCGGCTTTAAAAGCTTCAGCAAGTCTTTCACGATTTATCTCCTGTCGGAGTTCAACCTACGGGGAGCGCAAGCACTCCCCCAATTTATTCCAGCAACAGCGTCTTAGTTCTGTTCTAGCTCGATATTGATGCCCAGCGAGCGGATTTCTTTCAACAATACGTTGAAGGATTCCGGCATGCCCGCTTCCATCTGCAAGTTGTTGTCGACAATGTTTTTGTACATCTTCGTACGACCGTTCACGTCGTCCGACTTAACTGTCAACATTTCTTGCAAGGTATAAGCCGCACCATATGCTTCCAATGCCCAGACTTCCATCTCACCGAAGCGCTGACCACCAAACTGAGCTTTACCACCCAGTGGTTGTTGAGTAACCAAGCTGTACGAGCCAGTTGAACGTGCGTGCATTTTATCGTCGACCAAGTGGTTCAGTTTGAGCATGTACATGTAACCAACGGTTACGTCACGTTCAAATTTATCACCCGTACGGCCGTCGAATAACCGAATCTGACCAGATTCAGGTAAGTCTGCAAGCTTCAACAGTGCCTTAATTTCTTCTTCAACTGCACCATCAAATACAGGTGTAGCTGTTGGCAGACCGGCTTTCAAGTTACCGGCTAAGCGCATCACTTCATCATCAGTAAACTCAGTAATGTCTACTTTCTGACGGCTTTCGCCCAAGTCGTACACCTGCTGTAAAAAGTCGCGTAATTCAGAGATAGCACGTTGCTGTTTCAGCATTTTTTCGATCTTGCTACCAATACCGCGAGCCGCCATACCTAAGTGTGTTTCCAGGATCTGACCGATGTTCATCCGCGAAGGTACACCCAGCGGGTTCAATACGATATCGACCGGGTTCCCTTCATCATCGTGTGGCATATCTTCCACAGGAATGATGGTTGAGATAACACCTTTGTTACCGTGACGGCCAGCCAGTTTATCACCAGGCTGGATACTACGGCGTACGGCTAAGTAAACCTTAACGATTTTCAGAACACCCGGCGCTAAATCATCGCCTTGAGTGATCTTACGACGCTTAGTCTCAAACTTAGTGTCGAAGTCGTCACGAATTTGCTGGTACTGCTCAGCAATTTGCTCTAATTGAGCTTGTGCGTCTTCGTTGCCTAAGTCCTGAGTCAACCAGCTTGAGCGATCGACGCTCGCCAGTTTTGCTTCATCAAAGCCATTACTTAACAACAAGTTGCGAGCTCGGTTGTAAATACCTTCTTCAAGAATCTTGAATTCTTCTGTCAGGTCTTTCTTAACCTTAGCCAGCTGCATTTCTTCAATCGCTACCGCGCGCTTATCTTTTTCAACGCCATCACGAGTGAATACTTGTACGTCAATAACCGTACCGTTAACACCGTTTGGTACTCGCAGAGAGCTGTCTTTTACATCAGACGCTTTCTCACCGAAGATAGCTCGCAAGAGTTTCTCTTCCGGCGTTAACTGCGTTTCACCTTTAGGGGTGACTTTACCGACCAGAATATCGCCGCCGTTAACTTCTGCACCGACATAAACAACACCGGATTCATCCAGCTTGCCTAATGCAGATTCACCAACGTTTGGTATATCAGAGGTAATCTCTTCAGCACCCAACTTGGTATCACGAGCAACACAGTTTAATTCTTGAATATGGATGGTTGTCATCCGATCTTCTTGCGCTACGCGCTCAGAAATCAGAATCGAATCCTCGAAGTTATAACCATTCCAAGGCATGAAGGCCACACGCATGTTCTGACCCAGTGCTAATTCACCTAAGTCAGTTGACGGACCATCAGCTAAAACGTCACCGCGTGTTACAGGTTCACCTGGGTTCACGGTTGGTTTTTGGTTAATACAGGTGTTCTGGTTAGAACGCGTGTATTTAGTCAGGTTATAAATGTCGATGCCCGCTTCACCCGGGACCATCTCTTCTTCGTTAACCTTAACCACGATACGGCTGGCGTCTACGTAATCGACAACACCACCACGCTTAGCAACAACAGTAACACCGGAGTCAACTGCGATAGTGCGTTCGATACCGGTCCCGACCAGCGGCTTATCAGCGCGCAATGTAGGAACGGCCTGACGTTGCATGTTCGAGCCCATCAAGGCTCGGTTAGCATCATCGTGTTCAAGGAACGGGATCATACTTGCTGCGATAGAAACGATTTGCTGAGGTGCAACGTCCATGTACTGGACCTGCTCTTTACTCATCAGCGTAAATTCGTTTTTATGGCGGCAAGGTACCAAATCTTCAGTCAACTCGCCTTTATCGTTCAGACCTACGTTCGCCTGGGCGATAACGTAGTTGCCTTCTTCGATTGCGGACAAATAGTCAACGTCGTCTGTAACAGAGCCGTTCTCAATACGACGATAAGGCGTTTCCAAGAAGCCATATTCATTCGTACGTGAGAAAGTCGACAGCGAGTTGATTAGACCGATGTTCGGGCCTTCTGGAGTTTCAATCGGACACAAACGACCATAGTGCGTTGGATGTACGTCACGAACTTCGAAACCGGCACGTTCACGAGTCAAACCACCCGGACCTAAAGCAGAGATACGACGCTTATGCGTCACTTCTGACAATGGGTTGTTCTGGTCCATAAACTGCGACAGCTGGCTTGAACCAAAGAACTCTTTAACCGCAGCACTAATTGGCTTCGCGTTAATCAGGTCTTGAGGCATGGTGTTGTCTAAGTCACCCAGCGACAAGCGTTCTTTTACTGCGCGTTCTACACGTACCAAACCGACACGGAATTGGTTTTCTGCCATTTCGCCGACTGAACGTATACGACGGTTACCCAGGTGGTCAATGTCATCAACTTCATCTAAACCGTTACGGATTTCGATAAGTTTTTTCATGACTTCGACGATGTCTTCTCTGGACAACGTGTTATCACCGCTTAAGTCTTCACGACCCAAACGACGGTTGAACTTCATGCGGCCAACAGTTGATAAGTCATAACGTTCTTCGCTGAAGAACAGGTTATCAAATAGAGTTTCGGCGGCTTCGCGTGTTGGCGGCTCGCCCGGACGCATCATGCGATAGATTTCAACCAAAGCTTCTAAGCGGTTGTTGCTTGAATCAACGCGTAAGGTTTCGCTCATGTATGGACCGTGATCCAAATCGTTAACGAACAGCGTTTCAATTTTCTTAATACCCGCTTCGCTAAGCTCGGCGATAAGCTCAAGTGTCAGCACGTCATTCGCGTGACCGACCACTTCGCCAGTTTTCTTATTCGCGTAGTCTTTCGCTAATACTTTTCCGACCATGTATTCTGCCGGCACTTCCATCTCTTTAATGTCCAGTTGCTCCAACTGGCGGATGTGACGTGCGGTAATACGACGGCCTTTTTCGACCAGTACTTCGCCTTCAGCACCTTTGATGTCGAACTTGGCGGTTTCGCCACGCAGACGTTCAGGCACCAACTGCATTTTCACCTTAGTTTTAAGGATTTCAAAGTACGTTGTGTCGAAGAACATATCGAGAATTTCTTCAGTGCTGTATTCCAGAGCACGAAGAATAATTGACGCCGGTAATTTACGACGACGATCGATACGTACAAAAACGTTGTCTTTAGGATCAAATTCAAAATCCAACCAAGAGCCACGGTAAGGAATAACACGCGCGTTATACAGGACTTTACCTGACGAGTGTGATTTACCTTTGTCGTGATCAAAGAACACACCAGGTGAACGGTGGAGCTGAGAAACGATAACTCGCTCTGTGCCATTGATAACGAAGGTTCCGTTTTCTGTCATTAACGGAATTTCGCCCATGTACACTTCTTGTTCTTTAATGTCTTTAACTGTACCGGCAGCTGCTTCTTTATCAAACAGCACCAGACGCAGTTTCACACGCAATGGTGCTGAGTAGGTAATGCCCCGGATCTGACATTCTTCAACGTCAAACGCCGGCTCACCCATGTGATAACTGACGTACTGTAGTTCCGCAGTACCAGAATAACTGGCAATAGGAAAGACCGAACGAAAAGCCGCTTCCAGACCATTATTGGCTTCTGGATCGACTTCAATAAATTTCTTAAATGAATCAAGCTGCATAGACAGCAAATAAGGAACTTCTAAGACCTGAGGTCGTTTACCGAAATCCTTACGAATACGTTTTTTTTCAGAGTAGGAGTACGCCATGGGGTTCCTCAGCTAGCTGATTGATGACCCTAACCAACGAGTGGTTCGATGGTTAAAAACAGATTAATCTTTTATCTGTCGATCCCGTTGTTATTTTTTTCGCTTATCTGTATCCAACCTCGGGCAAAATGATACAAGCGATACAGCGCAAAAGGGCTGGTGGTTAATTAACCACCAGCCCGAGGCCTAAAAGGCCATATGTCGTACAAAAGTTAAATTACTTAACTTCAACTTCCGCACCAGCTTCTTCAAGCTGCTTTTTCAGCTCTTCAGCTTCGTCTTTGCTTACACCTTCTTTAACTGCTACTGGTGCAGACTCAACCATAGCTTTAGCTTCTTTCAAGCCAAGGCCAGTTGCGCCGCGAACAGCTTTGATAGCGGAAACTTTGTTTGCGCCAGCTGCTTTCAGTACTACGTCAAATTCAGTTTTCTCTTCAGCTGCTGCTTCGCCGCCTGCTGCTGGAGCAGCTACTGCTACTGCTGCAGATGCGTCAACGCCGAATTTTTCTTCAGCTGCTTCGATCAGTTCAACCAGTTCCATTACTGGCATTTCAGCGATCGCGTTTAAGATGTCGTCTTTAGTCAGAGCCATTACTCTAAACTCCTGGGTTTATAATTACAAAAAAATGGTTAAAAAACCAACGTATTATTTAGCGTCTTTAATTGCTGCCAACGTTCTAACGAACTTGCTAGGTACTTCGTTAACTGTTTTAACGAATTTGCTAACCGGTTCTTTGAAGGTGGCGAGCAATTTAGCCAATGCTTCGTCACGAGTCGGAAGTGAAGCAACTGCGTCCAATTTTTCTGGACCCATGATGCCATTACCGATTGACAGAGCTGTCACTTGCAAGTTCTTGTTTTCTTTTGAGAAGTCTTTGAACAAACGAGCTGAAGCGCCCGGTGCGTCCATAGAAAACCCATAAACAAGAGGTCCTTTAAGTGCATCGCCCATGTCGTCAAACTGTGTGCCTTCAAAAGCGCGTTTTGCCAGTGTATTTCGTACAACTTTAACGAAAATACCCTGCTCGCGAGCTTTCTTACGCAGCGCAGTCATATCGGCTACTTCGATGCCTCGATATTCAGCAACGGTGACGGCTAGCGCATTTGAAGCAACGTCGTTAACTTCCTTAACGATGGCTTTCTTTCCGGCTAAACCAATTGCCACTGATATCACCTCGTTTTCAATTTGGGACCGAAGTCCCTCGTTACAATTAGGTGGGATAAAACCCACCGCGTTGTCACGGTGATTCTCTACCCAGAGAGCCTGAGTCGGATATCACCATCTGCGTAGGAAATTAAGTGCCACTACTCGATATTCTGAGATTCTCGCGGTACACCTACGGTCTTGGACGGGAGCCTTGTTTTGTTGCGCCTTAGCAACGCCACGGCAGCTCCAACCCATAAACCATTACACTAACCTGACTGAAGCGAATTAAACCGCTGCTACAGTTGCCTGGTCAATGCTCACACCAGCACCCATTGTTGTGGACAGGCTGATGCGTTTTACAAAAACACCTTTAGCTGAAGAAGGCTTAGCTTTCTTAAGAGCTGCCAGCAGAGCTTCAAGGTTTTCTTTCAATTTGTCGTTATCGAAGTCAACACGGCCGATTGTTGCATGAACAATACCGTTTTTATCGTTGCGATAGCGAACCTGACCAGCTTTAGCGTTTTTAACTGCAGTTGCTACGTCTGGAGTTACAGTACCAGTTTTCGGGTTAGGCATCAGGCCACGTGGACCTAAGATTTGACCTAATTGACCAACAACACGCATTGCGTCAGGTGATGCAACGACTACGTCGAAGTTCATTTCACCTTTCTTAACTTGCGCTGCTAAGTCTTCCATACCAACGATATCTGCACCGGCTGCTTTCGCTTTTTCTGCATTGTCACCTGAAGTGAATACAGCAACACGAACGTCACGGCCAGTACCGTTTGGCAGTACCGTAGCACCACGAACGTTTTGGTCAGATTTACGAGCATCGATGCCTAAGTTTACTGCGACATCAACACTTTCAGTGAATTTTGCTGTTGCTAACTCTTTTAACAGAGTAATCGCTTCATTCACATCGTAATCACGGGCTTCAACTTTCTCTGCGATCATACGAGCGCGTTTTGTTAATTTTGCCATTGATTAGCCCTCCACGTTCAAGCCCATCGCGCGAGCAGAGCCGGCGATAGTGCGTACAGCTGCGTCCATGTCGGCAGCAGTCAGGTCTGGTTCTTTAGTTTTCGCAATTTCTTCTAATTGCGCGCGAGTTACCGTACCAACTTTCTTGGTGTTCGGCTCGCCTGAACCACTTTTGATACCAGCCGCTTTCTTCAATAAGAAAGACGCAGGAGGCGTTTTGGTAATAAATGTGAATGAACGGTCTTCGAACACTGTAATTTCAACAGGAACCGGAGCGCCTTTTTCCAGGCTGTCGGTCTGTGCGTTGAACGCTTTACAGAATTCCATGATGTTCACACCGTGCTGACCCAATGCAGGACCAACTGGCGGTGACGGGTTAGCTGAACCAGCAGCTACCTGTAATTTGATAATGGCCGATACTTTCTTCGCCATGGTAATTACCTCTGTTGTGGGTTTAACGCCTCGTAACTTTTCAGAGGAAAGTTACTCCAACGGCTTCCCGTTAAAAAAGGACGCGAATTATAAGTGACTTCGCGCCATAGATCAATCTTTGTCTTGCTGCTTTTTTGATCAGGCTTTTTCTATCTGACCAAATTCAAGCTCAACTGGTGTCGCGCGGCCAAAGATCGAAACCGATACCGTAACACGGCTCTTCTCGTAATCCACTTCTTCAACCGTACCGTTGAAGTCAGCGAAAGGACCGTCGTTAACACGTACAACTTCGCCCGGCTCAAATAAGGTTTTAGGCTTAGGCTTGTCTGCAGAATCTTGTAAGCGGTCGAGGATAGCATCGGCTTCTTTCTTTGAAATAGGGGTAGGACGATCGCTACTACCACCGATAAAGCCAAGTACTCGAGGCACGCTCTTAATCAAGTGCCAGGCATCTTCGTCCATATCCATTTCGACTAAAACATAGCCCGGAAAGAATTTGCGTTCACTTTTGCGACGAACGCCGCCGCGCATTTCCACAACTTCTTCTTTAGGTACCAGAATCTCACCGAATTTATCTTCCATACCGTGCATTTTGATATGTTCTTTCAGAGATTCAGAAACCCGTGCCTCGTAACCGGAAAAAGCTTGTACTACGTACCAACGTTTCTTATCGCTCATGGTTAAATCTCCAATCCGGTTAAGAAGCCAACGACACGTACCAGGATGCCGTCAAGGCCCCAGAGAATAAGTGCTACTACAACGGTCGCAACAACAACGATAAGCGTTGTTTGAGTTGCTTCCTGACGCGATGGCCAGACAACCTTTCGAACTTCGGTACGACTTTCTTTCGCAAACGACAAAAAGGTTCTTCCCTTCGTTGTCGTGCTGGCAAAGAAACCTGCTAAGGCAACTAAAACAACCACAGCAATAGCACGGTATAAAACCGACACTTCTTCTGTGTAATAATGATTACCGCCAATAGCAACAACTAAAAGGGCGATTGTGATTATCCATTTCAAACTGTTCAACGAACTGCTTTGCGTCTCGTTATTTGCGCTCATTCTTTAATCCTAGTTGCGACCGGTCTTCGCTTTGAATCAATAAAATCTGGCAGGGGCGGAGGGATTCGAACCCCCAACCATCGGTTTTGGAGACCGCTGTTCTACCAATTGGAACTACGCCCCTAAATTTGCCTACCCTACAATTGGTGCAGGATTGGACGCGGTATTATACCTATTATGGTTTTTGACGCAAGCCCAGCCGCGCCCTTCTCCGCCCTAGCAGGCATAAAAAAGCCCGGCCAAAGCCGGGCTCTTAAAATCAACCGGACTGCTTAGTCCATGATTTTTGATACAACGCCTGCACCTACGGTACGGCCACCCTCGCGGATAGCGAAACGCAGACCTTCGTCCATTGCGATTGGAGCAATCAAATCTACAACAAACTTCAGGTTATCACCAGGCATGACCATTTCTACGCCTTCTGGCAATTCTACGGCACCAGTAACGTCCGTTGTACGGAAGTAGAACTGTGGACGGTAGCCTTTAAAGAATGGCGTATGACGGCCACCTTCGTCTTTGCTCAGTACGTAAACTTCCGCTTCGAACTTAGTATGCGGAGTAATTGTACCTGGCTTCGCCAGTACCTGACCACGCTCTACGTCGTCACGCTTAGTACCACGCAACAAGGCACCGATGTTCTCACCTGCACGACCTTCGTCAAGCAGCTTACGGAACATCTCAACACCAGTAACTGTGGTCTTCGTGGTGTCTTTCATACCAACGATTTCACACTCGTCGCCTGTACGCACGATACCGCGCTCTACACGACCTGTTACTACCGTACCACGACCTGAAATCGAGAATACGTCTTCGATTGGCATGATGAACGGCTTATCGATGTCACGCTCTGGCTCTGGGATGTAGTTATCCAGTGCGTCAGCCAGCTCAACAATTTTCTTGCTCCACTCTTCGTCGCCTTCCAGCGCTTTCAGTGCAGAGCCTTGAATTACTGGCAGGTCGTCGACCGGGAAGTCATATTCTGA
>Ga0207897_100106_pt1 | contig 42934 bp, 33 predicted proteins | sample LinPmetageLP42_FD_184054 | JGI IMG/M metagenome (GOLD analysis project Ga0207897, IMG submission 184054) | Marine viral communities from the Pacific Ocean - LP-42 (SPAdes) | ecosystem: Environmental > Aquatic > Marine > Oceanic | place: Pacific Ocean | collected 2010-08-27
AACGCCACTCCGGCAACGGAGGCACCGGGTTGCTGACACGCTTCGACGATCCTGGCCTTGAAGGCGGCAGTGAAGCGGCGACGCTTGCGAGGAACTTCCAACACGCTTGATTCCATCATGATAAGTGTCCACTTATTGATAGGTGGACATCTAACGTGACGAAATTCAGGACTCTGCGGTAGATGGGATCACCGGTCGCTTACTCACGTGCGTCACGTTCAAATTCCACTCCCTAAAGTGGACTGCAAACCATACCAGATGAAGCAAAACTTAGTCGTCCACTGCCGCATCGGTCAATCACACCGCCGCAGAAATAGACCTTTGTCTAGCGAAATACGCAACAATCCCCCCTTCCACAGCCTCATCTGGACTGGATGACAAACCACATACCGACATCAACCATCTGCTGCCGTCAGCCGCGGTGTCTGGAGGTTTTTCAGCCCGGCAAAACCAAAAGCCCCGCCGATTTCCTCGGCGGGGCGTGCATGCGAACCAGAGACGTCAACGTCTCGAAAAAGGGCAGAACGGGAGAATGAGGCTGGAGAACGCGACTTGAGCGCCAGGCAAGGGCGCGGCTGGGCGTCACTCAGCCACGGCATCACTCAGCCACGGCATCACTCAGTCACGGCGACCCCAGGCCACGGCGTCGTGGGGATGAAGGCTTTCGATATGCCGTACATGCACATGTGCCTCGCCGTCTGAGATCGCCAGGCCATTGATCAACCTGCGTGCGGCGTCTTCGACGAACATCAGATTCTGGCCATTGAGCGCCGCGAAGGCTTGCTCATCGGCGCGTTTCACGGCCGTCTGGACCGGCGTGGCCACGGCCTGTTCGATGGCATCGATCAGTGCGATCAACCCCAGATCCTGCGCCGTGGGCTTCAGCTCGACCTGGACCTGCGCCTCGCTACGCTGGCTGTGGGGCGTGGCCATGGTGGCGTTATGGGTGAGCCACTCGGCGACCTGATCAGGCGTCAGCGTGGTGTCATTGCGATGAGCCGCCAGGAATGCCTGCTCGATCAGCTGGCGCGACAGGGCCGCCGAGCACGGACAGGTGGAGGAATAGCCCACGGTGACACTGGCCTGCAGCGTGAACCTGCCCTCATGCAGACTGGCCTCCAGCGTGACGGGGTAGGACTTCCAGCCAGAGAGCTTAGGCGTGACTAGCGCCGGACGCTTCACCAGCAGCGCGAATTCCAACCTGATGCGGGCATTGCGCGAGGCGCAATCGTGATGGCTTGCCACCATCGCGGCGAGCACCTCCTGCAGATTGCCAGGGGTCAGTGGCTTGCCCTCTGCCAGCCCATCCAGCAGGCGGTAAAGGCGCGACATGTGAATGCCTTTGGTGTGCGGCATCGGCAGGTCAACCTGCGCATCCACGCGGGCATGCAATTCACGGCGATAATCGCCCTCCTCGATGAGTACAGGCAGATCGATCCCCTGCATGCCCACCCATTCCAGGGGACTCAAGGAGCGCGAGCGCTCGGTCAGGGAAACGTCGGGGAGTATTGCGGTCATTCGTCAGATATCCAAAGCGGCCCTCGTCAGTGGCCGCCTTCCTCACGATGCAGGAAGGCGGCACTGAACCAGCCGAAGTGTGGGGAGTGTAGCGAGAGGAGAAAAACAGAGCGCTGCAAAAGCAGAGACCGAAGCAACAGAGCGCGGACGGGGCGTCGTCAGCGCATGATCATCCCGCCAGTCGAGAGGAATGATGGCCGGTGATCTTCCACTCGCCGAGAATCTCCTCGAAGGTGAACAGAAAACGGGCCGCAATCGTGACCGTCTCGTCAGCGGCGCGATATTCGAAGGTGTAGTGCCCTCCGATCACCACGGTACCCAGCTTGCGACTGACTCGGGGTGAGTACTCCCTCAACTCGCAGGCCAGCGCTTCATTGGCGAGAAAGCCATCGAAGTAGGCCTGTCGTTGCTGGCGATTCTCACGCACATCATCGGCGACCGTCGGCACCAGAATCGCATCCTCTGCATACAGCGAGAGAAGCGTCTTCTTCTCCCCGCGCGTGACGGCGATCGCCCAGCGCTCCAGCGTGCGCGTCGCGGCATTGATGCAGAACTCTGCGTCACGCTCACTCAGTGGTGGGGATGTCGGGTGGGGCATGCGGTGGCTCTCCCTTGAGGATGAGGCGCTTGAGGAAAGACGGGGGCCGACAGCGCCCCCGTCGTCGTGTCACGGGGCGATCAGGCGTCGGCACACCCAAGGATGCCCTGCCCCAGGCGCTCGATCAGCTGCGGATACAGCGTCTCGCCCAGCGGCAGCCCGACACCCAGCGGCTCGAAGACGATGGAGGTCTTGACGCCGGTCCCCTCGAAGACGCTATCGATCAACGCCGGGTTGTACTGTGGCTCTCGGAAGACGCACTGGATGTCGTCCTGCTTCACGCGCGCCTGGATCTCCTTGACGCGGGCCGGGCTGGGCGTGGAGGCATCGCCCAGCGAGATGGCACCAGACGCCGGCACGTCGAAGCGGTGCTCGAAGTACTGATAGGCATCATGGAAGACGATGTAGCGGGTGCCCTGCACCTGAGCCAGACGCGCTGACAGTGACTCGGTCAGCGCCTCGAGCTCCTGCTGTCCCGCCTGGGCATTGCTGCGATAGGTCGCCGCGTGCTCCGGGTCCTGTGCCGCCAGTGACTCCGCAATGGCGTCCAGCCAGGTGTGAGCATTCACCGGGTCCAGCCAGCCATGGGGGTTCTCGCCGTCGTGATGCTCATCGTGATCCGTATGGGCTTCGTGATCGCCATCGTGATGCTCGTCATGGTCGCCGTGATGCACGTCGTGATCCGCATGGGCTTCGTGGCCACCATGCTCGTCGTGCTCTTCGCCATGTGCAGAAGACGCTTCATCAGCGTGATGATGTGCCTCGAAGGTGGGCCCCTCGCGATAGGTCAGGTGCAGGGTACCGGGCACCTCCATCAACTCGACGGCATCGGCATCCGCAGCCAGCGACGCACGCGCCTTGGCAAGCCAGGGCGTCAGCTCATCACTGACGAAGAACACCACATCCGCACCGGACAGTGCCCTGGCCTCGGAAGGACGCATGGAATAGCCATGCGGTGAAGCGCCTGACTGGATGACCAGATCGGGGCTACCCAGCTCCCCCATGACACGTGCCACCAGTGAGTGCACCGGGGGGATGTCCACCGCGACCGATGGCACCTCGGCCACTGCCACGGCAGGTGCCAGCATCAGGGGCAGAGAGAGGGAAGGCAGTAACCGATGGCGCATGGCGGTTCTCCAATAGAAGCGAAATTACGGAAGGAAGATCGAAGGCTGCAATGGTCAGCCTCAATATGTTATAACATAACATTAATGATTGCTGCCCCGTCAACTCTTCAGCGCCAAGAGGTCCCCATGTCGCTGTTATCGATCAAGAATCTGTGTGTCACGCTCGGTAGGCATCGTATCCTCGATGCGATCGATCTCGAGGTTGAGCGCGGCGAAATCGTTACCCTGGTAGGCCCCAATGGCTCAGGCAAGTCCACGTTGCTGCGCAGCATCATCGGGGCGGTGTCCCCGACGAGCGGGCGGATACATCGTCAACAAGGCTGCAGAATCGGCTACGTGCCCCAGCGCCTGAGCCTGGACCCGACACTGCCGATGACGGTGGTGCGTTTCCTGAATCTGCCCCATCGCCATTCGCGCGCGGCAGTGGCAAATGCCCTGGCGCAGGCCGGCATTCCCGGCGTCGAGCAACAGCAGATCGCCGATCTCTCGGGAGGACAGTTCCAGCGTATTCTGCTGGCCCGTGCCCTGATGGATTCGCCCGATATATTGCTGCTCGATGAGGCGACCCAGGGGCTGGATCACCGTGGCATCGCGGACTTCTACCGTCAGATCGACCGTGTCCGCCACACCCTCGGCTGCGGGGTACTGATGGTCAGTCACGAGCTGCATGTGGTGATGCGCGCCTCCGACCGTGTCGTCTGCCTGCATGGCCACGTCTGCTGTCAGGGCACGCCTGAGCGTGTCATGGCCTCATCGGCCTACCAGGATCTGTTCGGTCTCGATACCGCTGACGCCCTGGCCTTCTATCGCCATGAGCATTCTTCTGCTCACCCTCACGATCACTCTCCTGCTTACTCTCACGATCACTCTGACTCTCGCACCCACTCGCCCGCTGACGCTGCGCCCACCTGTCGGCCCGCGTCCAGACCTGCACCCGCGCCTGCAGCCAAGCCTGTGCTCAAGCAGACAACGCAGAGTCGGGAGCCAGCGCTCCAGCTCATCGCACCGAACACAGAGGGATGTCACTGATGTTGGAGGGACTGATACTGGATGACTTCATGCTCCGCGCCGCCCTGGCCGGGATATTCGTGGCGCTTGCGGCAGCGCCGCTGGGCTGTTTCGTCGTCTGGCGACGCATGGCCTATTTCGGCGACGCCACAGCCCATGCCGCGATCCTCGGCGTGGCGCTGTCGCTCTTGATGTCCACCTCGATTCTGGCCGGCGTGCTCGTCGTCTCGCTGATCATGGCGACCCTGGTCACTCTGCTCAGCGGACGCGGCTACGCCATGGACACCCTGCTTGGCGTGATGGCGCACTCCGCACTCGCCTTCGGCCTGGTGGCCGTCTCCTTCCTGCCCGGCGTGCGCATCGACCTGATGGCCTATCTGTTCGGCGATATTCTGGCGGTCAGCAAGACAGACCTCGCAATCATCGCCGCAGGTGGCGTGCTGGTCATCGGCCTCATCTACTGGCGCTGGTCGGCACTGCTCACCGCCACCCTGAATGAGGACCTGGCGCGTGCCAGCGGCATCAACCCGCGACGCGAGCAGCTGGTGCTGACACTGTCGCTGGCTGTGGTGGTCGCGGTTGCATTGAAGGTGGTCGGTGCGCTGTTGATCACCGCGCTGCTGATCATCCCGGCGGCCACGGCGCGCCGCTTCTGTCACACCCCGGAACTGATGGCGATCGCCGCGGCCATCATCGGCGGAGTCTCCACCACCGGCGGACTGCAGGCGGCTTACTGGCTGGATACCCCCACCGGCCCCACCATCGTGTGCCTGGCCACCCTGCTGTTTGCCCTGAGCAGTGCAGCGGCACGCATCTCACGCCTCGTCTCACGCCTTGCCTCACAGACCGGCATCGAAGCGTCTGCTCGAGGAAAGTGACGGCCCCTCCCTTCTTGATCAGCACGACTGTGCCGATCAGGAGCGGCAAAGACGCGCCAGCAATGAAGACACCCCACTGATCGCGGATCAGTGGGGTGTCTTGGCGAGTGTCAGCAAATCAGAGACTCAGGTGCCGTCGCTCATTCCCAGGCGGGGAACGGGTCCGGCAGGTCACGCCAGGCTTCCTTGCCCGCCAGCAGCGTGGCGTCATCGAGCAGGCACTCGTCCAGCGCCTGGCGGATACGGGCTTCATCCAGGTTCTGACCGATGAATACCAGCTCCTGGCGCATGTCGCCGAACGGCTCCTGCCACTTTTCCCGAATCGACTCCAGATACTCGGGGTCTTCTGGCCATTCGACCTCAGGTACTGCCTTCCAGAACATGCCCCCGAACCCGTAGTGCGCGATGCCACCGGCCTGGTTCCACTGTCCGGCAAACTGCGGCCGCGTGGCCAGCCAGAAGAAGCCCTTGGAGCGCAGCAGCTTGCCACCGAACCAGTCTCCGTGGAGCAGCTGGTGGAATTTCTCGGGATGGAACGGCACGCGCGCATGGTAGGAGAAGCTCGAGATGCCATATTCCTCGGTCTCCGGCACGTGCTCGCCGCGCATCTCCTTCAACCAGCCCGGTGCCTGTTGGGCGCGATCGAAGCTGAAGCGGCCAGTGTCCAGCACCTTGGAAAGCGGTACGGCGCCTTTCGTCATGGGCAGAATCTCGGCCTCCGGGTTGAGCGAGCGCAGCACCGCGCTCAGCTCATCCAGCTGCGAGGCATCGAGCAGATCCGTCTTGCTGATCAACAACACATCACAGAATTCGATCTGATCGACGAGCAGGTCGGCGACATTGCGCTCATCGTCTTCGCCGAGGCTCTCCCCGGCTTCTGCCAGTGACTGCGCCTCGCGATACTGAGTGAGGAAGTTGGCGCCATCCACGACGGTAACCATGGTATCGAGACGCGCGACACTGGAGAGGCACTGGCCATCCTCGTCCTCGAAGGTGAAGGTTTCCGCCACCGGCAGCGGCTCGGAAATGCCGGTGGATTCGATCACCAGGCAATCGAAGCGCCCTTCCTCGGCCAGTCGCCGTACCTCGATGAGCAGGTCTTCACGCAGCGTGCAGCAGATGCAGCCATTGCTCATCTCGACCAGCTGCTCCTCGGCACGATTGAGCGTCACCTCGTTCTCCGCACCGGGTGCGCCACGCACCATGGCGGCATCGATGTTGACCTCGCTCATGTCATTGACGATCACCGCCACCCGGCGCCCTTCGCGGTTGGCGAGGATGTGATTGAGCAGCGTCGTCTTGCCGGCGCCCAGAAAGCCGGACAGCACGGTCACTGGCAGGGGTTGCGACGGGGGCACTTGTGGGGAATTCATCAGGCGGTACCTCGATAGGATAGGGTCTTGGCCACGTCTCTTGCGCGTGAAGGCATCCTTGCCGGCGCAGGGCCTGGATCAGGGCCTGGGGCAGGGTCAGGTAAGTGCCTGGACGTGGGGACCTCTGGATTCTCGATCATCAAACACGCCAAATGATACGTTATAACATAATCTATCGTTAGCCATTTTTTGCCAGTGCCGCCCAGCGCGTGAGATCCCCCAAGCGATCATCAGAACGGCGAGAGCGCGCAGCAAGCAGAAACGCACACGCCCCGCTGGCAAGCCAGAGGGGCGTGAAGTGGTGTAATCAGCGGTACTTTTTAGCCGCGAGCGAAATCTCAGGTGATGATCAGACCGCCATGATCACGGCAGAGGCCATCACCGCCCCACCCACCAGACGGGAAGCGATGGCGGGCACGCCCATCAGGCGCTGGCCGATTGCACGGCCCAGCAACGCCAGGGCCAGCGTCGCGACCACGAAGCCCGCCATGTAGCCCGCGGCGCTGCCAGCCGCCGGCATTTCCAGCGCATGGGCGAAGCCGTGGCAGGCCATGAAGCCGGCGACCATGACGGCACCGGACAGAGTCGGCAGACGCAGCAGCAGCGCCACCAGCGCACCGGAAGCCAGCACCGAGAGCAGAATGCCCTGCTCGGCGATCAGCGCATGCAGCGCCTGTCCGCCGCTGAGCAGCGCGATGCCCGCCCCCGCCAGCATGCCGACGGCCATCAACAACGGCGTGGCAAGCGTAAAGGCCCGCGACTGACGCGCACTCCAGATGCCGATGGCCAGCATGGCCAGCAGGTGGTCCAGCCCGGTGAAGGGATGCGACAGGCCCGCCATCAGCCCCTGGGCATCATGGCCGGGGTGGGCGGAGGCCGAGGTCGCCACCAGCAGCAGCGAGGTGGCAAGCAGTGCGGAGTGAGAACGCTTCATGTGTCATTCCTGAGCAAGATGATGAATCCCCCCGACACCCGTGGTGAGGCGAATGTCGGGAGACAATGAATCCTGAGCCAGCGGCAGAAAACGCTACGCGGTCAGGCCTGTGCCGCCAGCTTTTGCGGGCGACGCTCCGGCAACATGCCGCGATCCAGAATGAAGGCGATGATCTCTTCCAGCCCGACACCGTCATACAGATTGGCGAACACGAAGGGACGCTCGCCGCGCATCTTGCGCGAATCGCGGTCCATCACCTCGAGCGAGGCATGCACCTGCTCGGCGATGTCGATCTTGTTGATGATCAGAAGATCCGACTTGGTGATGCCCGGCCCGCCCTTGCGCGGAATCTTGTCGCCTGCCGAGACATCGATCACATAGAGGGTGAGATCGGAAAGCTCGGGGCTGAAGGTCGCGGACAGGTTGTCGCCACCGGATTCCACCAGCACCAGCTCCATGTTCGGGTGACGCGCCTGGAGATCATCAATGGCCGCTAGGTTCATCGAGGCATCCTCGCGAATCGCGGTATGCGGACAGCCGCCAGTCTCGACCCCGAGGATACGGTCCGCCTCCAGTGCTTCATGGCGCAGCAGAAAATCGGCATCTTCGCGGGTGTAGATGTCATTGGTGACCACCCCGATGTCGTAATGATCGCGCAGGGCCAGACACAGCTGGCGCAACAGCGCCGTCTTGCCGGAGCCCACCGGCCCACCCACTCCTACGCGTAGACAATGCTTCATGGCAGCTTCCTTTCTCGTGAGATATCAGACGTTCATGTCGGCCGGTTCAGGCGCCGCCGCCTCAAGACAGGCGGCCTTGGCTCAACTCCTGAACAGACGGGAATATTGGGTTTCGTGCTGGGCGGAGGCGAGCGCCAGCCCCGGCAATATCGGACCAAGCTCACCATCCATACGCTCAAGCGCCTGCGCAACGATTTCCACCACGCGGGGGCGCAGCTGCTCGGTCAGACGTTGGGCGGCGGTGTGTCCCAACGGCATGGCCTTACAGGCCACCGCCAGCTGATTCTCGAGCCAGGCCCAGGCGAAGCCGATCAAGGTCTGACGCGGCGGCACTCCCCGCTGATGCGCCACCCAGGCAAACACCGTGACGTAGCCGGGCGCCTGGGGCATCAGCGCGACTGGCGGTTCGAGCTCGAGACTTCTGAGCAGGCGCAACAGCGCCGCCCCGAGACGCGCGTCCTCATCGCTGAGTTCGGCGGTTTCACGGGTCGCCTTGAGCCAGCCATCCCACTCGTCGAGCGCCGGTGCATCCCCCTCGGCCCACGCCTGCTGCAGACGCACCAACAGTGGCAGCTCGCAACGGCCAAGCCCGTCTTCCAGCACGCCATCGATCCACTCGCCAAGCTCCTGCTCCTGAGTGACCCAGCCAAGCTCGAAGGCACTCTCCAGCCCCTGAGACCAGGCAAAGGCGCCGATGGGCAAGGCCGGACTCACCAGCTGCAACAGCCCCAGCAGCGCCAGATCCTCCTGCGCCGGCAGGCCCGCCATGGCATCAGTGCTCATGCGTGTGCTCATGAGCGTGGCTGTGGGCATGATCGTGAGCATGTGAGTGGCCGTGGCCATGACCGTGTGAATGGCCGTGAGAATGAGCATGCCCCTGCCCCGCCTGGGCATAGGCACCCGGCTCAGGGTCAAAAGGTGCCTCGTGATGGGTGAGGGTCGCGCCGAGGCGCTTGGCCAGTTCTTCCAGCACGTGATCCGGCGGGAAGCGCACCCAGCCGGTTGCGCTCTGTGCTTCGCCCTTTGCTTCGGCCTTTCCTTCGCCCTTTCCTTCACTACCGCCAGCGTCAGGCGTCTGCATGCCGATGGCGAGCTGCACATGGCGATTGCCCAGGTGATAGCAGAGCGCGGCCAGGGGGCGCCCGGCGGCGATGTGGGCAGTCACTACCGGCTCATCCGCGGCGCGGATGCGGATCACCTCACCCTCGCGCGAGGCCAGCCGATCACCATCACGCAGTACCGGGCCGCGATCCAGAAACAGGCCGACCTCGCGCCCGCCGTCGGTGGTGGCTCGCAGGCGCCCGCGGATGCGCAGCTCCAGCGGAAGGGTCAGGGTGTCGAGGGGCTCGGCATCGGTGTGAGCGCTCGCTGGGTCGCCTGAACCACTGGCGTCTGGCAGGCGATGTATCAGTTCCATCATGGCGTCAATCTCGAATAGGGAATCAGAACAGGCACTTGAAACAGGCCTTCAGAACAGGTGATAGCGCTGGCCCAGCGGCAGCTCGCTGGCAGGCTCACAGGTCAGCAGCTCACCGTCTGCGAAGACTTCGTAGGTCTCGGGGTCGACCTTGAGCTCCGGGCAGGCGTCATTGAGTTTCATGTCGCACTTGCGCACCTGACGCACGTCGCGGCAGGCGGACAGCGGGCTGTCGAGCCCGAGCGCCTCCCCGACACCCGCCTTGAGCGCCGCCTGGGAGACGAATGTCAGGCGCGTGGCGCTGGCTGCCTTGCCGAAGGCACCGAACATCGGGCGGTAATGCACCGGCTGCGGCGTGGGAATCGAGGCATTCGGGTCGCCCATGGGTGCGGCGGCGATCATGCCGCCCTTGAGGATGCACGCCGGTTTGACGCCGAAGAACGCCGGTGACCACAGCACCAGGTCCGCCAGCTTGCCGACTTCAATTGAGCCGACCTCGTGGGCGATGCCGTGGGTGATGGCCGAGTTGATGGTGTACTTGGCGATATAGCGGCGCGCACGGAAGTTGTCGGTGCCGCGCTCGCTGTCCTCTGCCAGCAGCCCGCGCTGTTCGCGCATCTTGTGCGCCGTCTGCCAGGTACGGCAGATCACCTCGCCCACGCGGCCCATCGCCTGGGAATCCGAGGACATCATCGAGATGACACCCAGGTCATGCAGGATGTCCTCGGCAGCGATGGTCTCACGGCGAATGCGCGAATCGGCGAAGGCGACATCCTCGGGAATGCTCGGGTCCAGGTGGTGGCAGACCATCAGCATGTCGAGGTGCTCATCCACCGTATTGATGGTGTAGGGGCGCGTCGGGTTGGTGGAGGACGGCAGCACGTTGGGCCGCGAGCAGGCGGTGATAATGTCCGGGGCATGGCCGCCACCGGCGCCTTCGGTGTGGAAGGTGTGGATGCAGCGGTCCTTGAAGGCCGCCAGGGTGTCCTCGACGAAGCCCGACTCGTTCAGGGTGTCGGTATGGATCGCCACCTGCACGTCATAGGCATCGGCAACTGTCAGACAGTTGTCGATGGAGGCCGGCGACGTGCCCCAGTCCTCATGCAGCTTGAGGCCGATTACGCCGGCCTCGATCTGCTGCTCCAGTCCCTCGGGCAGCGAGGCATTGCCCTTGCCGAGAAAGCCGATGTTCATCGGCAGGCTATCCACCGCCTGCAGCATCTTGCCGATATGCCACGGCCCCGGCGTACAGGTGGTGGCATTGGTGCCGGTGGCAGGCCCGGTGCCGCCGCCGAGCATGGTGGTGATGCCGCTCATCAGCGCCTCTTCCACCTGCTGGGGGCAGATGAAGTGGATGTGCGGGTCGACACCACCGGCGGTCAGTATCTTGCCCTCACCGGCGATGATCTCGGTGCCCGGGCCGATCACGATATCCACATCGGGCTGGGTGTCGGGGTTGCCCGCCTTGCCGATGGCCGCGATGCGCCCGGCCTTGAGACCGACATCCGCCTTGACGATGCCCCACCAGTCCAGAATCAGCGCATTGGTGATCACGGTATCCATCACGCTGTCATCGGCGCGCTGGCTCTGACCCATGCCATCGCGGATCACCTTGCCACCGCCGAACTTCACTTCTTCCCCGTAATGGGTGAAATCCTTCTCCACCTCGATCCACAGCGCCGTATCGCCCAGACGCACGCGGTCACCGGTGGTCGGGCCGTACATGTCGGCATAGGCCTGTCGCGTTATCTTCATGGGTTGCCTCTTGATCCCTGAGCTGCAGCTTTTAAGCCAACGCTTCTGAGCTGCAGTTGCTAAGCCGCAGTTTCTGAACTGCTGATGCCAGGTGTGCTCCGAACTGAATGCCTGTCAGCGCCATTGCCTGACGCCTTGTCGTAAGAGGCATCGCTCGCTCAGCGCTCGACACTGCCGTCATCCTTGAGTTGTCCCATCACCTCGCCGCGGAAGCCATAGATATGACGACTGCCGGCAAAAGGAATCAGCGTGACATCACGCGTCTGCCCCGGTTCGAAGCGAATCGCCGTGCCGGCGGCGATGTCCAGGCGCTGCCCGAGGGCGGCCTCGCGATCAAACACCAGCGCCGGATTGGCCTCGGCAAAGTGATAGTGCGAGCCGATCTGGATCGGTCGGTCGCCGGTATTGCCGACCGAAAGCGTGGTGCGCAGGCGGTCTTCGCAGAGAGAGATCTCGCCGTCCGCCACCAGATATTCGCCGGGAATCATGATTGCTCGCCTCACACGATGGGGTTGTGAACGGTCACCAGCTTGGTGCCATCCGGGAAGGTCGCCTCGACCTGCACTTCGGGAATCATCTCGGCGATGCCTTCCATCACGTCGTCACGGGTCAGCACCTCCGCGCCGCGCCCCATCAGCTCGGCCACGCTCAAGCCTTCGCGGGCGCCTTCCAGAATCTCGGCGCTGATCAAGGCGATGGATTCCGGGTAGTTGAGCTTGAGGCCCTTGGCCTTGCGGCGTTCCGCCAGCAGCGCTGCGGTGAACAGCAACAGCTTGTCCTTGTCTCTTGGCGTCAGTTCCATGTCGTGGCTCTTGTGGTTGTCATTCAGTGGGGCTTTCGAGATCAGGTCAGCCAGATACGTGGCACCTGTGCCTCAAATCCCGTCATCAGGGGGCGCAGGAGCTGCCATGCCTGCTGGCACAGCGTCCAGGCCTCGTTGCGTTCATGGCCCAGATAGCGCAGCAGCAACACGCCTTCGCGGCGGGTCACCGCCCAGCGCGGGGGGGCAGGCAGCGCCTCACGCAGCGCCTCGATGGCCGCCGCCTCATCCTCGAGTCCGACCGCCCACAGCGTGGCCTGCACACTGCAACCGCCCTGGCCCCAGCGCCCGGTGAAGCGCGGATGCAGCGGGTCCAGCGACTGGCGCTCGACCCACACTGGCTTGCCGTCACGGGTCAGGCGGAAGCGTTGTTCGAGATGGCCGCTGACGAAGGGCAGCTCGCCGACCGGGCGCCCCAGTGCCAGCACTTCCCAGCCCAGACAGCGCGCAGAGCCGGCAAGCTCGAGGGTGGTGGTCTGCTCGCCGCGCGAGCCATTGAAGGCCAGCGTTTCCTGAGGCAGCCATTCCAGAGTGGCCCCGTCGGCGACCTTGAGGTGCGTATGCTGGCCCCAGGCCACGCCATTGCGATCGGCCTTGTAGAGCTTGGCCGCCGCCGGCGTGGTCAACAGCACATGCGCGCCCTCCTCCACCTCGGCCTCGATCTGCAGCGCATCGCCACTGACCAGCCCACCCGGTGGATGCAGCAGATAGACGTGGCAGCAGCCGTGGCGGCCCTCGGGATAGAACGGCCGCTGCACGCGCAGCGGGCCATGATGGCGTCTGCGCGTCAGGCGGGTGATGGCGCGCCCGCCATCACTGGTGTCGCGCGCATCAGCCTCGAAACGCAGCGCCAGCGAGGCCTGCCACTGGCGCTGGTCATCGAAGCGGTGGCCGGAGGCATTGGCCTCACTGCGCGCGGCATCCGTCGCGCCGTCAGCGGGAATCACGCACCGGATCGTCATACGGTCAGGTGCTGCTTGATGAGTTCATCGGACAGCGCCGCGATCTCGCCTTCGGCCACCCGCCGGCCGCGATCCATGATCACGAAGCGGTCGGCGTACTTGCGCGCGAAGGGCAGCTTCTGCTCGACCAGCAGTACCGTCAGGCCGTCCTCCTTGATCAGGCGGCGAATAACCTCGCCGATCTGGGCGACGATATTGGGCTGGATGCCCTCACCGGGCTCATCGAGAATCAACAGGCGTGGTTCGATCACCAGCGCGCGGCCGATGGCGAGCTGTTGCTGCTGGCCGCCTGAGAGGTCGCCCCCGCGCCGGTGACGCATCTCCTTGAGCACGGGAAACAGCTCATAGATGCGCTCGGGAATCTGGCGCAGGCCATCCCGGCGCACGGCAAGACCGGTGCGCAGATTCTCTTCCACCGTCATCATCGGGAAGATCTGCCGCCCCTGGGGGACGTAGCCGACACCCAGCCGCGCGCGCTCCTCGAGCTTGCGCCGCGTCAGATCAAGCGGCTCATTGCTACTGGCATCGCGACCGGAATCGCTGCCACTGGCATCGGCGCGGTAAAGAAGCTTGCCGTCACGGACGCTCTCCTCGCCCATGATGCATTTCATCAGCGTGGTCTTGCCTACGCCGTTGCGGCCCATCACGCAGGTACATTGCCCAACGGGAATCTCCAGCGTCAGGTCCCACAGCGTGTGGCTTTCCCCGTAGAACTGGTTGAGCGTGTCGATGGTCAGCAGCGGCGACTCGCCGCTCGGCATCGGTGCCTTGGTGTTCAGCGCTTGCGTCATCCGTCACTCTCTCCCAGGTAGACCTCGACGACTTTCGGGTCGCTCGATACTGCATCCATGCTGCCTTCCGCCAATACCGCGCCCTGATGCAACACCGTGACCTTGCGCGCGATGGAGCGCACGAAGCCCATATCGTGCTCGACCACCACCACCGACTGGCGTCCCGCCAGGCTGGTCAGCAGCTCCGCGGTGCGCTCCATCTCCTGCTCGGTCATGCCGGCCACCGGTTCATCGACCAGCAGCAGCCGCGGCTTCTGCATCAGCAGCATGCCGATCTCCAGCCACTGCTTCTGGCCGTGGGACAGGATGCCCGCCTCGCGCGCATGCCACTCCTTGAGGTGAATCGTCTCGAGCACCTCCTCGATCCTGGCGCGGGTCTCACCGCTCATGCGCGCGGCCAGCGTCGGAAAGATGCGCTTGTCGGTGGCCATGGCCAGTTCGAGATTCTCGAACACGCTGAGCGCCTCGAAGACGGTGGGCTTCTGGAACTTGCGCCCGATGCCGAGGGTGGCGATCTCGGGCTCGCTCATGCGCAGAAGATCGTGACGGCTGCCGAACCACACCGAGCCACTGTCGGGGCGCGTCTTGCCGGTGATGATGTCCATCATCGTGGTCTTGCCCGCGCCGTTGGGGCCGATGATGCAGCGCAGCTCGCCATCGTCGATGGTCAGGTTGAGGTCATTGATCGCCTTGAAGCCATCGAAGCTGACACTGACATCCTCCAGATAGAGGATCGGCCCGTGGGTCACGTCCACCGGCGAGATGCGCGGGGTCAGGAAGTCGAACACGCGGTCACGCGTGGCCATCTCTTTCAACAGGCTCATGCGGTGGCCTCCTCGATGGGACGGGAACCGGATGCCGATTCGGACGGCGGTTCGGTCTTGGCCGCGGACGACTGCGAGCGGCTGCCCCAGCCACGCTGGGCGAAGAGGCCAGCGATGCCCTTGGGCAGCAGCACGGTGACCAGCACGAACAGGCCGCCGAGGGCGAACAGCCAAGCGTCCGGCATGATGCCGGTGAACACCGTCTTGGCGTAGTTGACGATCAGCGCGCCCAGCACGGCGCCGTAGAGCGTCGCGCGGCCACCCAGCGCCACCCACACCACCACCTCGATGGAGAACAGCGGCGAGAACTCGCCGGGATTGATGATGCCGACCTGCGGCACGTACAGCGCTCCCGCGACCCCGGCCAGCATCGCCGAGACCACGAAGATGAACAGCTGGACACGTTCGACGCGGTAGCCCAGGAAGCGCGTGCGCGCCTCGGCGTCGCGGCAGGCGATGCTCAGCCGCCCCAGCTTGGAGCCGACGATGCCACGACACAGCAGATAGCCGATCCCCAGCGCCACACCACTGGCGATGAACAGCGCGATGCGCACCGCATCCGTGCGCAGATCGAAGCCGAGAATGTCCTTGAAGTCGGTCAGGCCGTTGTTACCTCCGAAGCCCATCTCGTTGCGGAAGAACGCCAGCATCAAGGCGAAGGTCAGCGCCTGGGTGATGATCGAGAGATAGACGCCGGTGACGCGGGAGCGGAAGGCCAGGAAGCCGAACACCAGCGCCAGCAGCCCCGGCGCCAGCAGCACCATCAGGAAGGCGAAGCCGGGCATGTCGAAGCCCTGCCAGAACCACGGCAGCTCCTGCCAGTTGAGGAAGACCATGAAGTCCGGCAGCTCCGGATTGCCATAGACGCCGCGGTCACCGATCTCGCGCATCAGATACATGCCCATGGCGTAACCGCCCAGCGCGAAGAAGGCGCCGTGACCCAGGCTGAGAATGCCCAGGTAGCCCCAGACGAGATCCACCGCCACCGCCAGCAGCGCGTAGCACAGGTATTTGCCCAGCAGGGTGACGGTGAAGGTGCTGACATGCAGCGGATGCCCCTCGGGCAGCAGCACATGCAGCAGCGTGATGGCGAGCACCGACAGCGTCAGCACCGCGAGGAATATCTGGGTGGAGCGCTCCGTAAAGGGGCGAGCCAGCCAGGAACGTGAATCAGGCATGGATCAACCCTCCGCGGCGCGGCCCTTTTGCGGGAAGAGTCCCCGCGGGCGCTTTTGAATGAACAGGATGATGAAGACCAGCACCACGATCTTGGCGAGAACCGCACCCGCCCAGGGCTCGAGGAACTGATTGAGCAGCCCCAGCGACATGCCGGCCACCAGCGTGCCCCACAGATTGCCGACCCCGCCGAACACCACGACCATGAAGGAATCGATGATGTAGTTCTGGCCCAGGTTCGGCCCGACGTTGGTGATCTGAGAGAGCGCGACACCGGCCAGGCCGGCCACACCGGAGCCCAGCGCGAAGGTCATGATGTCGACACGGGTTGCCTTGATGCCCATCGAGCGCGCCATGGCACGGTTCTGGGTCACCGCCCGCACCTCGAGGCCGAGACGGGTGCGGCGCATGATCAGCATCAGACCGGCGAACACGAACAGTGCGAAGCCGATGATGTAGAGGCGATTGAGCGTCAATGACAGCGCCTCGTTGATCATCAGCGAGCCACTCATCCACTCCGGCGTGACCACGATGCGATTCAAGGGCGAGATGGTGGTACGCACCAGTTGCTGCAGGATCAGACTGATGCCGAAGGTGGCCAGCAAGGTCTCCAGCGGACGCCCCTTGAGGTGCTGGATGACGCTGCGCTCGATGACGATTCCCACCGCCGCCGCGACCAGAAAGCCCGCCGGAATCGACAGCAACAGCGCCAGCCCCGGCTGCCCCGGCAGCAGCTGCTGCATGCCCCAGGTGGTGTAGGCGCCCAGCATGATCAGTTCGCCATGCGCCATGTTGATCACGCCCATGACACCGAAGGTGATGGCAAGCCCGATGGCGGCCAGCACCAGTACCGAGCCCAGCGAGAGGCCGAAGTAGAGCGTCTCGAGCCCGCTGTTGAGCTGAAGGTTCTGCTCGATACCGGCCAGCGCCACCTTGGCGGCTTGGGCCAGCTGCGGATCATCACTCGCCACGGCGCCATTGATGGCAGCGATCGCGGCGGCGTTCAGGCTGCCGGACAGTGTGTCCAGCGCTGCGGGGTCGCCATTGGCTTCCAGCTGCTGGATGGCGAGCCCTTCCTCGAGCGTGGCGCGGATAGCGTCATCGCCTTCCTGCTCGATCAGGCTCGGCAACCGCTCGGCCATGGCTTCATCGACACTGCCGCGCAGGCCGCGCGCCGCCGCGAGTCTGACCTCGGCATCCGGCGAAGACAGGTCGATCATCGACAGCACGCCATCGATATGCCCACGCAGCGAGTTGTTGCTGCGCAGTGTCTTCAAGTCGCGGCGCGAGACCTTGCCGGCCGACTCTCCCGACAGGGCGTCGGAAACGGCCCATTCGCGGCCGCGATTGTTGTCGATGATCAAGAAGCGCTCGGCGTCCTTGAGGCGAGCCAGCTTGCTGGCAGAAAAGGCTTCCAGCCAGCCACGTGCACGTGCATCGCCGCTCATCGCGATCTCATCGATCACGGCTGGCTTGGCCGGGTTGCGTGCCTCGGCGAGCCGGGTCAACAGGGATTGAGCAGCGCCATCAGACAGGCGCGCAGACTGGCCAGTCGCAGACTCGGACTGGGCAGCGGCAAACAGGGGGAATGACAGCAGACAGACCAACAGCATCCACTGCCAGCACCCGCGGAACATTATTGCAACGGAGATAGACATCAAGAAGGCCATCCATGGTGAACGCGCAAAGGCGTCGTCAGTCTCCGCGGGCATCGCGGCCTCGGAGCTGACACTCAACGAGGCGGCATGCAGGCTCCCCTGCACGCCGCCTCGCTCTCAGAACGTGCTACGTATCATTGCGTCGCAACGCTCTGTTGAGCCCCACAGGAATGGGTCACGACATTGTAGTTGCCGCATTCCATCGGCTTGCGCCAGTCACTGATCAGGTCCTTGGAACCTTCCAGATAGTCAGACCAGGCATCGCCTGCCACGGTGGACGGGGTCTGCCAGACGACGGAGAACTGGCCGTTGTCCTGGATCTCGCCGATAAGCACCGGCTTGGTGATGTGATGGTTGGGCATCATGGTGGCGTAGCCGCCGGTCAGGTTGGGCACCGAGACACCGATGATGGCGTCCTTGACCGCATCGACCTCGACACTGCCGGCCTTGCGCGCGGCTTCCATCCACATATTGAAGCCGATGTAGTGGGCTTCCATCGGGTCGTTGGTGACCGCATCTTCCTTGCCGGTGTAATCAATCCACTCATCGATGAAGTCGTAGTTGGTGTCGCTGTCCACGCTCATGAAGTAGTTCCAGGCGGCCAGGTGGCCGACCAGCGGCGCGGTATCGATGCCCGAGAGCTCCTGCTCGCCCACCGAGAAGGCCACCACCGGGATGTCCTCGGCATTGATGCCCTGGTTGGCCAGCTCACGATAGAACGGCACATTGGCATCGCCATTGATGGTGGACACCACGGCCGTCTTCTTGCCGGCACTGCCGAAGGACTTGATATCCGAGACGATGGACTGCCAGTTGGAATGGCCGAAGGGGGTGTAATTGACCATCACATCCGCGTCCGCCACGCCCTTCGACTTGAGGTAGGCGGCCAGGATCTTGTTGGTGGTACGCGGATAGACATAGTCCGTGCCCGCCAGCACCCAGCGCTCCACGCCCACATCGTTCATCAAGTAATCCACTGCCGGAATCGCCTGCTGATTGGGCGCCGCTCCGGTGTAGAAGACGTTCTCCGAGGACTCCTCGCCCTCATACTGCACCGGATAGAACAGCAGGCCGTTGAGCTCCTCGACCACCGGCAGCACCGACTTGCGCGAGACGGACGTCCAGTTGCCGAAGATCACGTCGACCTTGTCCTGCGCCAGCAGCTCACGCGCCTTCTCGGCGAACAGCGGCCAGTTGGAGGCCGGGTCGACCACGACAGGCTCTAGCTTGCGTCCCAGCAGCCCGCCCTGCTCGTTCTGCTTCTCGATCAGCATCAACATGGTGTCTTTCAGTGTCGATTCACTGATCGCCATGGTGCCGGACAGTGAGTGCAGGATGCCGACCTTGATCGGCCCCTCTTCTGCCTGGGCGACATTGGCCAGCGAGAAACCGACACAGGCGGATAGCATTGCGGCAGCGATTTTCTTGTTCACGACATTCCCTCGTGTCTTGTTGTACTTGTTGTCCCGATTGAAGTAGTGCAATCGATGTGCCAGCCCGTGATCAAGCGCACCCGTATAGGGGAATCACCCTCGTAACGCGTTGTCTGGAGAGATGCACACATACCTTAAGTGCACCGAAACAGAGCAACAAAATCTCCTTCATGTAGAAAGCGCACCAACATGGTGAGCTTTCTACAAACACCTCATATAAGCCTCTGTTTCACAGTGCTTCTTAGACTGGTTTTATATTGTTGCGTACTGGTGCATATCGCATTCGACAGACTTTCCGTCCACATGATGTCTCTGCGAAATCACCCCCTTTTTAACAGCCCTTCCCCTCTCTATGAGGACAGCGACTTCTGACATACAGACTGCAGGAGTGCGGCCGTCAGGCCGTTGCAGATCGCCTTCCCTGAAGCACGAAGCCCGATAGCGTAGGTGGGACTTGCGAACAACAGCGCAAGTCACAGGCGTCACAGCGTCGACGCCCCACACTACTGATCAACCGAGGTGCTTCATGACCATCCCGTTGCCATACCGGTATTCATCCAGGCGTGAAAACGCCCCGTGCTGGATAACACCCTCTGACTTCGATGGATTGACACCATCAGGAGGTGAGCATGTCGCTTGAAAAGGAACCGGGACGCTTACCGAGCGAAGTCACGCCATGGCTCGGGAAAGAGCAGAGCCATGAGCTGACAGGCAACATGCAATTGTCACGCGCCGCGAGACGGCTACTGGCTGACAGCATGGCAAAGAACACCATCCTGGCATTTCGATCAGATATCCGGGGCTTCTTGAAAGCCGGCTACTCACTCCCCGCCACTTCCCATCAGGTCGCCAACTATCTGGCGGAGATGCATGCCAAAGGACGCAAGCCTGCCACGATTTCTCGTCACGCCAGCTCGCTGGGTACCTGGCATGTCTATATGCAGTTGCCCTCGCCCACGCTGAGCCTGGAAGTGAAAGGGGTATTGAAGGGGATTCATCGCAAGAGTGATGGACGACAGCGCCAGGCCCCCGCTTTGCGGCTCCATCATTTGCAACAGCTGTTGCAAGCTCTGGACCTAGATGCTCCCCGAGATCTACGTGATGCCAGCATGTTCTGCCTGTGCTTCTACGGGGCGTTTCGCGCAAGTGAGGTCGTCGCGCTCTACCGAGAGGATATCGAATGGCGTGATGCCGGTATCGTGATCACGTTGCGCCACAGCAAAACCAATCAAAGCGGACGGATCGAACAGAAGACGCTCCCCCGCAATCCAGCCGGCGGGCGTTGCTGCCCAGTGACGTTACTGGAGGCTTGGCTTGCCTGGAGTGGCATTCGTCGAGGTGCGCTGTATCGTTCCATCGATCAGGCAGATCGAGTGGGGGCCGGCAGAATGCACCCCGTCACGTTCGGCAATCTACTCAAGAAGGCGTTACAGCGCGCCAACCTCAGTGCAGAAAAGTTCACCACCCACAGCTTTCGTGCCGGCTTCATTACCGAAGCGCATCTTCGTGGGAAAAGCGATCAACAGATAAAGCGCATCAGCGGGCATCGTGATCAGAAGACTTTCGAACGCTACATTCGACTGGCGGATGACATGCATGACCCGGGCAATGACATCTTTTGATAGCTCGCACCCTGAAAGGCGCTGCCAAGGACGGCAGCACTTCCAGCGGGGTCGATGAGATGATATTTATCCTACTATAAGGATGAGATAATTAATAAGACGCAAGGGAGAGCTCATGACCGATACCTACACGCCCCTGCCTGAGGCTGAGTTTTCCATCTCAGGCAAGATACGGAATCTTTCACGACGCTCTCTTGGCGATCTCATCTCCCTTCCGCCTCCACGCAAAGGCAAGGCCCCTTCATACAAGGGCCTGCTGCTCAGTCACCTACCCATCGTGCTTGTCGGTGCCCAGGGCCACACCGAGCTGCTCACCCATGGCATGCTCCTGCGACAACTCAGAGAGTCATCTCTCGAGAACTTCCGTTCCCTCAAGGTGTTTGAGGTGGACCGTGAAGGTCTCACCTACGAGGAGCTGGAGGTGTTGCGCTATCTGTCAGAGGTGCTACCTCAGGAGCTTTTCAACACCTCACACGTGATGGAAGCCCGTGCATTCATCAAGCAGCTCAATGAGAAGCCTGGGCTGGAAGAGAAGTTGGCCCGTATCGTGTTCGGGTTATCGAAACCCACCCTGGATATCAAGAGTCTCATGATCCTGACCCAGGGCCGCTGGGCGAAGAGCACACTGCAACGTGCCCACAGCCCCAAAGGCCAGCGGAGTCTCGACGATGATCGCGGAGCCTCAGAGCCACTCTCCCCCGAGACAAGCAAGGACAACGAGGCACAAAAAGCGGCGCCAACATCAGTGCCCCTCACTCCCCCAGCGCCCAAGCCGATTCCATCCGCTCGGTACCAATCAGCATCGGGCTCCGCCCCAGACACCACGAGGCCAGCCACCTCACCCACTCGCAGGTCCCATGTAGCACAAAGGGTTGACGACCTGTTTGGCGATCTATTGGACGAGGAAGGGAGTCCTCCTCATGATGGATGATACTCCCGAAAGCAAGACATGGCTCCCCGAAACCATCCTTCATCAGTGGGAAGAACAACTAGATGACGTGGTATTGTCGGCTTCGGAGGAAACGCGCTTATGGCCGTTTCTTCACTGTAATCTTCCCCCATGTAGTCAGGCGGATCTCTGGATATCCGCTCATATTCAGGCAGCGGATGACAATGATCCTGAGTTGCTCGACCTCATCAACAAACTCCTGAGGATACTCCCTCTTGCGCCGGGACCATTACAGGCGATTCGTCAGAGCCACCCACTGCATAGCCAGCTGACCTTTCCCGATAAATTCGCTCCCTCCATGGTGCGAGCCAATATCGCAAACCAGGCAATACAGCTCGCGCGCCATGGCACGACCTCAACACACGCTTTCGAACTCTTGCCAAGCAATGGCGAGCCATCCCCCATCGAGCACAATCGCCGATTGATTCGTCTTGCCTTGCGCGACATGGCCGGCTATCACTCGGGGCCTTCTGTCGATTGCAATCTCTATTACCAGCATTTATCGACCCTACATGTCGCATTGAAGTACATGCTGCCACTTTGGCAGCACCCGATCGCGTGGCATCGTTCTGCCAATCTCTCGTTACTCAGCGCCTGTAAACATATCCCGTGGCTGAAAAACGGCAACCCAAGACTGTATGACCAATTGCAGCAGGCCCAGGAATTGCTCTCCGGTTACCTGCCCATCGGAACTCGTCGCGCGCCCTACGCGAAGCGGCTCCCACAACGCTCCGTCTTTTTTCACGACTCATTCAAGCGCGACTTTTCATCGGTTGCCTCCAGTCCTGAACTATCTGAGACACTCGTTACCGCACGACCTTCGGACGACAACGAGGACGTTGACACCAGTCTCGAACCAGACAAGATCTCTCAGCCACAAGAAGAAGTGGAAGCGCCCTTTCATCACAAGGGAGATACCCTGTTGACACCGCAAGATTGCAGGGTGATCGCGCGCAAACGCCAGCAAACCTCTATCGCACAGAGCCTGGGAAGTCTGTCGAATTTCGCCACCACTCAAGGGCAGATCCGAAGAATACTGACATTACCTTTCCCGCCTGATGCCAGACTGCTGGTGCAGCTTGTGCTCGCAACAGGTATTGCCCCCGAACGTCTCAGTCAGCTCCGTGTGACGGGTGTCGAGCAGGAGGCACTGCTCTGCACTGCGACGGTGTCGCGGAATCAATCACTGCAGTGGGTCCCCGATAGCAACACACTCTACGTTCCTGTCATTCATGCACCGTCACAAAGCCCACCCCTGCCTCTTCGCCTACCGGACGCCCTCGCGATACCCCTCAATCAATTGAGCGAAGCGACAACTCAGCCTCTGACCAAGAGTCTGGCGGTGCTCAACCGCCAGCTGAGGCAACATATGGCAACGCACACAGGCACGACTCCCACGGCCCAGCGCGTGGCCAGAGCCGCACGGCTTCATCTTCTCGGCATGGCGAAGACCGATATCGAAGCGGAGTGGCTTCACGGGGAGCTCAGCCTGAAAACAGCAGCGCCTGCCGCTTACCGCAAGACGTCCCTACGTGAACTGCAGCGTCTCATGAACACGTCGCTGGGGTGGTGGGAGATCACGACACCGATTAACGCGACCCTGCCTCCCAGGAATGCACACGCCATCACGACCTTGGGCTCGAGCATGACACTTTCGCTCCACACTGCCAGGGTGGCACTGAAGGGCTTGCATGATCTGGCCCAAAAGGGTCTTTCCGACTTTCCCATTGCTGCCCGTGGCCGAACCCCTTCACCTGAGGACTGCTCGGCCTTGATCGAGCTCAACAGTGCGCTTTGCTGCTACGTACTCATGGGAGTCCAGCTGACGGTAGGACTTCGTCCACCAGGTGCCACTACGCAAATGTCTCGGCGTGGACGCCTGCTGTGGATCGCTGACAAGGATTCAGGCCTCTACAGAGAAAGCCGGGTCATCCCGTTGCCTCTCCCGGTTTGCCAGAATCTCGATACCCTGCAGGCATGGCAGGCCTCCTGGCGGCAGCACTGGCCACGAAATGGCGGGACCTGGCTGTCATGGCCTGAAGACGAGCAGGCACTGGCCATATGGTGGTCAAGACGCCAAGCCAGCCTCAATCTGACCGCAAAGCCTTGCCAGCAGACCCACATCCGAGGCTGGATCAGCACACATCATCAAGCGCCGTCACTGACAGCCGCGTCACGCAGTGCACTCGCAACCCTGCTGGCACTTCCCGATAACGCGCCACGTCATTTCGTCGCCCAGACACTCGATGGGCGAATGCAAGCGAACACGCTGGATATGCTGCTGGGCCATGTCAAACGCGGCCAGCAGCGCCACGCCCCCTATGCCAGCAACATCTGCCTACCGCCGGAGATGCAACGCCTCTTGGGGGAGTTGTCCGATGAATTGCGAATCAAGGTGATACCTCTCAAGGATTTGCCATGAGCAGAGATGGAAAATTTTACCTTGCACGTGCAAGGGAGACGTCAGGAATCCGATCACTGGCCAAACTCGACCCTGACTTGCACCTCAAGCTCATGAGCACCCACCACATGCAAGAGCTCTGGTCGCGCTGGGAGGAACGTCGACTTGACCGAGTCAAAGGCAAGCAACGCCAGCAAAGCCTGCATCTGTTGTACTGGATCGAGCGTCACGCCAAGCGCCAACCGGTCAACGATATGCCGGCAGAGGCCGGAAGCATGATGCTGTACCTTAACCATACGCAAGCCAAGGCAATGGTCACGGAACTGATACGATGGAGAAAGGTGCATCATCGCCGGCCGATAAGGCCTCGTGAAGCTTATCGCGTCATCGGCCGCTTTCTGGAGGAAGTCAACCAAAGCCCGGGAGTCGTGGCAATGCTGCCACAGTGGCCCACACAGGCCCGGCGCAAAAGCGTGCTGCCAATGGAAGCCAAAGCTCTGGACCGCGCGACCAGGGTCTTGCCGATCATCCGCGCGCTACGTCAACCCGGGACTGGCTTTCCGCTGTTGCGCGCTGCCGTAGAGCTCGGCGTGCGTGCAGGGTTAGGCCAACAGGTGATTCTGGTCACATTGGCCTGCCTGACGCGTCGTCACTTCGAGAGCGATCGCAACGCCCCCAATGAGTGGGTCTGGATCCCCGCTCACGCGGCACCGCCGTCGGTCATGTCGCCTCACCTGATGGCCTACCGTCTACCATTGGAGTCGACACTGACGACTGCACTCAAGACATTGAGAGCCAGAAAGCCCACCACCGCCAGGGGCGAATGGTTATTGGCCGAGAGGCCAGAAGACCAGTCCCTCTCGATTCCCGAACGGATTCGCATCGTCAAGGGTCGCATGAGACAGGAGCTGGCCTCCCTGATCACCACACTGCCCATGACAACCGAGGAACGCCGAAGGCTTAAGCTGACCACCTTGCTGAGCGCATTGCCTCATGCGGCAGTCCTGGGGGGATTGCCCGGCTACTGGGTCAGCCAGTTCAGTCGCTATCCGATTCCCTACAGCAGCGCGCATGGGCTTTATGAGCCCCACTCCTACTTCGCTCGGCTCGAGGCACCACCGGTCAGCACGGTCATGGCGACTGATTCCGGCAACCACCAGCAGGAATCCGTGGCGAATGACGACACGGTGAGCGCCATGGATCTTTTCGCGACCAAGGCATCAGAAACGAACGCTTCCCCCCACTCAAGTGTACTGACACAACCTCCGGGACAACGCTTGATGACCCAGGATTCCTGGCCGATCGACTGGCTTCCGTCGGCAAGGCGCATCCTCAAGCAATGGATCGGGGTCATTTCCTCTGATCATCTTCGCAAGACAAGTGACAAGAGGGTCAAGAAGCGTCTGGAGGCGCTGCTGCTCGAGACAAGCAGACGTCTCACAAGACTCATGGGCATCCGCCATAGCTACCCGGTCATGGTGCTCTATTGGCTGCATGATCTGCGCGTGACTCGCATGCTGCGCGTCAGTTCGCTGCACACCTATCTTTCTCGCAGCTTGCCAATGGCGATGGCGGACTACACCTTGTCGATCGACATTCAGGAGTGGGACAACGACAGTGCCCAGGAAATGTGCTGGTGCGTGCCACGCGATATGGGGTGGTCTGCCAGCACGACACACAGCTTTCTTGGCAATATGGGGCAGCTCATCCGCTTCATGCACAGCATGGGAGTATTGCTGGACGTGGAGCCGCCGATATCAGGCAATCACAAGACCCCCAGTGCCAAACGCATTCATTTCGCCACCCTGAGACAGATGGAAAAGGTACGTACCCACCTTCTCGCAGTCCCCAATGCAAGGCCTGATGCCACCATGCAGTGGCTCAGCATCGCACTGGGCTTCCACGGGGGGATGCGCGCCAGCGAGGTCTGTGCCCTGACGCTACGAGATATTCGCATCGAATGTCCTCAGGGGACCTTTTCGCTCGAGCAATGGTTAGAGGAGCACTACCCTGCCGTTCCCTCACAGGGGCAATCTGATACAGCGCTCACACCTCTAGCACCGGATGAGAGAGATTCCCTGCACGGGACGTTGCGTGAACTGCTGAAGTCATTGCCAGAAATTGAGTGTCGCGTTTATATTCGCGCCGGGAAGACTCCTTCAGCGCGGCGCGTACTTCCCCTGCACCTTCTGACATTCTTCGGCGATATTGAACTTTTGGCAGCATGGTGGGTATATCGACGGCGATGCTTCCCCACGACAGCCCTCTCTGACATCGCGTTGTTCGGCCCGAACGAGAGTTGTCAGGCATTCAATCATGCCGGTCTGATCGCTCCGGCAATCGACACCATGAGAAGTGTGCTGGGGAGTGCCATCGATTTTCACTCGTTGCGCCATGCAGCTGTCAGTTGGTGGCTGATCCGTCTTGAGGCAGCACAGAGCCGTGACATACTCGACGACTTGCAGGAGCACGGCTCTTGGGGACTGCAAAAAGCGCCCCTGAAACGCTTTCTGAAGGGGGTTCGAGGCTATGCCGGACAGGACAGTCAGGATCGCGGCATGTTGTTGTATCAACTTGCCGTCTGGATCGGCCACCGCACCCCGGAACAGACATTGACGCACTATGCCCATAGTCTGGAATACCTGCACCGGCAGGCCATGCGGCGCGCCAGTGAGTACACCCAGGCGATCACACCCTGGGTAGCCCCAATAACATGAGGTGCCAGGGCCTGACTCAACGCCTCTCCAAGCACCCCCAACAGGCAACCGCCTTGCCGTGCCCCAACGGGGGGCCGTATCGGTATCACACCGGAGCAAACAACAAGGCCAGATCCTCCTCATCAAACAGGGGCCCCTCCTCCTGACGCCCGCTTCCCCCTTCCAGTACTGATGCGGCAAGATCCGCCTTGCGAGACTGCAGCTCCAGGATGCGTTCCTCAACAGTTCCTGCACAAACCAGCTTGTAGACAAACACCGGATTCGTCTGGCCCATTCGATGAGCACGCCCGGTGGCTTGGGCCTCTACGGCAGGATTCCACCAGGGGTCGTAGTGGATGACCGTATCTGCCGTCGTGAGATTGAGCCCAGTCCCCCCTGCCTTGAGGCTGATCAGGAATACGGGTACCTCGCCACGCTGAAATTGCGCCACACGCTCGGTTCGCACTGCCCCGGGCGTCTGCCCTGTGAGAGTCAAGTGAGAAATCCCCTCCCGCTCCAGTGCTCCCCCGATCAATTCAAGCATTTCCGTAAATTGCGAGAAGATGAGGATACGCCGACCGTCCTCGACCAACGATGGCAACAGTTCACGTAGCGCCTCCAGTTTGGCTGAGCGCTGAACCGTCGCCGCACTTTGATGTTTGACAAGCCGTGGGTCACAGCACACCTGGCGTAATTTCAACAGCGCATCCAGCATCACGATGCCGGAGGCCGCCAGCCCACGTGTCTCGATCGCCTCCTTGACCCGTTGATGCTGTGTCAGTCGAAGACTCTCATAAAGCTCTCGCTGTGCACCGGTCAGCGTGACGTCTCGCTGAGACTCCGTCTTGTCCGGCAATTCATTGAGGACTTGCTGTTTGGTACGCCGGAGGATGAGTGGCGAGATACGCCGAGAGAGTCGCTGACTCACAGCGTCGTCAGCATGTTTCTCGATAGGGGTACGAAAATGCCGACCAAACCACTGCTGGCTTCCCAGGGCGCCTGGCGCAGCAACATCCAATTGCGCCCATAACTCACCCAGGTGGTTTTCCAATGGCGTTCCGGTCATCGCGATCATGCGATCTGCATTGAGCCTGCGTACGGTACGCGCCGTCTGACTGGCAGCATTCTTGATGGCTTGGGCCTCATCCAGTACCACGATACCGAAGTGCTGCTCGCACAGATGCTCGATATCTCGCACCAGGAGGGGGTATGTCGTGATGACGAGATCCACATTGGCGACAACAGTATCGATCTGCTCACGACGGCTGGCCTTGGCTCCCTGAAGCGCCAGCACGCTCAGTGTCGGCGCAAATCGAGCCGCTTCGGCGCACCAGTTACCGACGAGACTTGTCGGGGCCACCACCATGACAGGCCCGCGCAGCTCCCCTCGCGAACGCTCATCGAGCACGTGTGCAAGGATCTGGATGGTTTTTCCAAGCCCCATGTCATCGGCCAGAATACCGCCAGTACTCAACTCCGAGAGGAATCGCAACCAGGCTAGTCCTCGCGCCTGATAATCGCGCAATTCACCCTGGAAACCGTCAGGGGCTGGCAATTTATCAGGAAGCTCACGCAATCGTTGGGCAAGGGCCACGGCATCCTCTCGCCCCACCCAGCGCTCATGATCTGCCAAGGGGGCCAGCTGATCGATGGAGGTCAATGGCACACGAAGTGCGCTTGTGGGTGCCTCGCTATCGTGAAGCCAGTCCATCAAGGGAGCCAACCAGGCACGTAGCTTGGCAAGTGGAAGCACCAGCCGACGGTTATCCGGCAGGTGTACTACCCAGCTTGCCCCCGCTTCCTCATCCTCCTCCGGCGTCAACGGAAAGTCTTCGCGCTGAATGAGTTGACGCAGAATGGGGAGCAGATTGAAGGATTCATTCTCCACCTCAACGCCCAACGCAAGATCGAACCAGCCGTTCTCGGCGGACTCGAGCGCTCCATACCAGTTGTCTGGCGATAGATATTCGGGCTCTTGCGGGAAGTCGTCACTGAACTCGACCACACATCCCGCCTGACGTAATTGCAGGATCATGTCCCACCATTCCTCAGGAGCAGAAAGACAGGTCCTCCATTCCGCCGCATTTTCTGGCACCTGCCTATCTATCGGCAGCAGCAAGCTCCACGAGGGCAACTCCAACCCATCCGGTACATCGTGGTGCGCGGCGAGTTCTTCCAACGTGACCATGCCTGGCGGAATGGCGCGAATCAGCGCGATTTCCGCCTGTTGATCACGTGGTATCGTCAAACGCTGCCCATCGCGCAGCCCCTGGGCCACCTCTCCCTCCTCTGGGGGTATCTCGATACCGGCATAGCTCAGGCTCACGACACCAGCGCCCAACCGAATAGGAGTTTCGTTCCAGACGTGGCGGCGCGTTGGCAGACGTGCCTGTGCGACACACATGGTGATCTTCAGCTTGGGTTTCACATCCTCGAGCGTTGTTTCCACGAGGGTTCTCGGAGAGGGGACTTGGGCTGCCAGCCCCGAGACATTCTGGAGGCGAGAGGTCAACCACTCGCTCATTTCCGGCGGTAACGCGGGAACGTGCTGGAGTTGGCGCCAAAGCTCAACATCCCCCTCCAGAGGGCCAAACTGCTTATTCTGAGGGTCAAGATAACAAAGCGACTTGCCGACACTGGCTACGATAGCCGCGGGAGACAAGATATCTTCAGGTATCGTGGACATCTGCAGCCGCTGCACACCCTGCTCATCCATCTGCCAGGTCGGGGCGATACGGCAGGTCGGCCCAATACCAAGCTGTGGGCCCGTCTGCTTCTGATGGAAAAGCAAGGGGGAGGCATCGCTTGCCAGCAGGGACCAGAGCGCTTTCGCCTGGAATGCCTTGTTCAACGTCAAACCTTTGGATTGCCCAGGAAAGTACCATTGCGAATCTTTGCTGCCATGCAATAACTGCTCGATGGCCTCCTCCTGCGCCGGCTGCCATCCCATTGCAGGAACAGGTGACAACTCCCCCACGTGAGAGACTTCAACTTTCACTGGCGAGACCCATCGATCAAGCTGCGTCTTGCTCTTGGAGGGCCTCAACCACACCGGCTGCACCGTCAGCGCGGGAAGCCCCCTGTGGCCGGACTGCACATCAAGGAACAACCCGAGACGGTGGTTGGCACCTACTTGGACGGCTGACGGCACCGCCGGGGCTTGACTGTGATGTTGCAGCCAGATTGTCCACTCACGTTTCGCCGCCTGAAGTGACGGCGCTTGCTCCACTTCGTCGGGCTCAAGCGTGTCAGGAACCTCCAGGGCTTTTCCCAAAGGGCCGCTACTCAGGAAGGTATCGATCAATGCGACTGCGTGCTTGCAGGTACTGCCCACCGGACAACTGCAAGCTGTTCGCAGCTGATGCCGAGTGCCCGCAGGAGTCAACATGATCGTCGTGTAATAAGGGGCGCCCAGACTGCCTGAGACATAACCAGAAAGCGTCAAACGACCATTCTCATCCAACTCTACCTGCCACTGCTCATCCACTCGCTGCTGGCGAGCGTAACGCTGACCACGGTCTAACGTGCCCGCATCAAACTCATCACGCCATCCATGCTGAAGGAGTGCGATATTCAAGGCGAACGTTGCATTACTCAAACCGATGGCTGCCACAGCGGCACTCCTCATTGAAATGTTGCGATATTGGAGCAAATCACGGTACTGCAAGTAAACCGAACTGACTCGCAGCGTGCGGACATGCTTACCAAGCCTCATGGTCCGAAGGATGGGGTCCACTTCATTTGCGATGACTTGTCCCAATGGCCAGAGAAGCGATCAACCACTATGTAAATGAGGGTATTAGTCGCCATGCCACCTGATACTCTATGGTGTAGCGTCCTCCCCCATTCGGTATCCTTGCCCTTCCGCAGCCCACCTGGACAGCTTCCCATGAAGCGTTACGAGCGCTTTGCCGCCGAGATCTCCAACCTGATTCGTACCGGCATTCTCGCCCCGGGTGAGCGCGTGCCCTCGGTGCGTCAGGCCAGCAAGGCGCATGGCATCAGCCCCTCTACCGTCTTTCAGGCGTATTACCTGCTGGAGAATCAGGGCCTGATCAGTGCGCGGCCGCGCTCGGGGTATTTCGTACGTGACAATGCCTCGCGGATACTCGATGAACCGCATGTCGCCCTGCAGCAGCAAGCCCCTTTTGAGGTCGCCGTCAGTGAACTGGTGTTCTCGGTACTGGGTTCACTGAGCGACAACGATACCGTCCCCTTCGGATCTGCCTTCCCGAGCCCGGAGCTCTTCCCGCTCGCGCGGCTTGCAACCAGCATGACGCGCGGGCTGCGCCAGCTATCGTCGCATGCCGTGATCTCCGACATGACGACCGGCCATCCTGACCTGTGCCGGCAGATCGCTCAGCGCTACATGGTCAACGGCATGCAGCTGCCGACGGAGGAGCTGGTGATCACCAATGGCGCCATGGAGGCGCTCAACCTTGGCCTTCAATGTGTCACCCAGCCCGGAGACCTTGTCGCCATCGAAGCGCCGGCCTTCTATGCCACGCTTCAGGTGCTTGAGCGGCTCAAGTTGCGCGCAGTGGAAATTCCGGTACACCCGCGAGACGGGATTGATCTCGAGGTGCTAGAGAATCGTCTGGAGTCGCTGCCCATCAAGGCCTGCTGGTTCATGAGCCACCTGCAGAATCCGCTGGGTGCCAGCCTGAGCGATTCGCGCAAGGCCGAACTGTATGCGCTACTCTGCCGTCATCAGCTTCCGATGCTGGAGGATGATGTCTATGCGGAACTGTATTTCGATCAACGTGCCGAGGTGTCGCCCCCACAGCCCGTCAAGGCGCTGGATGTCGAGGGTCTGGTGATGCACTGCGGGTCATTCTCCAAGTGCCTGGCGCCGGGCTATCGGGTGGGCTGGATATCCGCGGGACGTCATACCCGGGAGATTTCTCGCCTCAAGCTGATGACGACCATCTCGCCATCGCTGCCTGCCCAGGTAGCCCTTGCCGACTACCTCCAGCATGGGGGCTACGACCGCCACCTCCGCAAGCTACGCCTGGCGCTCGAAACCCAGCAGACGGCCATGCTGGCAGCCATTGATCGCTACTTCCCCGAAGACACTCGCGTCACCCATCCCCACGGGGGCTATTTCCTGTGGTGCGAGCTTCCCGAGCACATCGACTCGCTGGCCCTGTTCCAGCAGGCGTTGGCCCACGGCATCAGCCTGGCGCCGGGGCCTATCTTCTCGGCTACCCAGGGCTTCAAGCATTGCATTCGCTTGAGCTACGGCCACCCATGGGATGCGGCGTCAGAGCGCGCCATGCAGACATTGGGTGAATTGCTCAAGGCAGCCTGAAATGCGGACCGCTCAGGCTGCATGCGAGGTGCGAGGAGTGCCTCGAGTATATGCGCGCATGAGTGCGCGCAAATGCCGCAGCCCTTGTGGCCGCCTTGCCACACAGTCTTCACGCGTCATCCGTGGGGGCGAAAACAGCCTTTTGCGGCGCATGTCACTCGCGTGCCAGCCGCTTGCCACACCTGGATGTCGCACCTTGTTGCTCACCCTGGCTGCATGCCTTGATGCCGCACGCGTGCCCTAGCAGGGTGCGCAAGAGCCCGCCATGGCGGGGCCTGCCGCCAAGGGCGATGTGGCACGCACCTGACCCCGTCATAGTGCTGACGTGAATCAGAGTGCGTCCTCCTGCCCGACTCGCCTTGCTGGATTCTCGCCATACCACCTGGCTGGCCGGCTGACTGGCTCACGGGCATTTAACGACTGACCAAGATTCAGCTCGCAACTGATATGGTTTTTTCTCGCACAACTGAGCCTGTTATGGCTTCCAGTGGCTCCCTAGAGTAGCGGCGAAGATTCAGGCAGGGCCGTCCCCCTTGCCGCCTACTCAGGAGACATTGCCATGTTCGGCACCGAGGCCATCGACCTGGCCAGGATACAGTTCGCCTTCACCATCTCGTTTCACATCATCTTCCCGGCCATCACCATTGGCCTCGCCAGCTATCTGGCGGTGCTGGAAGGCATGTGGTTGAAGACGGGCACACAGGTCTACCGCAACCTCTATCATTTCTGGTCGAAGATATTCGCGGTCAACTTCGCGATGGGCGTGGTGTCAGGGCTGGTCATGGCCTACCAGTTCGGCACGCATTGGAGCGGTTTCTCGGCCTTTGCCGGCAGCGTGACCGGGCCACTGCTGACCTATGAAGTGCTGACCGCCTTCTTCCTCGAAGCCGGCTTCCTCGGCGTGATGCTATTTGGCTGGAATCGCGTCGGCCGCGGCCTGCACTTCTTCTCGACCTGCATGGTGGCGCTCGGCACCCTGGTCTCGATGTTCTGGATCCTGTCCTCCAACAGCTGGATGCAGACCCCTCAGGGGCATGAGGTCATCGATGGCATCGTCGTGCCGGTCGACTGGTTCGCGATCGTCTTCAATCCCTCCTTCCCCTATCGCCTGGCACACATGGCACTGGCCTCCTTCCTGAGCACCTCGCTGTTCGTCGCTGCCTCCGCCGCCTGGCTGCTGCTCAAGAAACGCGACACCCCGGAAGTGCGCAAGATGCTGGTCATGGCGGTGCTGATGTTGATGGTGACCGCCCCGCTGCAGGCCTTCGTCGGCGACATGCATGGCCTGAATACGCTCAAGCACCAACCGGCCAAGATCGCGGCCATCGAAGGCCATTGGGACAACAGCCATGGGGAACCGACGCCGTTGATCCTGTTCGGTGTGCCCGACATGCAGCGCGAAGAGACGCGATTTGCGCTCGAGATTCCGGCCCTCGGCAGCCTGCTGTTGATGCATGACATCGACAAACAGGTGCCGGCGCTCAAGGACTTCCCCGCCGCGGACCGCCCCAATTCGACCGTCGTGTTCTGGAGCTTCCGCCTGATGGTCGGCCTGGGCCTTGCGATGATTCTACTCGGCCTCTCGGGTGTCTATCTGGCCCGCAAGGGCAGGCTCTTCACCTCGCGGCGCTGGCTGAGCCTGGCCGTGGCCATGGGGCCGGCCGGTCTGATCGCGATACTCGCGGGCTGGTTCACCACCGAGGTCGGCCGCCAGCCGTGGGTGATCTACGGCTTGATGAGAACGGAAGATGCCGTCTCTGCCCACAGCGCCGTTCACCTCAGCATCAGCCTGACAGCCTTTGTCACGGTCTACTTCATCGTCTTCGGCACGGGGATCAACTACATCTTCAAGCTGATCAAGAAAGGGCCTGAGGGTGATGACAGCCACGCCCCCAGCGGCGGCCCCGGCAAGCCACGTACACCTTCCCGCCCACTGTCGGCCATCGAGGAATCTCTCGACGGCACCACTCACTGACCGGAGCGATGAACGCTATGGGTATCGACCTTTCTGTCATCTGGGCGGGCATCATCCTGTTCGGCCTGATGATGTACGTGATCATGGACGGCTTTGATCTGGGCATCGGCATTCTCTTCCCGTGGGTAGAGGAAAAGGTGGACCGCGATGTGATGATGAATACCGTGGCCCCCGTGTGGGATGGCAACGAGACATGGCTGGTACTGGGCGGCGCAGGACTATTTGCGGCCTTTCCGCTGGCCTACGCTGTCTTGCTGGAAGCCCTGAGCATTCCTCTTGTCGCCATGTTGATCGGCCTCATCTTCCGCGGCGTCGCCTTCGAATTTCGCTTCAAGGCCTCGGACGCGAGCCGCCACTGGTGGGACAAGGCCTTCGTGGGCGGCTCGGTGCTGGCCACCTTCAGTCAAGGTGTCGCACTGGGAGGCTATATCCAGGGCATCGCCTTCGATGGGGTTCACTTCAGCGGCGGTTCGCTTGACTGGCTGTCACCCTTCCCGCTGTTCTGCGGTGTGGCCCTGCTGTTTACCTATGCGCTTCTCGGTAGCACCTGGCTGATCATGAAGACCGAAGGCATTCTTCAGGAGCGGATGTATGCCCTGACGCGCCCGCTGACGCTATGGGTATTGATCATGATCGCGGCCGTCAGCCTCTGGACACCGCTGGCACACCCGGCTATCGCCGAGCGCTGGTTCACGCTGCCACAGCTGTTCTGGTTCCTCCCGGTGCCGCTACTGGTATTGCTGACGGGGTATGCGCTGATCCGCGCGGTTGCCTTCCAATATCACGCCCAGCCCTTCCTGCTGGTCCTGGCCTTGATATTCCTGGGCTACAGCGGGTTCGGCATTAGCATGTGGCCTGACATCATTCCCGGTCATGTGACGATCTGGGAGGCGGCCTCTCCGCCACAAAGCCAGGGCTTTGCCCTCGTCGGTACGCTCTTCATACTGCCGATCATCCTGGTGTATACGGCCTGGAGCTATTTCGTATTCAAAGGCAAGGTCCGCCATACCGATGGCTACCATTGAGAGGTGACGACGTGACATCCCCTGTAGGAGAGAAACACTCAACGTCATCCCTAGGCCACACCTCAAGGCCCAGCCATGAGACACATGACATGAGCTATACCTCTGGAAGCTGGCTCAAGAAAATCGGCTGGTTGGTGGTCATCTGGGGAGGCAGCGTGGCAGCACTGGGTATCGTCTCTCTAGCACTGCGCAGCTTCATGCAGGCCGCGGGGCTTACGCCTTGAAAGAGAAGGTGGAGAAGGCATGATGCAAAAGACGCCGAAGCAGAGAATGCTTCGGCGTCTTCTTTGTTGGCCTGAGGGGCCTGATGTACCTTGAAGACGGGTCAAGGCAGAATGTGAAAGTGACAAGCCACCCCATTGCCAGCCTCACGACTGGCTTTATGCATCAACCTCCAGTGCGGCATACGCGACCATCTCGACCAGCATCTCTTCACGTGCAAAGCCGGAAACGATGATGGCAGCCCGGTTGGGGTACGGCTCTCGTACGTACTCGGCATAGATGCCATTGACCGTCGCCAGATGCTCACGTTCTGTCACATAGATCAGCACCTGCGCCAGAGAAGAGGCGTCGCCCCCCGCGCATTCCAGGGTATGAATCAGGTTATCCAGCGTCTGTCGGGTCTGGGCGGCAATCCCACCCTCCACCACATTGCCATTGGCATCAATGGGGATCTGGGCAGTGAACAGGATGCCATTGCCGACACTCGCCCAGGACAGGGGCGCTCGCGATGCAAACAAATCGGTTTTTACGGGATGAACCATGGAACTTCCTCGAGAGTGTTGCAGGGATACGTCGCATGACTCGCCGATATATTGCCGGCGAGTCTGCACAAGGGGTTGGGGGAACATCACACACGCAGAAAGTCAGTCGTTGTCCGTGCTACCAGCGCCGGCACCACTGCGGGAATCCTCTGTTGCCTCGACCAACAGGCGCGTCGATAGCGCTTTCAGACGTGACCAGAGTTCGTCATCCACCTCAATGCCTTCCTGCATGGCACGTTGGCGACAGGCGAGCAGCTTCGACTCTTCATGACAGGCCAGCAGGTCGACGTCATAGTCGGAGCGAAGGGATGGCAGCAGGTCGACATGGTTGGCCATCACCAGCGTGATGCCATCATTGGGCTCATTTTCTTCTGGCACTTCACGCACGGCATAGACCCGTATCTCGGGGACCGAGCTGTTGGCTCTGAAGCCCACGACCTGCTCGATCATGGGGCAGCCGACCGCCTCGTCCACGTCCTGGGCGTTGCGCCAGAAGGCGGTGACATTCATGCCGCGCCCCGCAAGGCGCGCCAGATAACCCATGATCAGCTGCCGATTGTGGCAATGCTGGATCTTGATGACGGCGAGGCCACGCGCACGTGCCTTGGCGAAGCCGAGTTCCAGCGCCAGCGATGAGCTCTTCAATACGCTGTGACCGTGGCTGTCGAGTACCGCAAGGTCGCCATCGGCATAGACGATCTCCGGCGGACGCTCATCGGTATCCTCCAGCAAGAAACGCAGTCCGCGATTGAGCGCCGCCAGCCCTTCCAGCTCATAGAGCTGCATCCAGGCCACCATGTCGGCGGCGTCACCGGCGTCACCGTCTTCAAAGCCCATCGCCTGAAAGGCCTTGCGACACAGTCCGTGAAGCTCGTTGTAGGAGACCTTCATGACATTCCTCCCACTATTGTGGTCTTACCCTGCCGAGAGTCGGCGGTCATCTGTGGTCGCGCCGTGCGCGCAATCTGCGGTGCCAGCGGGAAGCTCCAATCATCAAACGCGACAGGATCCTGCGGCTCGGCGTTGAGTTCCTCCACCAGCGGAGCCCCCTGGAAGAGCGTGATACGCACCCAACGATCAGACTTGGGATCGAAACGACTGGCACCGAAGAACGACAGCTTGGTCCGCAACAGGTGCATGGGCTTCATGTCGCGCGCCCACAGATTGGCGCGTATCTCGCCGAAACTCGTGCTGGCCATGCTCTGAATGCGGCGAACGATATCCTTGTGACGCGGGCACTGGATGAGGAATTCCACCACCAAGGCACGAGGGTGATCTTCCAGGTACTGACTGATCGCCGCATGGGTATCGGCGACACGCGGGGCAATCGCCAGCTTCATTTCCTTGTCGGCACCTGCCTCCGTGTCGCGGACTCCCAGGCGGGGCTCCTCCTTCTCGACCGAGCGATACCAGAACCAGTGGCGATTCTCGGCGAGTGAAAAATCGACGCGTAATGCCCATTCGTAGTGCGTTTCGATCACCTGCTTGAGGTGAACCAGCGGCATGTCAGGGGTCAGTTCCAGGCTTTCCTCCACCGCCATCAGGTCCTCATAGCGGTCGACGATGCTCGGGTACAGCTCCAGCAGCAGAGTGTTCACCAGCTCCTGAGCCTCGAGCCCATGCTGCTGGTGACTCCAGTCGATCAGCTCCTGCCAGAGCTCCGGCGACAGCGGCACGAGTTCGAGGCAGGTCATCAGCTCAGGCAAGGACGCCACCGTGGCCTGGTTGCGCTGGGTCTGCTCGTGATCGTCCGTGACCGTCTGGCGCAGATGAGTCTCGGCGCGCTTCAGGAGTGCCAGCAGACGTGAACGCTCCTGCTCTCCCGGCACCTGTGCCGTCACCTCGGCAAGCGCCAGTTCTCGGCTTTCCACCCAGCGCTGTACCAGCTGGGGATGATTGATCAGGAACGGTGCCATTCCAAGGCCGGTGGAGTTGCCAATGCCCAGATAACGCTTCAATGAGGTTGCCAGAGGTGCGGCGGTCTCGGGGGCCCGGGCACGGGCCATGTGCTCTATCTGCTGGATCGAGAAATGACGCAGCAGATAGACGCCCAACATCTGGGCAGAAAATGGTCGATGGAAATCCGCGTTGTCCTTGAGGCGATCATAATCCGCGATGCCGAACTTGCCATTGCCGTAGACGGCCGTGGTCCGATACAGATAGCCGACCCGGGTCAGCCACTCAGGATCCGGTTGCTGGCCTGCACTCAGCGCCTCCAGGAAGCTTGCGAAGTTACGCAAGCTGCGATTGGCACGCGAGAGGACCAGCAGTCTGGGATGCTGGCGTCCGGCTTCCTGCAACGGCACATTGGCCGCCATCTGCTCGAGAAGCGCATCATCCACATCCCCCTCCACGACGCCGAAGGTGACATCCCAGGCTTCGGCGATGACGCGGTCAGAGCGTGCGGAATCCTCAAGCGCCTGAGAAAATATGACGCCGTGATAGCGCTTGCTGGGCGTCTGCAGGCAGTAGATCGCCACACCGTGACCGAGAGCATCCAGTTCGAAGCGGGTCGTGGTGATTTTCCATTTTTCATGTGCCATCTGGCGCACCAGACTTCTCACGAAACTCAGGCGACTGGCATGCAGGCTGCCGAGGCGCTCCAGCTGCATCACATCGTCCGGTGCCCGCAGCCGCAGCCGTTGCTCGGTGGATGAGAGGCGCGCGCCCTGGTGATTGCGAGACATATCAACGCTCTCCTGCGTCTTCCGGGGCCGGCATGGCTGGCCGCTGGCTGGTGATTCCCTGCGCACGTGCCATCGCGAAGGCTGATTGAGGTCCTGTCCACAAGGAGGGCAGCAGCACCAACGAGACGGGGATGGCCGTGATGACGATGAACTGCTGAAGCGCACTGATCTGACCGGCCCCCATATAGAGGAGTATCGCAGCCATCAACGCCATGCTGATGCCCCAGAAGGCACGCACCAGCGGGCTGGGGTCATCGTGCCCAGCACTGACGACGGCGATCGCATAGCTCATCGAGTCACCGGTGGTGGCGACGAAGATGGTGGTCAGCGTCAGGATGGCAGCTGCCATTGCGGTTCCGCCGGGCAATGCCTGCGCCACGGTGAGGGTCGCGACATCGAACTGGAAGTTGTTGAGCGCTTCGGTGAGGTCGATCACGCCGGTGAACTGATAGAAGATGCCCGCCCCGCCCAGCAGGGTGAACCAGACGGCGGTGGCCAGTGGCGCCAGCACGGCAACGGTCAGGATCATCTGACGGATGGTTCTGCCCTTGGAGATGCGCGCCACGAAGATCGCCATCAGCGGGCCATAGCCGAGGAACCAGGCAAAGAAGAACACGGTCCACCACTGCATCCACCAGTCTGGAGCACTCTGTGCCGTCATGGTCGACATGGTGAAGAACGAGCTCAGATACTCGCCAAAGCCCTGGGTGAAGGCATTGACCATGAACAGGGTCGGCCCGAAGACGAAGATCACCGCCGCCACGCCCAGCGCCAGGAAGACGTTGAAGCGCGACATGATCTGGATGCCCTTGTCGATGCCAGTCACGGCCGAGGTGACATAGATCACCCCGAGCACTATCAGCACGCTCAGCTGCGTCGAATAGTCATTGGTCACCCCAAAGAGTTCATGCAGGCCGAAGCTGACCTGGGTGGCCAGAAAACCGATGGGGCCCACCGTTCCTGCCACCACGGCGATGACGCACATGGCATCCACCACGCCGCCCAACTTGCCCTTCATGATCTTCTCGCCGAACACGGGATACAGCAGCGTTCTCGGCTGCAGGGGCTGACCCTTGTCGTAATGGGCATGCGCCAGCACGATGGCGGTCAGGCTGCCCAGAATGGCCCAGGCAAGAAAGCCCCAGTGCATGAAGGATTGCGCCAGTGCAGGCGCGATGGCGTTCGCAGTGCCCGGCTCGGTATCAAAGGCAGGCGGCGTCACCAGGAAGTGGTACACCGGTTCGCCGGCAGCGAAGAAGACCCCGCCTCCCGCCAGCAAGGTGCACATGATGATCGATACCCACTTGAAGGTGGATAGCTCAGGCGTTCGCGTGCCACCGATACGGGCACTGGCCGCAGGCGTTGCGGTCAGCCCCAGGGCAATGAAGAAGGTGAGCAGCAACAGAATCTGGAAGTAGCTGCCCAGTGTTCTGGCGGTCCAGGCAAAGCCGGCACTGATGGCTTGCGCGACCCCTTCAAGATCAAACAGGGACAGGCCGACGAACAGCAGTATGAAGCCGATGCTGCAGGTCAGAACGACAGGGTCACCAAAGCGGTACTGACCTTCCGGTAACGCATCCGACGTGGCAGACGTCGTAGTCTTGCGAGATGAAGTCATGTGGCATTCCTCTGACGAGCTCTCGTCATTGGCAGGCATTTATTATGGTTGTTGGTTGCCGAGCGATACCCTGAGGATTCCTGGCTCGGCACAGGTGCCATGGCATAGCGTTACGGCGATCAGGCAGGCGCGGTCTCCTGACGGGTCGCGGCGCGCTCGAGGAGCGCGACCCAGTTCTTGCCCATGATGCCGGCCACTTCGTCCTCGGACATGCCGACCTTGCGCAAACCGGCAATCAGGTTGGGGAAGTCACGACTGTCTCGCAGCCAGGACAGCGGACGTGGCCAGTCAGCGTTGCTGGCACTGCCTTCACCGTAATCCATGTCCTTGGACCAGCGACCATTGCGCATCCACTCCAGAATGGACACCGGCTGGTTCTGGCACAGGTCGGTGCCGATCCCCAGGTGCTCGATGCCCATCAGGTCTGCGGTTCTGGCGATCATTTCGCAGTATTCGGTCAGGGTACAGTCGGAGCCATTGCGCAGATGGAAGGGATACGCCGAGAACCCCAACAGCCCATCACTCTCCGCGATGGCCTTGAGCACCTTGTCGGACTTGTTGCGCTTTGCCGGATGAAAGCTTTCCGGGTTGGCGTGGGAAATGATCACGGGGCGCTCGGATATCTCGATCGCCTCGAGCGTGGACCGCTCTGCACTGTGCGACATGTCGATGACCATGCCGACGCGATTCATCTCACGGATCACTTGGCGTCCGAAGCGAGTGATCCCGCTGTCTTCCGCCTCATAACACCCGCAGGCCAGCAGACTCTGGTTGTTGTAGGTCAGCTGCATGATCATCAACCCGAGGTCACGCATCACCTCGACCATGTCGATATCGTCCTCGATGGGGGAGCAGTTCTGCGCCCCCAGGATGATGCCGACACGCCCGCTGGCCTGCGCAACCGCGATGTCCTGCGGCACATGCACGGGCATGATCAGATCAGGCCAGGCCTCGAAACGACGATTCCACTCGCCAAGACGCGACAACGTCTCTCGCGTCGTCTCGTGGTACACGAGGGTGGCATGCACGGCGTCCAGCCCGCCTTCACGCATCTGTTCAAATATCTCGCGTGACCAGTTGGAATACTGCAGGCCATCGATCGTCAGCATTGTCTTTGACATGGGGCCTCCTCACGCCTTGATGTAGCAGGTCTTCACGACGGTGTAGAACTCGCGCGCATATCGCCCCTGCTCACGAGGCCCGAAGCTTGAGGCCTTACGTCCGCCGAAGGGCACGTGGTAATCCGTCCCCGCAGTCGGCAGATTGACCATCACGCAGCCAGTCTCGGCACGCGCCTTGAAGCTGCTGGCCAGTTTCAGGGAGTTGGTGATGATGCCCGCCGTGAGCCCGAAGTGCGTGTCATTGAGCACATTGATGGCCTCTTCTGCGTCGCTCACCTTGATAACACAGGCGATGGGACCGAAGATCTCCTCGCGATTGATGGCCATGTCGTTGCTGGTATTTACCAGCAGCGCCGGGCTCATGAAGTAGCCGTCGGTGGCGCACTCCACACGCTCTCCGCCGCAGACCAACGTTGCGCCCTCTTGCTGCGCGCGCTGTACCCAGGACAGATTGGACTCGAGCTGCTTGGCATCGACTGCAGGCCCCATGTGCACGCCCTCTTCCAATGCGTGGCCGACGCGTACCTGAGACAGTCGCTGAGTCAGCTTTTCCACGAACTCGTCATGGACTGATTCCATCACGATCAGCCGCGAAGATGCCGTGCATTTCTGCCCAGTGCCCGAGTAGGCACCATTGAAGGCTGCCTCGACGGCCAGCTCCATGTCGGCATCATCGGCGATGATCAGGGCGTTCTTGGAGCCCATTTCCAACTGGCACTTCACCAGATTGGCGGCAGTTGCCGCCGCCACTCGGCGACCCACTTCCAGAGAGCCGGTGAAGGACAGGGCATGAATGTCAGGGCTGGAGATCAGCTCATCCCCGATGCTGCTGCCCGGGCCCATCACCAGATTGAAAGTGCCTGCCGGGAGTGACTGGCGATGGATGATTTCGGCCAGCGCCCATGCGCTCGCAGGCACCAGGTTGGCCGGCTTGAAGACGACTGAGTTGCCGAAGGCCAGCGCAGGCGCAATCTTCCAGACCGCTGTCGCCATCGGGAAATTCCAGGGGCTGATCACACCGACGACACCGACGGGCTCCCGACGGACCTCGACCTCAACGCCAGGACGCACCGAGTCTGCGCGCTCATCAATCTGGCGCAGCACTTCAGCGCCGTAGTAATGGAAGAACTGCCCAGAGCGATGTACCTCACCCACTCCCTCCGCCAAGGTCTTGCCCTCTTCACGCGCCAGCAGCTCACCCAACTCCGCCTTGCGGGCGATCAGCTCATCGCCGATGGCCATCAACACGGAATAACGTTGCTCGAGACCCGACTGAGCCCATTGTGCCTGGCCACGCTTGGCCGCCTGGATGGCATCGGCGACCTGATCGACACTGGCCTGCGCATAATGGCCGATGACATCACGGGTATCGGACGGATTGAGATTGGCGATGCTGCCCTGGCCTGCGACCCACTGACCATCGATGTAGAGATCGTGAGCAGCGGCGTGAGTGGCGGTAGTGGTGTGGTGTGACATGTGAACCTCCTTGAACGCGGTGACAACAGACTAGGAGGACCAGAGGGATAAAGATAATCAATAATAAATACCCTATGATAAATTTCCCTTACCACTTTGAAGAGGATCGACGCGATGGTCGCAGAGCTGAAGATCACGCCGCTGCGCTATGTCCTGGCAGTGGTGGATCACGGTGGTTTTCACGCTGCCTCTCGTTATCTGCATCGCACGCAGCCTGCCCTGTCGATGGCCATCCGCGAGCTGGAAAACCGCCTGGGGGAGGCACTGTTCGAGAAGG
>Ga0207897_100114_pt1 | contig 39852 bp, 47 predicted proteins | sample LinPmetageLP42_FD_184054 | JGI IMG/M metagenome (GOLD analysis project Ga0207897, IMG submission 184054) | Marine viral communities from the Pacific Ocean - LP-42 (SPAdes) | ecosystem: Environmental > Aquatic > Marine > Oceanic | place: Pacific Ocean | collected 2010-08-27
AACAATGCGCCGCTGTCGCTGGTGGTGCGGTGGCCGCTCAGCTCGACACGGACAGAGCCGTTGCATGAGGGCGTCCAGGTCGTTAGGGTTTCACCCATGGCGAGTGGTCCTCTTGAATCGTGTTCTGACAGGAACATCCTGATTCTACAAGAGAAAACCACTCGCCATCTTCGTTTTCAGGTCGGTCTCATGAATAAGCCGGGAATATATGATCGGAGATCACCTTGGATATTTCGGCCATATTGGATTGCCCGGTGAACTCAAACCGAATCTTGTCCATTGAGGAGATGTAGACTTCCAGCGAAGAGTCAATATCCAGCGTGCCTGCAGTCTCGACTGAAAAAGCATCGATATTTTGATAAGGAAGAGAGGTATAGGCTTTGCGGCTTCCTGTAACTCCTTGGACATTGATCGTAATAATGCGCTTATTCGTGAATACGACGCCGTCTCTGAGAGACTTATAGGCAGACATGATGTGCTCACTATCATGAATAAGAGAGGAAACCGTGTCTGCGTAAGCATCTTCACGTTTCAGCTTGAAAACTTTCTTGTTTTTAAAATTTATCATGAGATACACCTTTAAGATAATTCTGCCGAGGGTTGATGCTGCGATGCCAAGTTAAGCACCATATAGCAAATATACAGACTGGCAGCACTTGAGATCAGAGTATTCAGTGACACAGCGTCAATATGTATCGAGAAGTATCCGGCATCCAAGCCGAGCATTGTAATGAGCAATGAGCCCCCTAGTACGGTCACCGCTCCATAGACGAAAAGCAGGCAGGTATTTATCGCGTAGCGTCGAAGCGATAGATAGGATAGTTGTGTACCTCGATCACGAGCATGTAGGTAGCCTAGTCCGAGCAAGGCTACAATGATCGTATTGAGGCCAATGAATGAAAGAATCACGGCTGAAAATGTCGGAAGTTCAAACATGGCAGGTGTACTCCGTAGAAGATTATAAATGTGCTACAGCCATTTAGGGGTTTGCGGTCGTCACACAAGGTAAAAGCATCTTGGCCCGGCATAAATGCTGAACCTGGTAAATGAAACACCCCAACGAGATAGCTACGCAAAGCGCAAAGAGAGTCGGGATTGACGGGGTAAAAGCATACAGCGCCGTGTTGTCAGGCATGTTGAGTAAATAGCGCCCAAATGTAATGGTATACAACAAAGTAGCAATGACAGGGATCAAAATCGCCACTGCTAAATTGAACACACCTCTAGCAAGTGTGAATCGAGTGATATTGTAGCGCTCTTGCATAGCGTTGCCTAACGTTGCACTAATATCACTGTCAGCATAACACGCAGACATGTTTCTCAGGGTCTGGTCAGCAATTTCATCATACTTGCAGCGTAGCTTGAAGGTACTAGCGCACATGTAAAGCATCGCTCCAAAAACGTATACTTCAATGATGAGCCCAGGTATATTATGCATGCTTAGTTCCTCTTTAAGTGCCGGTGATCATCTATGTCGTTTGTTGCCTTGCCGTGAGTGAGCTTAATAGCTGCTCTGCGGTATGATCGTAGTAACGTTTGTCGGTCAGCCAGTTCCCGACAATGACCTTGGCTGACAAAACCGCAGAGGCAGTGCACACGCCGGCTATGACAGTCACAAGGGTCGACTCGAACGCCGCAATATCCGTATACAGGACATGGCCGACAGACAAGATATAGGCAGCCACTACACATAAATATAGCTGCACGAAAGCCAAGGAGGCCCTGGAGCTTGTTTCACTCAGCGACAGCATGTGGCGCAGAAACTCATCTTCATCAAATTCGGCCTGATCATAGTGGGTAATAGCCGACAAATGCAGCGATCTCCCCTGTGTGAAGGAGATGTGAGCAGCACAAGCTGTTATCACAAAGGTTAGAATTAATGCGCTTTGTGATGACATGAACCTAACGGCCTCTACGGATTCCATGACCTTATCCTCATTATGATTATTCCAATCTAAGAAATATAGCATAGTGTCGAACACTTACAAGCCAAGACTAATATAAAATTCGTTTAATAGTAATCCTGAAGCAATAGCGAGTGAGTGCAAGTATAGAGGCAATGCTAAACCACCAGAAATCATGCGCGCATACCCAAAAATTACGCCCAGCAAAAAAATCTGGAAGTTGGTGGTCATGTTAACGTACTGATGGTGTTGAATCGAGAATAGTATTGATACTATGACAACCATGAATATCTGAAGAGGATAGGGTGTCTGAAACCCAATTACTCCAAGCAGGAAATGGCGATAAAGTAGTTCTTCGACGATCGGTGCTAAAAGTATAAGTGCTAATGATTCTATCAGAAAACTTTCGGTTGGCAGTGAATCAAAGTGCGCGTCGATGTATCGCATAGAAGGCTCCATGTCCACTAATGAGGTAACCGTCAGGAGACACATAATGCCATAAACCGCTATAACTAATAATGAATAGCGTATAAACTGACTCCTTGAAACCTTGCCAACAAAACGATTATTCCTGCGAACAAGTGCAGTGTCGATTAGGTAAAAGGTAACTAGCACGAAAGCTGTTAATACATAAAATGAAAGGTATGGATATTTGAGTAAAACCGTCAGTGGAAGGATAGAGGCATAATGTGACACGATTAGTTTATACACTACCCAGGCAACTACCGCCATAAAGAGGTAGAGTAGGTGTGCAACGACGGTGCTGGACTGAATATTTTGGGTATACGGATTTAATGGTTGATGGGGCACCCCCACCCCACCAACCTGAGATCATCCTCAGATGGTTGATAGATCGACCCCGTAGTTGAGTTCTTCTGCGAAGTCCGGCAGTCCGTAACCGATGGTTTTCTTGTAGAACGGAGAGACCTTCGCAGTCGGGGCCTTCTTCTTGTGCTTCGTGGTGTAGAGCATTCGTGCCCGCATCACCTCGAAGGAGTAACCACGCCCTTCACGGTTCTTGTCCTTGGCCAGTCGGTTGATGGACTCCGTGTAAGCGTTGGTGACGGGCATGTCCGTTTCGAAGTAGGTCATGATCTCTTCGCGCCAGTTGCCCACCGCCCTGACCAGATCGCTCCAGACTTCCTTCTGGCCCTTCGGGATGGTGGCTATCCAGTTGTCCAGGGCGGCTTCTGCCTGGGGTCGTGTGGTGGCGTCCCAGATGCCGTAGAAGCGCTCCTTGTGCTCGTAGGCGGCCAGCAGTTGCGGGAATGCGCCTGTCCAGGTCTCCATGATGAGGCGCTCTCGGTCTGAGACTTCGTGAGCGCGTTTCAGCAGGATTTTCCGGTCTCCCTTGAGGGTTCGGCTTTGGGAGGGCTTCAGCTCCTTTCTGAGGCCCTTACGCACCTTCTCCAGCGCATCGTTGGCCATGCGCACCACATGGAACTTATCGACCACGATGCGGGCCTGTGGCAGCACGGCCTTGACCGCTGCCCGGTAGGGATTCCACATGTCCATGCTGACGATCTCAACCTTCTGCCGGTCTTTCATCTTCATCAGGTAGTTGGTCACCACGTCCTGACGGCGGGTAGCCAGCAGGTCGAGCAGGGTTCGCTCCTCGATGTTTGTCAGGATGCAGCGGTAGCGTTTGTTCAGGTACAGCTCGTCGATGCCCAGAATGCGGGGCGTCTCAAAGCGGTGCCAGCGCCCAAGGAACTCGGTTCGGGCGCTGAAGATGTCGCGTACCGTTTTCTCGTCCAGGCCGGTCTGGGCTGCCACGAAGGTGTAGGGGTGGTTGAAGGATTCCTTCTCTATGTACTCATGCAGCCGCAGCGTCATGCGGAAGCTGTCCGCCATCTCCGGTAGCCGGGGCCTGAAAGTGGTCTTGCAGGCCCGGCAGGTATAACGGCGGCGGATCACCCAAAGGGTGACGCGTTTTCCGTGGATAGGGAGATCACGGTACGCGACGTCGCGCTTTCCGAATCTGGCAAGCTCTCCCTCTACATCGCACTCCTCACAAGCTATAGGGTGAGGAGCTTCTAAATGGAAATGGAGATCGTGCTCTTCTACCTTGGTCCCCTGAATTTGGTATTTCGGAAGATGGAGAATATTCGCGGGCTCGCAGGCCACATAGCCTCCTTACTTTGTCCAGATTTTCGAAGTGTCAGAGAGCGTGCCTGCCTATTCTACAGAGCTAAGAACTGTAGCCGGATAAGTTAACAACAAAATGGCTAGCGTCCCCATTGCTGTTGCCATGGCCGCGATCAAAAAGATCTGTGAGAGACCGGCCAGCGTGAGAACATAGCTCCCAAGCACTGCGCCAAGACCAATCGCGCCATTGAAGATTGCCACATAGATTGCAGAGGCCGGCAGCGCGTCAGCGCCCGCTTCCTTGAGAATCCAAGTTTGGAATCCCACCAGAACAGCGGCAATTGCACCACCCCAAAGGATCAGCAATAGCGTCGTGCCCAGCAGCCCGAGCCCGCCTGCCAATGCGGATAGCAGCCACAACGCCACTGAAGCGAGACATAGTGCGACCAGGAGAACAGATTTCAGCCTGCGGTCTATCAAGCCGCCGGTCACAACGTTCGCGGCTAGCCCGGCGCCACCAAAAGCAAAGAGCAGCGGTGCAATAGCAGATGGCGATATGCCACTTTGCGCATTAAGGTAGGGCTCAATATAGGTGAAAGCCATGAAATGAGCGGTGATCGCCAGTACCGTAGCGGCAAATATGCGCAGGAACCGCGAGTTTGATAAAACGCGGACCATTGCGGCGATTCCGACACCTTCGCGACCGGGTAGTTTCGGCAAGGTGCTGAAACACACAGCCGCGACGGCGAAAGATAGGGCTGCCACACTGGCAAAGGCACCACGCCAGCCCTCGGTTGTACCGATCAGGTTGGCCAGCGGCACGCCCAGCACGCTGGCGGCCGAGACGCCACCAAATATGATCGACGTGGCCAGGCCAACGCGGTTGGGTGGCACGAGCTGAGCCCCGACAGTACCGATCATTGCCCAGAAGGCGCCGTGAGAGAGCGCGCCGATGACTCGCGCGCCCATCAGGGCGGGAAAGGTTTCAGCCATAGCCGCAACCCCGCTGGACAACGCCAAGATCAACATCAGGATAACCAGGAGCGGGCGTCTCGGCACACGGGATAGCACGACAGCAGAAAACAGCGCCGCAGCCACAGCGATCCAGGCATAGAGGGTTACGATCAGCCCGGCCTGTGAAGTCGGCGTCCCAAGATCGCTCCCGATGGCAGAGAGCAACCCAATCGGCGCAAGCTCGGTGGTAACAATGGTGAAACTCCCCACGCCAAGTGCCGTTACGGCGACCCAATTGCGCCAGGTTGTATGTTGAGCTGACATGCTAGGCTCCTTTCTCTCTACCCGCAGGTTTACGGGACGTGAAGGCGGATTTTGCCGCAGTGATCGCATTCATAGCCGCTGGGACGCCCGCGCACACCGCCACCTGCAGGACGATCTCGACGATCTCATCGCGGGTGATTCCGGTGTTCAGCGCTGCACGCATGTGAAACTCAAGCTGGCCCGGCGCCGTTCCCATCGCCGCAAGCATCGCGACGGTCAGCATCTCGCGGGTCTTCAGTGGCATTCCTTCACGTGCAAGCACATCGGTGAACGCGAAACCCAGGAGTATGCCGGCCGCGTCGGGGTGAAAGTCATCGAGATTTTTCGCAACGCGCCCAGGCGCAGCGGGCTCAAGCTGCTCAAGCAGCGCCAATGCTTGCGCGCGGCGATCGGCAGGGCTGACACTCATGCGTTGACCCCCTTCATACCCTCGGCGGTATAGCGCTCGCCCATCACCGGCAGCACTGCGGTCGCCGTTTCCAGCTGCTGTTGCTCCTGCGCACTCAGCGTGATTTGCGCCGCAGCCGCGTTCTCCTCGATATAGCGCAGTTGCTTGGTGCCGGGGATCGGCACGATGTCGGGCCCTTTTGACAGGAGCCAGGCCAGCGAGAGCTGCGCCGGGCTGCAGCCCTTGTGCCTGGCCATGTCGGCGATCACGTCCGCGACGCGGCGATTGGTGTCAATCGCCTCTTCGGTAAAACGCGGCAAGTTGCTACGAAAGTCGCCATCGCTGAACTGCGCTCTATCCTGAAATCGTCCGGTCAGGAACCCGCGGCCGAGCGGGGAATAGGGCACGAAGCCGATGCCCAACTCGCGACAGGTGGGTAGCACTTCTCGCTCTACGTCGCGCGTCCAAAGAGAATATTCGGTTTGCACTGCGGTGATCGGGTGCACCGCATGGGCTCGACGCAGCGTTTCGGCGCTGACCTCGCACAGGCCGATGCGGGCGATCTTGCCCGCCTTGACCAATCGCGCAAGCCCATCGATCGTCTCTTCGATGGGCTGCTCGGGATCGATCCGATGAACATAGTAGAGGTCGATTTGCTCCACGCCGAGCCGGCGCAAAGACGCCTCACAGGCCTTGCGTGCGTAGTCAGCGCTGTTATCCAGGCTGCGTTTGTATTCGCCAGGCTTGCGCACAATACCGAATTTGGTCGCGATGCGAACCTGCGGCTGGTGGTGAGCCAGAAAGCGACCAATAAGCTCCTCGTTGTGGTGCGGCCCGTACATGTCCGCGGTATCGAAAAAATCAATCCCAAGCTCGACCGCTCGCGCGAGTACACGCAGCGATTCGTTGTCATCCCGGGGGCCGTAGAACTCACTCATGCCCATGCAGCCCAATCCGATAGCGGAAGTGGACAGGTGGGTGCCAAGCGTTCGTTGTTCCATGATACGTCTCCTTGAATACCGGAGTTGTATCGTGCCACTATCCGTAAATGGAAAAAATTGACGATTCAGGCAACCAGATTTCCGATTTTGAAAATCGGATGCCGCGAGGCTGGGTCTGGGACGACACCCGCGCCTTTCTTGCCGTCGCCCGCCACGGGACCCTCAGTGGTGCGGCGTCAGAGCTCAAGCTGGGTATAGCAACGCTGTCACGGCGTATCGAGCGGCTCGAAAGGGCCTTGAAACTGCCGCTCTTTGTACGCCAACAGTCAGGCTATCAACTCACCGAGGAAGGGGCAGGCCTGATCGAGAAGGCCGAGGCGCTGGAAGCTGCGGCGGCTGCGTTTACCTCGGGAGTCGCCACTCATGCGCAGATGACGGGGAGAGTGCGTCTGGCCACGGCCGATAACTTGGCGACCGGGCTCATTCTGCCGGCATTGCCGGAGTTCCACAGACAGTACCCTGGCATTACGCTTGAACTGGTGACCGATATAACCACCGTCAACTTGCATCGTCGCGACGCTGACCTGGCATTGAGGATGGTCAAACCCGAACGAGGTCACGTCACGCTTCGCCGCCTCGGCACACTGGGATACGGGTTGTACAGTAGTCCAGGCTATGCGACGCAGCGTGAGACCGGTCCCGACGCCGGCGCCTATGACGCGGACGCCTTCATCACCTGGAGCGAGATGCAGTCGCACCTGCCTGCCGCACAATGGATTGAACGGATTCTGCAAGGGCGTGAACCGGTGTTGGCCACCACCTCGCTCTCGACCCAGGTGGCGGCCGCCAAAGCGGGACTCGGGCTCGCCGTACTACCCCATTTCCTCGGCCTTGATGCTGGTCTGGTCTGCGTCGATACGGACATAGGTGTCGACCAGTCTATCTACCTGGTAATCCAGTCCGACCTGACACAGTCGCACCGCACGCGTGCAGTGGCTGACTTTCTTGTCGATCTGGTGAGCCGGAACCGCACTCGCCTAAGTGGTTGAAACGACAGGGTGTGGCCAAACGTACCTTCAAATAAGATATCAATGACCCCTCTGTTTTAATGTAATCAACCAAGCAATCCGCTGAGCGGGATGTTTGTCTCTTACTGTGAATTTTTGAAAATCAACCATTTAATCCGAATACCCGGAAAATCCTTGCGAACCAAAAGCACTTCATCAACCTGTCACGTCAGTGACACGACGGTGTCATCCCTCAGCTTTACCGTTCAATTGTAACTCGCAATACGGCGAGCTTATTTATTGCAAAAGGTGATCCTGTGGCCCCAACTCAATCAACCAATGTGATGCTTCGAGTCGAGAGTATGGGCGTAACCTACCCGGGAAACGTCCTCGCGCTCAAACCCACCAACGTTCACTTTCACAAGGGCGAATTCACCGTGCTACTGGGACTTTCAGGCGCGGGTAAATCCACTCTGCTTCGTTCACTGAATCACCTGGTTAAGCCCACAACCGGGAAGGTTGTGTCTGGCGAGTTTGGTGAACTGACCAACCGTAGAATCCTGCGACAGCACCGCAGCCGCACCGCCATGGTGTTCCAGCATCACCAGCTGATCGAACGATACACCGCGTTACAGAATGTGCTGACAGGCAGACTTGCGTATCACGGTACTTGGCGAAGCCTGCTTCCCCTGCCCCGGCAGGACCTGGAGTTGGCTCTGCAATGCCTCGACCGCGTAGGTCTGGCTGACAAAGCGCTTTCCCGAGTAGATCAGTTGTCCGGCGGCCAGCAGCAGCGGGTTGGAATCGCCAGAGCATTGGTGCAGCAACCATCCATGATTCTTGCCGATGAGCCCGTTGCCAGCCTGGATCCGGCCACTTCTGAAAAGGTACTCGGCCTACTGCGCGATATTTGTCAGGAAGATGGAATCACCGCGGTTATTTCCTTGCACCAATTGGAATACGCCCAGCGTTTTGCAGACCGGATCATCGGCCTTTCGAACGCTCATATCGTTTTTGACGATGCTCCTGAAAACCTGAAATCGAAACACCTGGACGAGATTTACCACCGTTCACCCAGCGTGGTAGCTGCGGAAGGCAAACCAGCCATCCATAAACCTAAGACCACCCCGATAACGACAGACGTACTGGAGATAGCACAATGAAGACAATGATTCACTCTTTGCTGGCTCTGATAATGATGCTCGGCATCCATTGGTCAGCCCATGCCGCAGATACAGACCCTGATCTTTTGAAAGTTGCCTTGCTGCCGGATGAGAACGCGTCAGAACTGATCAAGCGAAACCAACCTTTGAAGGATTACCTGGAAACCACTCTTGGTAAGGAAGTAGAACTGATTGTTACCACCGATTACTCCTCCATGATCGAAGCCATGCGTTTTGGCCGAATTGACCTGGCTTACTTTGGTCCGTTGTCCTATGTGATGGCCAAGAGTAAGAGTGACATTGAACCCTTTGCCGCCATGGTGGTAGACGGGAAGCCGACTTATCGCTCCATCATTATTGCCAATGCAGACTCTGGCGTTGGCTCCTTCGCGGATATCAAAGGCAAGAAAATGGCCTACGGTGACCGCGCATCCACTTCCAGCCACCTGATCCCCAAGACCGTACTCCTTGAGAAGGCAGAGCTCGAAGCCGGAAAGGACTATGAGGCTCATTTCGTCGGTAGCCATGACGCTGTTGCGGTTAACGTCGCCAATGGCAATGCCGACGCCGGAGGGTTGTCCGAAGTTATCTTCGAGTATGTGATGGACCGCGGCTTGATTGATCGGAGCAAGGTCAAGGTGCTGGGCTACAGCGGTGACTTTCCTCAATACCCCTGGGCCCTGCGTTCGAACCTGGCCCCTGAGCTGAAGAGCAACATTCAGAAAGCCTTTCTGCAGATCGATGACCCGGAGATTCTCGACAACCTGAAGGCTGAGGGATTCGCGGCAATTACCGACGAAGATTACGATGTCATCCGCGCTATGGGTGGCCTGCTCAATCTTGATTTCGCAAAAATGTGAGGAGTGCCCCATGAGCTATACAACGACGGAACCGGCGACTCTGTCGCCGGCCCCGTCGGCCTCCGTGCTGGATGAGCACGCGAAAGGCTGGCGGAAAAAACTCGGACAGTCGCTGTTAGTGCTGCTCATCATTTTTGTCGCAAGTTGGTACGTAGGGCTGCTCAATTTCAATACACTTGCCAATGGCGTGCCAGCCATAGGCACACTCATTGGCGAATCTCTTCCACCTGACTTCACCAATGTGGCCAGCTGGGTGTCGCCGTTAATCGACACGCTTGCGATGAGTATTGCCGGTACTGCCATTGCAGTAACCTTGTCTGTGCCACTGGCATTCCTGGCTGCGCGCAACACCTCTCCACATCCGGTGGTGCTCCAAGTAACTCGAACCCTTTTAAACGGTTTGCGTTCAGTCCCGGAACTAATCATGGGCATCATCTTCGTGGCTGCTGTTGGTTTTGGGGCGTTGCCTGGCGTACTGGCGCTCGGTCTTCACTCCATTGGCATGGTTGGAAAGTTTTTTGCCGAAGCGATTGAGCATGTAGATGAGGCGCCAGTGGAAGCGGCCGATGCTGCCGGCGCTACTCGCTTGCAGGTGCTCTATCACGCCGTGCTGCCACAAGTACTTCCTCAGTTCGCGGACGTGTCCATTTATCGCTGGGAATACAATTTCCGTGCCTCGACCGTAATGGGCATGGTGGGTGCCGGTGGTATTGGCTTCGAATTGATGGGCTCGCTGAGAATCATGCAGTATCAGGAAGTCAGCGCCATTCTCATTGTCATCTTGTTGATGGTCACCGTCGTGGACAGTCTCAGTGGCCGCCTTCGTAAGAAATTCAAATAAGGAGCGTCGATGAAACCCAAGGTTGTGATAACCCATAAGGTCCATGACAGTGTTCTGGATGAACTTGCCCAAGATTGCGAGCTGGTCACCAACCAATCCGGCGCCACGTTGCCCCAGGAGGAAGTGGCTGCGCGCGTTGCAGACGCTGATGCGATGATGGCGTTCATGCCAGACCGAGTTGGAGTGGAGTTCCTACAGGGGTGTCCGCGCTTGAAGGTGATTGGTGCAGCCCTGAAAGGCTATGACAACTTTGATGTGGATGCCTGCACGCGTCATGGGGTTTGGCTGACATTTGTACCGGATTTGCTAACCGTGCCTACTGCAGAGCTAACGGTCGGGCTGACGATCAGTCTCACCCGACAAGTCAAGGCGGCGGACCACTTCGTTCGATCCGGTGAATTTACTGGCTGGACACCACGCTTCTATGGGCAGGGGATCGAAGGCTCACGGATTGGTATTGTGGGTATGGGGGCCATCGGCCAAGCGGTGGCGCAGCGCCTGAACGGATGGGGAGCGGATTTAATCTATTCCCAGCCGGAACGTTTACCCGTGCAGCATGAGCAGGCACTGGGTTTGTCCCATACTCCCCTCAAGATGCTGCTGGCCCAGTCAGATATTGTGATCCTGGCACTGGCGCTCAATGAGCAAACCCTCCACACCATTAATCGCGAAACGCTAACAGGAATGAAACCGGGCGCATTCCTTATCAATCCCTGCCGTGGATCTGTGGTGGATGAGGGTAGTGTTCTGCAAGCGCTTCAATCCGGTCAGTTGGGGGGGTACGCCGCTGATGTGTTTGAGATGGAAGATTGGGCGAGAGAAGATCGTCCGAGGGAGATCGCCCAGGGGCTCAGGGCCCACCCCAACACGCTGTTTACTGCTCACATCGGATCGGCAGTCAGCCAGGTGCGTCTGGCTATCGAGCAACGCGCTGCTCGGAACATTCTGCAAGTGCTTCGGGGTGAGCGGCCGGGTGATGCGATCAATGATCCCAGTGGCCGCGAGAGCGGCCCATGCTGAATCTTGTCTGGCTGAAGAGTTTCGTGGCGGTGCTGGACCACAACGGGTTTCAGGCCGCAGCCCGCCAGTTGGACATCGCACAACCCACACTGTCCCAGCACCTTCAAAAACTCGAAAACCAACTTGGCGTTTTATTGGTCCACAGGGGGCGCTCTGGCTGTGAGCCAACCCGGGCTGCCTTAACCTTGTTGCCTTTTGCCCGAAGTCTGCTCCGGCTGGAGGAGCAGGCGAGATCTTCCATTATGGAGGCTCGACTTCGCGTTGGGGCGAGCTCCAATATTGGGATTTATATGCTCCAGCCCTACATCCGTCGTTACAAGGAGCTGGGCGTAGGGCCCGAGGTGGATGTGGTAATAGATTCCAATCCGACTATTGCACGGCATTTATCGGACGGTGAGCTGGACGTGGCGATTATGGAGTGGTGGCATGATCTACCCGGATTCCATGCTCAGGCGTGGCGTAACGAGCCCGTTGTTCTAATCGTTCCGCCTGGTCACCCGTTAGCCCGTCGAACCGATATCGACCGCGATACGCTGTCTAACATGGCTCTGATCGGCGGCGAACCCGGCACCGGCACTGGCCGGCTTTTGGCGACCTACTTCGGTGAGCATGGGCCATTTCCGACGGTATCTATGCAGCTGGGTAGCACCGAAGCCGTCAAGCAAGCGGTTAAGGTCGGACTTGGCGCATCGTTGGTGCTTGAAAGTTCTGTACGGGAGGAGGTCCAAAATGGAAGTCTGGTGGCTATTCCCGTGAGTGAGCCTGGCCTTAGCAAGGAGCTGATGGTGATTTATCCGAGCAGCCTAGACAAACACAGGCCAGTATACTCGTTTGTTGGGCATCTCTGTGAATAGCTATTGGGTCCACCTCACGCATATCTAGCTGGGAATGCAGATACTGAGCCTCACGCTCACTTCGACAACGCAGTATTCCGTCATCTGCATATCGGCAGAATGGGATATCCGGATGACGAACGGTCAGCCAACGATCCAATGCATAATGCAGAAACAGGTTTGCCAGAACTGGCGATAACGGGCCACCTTGTGGTGTGCCAACGTTCCGTCGTTCCTGCTTACCATCTTTCGTCTGCATCGGTGCCGTTAGCCAGCGCCTCACATACAGCAGCACCCAGGATTCAGAGCAATGGTGGTCAAGAGCCTTGAGCAATAGCTCATGATCAATATGATCAAACGGGTATACGGATTTAATGGTTGATGGGGCACCCCCACCCCACCAACCTGAGATCATCCTCAGATGGTTGATAGATCGACCCCGTAGTTGAGTTCTTCTGCGAAGTCCGGCAGTCCGTAACCGATGGTTTTCTTGTAGAACGGAGAGACCTTCGCAGTCGGGGCCTTCTTCTTGTGCTTCGTGGTGTAGAGCATTCGTGCCCGCATCACCTCGAAGGAGTAACCACGCCCTTCACGGTTCTTGTCCTTGGCCAGTCGGTTGATGGACTCCGTGTAAGCGTTGGTGACGGGCATGTCCGTTTCGAAGTAGGTCATGATCTCTTCGCGCCAGTTGCCCACCGCCCTGACCAGATCGCTCCAGACTTCCTTCTGGCCCTTCGGGATGGTGGCTATCCAGTTGTCCAGGGCGGCTTCTGCCTGGGGTCGTGTGGTGGCGTCCCAGATGCCGTAGAAGCGCTCCTTGTGCTCGTAGGCGGCCAGCAGTTGCGGGAATGCGCCTGTCCAGGTCTCCATGATGAGGCGCTCTCGGTCTGAGACTTCGTGAGCGCGTTTCAGCAGGATTTTCCGGTCTCCCTTGAGGGTTCGGCTTTGGGAGGGCTTCAGCTCCTTTCTGAGGCCCTTACGCACCTTCTCCAGCGCATCGTTGGCCATGCGCACCACATGGAACTTATCGACCACGATGCGGGCCTGTGGCAGCACGGCCTTGACCGCTGCCCGGTAGGGATTCCACATGTCCATGCTGACGATCTCAACCTTCTGCCGGTCTTTCATCTTCATGGGTATCCGGAATAAATGGTTGAACAGCTGATGTCGTACTGAGGTCACATCTCTCCTACTCACCGGATTTCTTGGTTGACAACACTCTTAGTGACGACGCCAAGGCTATCACATCATATGAGATGGCACCGACAACACCGGGCGATGCCAAGGGCGAGCACGATCCAAGCATAGACGGCTACCAGACATCATCAGTACAAGGCCGTTCACTGCACGCTTGGCGGGGCCTGCTACGGGCTAATCAGCAGGTAGATTCCAATCAGGAACAGGAATATCGCCACCATCTGCCGGAATCGTGTTTGTGGAAGGTGATGGACGATGCGCTGGGCGAGCTTTGCTCCCAGCAGCGATATCGGCACGAAGACCAGCATGCCCCACCCGAGCCAGTCGGGCAGGGTCGTGGCGCTCAGGTATATCGATACCCGCGCTGTGTCGATCGCGAAGCCGATAGCCCCAGCGGTGGCGATGAAGACCTCCTTTGGCAGATTGTAGGCGCTCAGAAAGGCCGAGCGGATCGCTCCCCCAATGCCAAAGATGCCGGCACCCAGGCCATAGACGGCGCCGCCGATGAGGGTGGTGCGCGGTCGGGTGGTTAACTCGAACTCAGGTTTGTAAAAGATGAAAGCGACGTAGGCGATCAGTAACACCGCTAGCACGCGGGACAGAATGGCCTCGGGCGCCTGTGGAACGAGCCAGCTGGCGAGGATGGTGGTCGGGACGCCGGTCGCAGCGAAGAGCAGGATCAACCGCCACCGCAGGGCTTGACGAAACAGTATGATCTTCCAGACGTTGCCGAACCAGTGGATGATGCCGACGAACAGCAATGTCGTCGGCAGGCCTAGGATCGGGACCAGGACGGGGACCATGATGGTTGAGGTGCCGAATCCGGTCATGGTACCTACGCCGCTGGCGACCAGCACCAGGGCTGCCATCAGAATGAACTCCATTTAAGTCCTCCCTAGGGGGCTTCGAACGAGCGTATTCGAATTTGGAGTATCCGAAATAAATGGTTGAACAGCTGCTGTCGCACTGAGGCCACATCTCGCCAACTCACCGGATTTCTTGGTCGATAACCCTCTAGTGAAGTCTGAATCGCCCCGGCTATCTAGACACCCGTCAGGCTCTGGCATGGCACCGACGCCACAGGGCGATGCCGATGGCGAGCACGATCCAGGCATAAATGGCTGCCATGACATCATCCAGCACAATGCCCAAGCCGCCACCGATGGCCTCGATATGGTTGATGGGCGGTGGCTTGGTGACATCAAACAGCCGGTATATCACGAATGCCACTCCAATCACCCACGGGCAGCGCGCCATGGCAAGCCCGATGACGGCAATCGGGAAAGCTAGGTATTCATCGGCAACGATCTGGGGAGCATCCCCACCTCCCAGCCACAGTGAAGCCCAGTGACAGAGCGGCACGGCCACGGCCAACAGCACCGCCATGATCAAAACCTGTCGCCAAAGCGGATAACCCAGCAGCCACCAGGCCAACGGCAGGCCAATCAGCGATCCGAAGGTCCCCGGCGCCCACGGCAACCAGCCCAGTCCGAAGCCGGTCGCCACCAACAGAACCGCACTTTCTATCATGAGGTCTTGTCATCCGCCTCATAAGCTTTGAGACCACCCTCGATGCTGACCACCTGGGTGTAGCCCATCTTCTGTAAGGCATCGGCGGCCAACGCTCCTCGATTGCCACCACCACAGAGGCAAACAATGGGGGCCTGCTTGTCGTGCTCCACCTCGCCGATGCGCATCTCCAGGGTGCCTCGACTGATATTCATGGCCCCCTCGATGTGACCTGCTTCGAACTCTTCCTTGTCACGTACATCCAGCAACAATGCCCCTTCGGCAACTCGCTTACGGGCCTCGGCGGGCGAGACTTCGGTGATGCGCTCCCTGGCGTCATTGGCCAGTCGTAGAAATTCTTGAGAATGCTTAGCCATTGAGATTACTCCTTGTGCATGAGCGGATAACGACGACTTGTAATATGGACGCTGGCTTGATAAAACGAAAACCGATATCGATTTTCGTTTTTGGCAATGCAGGTGTCAATGCCATGGAACATCATGATCTGCTTGCCGGATTGGTCAGGCTACACGTCCTGCACCACGCCGTTGAGCATGAGATATACGGCCAGTGGATGATCGATGAGCTGGCTCATCACGGCTATCGACTGAGCCCCGGGACCCTCTACCCCATGCTGCATTCGATGGAGCGCAAGGGGTATCTGATCTCCCGTGAAGAGTCCCAGGGAAGCACCCGACGCCGGTTTTACCGCGCAACCAACCTCGGACGTGAAGGGCTGGCGGTAGCCAAACGACAGCTGCGGGATCTTACCGGGGAGGCCATGAATGATGAGACTTGTACTTCAAACCAAGGTGGCAAGGAATCCGAGCGATGAGCGATACACCACGTCCTGTTGGGCATATTAGAGAAGTTTTCAGTGCCTTTCTGCTGCTGGGTCTTACCTCCTTCGGAGGTCCCATCGCACACCTCGGCTACTTCCGTACCGAATTCGTGGAGCGCCGCCGCTGGCTCTCCGAACAGGCCTATGCCGACCTGGTGGCGCTGTGCCAGTTCTTACCCGGACCCGCCAGTAGCCAGGTAGGCTTCGCTCTGGGATTGATGCGCGCCGGCCCTTGGGGGGCAGCGGCGGCCTGGACAGCCTTCACCCTGCCCTCTGCCATCGTGCTGGTGTTGTTCGCCTTGGGTGCTGCTGTGCTTGATGGCCCCGTCAGCCAAGGCATCATTCACGGCCTGAAAGTGACAGCGGTGGCCATCGTCGCCCACGCCGTGTGGGGCATGGCTCGAAACCTCTGTCCCGATCCCCGGCGTGCCGGTATTGCCTTGGCCGCCGTGTTCACCGTGGTGTTGGTTAGCGGCCCGCTGGGGCAGGTGGCCGCCATCGTGATCGGTGCCCTAGCTGGCATGGCACTGTGTCGGGCCCACGCCGAGGCCGATGTCCACGACCTACCTTTGCCTGTCTCGACACGTGTTGGCCATCTGGCGGGGCTGACTTTCGTTGGCCTATTGGTCGGTCTGCCGCTGCTGGCCTGGGCCAGCCCCTCCACCATCCTGGCGGTCATGGACGCCTTCTATCGCGCCGGCGCTCTGGTCTTCGGCGGGGGGCATGTGGTGCTGCCGTTGCTGGAGGCCGAGGTGGTGCAATCCGGCTGGGTCGGTGCGGACGAGTTCCTGACAGGCTACGGCGCCGCCCAGGCCGTACCGGGGCCGCTGTTCACCTTTGCCGCCTATTTGGGCGCGGTGATGGCGCCGCTCGGCGGCAGCCTGTTCGGTGCCGCCCTGGCACTGGTAATGATCTTCCTGCCCGGGATGTTGCTGCTCGTGGCCGTACTGCCCCATTGGAACCGATTCCGGCGCTGGGACAGCGCGCAGGCACTGATGCGCGGGGCCAATGCGGCAGTCGTGGGCATCCTCGGCGCTGCTCTCTACCAGCCGGTATGGACCAGTGCCATTCTCGGCCCCCGCGAGTTCGCCTTGGCGCTGACCGGCTTCCTCCTGCTCAGCGTCTGGAAACTGCCCGCTTGGGCGGTAGTCGTCATTCTTGCCAGTGGCGGCATACTCATCACCCTGTAGCCGGCATTACCCTTCAAGCCAAACTGACACTATCCCAGTCACCGACACTTGCAACGAAAACGCCCATGCCATGACGCAGTTTGCTGACAACATTCTCCATCTGCCGGAATACCACGTCCTGAGCACCAAGTTGGAAGAGCATGATCTCCACTACCAGGTCGAAGCTCCTGAGCCTCTAGCTTGCGAGGAATGCGGCGTTGAGGGTGAGCTTGTCAGGTTCGGCAAGCGCGATGTGGCCTATCGTGATCTCCCCATCCACGGCAAGCGGGTCACCCTCTGGGTGGTCCGTCGTCGCTACACCTGCCGGGCCTGCGGAAAGACATTCCGCCCAGTACTCCCCGAGATGGTGGATGATCGCCGTATGACGAGGAGGTTATACAGCCACGTTGAAAAGGAGGCCTTCAACCACCCCTACGCCTATGTAGCCGATACCACGGGCCTCGATGAGAAGACCATACGCGACATCTTTAAGAAGAAGGCTGATTTCCTGGCGATTTGGCACCGCTTCGAGACACCCCGCTGCCTAGGTATCGACGAGCTGTACCTGAACCGCCGCTACCGCTGCATCCTGACCAACCTGGAGGAGCGTACCTTGTTAGACCTGCTGCCCGGTCGTCAGCAGGAGGCAGTGACGAAGCGGCTCATGAGCATGACCGAGCGCGACAAGATCGAGATCGTCAGCATGGACATGTGGAAGCCATACCGCCGTGCCGTCCAGGCGGTGCTGCCACAGGCCCGCATCGTAGTCGACAAGTTCCATGTTGTGCGTATGGCCAACGAAGCCCTGGAGAAGGTCCGCAAGGGGCTCAGGAAGGAGCTGACGGCCAACCAGCGACGGACCCTCAAGGGTGACCGGAAGATCCTGCTGAAGCGCGCTCACGACGTTTCAGACCGCGAGCACCTTATCAAGGAAACCTGGACAGGGGCCTTCCCCCAGCTCTTGGCAGCCTATGAGCACAAGGAGCGGTTCTACCACATCTGGGACTGTGCCACCCGGCGGGATGCTGAGAAAGCGCTGGCACGCTGGGTTAACGACATTCCGCAGGGTCAGAAGGAGGTCTGGAAAGATCTCGTCAGCGCCGTCAGCGGCTGGCGAGAAGAAATGATGACCTACTTCGAGATTGACATCCCGATCACCAACGCCTTCACGGAGTCAATCAACCGGCTGGCCAAGGACAAGAACCGCGATGGCCGGGGCTACTCATTCGAGGTGATGCGGGCCCGGATGCTCTATACCACCAAGCACAAGAAGAAGGCGCCGCAGACCAAGGAGTCTCCGTTCCTAGGCAAGGCCGCCATGACCTACGGCAGGGGTCTCCCCGAGCCCGAGAAGAACTTCGGCGTCGATCTATCAACCTTCTGGGAAGATTAAGGTTTTGGTGGATCAGAAGGGATCATCAACCACTTAATCCGGATACCCAATATTTTTAAAGGTGATTGGCATAATCTGTAGCTTCCTTGCTGAAGACTTTACTTGAGGAGATCGTCACTAACTTTAGCAGCTTTCTTCAAGTACTCACTGTGATCATCGCGAATATAACGCTCGGTGGTTGAGCTATTGCTATGACCGAGCAATATCTGTAGCTCACGTAACCCCAGTCCTTGAGCGTTCATGGTCGTGGCAAAGCTGCGTCGTAAATCGTGAGGTGTTATCCGCATTAACGCAAGCTCTTTTGAACGCTTCAGAGAGTCGTTGATGATACTGTTAATCATCGATGTGTCGAGAGGGTTCAAAGCTGGCATTGGGGCAGGGCGACTACGCCTATAACGAGAAAATAGCGCACCTTCAGCAGTACCTCTTTCTTCTTCTATATATTTTAGCAAGCTATCCATTATGGCGCTTGGTGGCTGACAGCGTCTGTCCTTATTGCCTTTGCCGTGAATGATGATCTGCCAAGTATTATCCTCGGAGAAATAAATAAAATCACTGGGATAGTGTATATTTGTGATTTCCTCACGACGAATTCCGGTAAATGCCAAAATAGATATAATCAAAGCATCACGTCGGGATGTATATTTACCGTTATTTGCGGCCGCACGGATTAGCTCTTTCTGAACGTCCAGCGTCACGGCTTGACCTGCCTGTACCTGGTCGGCCGATTTCTTGTTCTTGATGTCCTTCAGGCGCTCGTAGGTGTCAGCACTCAACAGGCCATCCCGCCATGCCTGACGGGCAGTACCGCGCATGGCGGCCAGATAGGCGTTGCGTGATGACTGCTTGTAGCCCTGGTCACGCAACTTGGCCAAGACGGCGACAAAGACTTTGGGTGTTAAGTCCTGCCAGGCTAGGTGTAGGTAGTCTTTTGCGCCGAACATGCGGGCAACGTTGTTCAATAAGTACATTTGGGCCCGAGCACCTGATGCCGACTCAAGGCTTTCTATGTAGAGGTGCGCTGGACATTCCATGCGAGGTATCGGGGCTGCTGACACCCGCATGGGCGGTAGGCTGTAGTCTGCCGGCAGTGCACTGGCACCGTGCTGATCGACCGGGGTTGGCAGGTGCTGCCTGCGGCGTCCCGGCGAAGAGCCTCGGCTTTGGGGCAGTTTGTGGTCACTCATGGGCTCAGGTTTTCCATCGGTAAAATGCGTGTAGGCCACGCGTGACGTGGGTTTGCGGCTGATTAGGTGTCGGGGTAAGGCGCGCTCACGTAAAAAGTGAAATCCCAGCAAGGTGGTTGGGCTGCATTTTTCACGTCAGAACGCCAAAAGTGGCGCTGTCGAGGCCATGTTGGCTTGGGCACCTAGTTAGCAAAGTAACAATATTGCAGGCCATATAGACCTATTCATCATAACGCATATTATGTAGAGTAACTATAGCGAATAAGGGCACCACTTTACACCCCTCACCTAGCGGCCATTTCCCCAGCGCCTGCCTGTGCTCGGCCAGCTCACCGGCCTATTCGTTTGCGTGCAAACTTTATCGCGTCAGCCGCGCCGGCCATGACGAGTTCGATCGCGGCCTCATCCAGGGCTCCCCCGGCGCCGATCAGTTGACTCACCGCGCGATGACTTTCCAGTCGCGCTTTGCCACCGACCTTTGCCTCATTCAGGAGCTGGAGATGTAGATCACTCGGTGCATCCAGAAAATCGATGCGATCCTCAATGACCTCTGATACCAGCGCCTTCAGCTTCGCGTCCCGCTCAGCATAGCTCATCGTCTGGGGAGTAGACTTCGGGTCAGCCGGCTTGCCTTCTTCCATGCTCGCGGGGGCTCCGCAAGACTTGGCCAGTCGGGCCGGAATCTCCTGAAGCTGAGTGTCCTCGGTCTCACTGCTCGTGCTTGCCGAAGTTGCTGCCGACCTGGCGCGCCGTGCAGCCGCTATGGCTTCTGACTTGCGGTGGCAGGCCAGCGTATGCTGATCCTGGACTTTGCTGTAAACCCAGGTGCCGCTTTGGGGCAGCTGCATGGTGGCCAGGGCTTCTGCTATAGCGGCTTCCGTCACGTCCATGCGATCCAGGTCATCGCACTGATAGAGGATCGTGGGAATGTCAGCCGCTCGAAGGGCTTTGGCGGCCCTGTCGCTCACCTTGCCTGACAGAATGATGCCCAGCTCATGGCCACCTTGCATGGTCAGCACCATGTCGAGACCAAGATCCCGGTACTCGGTGCTGTCCGCCACCTGTGCCTTTTCGACAACAATGGGCCTTGCCACACGGATCTGTTTCCCATCGCGGGGAATGCCAACGAAGCGGATGTGCGCCGGAAATATGGATGGGATCAGGAAGGTATCCAGGCCGCGCATCGCACGACGCATCAGCCGATTGCGGATGACAGTGCCCAGGCGATGGTAATGAACGCAGGCGCTGGCGTCCGCGTGTGCGAAATGCGGGCGACGGATCTGGCCAAGCTTCGCGCTCAAGGGCAGGTCGCACGCCGGGCATGTGCAATTGCAAGCCAGACCGCGCTCTACTGTTGAGATGTGGGTCAGCCGCCCTTCTGCATTATTCCCCCAGCCAAGGCGAACCTGATTGTACTTTGTATCGTGAACAGCCATATGGGACCTCTCTTACTGGACTGAGGGCTAGCCATGTGCAAAGGCTTACTGATAGCGCTTTTGCTCTCTCTGGACGTCAGTGATTAGTCCATGCTTCACCATAACATCTTCGACAATATCGATATGGCGCTGTCGTTCATCACGGACTGCTCTGAGTATATCTTCCTCAGCAAATGCGCGTTCGTAGTAAATGTTACGGAACCTACCTTTATTGAAGGCGCAAGAATACACTGCCCCGAGGAACCCGCCGATGAGTACATACACCCACAGCATCTGTTGCATAGCTTCAAAGGAAAAATCTGCTGGCTGCATCGTCATGATGTCTGTACCGATGCCTAGCAAAGCGAATGTAGCAGAGAAGCCGACCAACACTGGAACGACTCGGATGCATCCCATAAGGATATTACCGAATTGTAATAAGTGTGCTTTCTTACACTTCAGTTGATCGACGATTCGTGACCTTGCGGAATTTTTACAGAATCCATGATATCCCCTTGGGATTAGAAAATGACACACAAACTATGAGATGAACTCCCACTGATATTGATTGCGCTAAAATTTGTGTGTCATTCGAAATTTATATATTGGATATTTTATCTGTCATACCATTGTATTCTTCTTCTTCTCAAGTATCTCCTTCTCTAACTGTGCCTGTTCGACCTGCAGTCTTAACAACATATTTTCGTTGCTTTGCCTACCAACCCAGATGGCGAGCCCCATGATTAGGAAAATTATACTAGCTCCAATTCCCCAATCGCTAAACTTGAGAAGTTTTTTCCTTAGTTTTTCTCGTTCATCAAAATACTTTTTAGCATTTTGAGTATAAATGTCTAGCGCAGATTGTGATGCACCTTCTATCTCAAGTTCAGTATACTTGATATGCCATTCATTCTTGCTCTCCATTAGTGCAGTATTGCTAAGCAACTTATAACTGCCACATACTACAATAATCACCACGCCTAATGTGACCAAGTATTTAAAAACAGTATCGGTTGCAATACCAATTTTTTTCAGCATCCGGGCACTCCTTGTTATACGTTTAAATAACTGTTTGTCTCACAGGTGTTGCATAATAGTGTGAAAGATTGCTTCCTTTTGGACACCTTTGTGTCCTTAGAATGACACTCCGGGCACTGAGCTTTCATGGGAGTATTTTTGCCACACTCGCCACAGGTAACATAGTATCCATACTTCCCACTCTTGGGAGTAAGTCCCTCCTCTGCTTTGCAGTATTTGCATCGAATAAGTAGCTTTGAATGATCCGGATGTACTGATGAAGCCTCGGTGGTTTCTGGAGCACCTTTGGTATTCGCATCCACAACGATCGGTTGGGCAGCCTCCTGGACTGTCTCTGTTGCAGCGATATCGAGGTCCGAGTTTTGGACTGCTGGTTGCATTTCGCTGGCTTCGGCATGCTGAGATAACAGGAAGTCTTTGATGCTGTGGAGTTCTGCTTTAGAAAAAGCTGGTCTTGTATCAACTGCTCGGCTTAGTGTGGCGAATGTCGAATAGCCTACCCGCTTTCCAATTATTTTATCAATGCCATCGATAAGGCTTTCCGCCTTATAGATCAGTTTGTTGTCCGCCCCGCTGATATTTTCACGTTCTAAAATGCAACTATTCGAAACTGCGCATAGTTTTTGCCAAACACGACCACCAAAGCGTTGCGTTATTTTAAAAGTAACCAAGTTTACCGATGGTAGAACTGCTTCGGCATGATGGTTAAGCAACCCTTTTACCAGCTTGGCTTGTAAGTCTGCCTGTCGCAGCGGGGACGGTATGCCATACCAGGTGTTCTTGTAGCTTCGTGTCCACTCTCCTTGCTTATTGATCTTCACATGGCCATGGATACTCTTTGACTCAACGATGATGAAGCCATAGGCGAAAATGATGAAGTGATCTACCTGGGCCACCTCCCCATTGTGGCTGACCCGCAGGTCATTGAGCACGATGACATCTTCACGGTCGCCGTAGGCGCGACGCAGATAGAACGCGACATCCGACTCCTGCTTGTTACCGGCTTGAATTCGCTTGTCCTGGGCGGCTGATACCGCCTTCTCTTTGGCTATCATTCCCAATGCTCCTTGCGTGTGAGATAAGCCACCCTGCTCAACAATCGCTCTTTGGGCAGGGTAAACTGTTAATCAACCTAGTCGGCTGCGATTCTCTTTTCGGGATTTATACTGATTATACAGGCGCATGGCGATTACCAATACTGCAATTTCGATAATCGCGGTAATGCCCATGCTGATAATTATGCCACTGGTGGTATTGAAGTCGGCCCATGGCTTGCCTTCGAGTAGGTGTCTAATGATCGCAGCAACACCATGCAGGTACAGCACCGAGGTAGTATGAACCAAGTTTGGATTCTTCGCTGTTGATACGAGTGTAATGGTCACGATCACAAGGGTCATGAACGTCACGGGACGAGAAATCAGCGTCTCCCAGATCGAGACAATGGTACTGGTACTCTCAGCAGCGGACGCGAGTGTCGCAAAGACCATGAGGGGTATGGCGATAATCCATTGTGTTTTCATAGAGCGACCTTGTTAAGTTCAAAGTCATCATACCCGATAGTTGCTAATGTAAACAGCTTGCCTGCTTTGGTTAATCGCCAGGGTAAAGGATATAGGCCACGGCATACGCCACTGTGACAGTTCCCACTGTGACTGCTGCAATCACCCCCCACCCTCCCCCGTGCTGGGAGTGATAGATCACGAAAATTAGAAGAGGAATAGCGAGAATGCCGTAGGCTCTTTGTCGCATTATTGCTCTCATCTGTGCAGGCGTCATCGTTATGCCCCCTCTAAAATGGTAGTCATGTCGGCCAGTGCTTACAAAGTCTTTCCATTGATGAATTTCTTGAAGCTCTCTTTTTGCTCATTCGTCAATTTGCGATACGCGATACGTACCCCATCCTTTGCAACCTCGTCTTTTTTGTAATCCAGAAGTGAATCCTGACCATCTAAGAAATATGCAAGGTATGCCGCTAGTGCCACTAGAATCCCGAGGTAATAAAAGAGCGAGTTATAGCTGGCTGCTACTTCACTAAAATGCCAAGGCAGTGCCGAGGTATTGAGCATCATGATAGTGGCGCTGATATACAAAAGGTAGCGAGGTTGCTTCTGGCCGCTTGAGAGCCAAATCAGTACCGCCGCAAAAATCGTAATCGTGAAGAAATTGAGGTCAATGGCAATGATGCTATTCATGATGATGCCTCCATTATCGACTGTGTCGGAAACGCGATAGGGATTTGCTGGCCGGATGCCAGGTCAATCACGATTCCGTTCTTGCGGGTGCTGCCGTGACGCAACAGCTCCCAGATCAGCGACATGCCCGCTGTGGCCACGGCGCGATTGACCAGGCAGTCTTGGCCGGCGATGGCCTCGGCAGTCGAGCAGCTCTTGGTGGTGTCGTCGGCCATCCCCTCGATCTCGGGATAGTGGTCGAGCACAGTCGGGTGCCCTTCGCCCCCGAAGCTGCCGAGGATGGCTTGGCCATTGCGCGCATTGTTGCCCAAATCCAACCAAATCAGCGGTGATCTCGCAGAGCAGCGCCAACGGTGGCTTCCGACCCAGCGCCGTGTGGAGGCCAGATCGACGGCGGTGATCAGAATGTCCGGTGCCGATGAGAGTTCCTCTGCCACATCTTCCAGCCGCCCAGGTACTCCCTGCCAGCGCATCCCGAGCAGCAAGTTGTAGCGGTTGGCCAGTGTGATGGACTTGAACGCCCCCACATCGCCCGCCCAGAAGCGTTGCCGCACCAGGTTCACTTCCCTGACCTTGGCATCGTCGATGATCGTGACTTCCAGCTTCGGACCGCCAAGGGCTTTCAGTGCCAGTGAGAATTGCGCTAGTGCATCTATCGCCTCGCCGCCATTCCCGCCAGCCCCGACGACCCACACCGTCACGGTGCCGCGATCAGCCCACACATCCGGTGCATTCAGGTTGCTCATTGCCCTGTCACTCCACTGTTGATCTTGGCCAGCCATTCCCCGAGGGTGATGCCCATCGGGACCAGTCGCTTCGACGGGAAGCGTCCTGTCCCTGCGTGCTGCCGATAGATTTCGACCAGCTCCTCCATGCTGTGGCACGGGGCATCGTCGTGTGGCAGCAAGGGCGGTCGCCCAAGATGGGTGTGGGCCGAATCGAACAGGTAGCTTTCCCATGCCTCGATGTTGTTGGGCGTGGCCCCTTGCGCGACGGACACGCTACCCGAGCAGAATCCGTAGAAGTCGTAGTAGTTCGGCAGCGGCATGACGTAGAGCGCGGTGTTGTTGTCGGGACGCTTGGACTTGAGTTTGGTGCAGGCAAAATACAGTCGCCCCTGGCAGTAGGTCGCCACGATCAGCGGCAGCGTCGCGCGTACCCGCTCGTAATCTCCGGCTACCCCGCCACGGAGCTTGAACACGATCTCGCGCTCTGCTGTCGGAATGAACCAGGAGATGGCATAGGACGTTTGGGCCAGTACGCGCGGGTGGATCAGTTGCAGGCCATCCGCTGCGCGGTCCTCCATGATCGCTGACAGGGTGTTCTTCTCGCTGGCTCCAATCACCCGACCGGCTCCCATGACGTACTCACCGCACGCTCCCATCACCTCATGCAATGTCATGTCTACGACACCAGTGCAGGTATTGCGGTGCATCAGCAGTGCGCGGCTCTCGATGTTGTGCATCACGACTTTCCTTCTCCAATGGGCATGGGGCCAGTCTATGGTGTCTCGGGATTCTGCATACCTGATCCACAGTCGGCTGCCCTATCGGATTGGCGTGCTGCTTCAAGGGCACTGAGCATGGCGCGAGTCGCACAGTCCAGGGTCAAGCGGATAAGGAAGGATCGTAGTTCGCAGAATTCAGACTTCGGATCGAGGCACGCTGTCAGCGGGCTAACTCCCGTCTGCATGGAGTCTTCCAGTAGGCCGTCAGCCATGTGGCACTCAATCTCCCCGCGCACTGGGTCAGCACCGTACTGAAGGACGATATAGTCGCCCCAGTGTGGCTGCTCCATCGTGTTCTCATACTCAAGGTATTCGCGATCCCTCGGCGGGGTCGTCTCCATCCAGCCCACGATCCCCTCCAATACCCTCAGCGTGGCAGGATGGGCGGCTTGTTGTGAGGGGCGCTGGGAAGCGGCATCCAGGCGGGTGCGACACCACTGCGCGGCTGCTGTGCGGCGATCTGGGGTGTACTGAACGGCCTGACGCAGCTCATATCCTTGGTTCGTGAGGTTTTCGTGGTGCATGACTATTGCCGTGGCCCACTTCTCCAAGGTTCCCGTATGGGAGTAGAGCGTGTTGGCCAGCGAGAAGAACTCGTCCTCCACGATTGCCATAGCCTCGGATTCTTCGACGTTCTCTTTTTGCATTACCTCCCTGACCAGCTCTTGGATGTGGGCCACGATGGCGGCCTCCGAGAACTGAGACCCCAGCGCTTGTTGAAGCTGATGATAATCGTCGTCCAGGCAGTGCCGCCCGATCACATCGTCAGGGGCCGAGAAGTCGAGATCGAAGATCGACATGGCGGCCAGGACAGAATCCAGCAGGTCGCGCAGCTCAATGTCATCGCTCGACTGGCCCGTGGGATAGTAGAGGTTCCACTCAGAGTGGCCGGCATCCACACATCGCAGATACAGCTCCCCTTCGAAGTCCATCACCTCCAGGTTCGGCGCTTGCGTCCGCTCGACTGTCTCCCAGTCCCTCCCAAGCTGGTTCAGCAGTGGTGATAGTGCTGTGCCCAGTCGCTGGTAGATTCGCGCCTCCATCCACGCGAGATAGTGGTATTCAAACTCGCGCTCTTGCATCGCCGCGATCAGATCATCCGCAGTGACGACCCCATCACGCAAAAGGACGTTGCACAGAACGGCGATAGCGTCCCGATCCAGCACCACATCGGCAGTGAGTGACGCCTGCTTTATGGAATCCACCACCACGGCCTTGGGCAGCCCGCATCGTTGTCCAAGGGCGGTTGCCGCCACAGACGCGATCAGATGAAGCCGCCCCAAGGACGGCTCCGCTGCCAGCATGGCCATCAACCTATCGGGCACACAGTCTTCCTTGGCTCCGAGCGAAGCGACCCGCGCCAATGAAGCCGCATCGGTCATCGGGTAGGCATCCTGTAGCTCGTGGCCCAGCGCCCCCGTCAGACTTGGCAGGTATGCCTTTTCCATACTCGGCAACATCAGCGCGTGAATCATCGAATGGCTCCCTCTACTTCCGCCAGCGTTTCATTGACGATTGACTCAACCGACTTGGCCCGCGACCCATGTTCGAGTGCCTTCCAGAAGGCTTGTTTCTGTCGCTGGGTCATGTACTCGATGGGAAGGGAGGCGCTCCCCGTCTCAGCGGCAGTAACCTCCCCGCCTCTGGCCCAGACTTCCAGTAGGGCCAAGGCTTGAGCCTTCTTGTCTTCCTGATCGGCTTCGCTCACAGGTTCACCCCTTGTCGCCAAAGGAGGCGCGAAGTTCATAGACATGGGCGTCTCCTTCAATCACCGGCTCGATCACCTTCCCGCCCAGGAGCTTCGGGAATTGTCGTGCGTAGTGGCCCAAGACCTCTGACGGCGTCATGGTCACATCGGGATCGGGCAGATCACGGCCAGAGAAGCGGAAGACGCGGCGAGCTTGAAGAATCGCAGTCATGGTCGGGTGTCCTTAGAAGTTGTCCATTGAAGGGGCGGCAGCGGGGGCTGGGGCGGTGTCCGGCGCAGCGGGACTCGGGGTCGCCGTGTTGCCGGAGTCGCTGGCGGGCAGATCGGCAGCCGGATTGGCGGTGGCCGTAGTCGGAGATTTCGCAGCCTTTGCCTTGGCGGGCTTGGCTTTCTCGGCATTCGCCTTGGCAGCGTCCAGTTTCTGACGAAGTGCCTGGATGGAGGCCACGCCTTCATCGACCAAGGCGCGTTGCTCGGTCAGACGGCTCTGCAAGGCTTGGCTGACTTCGCTCGGGGTGCCGGTCATGGTGAGGGGGCACGCGATGGCGGCGTGAAGCATCACTTCCTCGTCCGAGGCATTGCTCGGGCAGGCACCCAGGTCAGGTGTCGAGCGGACACGAATCTGATCGCCAGACACGCGGATGATCTCGAAAGTGAGACGGCTACCGTCTTGTGGTAGTGCTTTGGCCAGTTGCTCAATCATGGGAATGGCTTCCTCGATGGGTGAGCCTTCACGATAAGCTCCCGCGCCGATCAGCCAACCTGTTCTCCGCCCCGCTCCCGTGACGGGATTATCAGAATGCAGGAGAATGACGGAAAATGAATCGTGCTATATGATGGAAAGTCCAAGTTGACTTGAAGTTTGTTGAAACAGGATTTCATACCTCTAGCACAGGGAGCAAAAATGAGAATAATAAAAGGGTTTTTCTTTATCATCATCGCATCGACTTTTCTCGTCTATATGTTGGGTGACAGTGGCAGTGATAATGCCAGGCCTCAAGCGAAAGAGACGAAGACTGTGATCGAGAAAGATGTTAAGGGAAGTGGTGATACAGCACCGATAAGCAAGGTGCCAGAGGAGAAGGCAGAGAAGGTGGTGTCTCCCTGGTATGTCAGTGAAGAAACCTCACAGATTGATGATAGCAAGACTGTGACACTGTCTACCGTCTCCACCACCACCATCCCAGACCGCTATGGCCGTAGGCAGGGTAAGGCATCATTGGTACTTCGCTGCATGGAGAACACGACATCCATGTACATGAAGTTCAATGGTAACTTCATGGCAGATCATGGGTCATATGGTAACGTGACAATGAGGATTGATGATAAAAAAGCCTTCACGCGATCAATGAAAGAGTCTACCGATAATATGGCACTGGGTTTATGGAGTGGCGGAAGATCAATCCCTGTGATTAAAAAACTAATGAAAGGAGACGAGCTGATCGTTCGAGCCACGCCCTTCAATGAAAGTAGCTATACAATGACGTTTAACATTAAAGGTCTCGCGGAAAAAGTCGTGCCATTACGAAAGGCTTGTCATTGGTAACTGTGTTTCAAAGCTTCTTCTCCTCGCACTCAGAGCTTGAAGCGCCGAGTCGAGATACCACGTTTTTTTCAGTGTGTCTGACACCGACGAAAGCGCCCCGCACATTGGCGGAGCGCTGTGGTGATGACCGGAGGTCTGACAGCTTCAGGTCGTCTGGTAGAACTCCCAGGTGAAGCCGGTCGGCTCGTAGCCCTTCCACTCGAACTCGGTGAAGGCCGTGATGGCCGCGATCAGCTCGGCTGCCTTGCCCTTGGCCAGCTCGGCAAAGGCTTTCTCGCCCTTCGCTGCGTCGTAGGCCGCTGCAAAGCCTGACGCCTTGCAGTCACCGACGATCACGGCCTTGTTCTGGGCCTTGAGGTAGGCTTCATTGACGGCAGGGTAGTCGGTGCTCTTGATCTCACAGACCCGCGCATACCGCATGGCCCGCACGGTCGGCCCGTGCTTCTCGAACTTGTCCATCCCATCCTCTTCCCAGACTGTCAGTGATGCCATCTGCACCATGACCGGCCCCAAGGTCTTGCTGGGGAGCCGTGACAGGATGATGGCCTTGCTGTTCCCCTCGTCATGCTCGTTGATCGGTGGGCACTGCTGGGCTTCTGCCACCAGCGAGTCAATCATGGCCTTGGCCCGCGCCCGCACCTCATCGGAATACTGGCGTGAGTCGATAGCCGTGAACTGCGTCATCAGAGTAATCGCCAGCCCCAGTGAGGGTCGTGACTTGATGGCGGCCTCGCCCATGCGCGAGAAGCGGTTCATGGCCTCGCGCTTGATCCCTTTTTTCAGAGTGGCCGGTGTCGGCTGCGTGGACTTCTCCACCTTGCCAGCCTTGCTGGCGGGAGCGGTGTTATTGCTTGCCACCGGGGGGGTGCCAGCGTCCTGCGGGGCACCGGCACTGGCCTGCGATCCGTCTGACGGTGCGGCACCTTGAGTCGGCGCTGGCTGCCGGTCAGTCGCAATCAGCGTGCGGTAGGCCGTCACCTTCTCGGCGTGGCAGGTCAGGTTGAAACATTTGTCGCCGGTCACTTGTGCCTCGGTGCCGTACTGCGTGCTGATGATGGCCCCATAGTGCTCACACCCAGCACAGGCGACCTTCTGATCCGCGCCCACGCCTTCTTCGCCATAGGCTTCCAGCGTGACGCTGCTGTCCGCACTGATGGTCTTGTCGGTATGCACCGTGCCATAGGTCGCCTTGGCGTCTTCGGCCACAGCGGCGATATGCACGCTCACCTTTTCATCCCAGCACCCTGCGTTCGAGCAATAGCCCTCACCCAGCGTCGAAGCAAAGAGATCAGCACTGGTGCTGGAGTTGTACTGGCACCCGTTGCACTGCGCGGTATCGAAGCAGGCTTTCTGGATCGCGCGGGTCGCCTTCTTCAAGCGCTCCCGCGTGTCAGTCACCGACAGGGCTTCGTCAATGATCTTGCGCATGATCTTGCTCTGGTTGGCCTGCGGGACACTGGCCAGCAGCTCCACATGGCCCAGCTTGAGCTGGTTCTGCACCAGCGCGTTCTGCACGTCCTCGCTCACATGCGTGAGCAGGATGCGGGAATCCAGCTTCTTCCGCGTCCAGCCCAGGATGTTGCAGACTTCCTCATGGTCGTTGTTCAGCTTCATGAGCAGGCTGGCGGCGTGGCCACCTTCCTCGACCGGCGACAGGTTGGCGCGTTGCAGGTTCTCGACACCGGCCATGATGGTGGCTTCACGCAGATCGACATGACGGACCACAGCGGGGAGTGTGGCGATACCGGCATCGTGTGCGCCCTCGAAGCGCGTATTGCCCATCACCACTTCCAGATCGCACCCGTTCTCGTCCATCGGCACAGGGCGCACGGTGATCGGCTGCAAGATACCGTCGCGGCGGAATGACTCGACCATGCCCTCATAGACGCCACGATTACGATGCTTGCGCGGGTCGCTGGCGGGGTTGCGGCGGATACGGCGGCGCGGAATCTGGCACATGGCTCCATCTTCCGGCACGACGCCATCGAGCAGCACGTCCTGCGGTACAGCAGGCTCCTGCTGCGGTGTAGCCATCGGCTGGCCCGCGTCAGGCTGAACGGGCGGCAGAGTGGAATCGAACGACGCGATCATTTCGGTGACTTCAACAGACATGGGGCATTCCTCGGTCATCAGCGTGTTGTGTGTGTCTTGCCCCTTCACGTTATCGCTCTCCGACGATCAGCCAATGTGATCCGCAGGGTGTCCGCCGCCGTGGATTTTCAGACTGAGTCACAGTGGTCGTCCGCGTTCCACCAGCCATAAAAAAGCCCCCAGCCAATAGCTGAGGGCTTGAGAAGCAATCGAGCGAGAACACATGATGTGTTGCGTGCGTGGCGCAGCTCTTTCTGGCCAGAAGCCCCAGCCGCAAGGCGGCCAGGGCAACGGCTCAGGCGGCGTCCGTCTCGACGATCATGCTGAGGTACTCGTCTTCTGACAGGATGCGCGTGACCACCCTGCCCGCCTTCGTGTTGTTGGCCTCGGCCTTGGCCATCTTGCTACCCGCCTTGGCCCCTGCCACCAACAGCGTGGTCTTGCCGTTCACGCCGGATTGCACCTCCGCGCCGAGCTGGCGGGCGTGCGCCTCCATGTCGCTCCGCTTACCGTGTACCATCGTGCCGGTAAACACGACCCGCTCATTGGTAAGCACACCGCTGCTTTTGGTCATTTTCTCCGCGCTGGCGGCAGCGCCGGTACGCTCCAGCGGTATCCCCAGCGACAGAAGCTGCTCGATCTCTCCCCAGCGTTCCGTCAGCGTGGTGGCAATGGCCTTGGCGGTCAGGGTGCCGAATCCTGCCACCGCCTCGATCTGCTCAGGCGTGACGGATGATAAGGCTTCCAGTCTCAGCACCTGGAGCAGCTTGCGGGCATCACCACGACCAAGGTGACGAATGCCCAACGCAGCGAGGAATCGCCAGTCCTCGACCGGCTCTCGACGGGAGCGTGACAGTTGGGCGACCAGATTCTCTGATTGCCCTGGCCCGAAGCCCATCGCCTCGAAGGACGGTGCGTCGAGCTGGTAGACCGACGCCAGATCGGTGCATCCGTTGTCCACCAGCTTTGCGACGGTCTTGGGGCCAAACAGGTCAGCCGTGCCCAGTGTGGCGAACCAGTGGCGTAGGCGGTTCTCGGCTTGCGCAGGGCATTCCAGCACATTGGGGCATACCGCGTGCTCGCCCTCCATCTGAACGGGTTCGTCACAGGAGGGGCAGTGCGTGACCTCCATGACACGTTCTGCGGGTGTCACGACCTCCACCAGCCGAGGTACGACCTGCCCTGCCCGCTCGATGACCACCACCGCACCAGCGCCAAGCCCCTTGGCTACCAGATTGGCTGCTGTATGCGCGGTCGCCTTTGAGAGGGTGGCCCCCGACAGCTCTACCGGCTCGATGAGCAGGGTTGGCACGACGCGCCCAGTCCGGCCCGTGGTCAGCCGGATGCCAGTCACCGTGGTCGTGGCCACCTCGCCCTTCTGTTTGATCGCCATGACCCCGCGCTCATGATTGGAGGTCGCCCCAAGCGCGCTCATCAGATCAGGATGAACGACACGGACCACGATGCCGTCCGTCAGGTAGGGAACACGCTCCGGCAGCGAGACAAACAGCGCCTTCCACTGCGCTCGCAGCTCATCGGCGGTCACGACTTCCTTGGGCAGCGTTGCAAACGGGACGAATCGCAGCGCCCCATTCATCAGCGCCAGCCGGTGGTGCGCCTTGACCGAATCGGCGCTGACGAAACCGGCCACGAAGTTGCGCGGGTGATCCATGTCGAACGGGGTGCCCTTGCCCAGATTGGCCTCGAAGAAGGCTTGATCGACCACCATCTCCCCTCGGCCCTGGCCGCGATGCCCGTCCACCTGCATCCCGCGCTCCAGCACATGCGTCACGTCATAGCCCGCCAGGCCATTGCCCCGTGTCACCAGCCGCTCGCCTGAATCATTCGCGGCCAAGCCGTCGAGCTTGGGCTGCACCATGTAGAGCCGCTCGAACTCCATCAGGCCCAGCTTGTCGGCCTCGCGTTCGCAGGTGTCCAGATACCGCTCGATGTCAGCCACCTCATAGCATTTCTGGGTACTGAGCATGGGTGTCGCGTGGCGAACGGTCGGGCTGTTGGTGTCCAGCACCTCGGCTTCGACTTCGCGCAGGAAAGCATGGTCCGGGGCAAGCGAGGCCAGCCCGGCAATGAAGACTTGATCGTAGGTGGCATCACCCACGATGGGGTTGCCCTGGCGGTAGGCGCTGTTCAGCGTCGCACATGCCTCGGCCAGCACCTCGGCACTGTAATCGGTCGCCGCAGACTCACCCGCTAGAATGCTCTCGATTACCGCGTGGGTAGAAATAGACATTGTTGCTCTCCGGTGGTGTGGCGGGCTGACGCCCCCAGTGGGCGGCCCCCGCCGTGAATGTGTGTCCACTCTAGCTGCCCTCTTCGATCAGCCAACCGAATCGACGCCCTGGCAAGGGAGGCACTTTTCCCTGCCGCCTACCGTCATGGTGAAGTCTGGATTTTGCCGTCCATCTATCGCTTTTTGGTAGAGCAACCGCACATAACCGCACATATCGGCACAACATAAGTGAGGGTTGGTGATAAGCTGTCTGGGTGACAGATGCTTCCAAGGAGGGAGACACCATGCGTCTGCGATGCCGCGCCATTCCGTTACTGATTCTGGGGCTATCGTGCCCCATCCTGGCCACTGCCGATGAATATGAGCGTCCCCCGACCCGTCCGGGCAGTGGCTGGGATGTCATGTCTGTGGCGGAAAGCGAACGTTGCGTGAAGCTCTGGAACATCATGCAGCTGGCGGAAGAGGATCTGAAGAATCAGCCCGTCGATATCCACGATGCTCTGTCGGTCGTCGACTACAACTACCTGGTCGCTACCGTCCGTGTGATGACTGACGATTGGAACTCAAGTTGTGCTGGTCGCTCTGCTCGCAATGGTGACACCGCGATCAACAACCTGAACGGCATATCCCGGTGGAACATCAAGGCCCTGTTTGGGCTGGAGTAGTCTTCACTGTCACTTCCAAACCACGCCCCCGGCATCACGCTTTCGAATCTTTGATCCAAGCGAAACGCTGGGGGTCATGTTTAAGTAGGAACTCTCGCAGTTTTTCTTTTTGTACGTTGCCAGCATTACGATAGATTTGCCTTATGTCGCTATCAATGGATTTCACACTGGCTCCGCGCTCCTCCGCTTTGGCGTACCATTCATGGCCCAAGCTCAGGTTGCCCTCTTCCATATGAACGGCGCCCAATAAAGTGCAGGGTCGGAAGTCATCCTCCTGTAGGCCATGCGCGAGTGCGCCCAATTCAATCGCATCGTGTGCGCAGCCAAGGTCACGCTTCACCCCGCCCAATGTAGTATGGAAAGCGGATCGCATTTTTTTTGATTTCCGATTTTTTACAGAAATACTACCCAGAAATTCGGCTGCATGTTGTGATTCACCGCATTTACGATAATGGCTGCTGGCATTAATCGCCATCCAGACGTCATTCGTGCGATTGAACTCTGCCTCGTAGAAATTAGCTTCTGCTAGATGATATGCCGACTTCAGGTGCGCTGTAAAATACTCCTTTCCCTCTGTACATAGCCAAAGATAATGCTTCCTTGATATACGCTTTCCGCTATCAACACAGAACAGTATTTTAATGACTCGCTGGTAATCTTCTCGCTCTATGTATTCATCGAGAAGATACATCGCCCTGAGTCTTTTAGCTTTCGTAAGCGGTTTGTTTTTTATAGCAGCTTTTTTTGCTTCACGTGCTTGCCTCTTGGCTTCCCGAGCCTTCTTATCCTTCTCTTGCTGCTGTCTTACCAAATCCGCCTCTTTTATTCTGTCCGCCTTCTCGTGTTGAGAAGCCCGAGAAAATTCGGAATAAGATGTCTGGCAGGCTATATAAGAATGTAGTGCATACAAGCGTTTCTGTAATAAATGCTGTACCGACCAATCAGACAGAGGGAGCCCTTGCCAGTGGCGATCAATGATCATGTAAAGTTGGGTAAATTGGGTGCTCGCTTCTGGTAAATCGTCAACATGGTAGTGTTGTGCCAGCCGTTCCGAAGCTTTCATCATCAGGGTCCTTTTTCCGATTCATCAGGTTATGATTCACAATATTTGTGATATTAAATTAGCATGACAATACATGCAATGTGTAAGCTGACTAATGCGAGAGGAACAGCTCGACAAAGCTGGCCAGATTCTCAGTTAACTACTTTTCAACGATAATGCCTATGCTACATCATGGTGACATAAGAACCCCCTCACGTAATGGACGAATAAATGGTAAAGTCTCGTGACACACAAGTATCCGGGATCACTATTATGTCATTCGTTCTGACTCGCCACCGGTTCGTCACCCTGGCCGCGACTGCTTTTATCACTGCAACAGGGTTCAGCCAGGCTCATGGAAACACTACATCACTGGATGAGTTGCGGGCTATCGGTCTTTCGGCCGGAGTCAAAGACGAGCCTCTAGTAGGTGACGAGGCATTGAGGATCGCCAAGAGTCTGGTTTTGTATCGTGACGAAAACAGTTCCAGTTTCGATATAATGAAATATGGTTTGTCAAAGCTTAACGTGTTTGCCAAGGGCACTGACTACTATAAAGATTATGATGCCAACGAGATTAAAGCTGACCAGCATTATCTGGGTAAAAGCATCGTAATGAAGGGGTTCGTACAGTCTATCAACAAGGACGCCTTTGGCACCCCTTATCTGTCACTCAATGGTGGTGCTAACTTCGGTTGGACGCATGCGCGCTTCGGTGATGACCCCAAGGCTATCGAGTATCTATCCACCATAAACAAGAAAGACATAGTAACACTGCACTGCACTGGGGCAGGATTGATCTTGGCCAATGCGGTGGTAAAAGATTGTGAGCCGCTTTCTGAATATTATAATGCACGGGCACAATCTATCGCGAGCAACATGGAACGCTATAATGATGCACCGATTGCGGTAGCAGCCATGTATGCCTTTAAAGCTCAAAAGACATATTATGAGAACCTGACGGAATCGAGCTTATATCTTACATTGAGCCGAGTGGCACAGTCCCGGGGAGTGTCTTGTCCCGAGGTCAGTTCAGAATGTGCTGACAAGGCGAATCAGGTTTTCGAGACGGGCAAGGCTCAAGCACCCAATCAAAAGAGTGAGCGCTTGTTTGACGCGACCAAGGACATGGACAAAGAGAAACTGGAAGCGGCGGTGAGAAACATCTGACAGATCTATTCCAGTAGCACGCCCTCATCCACCCACTCGCATAGCCATGAGGTACCGGATGTTCGATCCAGACGAAGTCACGCGAATCATGCAAACCCTGCGAGGCCCGGGAAGCACGGTCAAGTCGATCCGCACTGCCGACACCTACGAGGCCATTATCCTCAAGGCTGCCCAGTGGCTGGCGGAGGAAACCGTGGCCGGGCGCGAGAAAGGTAGCATCAGCTCGATGGTGCCCGATCAGGCTATCCGCTATCTCGACAGTCGCAAACGCGATCTGGGGCAGAAATCGCTCGATCAGCAACGCAATGCGCTCCAGTGCATGATGCGCTATGCCACAGGCACGTTATCGGTGAAAGAGCGGCTGTCCTATCTCACCAGCGAGAAACGCCAGACTTCTTCGAAAACTAAGCCGGGGGCCTACACCGCGATCCAGATTGAGATGGTGCAAGAGGCCCAGCAAGACAAGAACGCGGTGGCCACTTCCACTGCCAGTCACTGCGGCCTGCTTGCTCATGAGCTGTGGACACTGCGCCCCATGAGCGAGCAGCCGCCTACCCCTAAGCCCTACCGCCCCGAACGCTTCCTGCACATGGTCGGCGAGTCCTACACAGTGGTCGGTAACGGCGGGGTTTGCCGGGAAGTTGTGATGCCGACGGAGCTGGCCGAGCGCCTGGAACACTTGCGACTCCCAGCGCCCGAGACGATCACCGATCGTGGGATTCCCTATCAGCGCCACTATGCCATCTCCGGCGGGTCCGTCTGGTCCATGTCTTTTGCGCAGGCGAGCCGGCGAGTGTTGGGCTGGTCCCGTGGCAGTGTGGGTCTACGATACACCTACGCCCAGGAGCGCCTTCTCACACTACAGCTCTCTGGACTGCACTACCGAGACGCCTTGGACGTGGTCGCGGAGGAGATGGGGAATCACAGTGGCAGCGTGACGGAGCGCTATCTACGCTGATGGCCGCCCCAGGCGTTTCGAGACGCCATATCACCATGACAACAACAGAAGGGATGCAAGAAAGATGACGCAAGGGATCACACGTCTGACGTTGGGCCTCATGTTGGCCCTGCCCGCCATCGCCAGCGCCAAGGAGTATCAGGTTCCGCCATCGAGCACCGGGCCTTCCGCGGCCTACATTTCGGATGCGGCGATGGAGCGGTGCATCATCGTGTACAACCAGATGCTCGACATCGAGCGCCAGCTCTCACGGGCGTCGCTTACCCTCGACCGCTACGACCCGGGCGCCGTAGATGCCTACAATCAGCGAGTCGACCAACACCGCACGATGACTCGTCAGTTCAATCGGGACTGCGCCGGCAAGTCGTCGGAAAGCGCCTATCGCGCGGCACAAGCGCTCAATAACGGTCAACGCACTCAGTAGGTTCCGCCCCGATCCGAGACATCCAGGTCGTCTCCGGCCTGGATACGCCCGCCGCTGGCGTATGCCTCACCCTCTCAGGCCGCCGTCAGCCTCGGCATCCGTCAGCGCTTCCAGATACGCGGCCTCATCGGCGCTCAGGCGCTGCTTCCACTTGGCCAGCGACGCTTTGGCACGTAGGTACATGAAAGGCAGGCTTGTCAGTGGCAGAACGACAAAGAATAGCCACCAGTCCAGCTCACTGAAACTCGCGGCCCCGGTATCCACCAGACCCACGTTATCGAGTACCGTCGGCGCGAAGCACAGGATGACTGTCACAGCGATGGCCGGAATCGGCAGGGTTGGGCTGCGAGCCGCGACGATCTGGACACACTCCTCGAAATTGTATCCCCGCTCATCAAGAATCGGCACGTCCAAGGGCGGTTCGAGATAGTGCAAGAGCTTGGCCAGTTGTTGCATCTCATCCTGACTGGGCCGTCGGAAGGTTTTATAATGACCGTCCCGAAATAGTAGGCCGATTATTTTAGGCTGGGCGCCTATGAGTCGTTCGCCACCCAGAATATTTTTGTCATTTTTTAATAGGTGCTCTCTATGGGCAGGGTGATCGCTGGTCTCGCCGTCCACGATAACTTGTTGTAAGTGACGCAAATCCCACGCCAGCACCGTGTCTGTCAATTTTTCCTGGCCTGTGATGCGCTGCAGAAGACAAGTGCCATAGATACTATAGGGTCGGCCGGTCTCTGTGCAGATCATGATTCCTCCAAACTAGAATAATGTCGCACGACTCAATAAGCGGTCTCCAGCGACAATAACGGGTCAGTCATGACAAAAAAAATGCCACAGGTGGACGGCCTGTGGCATTCATCATACTTCAGAAATAAAGGGTGATCACTCGATGAAGCCGCCCCAGTTTTCGACTTCCTCGCCGTACTGATCGCGCCATTCCTTGAGCCCCTTGTGGTTACCACCACGGGTCTCAATCACCTCACCGGTATGCGGGTTGGTGTACTTCTTCAGGCGGCGTGTACGGCGAGTGCCAGAGGCTTTCGGTGCCGGTTCATCCACCGCTTCCGGCTTGATCAGCGCGACCATTTCGTCTGCCGACATTGCATACTCATCCTGCAGCGCATGGAGCTTTTCCTTCACTTCCATCGCACGCTGGAACTTGGGGTCATTCTGCATTTTTTCGTAATCAAGCCGAGCTTGCTTGAGTCGAGCTTCGGCTTCAATAAAGCGCTTCAGTACGGCAGACATGGGCGTTACCTCATTAGATAGAACAGCAGGGACAAAAAATTAAATAGTGACTGGGTTCAATATAACAAGAAACGCACCGGAGTAAACCTATTTTTTAAAAAAATAAGCCCTGCCGTATGGCAGGGCTGGAAACTTGCACGAGTTCTTCATATTTATAAGCTGCGTTGCATGGCGCGCACCCAACCAAAGCCATGATTCGGGCCGACGGCCAGATCCACGAGCCAGTGTGTCGCAAATCGCATCGCCGCATAGCCAGCCAGCAAGCTAGTAAATAACAATTGGCCCGAATAATGCGGAACATACGCCAGTGACTCCATGACGGCCTCAGGTGCGTACAGCCAGGCTGCCACCGTCACAATGCCAATCAAGACGTTGCTCAAAAGAAATAACACAACGCCCAGCGCGACAAATCCGCCTTTCTCAAACGCATAATCTTCGTGGTGCCACCCTTCATGTTTGTCGGCATCCAGGAGATTGCCGGCCAGGCTGAGCAGCAATAGCGTCATGACCGCCGCGGACAGATGGAACATGGCGCCGATACCATCCTGCAATCGCCAGATATTCCATGCCGCGATGACCAGCACCAGACTTGCCACCTGGGTGAGCTCCCCGAGATGCTCCCGCTTGCCGGGTGTCATTGCCCGGCGCCATGCATCCTGTAGTCGTTTCATCTCCTGCCCTCCTACCGTGTGATTATCTTGGGCTACCTCGTGGGGTGCTGCCCTCTGCGCGGACGGTAGCCAATCGCGCGGAGTGTTCGTCAATTCAGGAATTCGTGGACGTGCAAGGGTTGGCTCATATCCCCCGGCAACAGCAAGGGCGTCAGCAAGCGCACCTGCACGTGGTCGTCGCCCTCAGCCAGCACTTCCACCATCGGCATGACGCTGATCGGTCCGTCATTGCGTGACACCCTCAGGGTGAGCCCCTCGACCAGTCGTTGCGCCATCCCCAGCCCGCCGGCCACTTGCACTTCGG
>Ga0207897_100115_pt1 | contig 39575 bp, 31 predicted proteins | sample LinPmetageLP42_FD_184054 | JGI IMG/M metagenome (GOLD analysis project Ga0207897, IMG submission 184054) | Marine viral communities from the Pacific Ocean - LP-42 (SPAdes) | ecosystem: Environmental > Aquatic > Marine > Oceanic | place: Pacific Ocean | collected 2010-08-27
CACCGCGCTGGGTCATCTCGTCGCTCACTGCAAGCGCTGGAAAAACATGCCCGCCCGTACCAGCTGCCATCATCAATATGTGCGGTGTTTTCATGAACGCCTGCCTATCTTTACTTTATTTATATGAAGGGTTTATCTCACTGCGGCGGTAACAATTATGAAAAATAATGACCTAGCCAAAGCCCGCATAGTATAGAGGAAATCATTGTCTTATATACAGTACTTTATGCAGCAAAAATAACAAAACTCCAAGCCATGATTGGTCACAGCTTGGCGTCGTGTAATACTAATAAATGGTAAGAAAAATCAATGACTAACAATACCTCAAAATATGGGTTTTACGTAGTCAAAACATTCCTGAACTCAAAACGTTCCTGAACATAGCTAAAGCTACGCAGTAAATTTATTCTCAATCGCCATGATAAAGTCGGTTGCGATATCTGTACCGCACTGGTCATCAATCTCACGTACGCATGTTGGGCTAGTAACGTTAATCTCAGTGATACGCCCACCGATCAAGTCTAGACCAACGAACATTAGGCCTTTTTCTTTGACGATTGGTGCCACAACTTCTGCTACTTGGCGTTCGATATCAGTCAATGGCATGGCAACACCGCTACCACCAGCTGCTAGATTACCACGGGTCTCGCCTTTGGTTGGAATACGGGCCAAACTATAATCTACCACGACTCCATCGACGATTAATACGCGTTTGTCGCCTTCTTTGATTTCTGGCAAATAACGCTGCGCCATGATAGGCAAAGTCTCAAGCTCAGTCAGTACCTCTAACGTCACTCCGATGTTTGGGCTATCAGCAGTCAAACGGAAGATGCCAGTGCCGCCCATACCATCTAGTGGCTTGACGATGACGTCTTGTTGTTCAGCGATGAACTTACGAATGTGTGCTTGTTTGCTGGTCACAATCGTTGGGCTCATATAATCGCTAAACCACGTCGCAAATAGCTTCTCATTACAGTCGCGAATCGCTTGTGGGTCATTGACCACGAGCACGCCTGCTGCTTTGGCATGGTCAAGCATATAAGTGGCATAAATAAAGCGCATATCAAACGGCGGATCTTTGCGCATCAAAATCACGTCATAGTCGCCGACTGGCCCTGTGCTTTTATCACCCAATGTATAGAAATCTGCAGGATCACGCTTTACTGTCAGTGGCTGCGTATCGACCATCAACTGACCACGGTCCAACCACAGGTCATGAATCTGACAGTAACCGAGCTGATGGCCACGGTCTTGAGCGGCCCACATCATAGCGAGACTGGTGTCTTTTTTATAATTGACCCGCTCGATAGGATCCATAATAACGAGTATTTTTAGCGACTTTTCTTGTTTTCGTTGGCTCATGATAAGACTCACTTACGTTATATTATTAATATGAAACACACCTATTAAACAACATCAGTGCCCAACTATACGCCGTACTGCTCACGGTAGTGTTGCATTTTGGCTAACTGGGTCGCGTCTTTATGCTGGCCGTTTTGTGCACCATGGGCATCAGCCAAATAACTGATCAAATCATCGATATCGACCAATGCACGTACGGGCACTTCTAGTGTCGCGGCAAGCTCTTGAATAGCAGAGTGCTCTGCTTGACCTTTTTCTTTACGATCAAGTGCGACGAGAATACCAGCAACGCTTGCGCCTGCTTGCTCTAAAATCTCGACCACTTCGCGCATGGCTGTACCCGCTGTGATGACATCGTCGAGCACCCAAACGGCCTTGCCACTTACGTCAGCACCGACCAAATTGCCGCCTTCGCCGTGAGTTTTGGCTTCTTTACGGTTATAGCCCCACTTGGCGTTAATACCATGATGTAGCCATAACGCTTGCGCCGTCGCTGCGACAAAAGGAATACCTTTATAAGCCGCACCAAAGATGACCAGCTCTTGCTCATTATCGCCATTATTTGCACTTATTTGTTCAGCTAAGGCATCTGCATAACCACGTGCTAGTAACGACAACATCTCACCAGTCGCAAGCAAACCTGCATTAAAAAAGTATGGACTGATACGACCAGACTTTAGGACAAACTCACCAAACTTAAGCACTTGGTTGTCTAGAGCCAGTTGAATAAATTGATGAGATGAAAACGTAGGGTCTTGAGGGCGTGTTACATGAGACATTATGACATTCCTATCAGCAAAAAGAGGGGGCAAAAAATTTGCATTATTGTACGCATTATTGATCAGCTTGACCAACCATTGATCTCATAATCCTGCATATTGGCATAGCGAGTCAGCAAACCACTACGCGATGAGATATTAAAATAGCTTTGTCCATCTGCTCGGACTTGTATCTCCCAGCCCAAATGATAAGCGGCAACAATAATATGGCCAGCAAACAGTCGAATCTGACGATATGCATGGCGCTGTGACGGCTCACAAACGATCTGACTGAGCAAATAGCTACGCACATGCTGGCAGATTTCTGCGGCGCTATAACTATGATTGATACTCTTACGGGTACTACACTGCTTTAGCGCATGGACAGCCACGCTACATGCCATGATATCCGTGGCCAAACTGCCCTGGCCTGTTTCAAACTGCTGCGGTTGTAGTATCACTTGCCAATCGTCGGCATACAGACTGTTTAGTAGCTCATCCGGATTATAACGTTTGGTCAATGCGCGCATAGATAATACAAGCTTCTCAGCCTTTCTGTAATTATTTGAGTCATCATCTGAATCGTTGTTTGACTCAACTCCTGTAGCGCTATCAATAGGCAAAAACCCGTAACGGTTCAGTTTTGGATAAGCGCGAATCGCCTGTTGAATATCTGACATATCTAACAACGTCATATCCGATAATGTCGATATTAGTGGCTGCTCACTATGATTCTGATAAAAGCTATCCGGCAATTCGATAAGCTGGGCCGCATTCAGCAATGATAAATGCTCAGCCAGTGCTTCTGAAGCAATCAGCGACCACTTCGATAAGCTGTCTGCATTGGGCTGATAGAACCGCGTAGAGTTACCATAAAGCCTGCGCAGTTGACCATTTAGGCGACGAGCAGGCTCAGGTATATCACTTAATGGTCTGGCAGGATCAAGAGGAGACTGTTTGGGATCAAAGTTAGGATGTACGATCGCAGGCTGCTGTGAATCAGCTAATATAGACGATTGCTCAGCCTTTTTTTGGACGTGACCTTCTGCCAGCTGCCCGCCCTCTGTTGCCAGATTAGCATGAGACAAACGGTCATCAGAAGTAGAAGGCTGGGACATGAAATCTCCATAGACTGTAAAGTATGAAACAAATAAGAACGATTATACCAAGTGCTATTTTACTCTTTAGGGCTTAACTCTAAAGGCTTACTCTTGATGGTTTAAAATATCTCGGTAGCCTGTCTGCCAATCAGCATAATCAAGCCAAGCTAACGGAATGTTGCTGTGCAAGCGTTTTCCTGTCACTGAGGTTTTTGTATTATCAATAGTAGGAGGTGTCTCGCCAACCTGCTCACTAAGCCAAACCTCTAGCTCAAACGTAGTAACAGGTCGATAGTCCGTCGCTAAATAGACAGACTTTGGTGTCTCTATCGTCAACACTTTAGTGATGATATTGACCAAGTCGCGATCCATAATGCGATTGCTCCAATGCTCAGCTGGCACTGGATCTTTATTTGACTCACGAGCCTTACGTAGTCGCATTAAGCGCTCGCGACCGTAGATACCACTGGGGCGAATAATAATGGCTTTATCACCGAAGCCTTGTTGCAGCGCTTGTTCTGCTTGCAATATGACCTTTGACGCAGCGCGCGCTGGCGTAACAGGTGCAGTATGCTCATCAATCCACTCACCATCGTCTTGACCATAGACACCAGTAGAAGAAATGAATACCACACGCTCAAGTTTGGTAAGCTGTGGAGCAAGCGTTGCCAAATGCTGACTAATCGCTAGATAACTGTCGTGATAACCGCTGGTTGAATACTCGTCAGGGGTGACGATAATCGCAATATGAGTAAATGCTTGTAGCTGCTCAGCAGTCAAAGTCAACGCATTAGCCTGCAAAAAATCTGCACTATCTACCAAATCATAGTATTCACGCTCACTACGAGCCAGCCCAGTCACACAATAGCCATCTTGGGCGAGTTTATTGGTAACTGGCAGGCCGATATCACCTTGCCCGATAATTAGTAAATTTTGCGTACTCATAAAGCATATTTTCCTTTATACAACTTTCTTTATACAACCATTACAGCACTTAGAAGCCATTTTGTATAAATTAATGCCTAAATCAACGGCTAAATCAGTGTCTAAACCAATATCTAAATCAGTGACTAAAAGTATCGTCTGTACGATAGCTGGATATCATCATTGGCATCGATACGATCTTGCCATTCGTAATTTGCATTAATACGTAATGCTTGTTTTTTATCAATGTCGTATTGCAGCCCTAAGCTTGAGATTGGTTGCCAATAATGACCACGGACGTTGGTTTCATCGCTGTTGCCATGATACCAATATGGCAATTGCAATTCAGCTTGCGCGCGTAACTGATTGTTAATCTGATAGCGACAGCCAGCATTGATGCCTGCGCCTAGACGAAAGCCTTTATTGATACCGCGTCCTACTTGCCCTGTACCTGCCAAAAACGTATAGCACAGTTGCGGCGGCATCTCACCAGTATTTGAGGCTGGTGTACCAAATGCCCATGACCAGCCTTTCTCGTAACCCATGCTACCGACCAAATGATCCGTACCTGCCTCTTGCGATCCATCATTTACTCGCGTCGCCTCAATACTGGCACCCCAAGTATTGCCTTTTTTGGCTGCATTGACAGGGTTAAAAGAGCGGCCACGAATCAAAGTGACGTTTTGCAAGACCACATTGTCTGGCTGATTGGACTTATTATCATCTGTGTCATACAGTCGTAATGTCGCAGCTAGCCCTTCTAAGTTAAAAAATTGTGGATACCCTGAGGCGTAGTCAAGCGTATCATGAAACCCCGCTCGAAACCCAATATCCATATAGTCATCGTCACCACGCTGCCCTATACCTATGGTGCCCAATTGTAGCGGATGCCTGTCTATCGGATTATTATCCGATACGTCGATTTGACGCTTGAGTAGTGTTTGCCCATCAGCTGACATGCTAGATACAGGGTTGAGCTGCGCAGACTTGATCTCATTCACGGTTTGTTTGGCACTATTATGATAGCCCAACTGCGCGCGCTGTTGTTTTTTATCATTGAGCTGAGCTTGACGTAAGGTATTATCAGCGGGCGTATAAGTGGTATTTGCCAGCAACTGCTCATCATTTAATAGCTGAATCACATCAGAAGGCACGACTGCGTAAGACAATTGGCTCAGTAAGTTTTGCTGCGGACGGACCACATCAATAAGACGCAGAATCTCAGAAGCACAATTGTCCGTGGTGAAGTAATACGGCATCTTTAATGCTTTGGTTTCCCAAACGTGGTGCATAATCTGCTGCACTTCTGCGGGCGTCAGACTCAACTGATATGTCCACGTATCACGTTCATCATCTTGCAGATATTTCGCTAGCATCTCTGGATATGGGTCAATTTCGATAGCGCTGTTGTAGCTACCAATCATTGACTTGGTAGCATAGACTGGAAAACTGTCGTTTGGATCACCGTCTACCGTATAGTTCAGCCCATAAGCCTTATCAATTTGGTTTGGATCAGCGATGCTTGCTTTTGAGTCAATGCGTAACAGCGTATGAGCAAATGCAGAGAGCGGATTGTCCAAGTACTCCTGCGCAAACATGATAGATAGCTGCTCAGGCGCCAATGTCGACATCCATTCATCCAATTCTGGACAGTCAGCAGATAGACTTGTAGCATCGATCGCTAGCACCTCTGCTAGCCATGCCACTCGCGCTGGAAAACGACATAAGACAGAATTATTATTGGCATCAGTTTTGGCTTGGTCGTTATCAGTTGCTGATGATAACGCCAACTCTTGTGCAAGTGCAACGAGCATCGCATTTAACTCTGCACCTGAATCTCGTTGACCATTTTTACTTAGAAAAAAGCTCGGGTCGTCAACCAAACTTTCGGTTTTCTTTTTACCCAATACACTGTTTTTATCATCGTAAAAATACAACAAGCGTCGCCATGTTGTATGCTGTGCCAACTTGTCTGTTTTTACTTGCTGACGCCATGTCGATAGCAGCTGATCTGTCGCTACGCTTGATTCAGATAAAGTACTATTTTGAATATTAGGTTCAGCACTATTAATATTGTCCGACTCAGCTAATACATCTGAATTAGAATAAGTAGGTGCGGTGCTAGATGTGTCAGGTGACAATGTATCTAATTCAAGGACGGACAACGGCGTTGGTAGAAATGCCTGTGTTTGAGCCGAGAGCAGCAACCCTGCTATAGCTAATGGTAGACGTGCTCGCAGGCTAATAGTCATTAGCGTACAATCGATAGGTATGGACGTCAGTTTTATAGACATGAGGTAAAATCTCGCACGTTATTATTCATACGCTATCAGCGTTATTAAAGTTTCTATTCCAAAAAACCAAACATATAGCCCACTATCGTTTAGCTAATTAGATAGATTGTCTATCACACCATTATCAATACTAGTATAAAAAGAGAGCATTATGCCTGCATCATTGCCACACTTATCATCTGCGTCGCCAATGACCATCGAAGACGGTCTACTATCAACAGCTACTTGGCTAGCCTCACCCAATTACAATGTAAGGCCAAAAGGTTTGAGCATTGACGCAATCGTCGTACACAATATCAGCCTACCACCGAATGAATTTGGTGCCTGCGACGCTAATGGCAGACATTATGTGAAAGCATTATTTACCAATCAATTAGACTGGGATGCTCATCCTTATTTTCAAACAATTAAAGGCGCGGAAGTATCAGCGCACCTATTTATCGAACGTGATGGCGCTATCACTCAGTTTGTCAATTTCAACGAACGGGCGTGGCATGCTGGGCGGTCTAGCTACTTGGGTCGACCTGAATGTAATGATTATAGCATTGGCATCGAGCTTGAAGGGTCGGATTTTGTGTCCTTCACCTCTGCTCAATATGAGAAGCTAGCCGGCGTAATTGTCGCCATCTATAAGGCCTACCCCAAAACACGTCGCCACTTGACAGGCCATAGCGATATCGCGCCTGGGCGTAAGACTGACCCTGGTGATTATTTTGAATGGGCAAGGTTGCGTGAAGGTATTTCAAAAATAACTATGATTTAGAGTCAATTAATAACGCTTGAGACTTTACAAGTAAATTCACTATTTTCTGTGTTCTAGTGCTAATACCGTAATGAATTGACCAAGAATTATCAGCCCCAGCATAGGATCCATGAGATGAAGGATCTGGCAATAGTAGCCTCATTTGTATTAGCTCATAAATATAAACTGCTATGGTCTCTTTATCCCAACCTCTACTAGTAAAATCCTCGCAATCTACATTTGAAACTGTACAACGTGAATAAGGAATATTGTCACGCTCAATTTTCTTTCTATTATGAGCTAACGTATAGAAATTAATTAGATCGTCATCAAGGTTTTTCGAAGCCTTAATAAAGCTTGACTTTTCTACGTCCGAAAAGTCTGCACCATTACAGAATAATAAAGCCATTGCCATCATTACTCTATCACTAGATACTTTTAATATTGAATCGGCATAGTCTGCGAGGAGACTTTCACCTGCTTCGCTTTCAATAAATTTATTTAGTTTTTGTTTATCTTCATAATTCATCACTTCATAACGAGTTTCGAAATATTGTACGAACTCTCCTAAACGCTTTTTTTGTCTGTTCATATGTGCAGTGTGCAGATGATCGAAAGTTTTTAAAGCAACTTTAGACATTGAGTGTACTGCTTGAATAGATGATTCCATCAAATTAACCTTAGAATAATATGTCGGAAAATAACTAGTAGTAATTAATATTTGTACAGTAGTGACTGTTCATAATAACAGAAGGACTTATTTCCACACTCAATCCATTTATCTCAATGGTGAAAGTGATATAATTCGTCAGTTTTTCATCCATATCACATCGGCACATAACTCAATATACAACTTGGCAAGATAGGTTCTCATGGCAAAAAGTCGGTTATTTCGTTCAACCATGGTGGTCAGCAGTATGACCATGTTATCGCGTATTTTAGGTTTGGTACGTGATGTTGTATTGCTAGGGGTTTTTGGTGCAGGTGGTTTGATGGATGCCTTTTTGGTCGCCTTCAAAATCCCAAACTTCTTACGACGATTGTTTGCAGAAGGCGCGTTTAGCCAAGCTTTCGTGCCAGTACTGTCCGAATACAAAGAAAAGTACAGCTTGCAACAAGTACAGATTTTAGTCAGTCGAACCTCGGGTGCATTATTGCTAGTATTATCGATGCTGACAGTGGTGGTTATCTTAATCGCACCCTGGGTGGTAACGTTGTTTGCCCCTGGGTTTGCCGATCAGCCTGATAAGTTTGCCATCACTGCTGAATTATTGCGTCTTACCTTTCCGTATTTGCTATTTATCTCTATGACAGCTTTTGCGAGTGGCATTTTGCAAAGCTACGGTCGTTTTGCCGCACCCGCTTTTGCACCTGTACTGTTGAACCTGTGTATGATTGGTGGCGCACTGATTTTTGCGCCGATGTTTGATACGCCTATTATGGCCCTTGGCTATGCCGTTGCTATCGCAGGTTTGCTACAGTTTTTGATTCAACTGCCGCAGCTCTGGCAACAAAAGCTGCTTGTCGCACCAAAGATTGATTTTCAGCACGAAGGCGTTCGTCGAATTTTGAAACTGATGTTACCTGCTATCTTTGGTGTTTCTGTCACTCAGATTAATTTACTGTTGAACACCATTTTTGCCTCGTTAATGATTGGCGGTTCCGTCTCTTGGCTCTATGCAGCTGAACGTATGAGCGAGCTGCCGTTGGGTCTGATTGGTGTGGCGATTGGTACCGTCATATTACCAAGCCTATCAAAAAGCGAAGCTCAAAAGGACGATGTCAGTTTCAAAAAGACCATCGACTGGGCAGCACGTCTTATCATCTTGGTCGGGGTCCCCGCCTCAGCTGCCCTATTTGTACTGGCAGATGTATTGATGCAAGCGCTGTTCTTACGCGGTGAGTTTACCTTACGTGACGCCCAGATGAGCTCACTGGCCCTACGTAGTATGGCGGGTGGTATCTTAGGGTTTATGCTTATTAAGATTTTTGCCCCTGCATTTTTTGCGCGTCAAGACACCAGAACCCCTGTAAAAATCGGTATCATTTCTGTCATCGCCAATATGATCTTTAGTGTTATTTTTATCGGGATATTTTACTTCTTAGAGATACCGCTACATGGTGGTCTGGCATTGGCTACGACTGGCGCGGCTTTTGTAAACGCAGGCTTGCTATATTACTTCTTACATAAGCGTGATATTTTCCGTTTCGGTCCGCATTGGAAAAAATTATTTACGCAGTTTGTTATCTCGACTGGCTCTATGATTGGCGTGCTTTATTTTATGCTACCTTATTTTCCTACCGATGAGGCTCAGTGGCAACGTATCGTCGCGCTGATTATTATGTGTGCCGTCGGAGCGCTGGTTTACGGTGTGGTATTGCTAGCGACTGGTTTCCGTCCGCGTCAGCTAAAGCACGGTTAGGATAAAGTATAAGCAAACTCATGACGGGCTTACGAAACCAAAACAAGCCTGTTATGAGAAATGACAATGCGTGCTGCTAATAATTGTCATAATAGATCATTAATGAATAAATGACATTTGAGGTTTGATATGACAACGAAACAGCCAATCTTTCAGCGCTTACCAATTCTGCTAGCAACTGGTGTACTAAGCACTGGACTCCTTATTAGCGGTTGTAGCAATAATGAGTCGGCTGAAACTGCTACCGATAATGAAGATGTGGCAGCGACTGTTGATACCTCAGAAGACCTCACATTAGACAATGATACAACTGACCAAGCAATGACCGATGACAGTGCTAGCGAAACAGGCGAAATGACAGATAGCGATGAAGATAAGACAGCGATTGAGAGTGACAATATTAATCCAGTCACCGATGCGACCAAACAGAAAAGCCTAGTGACCAATCCAACTCAAGCCGGTACGCCAGAGGATACTGTCAAGCAAGCACTAAACAGCTTATATTATGGTGACGTGAAGGATGCGGCGTCATATTACCAAGTTGATATGGCAAACTTCGAAGAAGAGCTTGCCAATACCCAGTCTGCGTTTCAGCAAACGGTAGATGGCGTTACGATTACTGATACCAAATACAATAATGACAAAACTCGTGCCACCATCACTGGCGAGCTGATGCTAAAAGGACAGAGCGAACCTGCACCACTGACCTACCAGCTACAAAAGATAGAAGGTCAATGGAAGATTTTGGGTTAGAGCGTTTTAAGTTAAATTGTTTCAGACGCTTTATCTAAAATATCGTCTGATGTCACTGATTTACCAAGCATCACAACATCAGCGATAAACCCTTCCATATCGCAAACTTCGGGCATATAACCCCATTGTTCAAAGCCAAGCTTACGGAATAGCCCCAAGCTTGGATGGTTATGAGCAAAGACAAGGGCGATAATATTTCGAATACCTAGGCTTGGTGCTTGCGTCAACATCCAACGGGTCAGCAAACTGCCTAACCCTTTGCCCTGATAATCTTGATGTAGATAAATGCTAATCTCGGTACTGATGTGATAGGCCGTACGCGCGTACAAATCACTAAAGCTACCCCATGCGACTATCGGTGCCTTGTTTTGATCTACATCATCTGATGGTAGTGCTTTAACCACATATATCGGTCTGGTTGCGCTATCCAAATGCTCCTCAAACCAAGCGGCACGCTCCTCTAGCGTAACCAATGCAAGATTGGCTGTTGCTTGTTTGCCCGGTATGCTTTGATTATAAATGGCTAAAACTTCTGCTAAATCTTCTTTATTTGCACGCTGCACAACGAACTGATCGGTAAGCTGATATGTCGACAGGTCAGTTGGTATAGTATTTAAGGCAGCAGCAGACATAAGATCTCCATCGTTGTCGGGATTGTTGTTAGGATTACTATTAGCATCATTGGCAATAAAGAATAGCTACCCTACGTGCCATACTTGCATTACAGGTAGACTATAGGATGTTAGTGTGGCTATTTTACTTTATAATGGCTGGTTTTAGACACATCAATTTTAAGCATAGATGTGTTTTTTCGTTTTTTATTTGGTCTCATCATAGCTGAAAACTTATGAAAACCTATTTTCTTGAGCAACTGATTTCGTCGCCACACGCTTCATCTACGGACACTGTCCCAGTAGAGTTGGCATCTTGCGTGCTCACTATTGGTAATTTCGACGGTGTGCACCTTGGTCACCAAGCCATGCTAGCCCAGGTTCGTGAAATTGCGCATACCCAAAACTTGGGTGCGGCGGTCATGATATTTGAGCCGCAGCCACGCGAGTTTTTTGCACCTGCTAAAGCGCCTGCACGTTTGACCAATCTGGCAGAAAAACAAGCACTGCTGGCAGAATATGGCGTTGAAACATTGATCGTAGCAGGTTTTGATACAGAGTTTCGCTCGCTATCAGCACAAGCATTTGCCGATATATTAGCCAAGCGTTTGAACGTCAAAGCATTGGTGCTGGGCGATGACTTTCGCTTTGGCCATGATCGTACTGGCGACAGTCAGTTTTTGCGTGGTTATGGTTTGGATGTGACCAACCTGCATACGGTCACTGATAGCAATACTAATAACGATAATACTGATAGCGACAATGTTGATACGACCGATAACGACGCTGCCCGTATCAGCTCTACTCGTGTTCGTGATTTACTATTAGCAGGTGATCTTCAAGCAGCCAACAGGTTACTTGGTCGTGACTATGCAATCACTGGAGTGGTTGTGCGCGGCGATCAGATAGGTCGTACGATAGACTTCCCTACCGCAAATATCGATTTGCAACGAATAAAGCCTGCCCTGTATGGTATTTTTGCAGTCGATGTGGTGAACTTAGATGACAATGGTAATGTGATCGCTAATGGTTTGACTGCGGTTGCTACCGATGGTCGTACAGGTGTTGCCGGCTTGCGTCCGCATAGTTTGTTTGGTACGGCTAATATTGGTAAAAGACCTTCTGTTGATAAAGGTGATGATTGGCGACTAGAAGTCCACTTTCCACAGTTGCAAGCTGATTTATACGGACTGAACTTACACGTACGTTTCCTACACTTTTTGCATGGTGAGCGTCGCTATGACGGATTAGAAGCATTAAAATCTGGTATTCATCAAGATGTCGCAGATCTACTTGAGTGGCGCGAAAAGCAAATTTAAAATTCAGTGTTAGTCCAGACATAAAAAACCCCGCGATATTAAGACTATCGCGGGGTTTTTTAAATATGCTTACAAGTCTTTATGCATCAGGATGCAAACGGACATTTAGCTCATCAATGGTTTCTACCCATGCTGCATCTTTTTGCCATTCTTCTTGCAAGAACATACGCTGATTATCTGTCCAAATGCTAGCCTCTGTCAGTTTTTCTTCGCTAGCCAATTGGTTTGCTGCAATAAAATCATCAATTGCTTCATCAGAGCTATCTAGACCTAACTGAGCAAATAACTCATTCATACTATATTCTGGTTCACCCAACATAACTTTCTCCTTAAATGGTACGAATATGGTCGTACTTATTGTTTAATGTGCTTATTATTCAAACTGACATATTCATTGTAGCAAGCTTTATTCTAATAGCTGTTAATCAACGTTTATCTAACGTTATCAATTGTATTAACGATAAACTGCTTTTATCCATTTAAGATGGTGACATAGATTATTTTCGCTTACCCATTTCTTATAGACACAAAAAAGCCCTCATATTTCAGAGGGCTTTTTTATACTACTTATCTTTACTACTTAAATCATAGCTTACTGCATAGCAGCTTAGATTTACGGTAATAAATGTGCTACTGCATCACGCTCTTCACTAAGCTCTTGCTCAGTGGCAGCCATTTTCTCTTTCGAGAAATCTGATGATACATCAACGCCGTCTACGATAGACCAGTCGCCGTTAGCGCATGTGCATGGGAATGAGTAGATCAAACCTTCAGCAATACCGTATTCACCGTTTGAGTAAACGCCCATAGATACCCAATCGTTCTCATCAGTACCTAGTGCCCACGTACGCATGTGTGCGATAGCAGCGTTGGCAGCAGAAGCCGCAGATGATGCACCGCGAGCTTTGATAATTGCAGCACCGCGCTGTTGTACTTCTGGGATATAAGTCGCTTCGTACCATTCGCGATCAACTAAATCTAGCGCAGGCTTGCCGTTTACTGTACAAGCAGTTAGATCTGGATACTGAGTTGACGAATGGTTGCCCCAGATGATCATTTTTTTCACGTCATTTACAGTGCTGTCAGTCTTGCCAGCTAACTGTGCCATAGCACGGTTATGGTCTAGACGAGTCATTGCAGTGAAGTTGCGTGGATCAAGATCTGGTGCGTTACGTTGAGCGATAAGTGCATTGGTGTTGGCAGGGTTACCGACTACCAATACTTTTACATCACGGCTAGCGACTTCGTTCAATGCTTTACCTTGTGCTGAGAAAATCGCAGCGTTGGCTTCTAGCAAATCTTTACGCTCCATACCTGGGCCACGAGGACGTGCACCAACCAGTAAAGCATAATCGATATCTTTGAATGCGACATTAGCATCGTCAGTTTGGACAATACCAGCCAACAATGGGAATGCACAGTCTTCTAGTTCCATGACCACACCCTTTAGGGCGTCAAGAGCTGGCGTAATTTCAAGTAATTGCAAAATAACTGGCTGATCTTTACCTAGCATCTCGCCAGATGCAATACGAAATAGCATCGCGTAGCTGATATTACCAGCGGCACCAGTGACGGCAACACGTAAAGGCTGTTTCATTGACATTGAATACTCCCTAATTAATTATTAGATAATTCTAATGAACGATTATCATTTTAGATATCGACTTGTTTGCTGCATAGCAGCATGTATAAACCGAGAGCTAGTGTAGCACTTCATCGCAGTGACCGTCTAGATACAGTCATAGACCCGTCAGGGATTATATTGTTACATTTTATACGAGAGGAGTTCTACAGAGGCTAAGCGCTTATAGATAAAGCGCTAGAGGGTTTTAGCACATGGTAATTAAAGCACACTTTCACTGTGTTATACGTAGATATAATGGTCAAAATAGGCAATGTGCACCATCAAATTCGATTAAGTGAAATGAAAAACGGTATCGAAAAGGAAGTTTAAGCAGGTAACTAAGTAAAGACTATCGTCCACCTGAAATGATAAATTTACTGCCACAGCTGTCTACAACATCATAACAAGTACCAAAGTCACTACCTTCATAGCACACATGTATATCAGTAAGTATCGATTGGCGACGGCTGCCTTCTTGACAGATAAGATCTACACTATTTGAAGACATACCACTATTAAGGCGGGTCATTTGACTGATAAATCGTGATTTGGAAACGGTATAACTATTACCCGTATTTAGCTCATTCGGTAATTTTAATCCACCTGCATAATTGGTAATCTGGCGGAAGTAACTGCTAGCGCTAAGCGGGCTACATGCTCCATAGCGTTGCCACGTTTGGCTACGTACCGTTGTGTCAGGCATGATTCGGTTAACGACTTTTAGTTGTAGCGGTGTGAGACGTGGCTCACTACCACGACCGCAGCGCTCACCATATCCCATATCTAGACCAGATACGGTTAACGAGTACCCTTCTAAACACTGACGCATACGTGCCCGCGTTGGCTGCATATTACATAATGCTGGGGTCATCTCAATCATCAATACACGCTGACCCGTCTTAACCGTACTAGCCGCCTGTGCTGGCAGCAATATAACACCTTGTATAAGCAGTAAAGCGCCGAAGCTCATCGTTGCTTTGATACTGCCTACGCTGTGTTTACTAGCTAACCCTGCACGCAATCGCATCATAGAGTTAGCAGCCTTGTTGCTCAGGTTTGTATCTGTCTTTGTATTCGCCTTCGATAAAAAGCATATCCGATTAGATAACGAATATTTGGTTTTTGGCGACGTAGACAGACTAAAATATTTTTTGATCATAGGACTGAAGGCAGTTAGTTAGCAATGATAAGACATAGGCTATAACTTAAATCATTAGACGCGATACATAAAACACGCATTGACCTAAGAACAAGACTGAAAAATAGGGTTTCCCATTAAGGCAATGGTAACAAAACGTTTTTTTTAATCTATAGCAAAAACGTAAAAGTTGACGACATCGTCAGGAATCTCGATAAATGTTGATAAAGCACTGAAGGATAACGGCCGTGAAATTTACCTTAGCTAGATGAGTGCTGCCTGAGCAAATCAGAGTTGATCAATTGACAAAGCAAATTAGCAGATAAAAATAAACCACTAACAATAAATCATTAGTGGTTTATTAAACATAAGTTCAGTGATTAAAATCCAGCTGGCACCGTACCCATACGCTGAGTAATCGGCTGACCACGACCCAACAGACTGCTATAAATAGTGGCGTTTTCCATCACGTGTTTGACATAGTTACGTGTCTCAGGGAATGCAATCGACTCTACATATTGATCTGCGGCCAGTGAGCCATAAACTGGCTGCCAGCGTTTGGCATTATTAGGTCCAGCATTATAGCCTGCGGTTGCCAATACTGGTTGATAATTGAGTTTGCCCAAAATATCACCCATATACCACGTACCATAACGGATATTGGTGTCACCGCTATTGGCACGGCTCGCACTATACGTCTCGCCTAGGTTACGAGCGATATATTTTGCGGTATCAGGCATGACTTGCATCAGTCCACTCGCGCCTACGTTTGAGCGCGCAGAAGATACGAAACGGCTTTCTTGACGCATGATACCGTACGCCCATGCTGGATCTATACCTGCTGACTCACTATAACGCACAACTGCGCTTTGATGCGGCATCGGATGCGAGAGTGCTAAGCTATCCACCCTATCAGTATTATCAACCGCATAAATCGCTCGATCGAGCCAGCCCATGTCATAGGCTTGACGAGCAGCGGCAATAATCAAATTGTCATCACGATTGTCACGAGCTTGCTTCACTGCCCAGTTCCACTCGCGGTTGGCATAAGCACGACTAGCCTCAGAGTTGTACAGTGCAAACGCACGAGCAAAGTTGGCATCTTGCATGACGCGCGCGCGATCAGCGGTACTGACATTAGGCAAATTACTACCGCCTAAACGGCTAGCATCGAAACGCTGCCCTATTTTGTCTTTTGCCATCAGGCCATAGTAGTCATTACTTTTTGCTAAGTTCTGATACATTTTTTTGGACGTATTGCGCTTGCTACTATCGCTTGACTGCTCATACGCACGAGCTAGCCAATACTGCCACTGGGCTTCTTTTTGCGTTTCGCCATCCATTTTTGAGATAGCTTCTACCACATCATCCCAACGACCGAAGCGAATCGCTGCCATAGCATAATCTTCAGCTTCTTCAAAATTAAAGTCATTGTCCAAACTGTTGCGGAACCAATCGACTGCTTCAGCGTTAAAGCCGTCGTCAGTGTTGTGATTCATACGCTGTACGCCAAGCGTACGATAAGCATAGCGTCGTGTTTCGTCATTCAACAATTTGACCGCGCGCTGATTGTCTTGCTTGATATCAAAGTCTAATTGTAACGCCGCTTCGCGATACGACTTGTCAGCCACACGGCCAATAGCATACAGATACAAATACTGATTGGTTTGACTGGCAGGCTCACGACCAAAACGGCTAAAGAAAGAAGACGGATTTAGCTGAATTTCACTGAGCGCCGAATAAGCAATTGGCGTACCAAGGCGTGAGGACAATGCCATAATATCGCCTGTCTTGCCTTTACGTAGCATACGCTTGAGACGAGCCGCACGATCTTGATTACTAATCAGCGCGTTGTTGTTCATCTCCATCGCTAACTGATCGCACAATGCTGGTTGCTTTTTAGTGGTTAGCCAAACATCAGATTTGGCTGCCATGGCACGCATAGTATCACCGCCATTATTAAACCCAAGCGCAACGGCACAGCGCTCACTGGCATCCGCATTGGTAATCAAATTGGCTACCTGTCTAACCGAGGCATAATCATTCGACCCTGCTTTGGTCTCTGCAAAATCAGCCACTAATTTCTCAGCCATAACCGTGTCTGGATACTGACGCACAAACTGCGAGACGGCCGCTGAACTCTGTGAATTGAGATCTAGATTCATACGCCAATAGGTCGGATACATCGCAAACAAGCCGCCACTCATGACTTGCTCATAGTTATAGAGCGCACTTACATCACCGCGATCTGCGGCGATAGCGGCTGCCATAAATGAGTCAATACTACTGTCTTGCTGATAATCTTGTTGATAGTTACTTTCTTGTTGGTAGCTTTCCTCATCGCCCCACGTCAACTCGGCACAAGCGACTTGTGACACGCCAAGGGCACTTACCGCTGTTGCCACGCTCAACGCGCTCAGCCGCAGCGTACCTACTGTGATTCGCTTTGACGCGTGTTTTTGACTGATAGACTCTTCATCCTTGATGCTATGCGCAACACGCAACTTTGTCATACTGACTCTCTTTATGATATCTCTACAAATATGTGAATAACGGTTCGCTAAGTACCGCCAAAGGTATAGCAATCATCATACTATACTCATTGTGCTTTCAACTATCTCCTTTACCTTTTGTTAATAAATAGGACAGCACGGTGTAACATAGAAGTGATAACGAGCCGCAGTTTTTATGAATAGTAATATGAACGACAGTAAATAATTGATACTGCTATGAATTATTTATCATATTGATACCCCATCGCTCGTGCTAATTTTTCACATTGGCACAGGGTTGTGATAAAATACGCCACCTGTTAATCGGCTACTCCGCTATATTTTTGGTCAATCATGGACTTATCCTTATGAGTGTTACTGTATTCAATCCCCGCATCGATGACGATGCTGTTGCTGAGACGACTGTCACCGCACGTGCTGTCACTGCACTCAAAGAAGCAAGTTCAGCCCAAGCGCCGGTCGAAAAAGCAGCGACAAAAAAGGTCTTTGTCACGACTCAAGGCTGTCAGATGAATGTCTATGACTCTGGCAAAATGCTAGACGTGCTAGGCGACTCACATGGTATGGAAGTGACTCATGATATCGATGAGGCCGATGTACTACTGATGAACACCTGCTCTATCCGCGAAAAAGCGCAAGAAAAAGTCTTTTCAGAATTGGGTCGCTGGCGCAAGCTAAAAGAAAAACGCCCTGACCTCGTCATTGGCGTTGGTGGTTGTGTGGCCTCACAAGAAGGCGATAACATTCAAAAGCGTGCGCCTTATGTCGATATGGTATTTGGCCCGCAAACCTTGCATCGCCTGCCAGAGCTATATGACCAATCAAATGAGCAACGTGAAATCGCACCTAAAAACCGTATTGGTACGATTGATGTGTCATTCCCTAGCATCGAAAAATTTGATTTCTTACCAGAGCCAAGAGTAGAAGGCTACAAAGCGTTTGTCTCTATTATGGAAGGTTGCTCAAAGTATTGCTCATTCTGCGTGGTACCTTATACGCGCGGTGAAGAATTATCGCGTCCACTTGATGATGTATTGGCTGAGATTGATAGCCTTGCCGCTCAAGGTATCCGTGAAATCAACCTATTGGGTCAAAACGTCAACGGCTATCGCGGCGAAAAAGACGATGGCAGCATTTGCCGTTTCGCTGAGCTGTTGCACTATGTCTCGCATGTCGACGGTGTCGAGCGTATTCGCTATACGACTAGCCATCCGCTAGAGTTCACCGATGACATCATTGATGCATATGCCCAATTGCCTGAGCTAGTATCGCACTTACATCTACCGGTTCAGAGTGGCTCAAATGCTATCTTGGCAGCGATGAAGCGCAACCATACAATCGACGTTTATATCAATCAGATTAATAAGCTAAAGGCCATTCGTCCAGATATTCACTTGTCGAGTGACTTTATCATTGGCTTCCCTGGTGAAACTGATCAGGACTTCCAAGATACCTTGAACTTGGCGAAAGAGTTGAACTTCGATCACTCTTACAGCTTTATCTACTCTAAACGTCCAGGCACGCCAGCCGCTGAGTTGCCAGATGATGTGAGCTTCACCACCAAAAAAGCTCGTTTGGCTGAATTCCAGAAAGTCATCATTGACTCAACACTTGCCAAAACGCATGAGATGGTCGGCACTACGACTCGCGTATTGGTTGAACAAGTTGCTAATCGTCACCCTGACTGCCTAATCGGTACAGCAGATAACACTCGTACCGTTATGTTCCCTTATGACGAAGACAAAATGGATGAGTTACTTGGTAAACTCGTCAGCGTGCGCATCACTGATTTTGTCAGCCCGCACATGGTAAAGGGTGAGCTGATCGAAGTATTAGCATAGTGGTTAAGGTAACAATGGTTAAGTTATAAATTTGAGTAAGAATAAGAAAGCCGTTCACTAGTATAGCGAACGGCTTTTTTGTGCGTGAATATTAATCATCATTACTCTGATAACCAATCCGTCTTCCGTAACTGCTGCTTGGTCTCACGGCGGCGTTTTTTGCGGACGATATCGATATCCTCTTTTTCATGAATACCACCCTTTCTTAATAGTGGATCAAGCGCCAAGTAATTACGCGGTTTGACTGTATTTAGTGAGTGCTGTGTACCTGTTTCAGCCTGTTGATCTAGCTGCCGTTCAATCTGCTTGGCTTTTTTTAAGGTTTGTTTTAAGCTCATATTTTTACCTATATTTTTAATAACTCTAAATCTGTTTTATATATTCGAGTGACAGCATAGTGAAGTCACGACTAGGAAATCGAGCGCAAATAGTACACTTAATACATTTAGCTCGATTGACACTGTCGTGACTCGCTATGGTTTTACTCGTTAGCCTTTAATACACATGACTTGTTTTAGCGTATGCACCACCTCAACCAAATCCGTTTGATTGGCCATCACTTCATCGATGTCTTTATAAGCGCCGGGTATCTCATCGATGACGCCTTTATCTTTGCGACATTCGACACCATCGGTTTGCGCTTTTAGCTCATCAATGGTGAACGCGCGTATCGCTTTACCACGGCTCATTTGTCGCCCTGCGCCATGTGAACATGAGCAAAAAGATTCTTCTGCGCCAAGACCACGTACGATAAAAGACTTTGCGCCCATAGAGCCTGGAATAATACCAAGCTCACCTTCATAAGCACTGATCGCGCCTTTACGCGTCACATAGACTTGCTCACCGAAATGCACCTCTTCATTGACATAATTATGATGACAATTGATGGCTTCTTTGGTCAGCTGAAACCGTGGTAATCCCGCTTGTGGCGACTGTAAAGACTTAATGACGAGACGCATCATCTCGCGGCGGTTCTCTAACGCGTAGTCCTGCGCCCAGCCTACTGCTTCGACATAATCGGCAAAGCTATCAGACCCTTCGGCAAAGTAAGACAAATCTCGATCTGGCACATGACCAAAGCGCGATTGACGTTCTTTTTTTGCAAGGTTAATAAAGTACTGGCCGATACAGTTACCAATGCCGCGGCTGCCAGAATGCAGCATGACCCAGACATCATTGTTCTCATCCAAGCACAGCTCAATGAAATGATTGCCACCGCCGAGTGTTCCTAACTGCTTCGCCCAAGTACGCTCAAAACCTTTAAGCATTTTGAGCAAGCCCGGATGCTTATCGGTAATTGGCTTTAGGCGTTTGCCTAATGGATCAAGTGTGGAGTTCTTCGCTTGGATTTGCTTGTGCATGTTGAAGCCGACTGGCACTTGTTGTTCAACGATCGATCGTAACGACCGTAAGCTATCAGGCAGATCGCTCGCCGTTAGGGACAAACGTACTGCGTTCATACCGCAGCCAATGTCTACCCCAACTGCGGCAGGAATGATGGCTGACTTGGTCGGAATCACGCTACCGACTGTCGCGCCTTTGCCAACGTGCACATCGGGCATCACTGCAATATGCGAGTGTACAAACTCTAGCTGGGCTAAATTGCGTAACTGCTGCATCGCACCTTGCTCGATATCAGAGGTGTAAATCTTGACAGGTACGCCATGTTTACTATTTTTATTTAATACTAATTGAATGCTCATTATTTATTTCTTCCACTTTTTTTATTTTTAAAGCCATACATTTTTTATCATTACCAGTTTTTACAATTTTTAGATATAGTCAGTCCAAAATAGAAAAGGTACAATGCTTTTAAACCAAGCAAAGAGAAATATAAAAGATGACCTACTCAGCAGATTTTCGAGCACAAGTTATCAAAAACATTGAGCAAAAAGACATGAGCATCCGTCAGGCCTGTATTTTTTATAATATCAGCAAGAGTACACTACAGCGCTGGCTTATAGACCCAAGCATCCAAACGACCAGAGTCAAAACGCCAAGCAGTATACCCAATGAAGCTCTTCTACAAGACGTTAATCAATACCCAGATGACTATCTATATGAGCGAGCTCGTCGTTTAAACTGTAGTAAATCAGGTATTGGCTATGCCTTAAAAAGATTAAATATCAGCCAAAAAAAAGACCTTAGCACATCCAAAAGCGTGTTCAATAAAAAGAGCGGTATATAAGAATAAGCTTGATCATTTTAAGCAGCAAGGCTATCCCGTTGTCTATATGGATGAGAGTGGCTTTGAGGCTGAAACTATTCGTCCTTATGGCTATGCACCGATAGGTAAACCTTGTATTGATAGCTACAATTGGCAAGCTAAAAAACGTACCAATGTCATCGGTGCTCTGTATGAAAAGATGCTTTTTGCGCTTGATTACTTTGAGAAAAACATCAATGGCGATATATTCTATGACTGGTGCAAATACAGGCTCATTCCAAGCCTTAAAACTAAATGCGTAATCGTCATGGATAATGCCAGCTTTCATAAACGAGTGAAAAGTCTTCTGAATAGGCATGGTCACAGGCTTTTATTTCTACCATCCTATAGTCCTGACTTAAATCCTATTGAAAAGAAATGGGCACAAGCTAAGTTTCTACGACAAGGTTGGATGGAGAATAATCTACCTAAACTATTTCATAATATGGGTTGTACTTCTTTTATTTTGGATTGACTATATAGGCAATTGTTAGTATAAGTGACGATGTAATCTTCAAGACACTACTACCTATGCAAAAACCAATGAACTTTTCGAAGAAAAAGATAGTCACGAGTTTATTAGTAATAATAATCTCTACTTTATCTGCCTGCGATAACACGCCTTCCGAGCACCTTAAAACCCTTACCGAAGATAAATACCCTGTGGTAAAGAACGTTGGTCTATTACATTTAAATATAGCTAGTTTTAAACTAACCCCAGTTATTGATGAAACCTAAAAATTATAAGAAGAGAAGGATGAAAAGTTATAGTAAAAAAATCCGCGGTATCTATCTCGGACATCAAAAACTTATCATCATAACTTTATTATGCGGATACTTTATTTTTGAGGTCTGGGGTGTGCGCTATATCGCTGAAAGAAAAGCAGAAAAACCAAATAATATAAAGGAAGGGTGTTTGTATCTACGAAGTAGTTATACCGACACAAGTAAAATGAAGATATTAAGATTGACCATAGATGGTCATAAAGTTGAGAGTCATAGAACGTTTTCAGGAAATATGCCTTATGGATATAAGTGGAATGGTCAACAGAGGGACGAGTTTTATCAATATCTTGAATACAATAAAGAGAAGTGCCACCCCATTCAGTATGTCAATATCAATTTATTAATTACTAGAAAGATTTTTATTTACGATTACTTGGGCGATTTCAAACCTACTACTAATACTAAAAAGTACTAAATACATGTCGCAGACGGTTAAAAATGAAATAATTGATAGCTTTAGTGAAGTAAACAGTGCGGAAAGGCTGCTAAATAATTTTTTCTAATTTTAACAATATGATAAATCAAAGCTCACAAGAAGCGGTGAGGTCAGGATATATTTATTTAGTAAAAACTATTAAATATCTGGTATAGCGCAGGCACAGAGATATAGCACAATCTAATTTTGATTATATCGTTGTTGTATACATTGAGTAATATTGGATATACAGGACGAACAAAGGTCTTCTAAGTTATCAACTCATCAGAGAACTTCTTAGCTTGTGCAGCTTACTCTGAGATGAAAGTCAGCGATTCGAAAGATTGGAATTTGCTAGGAAGTCAAGCAAGTCAATCTACCATGTATGCGGATATGGTAGATTTTATCTAAGACCGCCTTGAATTTATTGTGTCTTTTCTACAATTCGTATAAGCATTTGTTATCAGTTTATACGGTAACAGTACTGCCTACTTCTAACGATTGTCTTAGCGATTTTTTTCATCATTGATATCTTCTACATCAGCACGACCAATCACATCTAAATCCTCTAGACACAGTTTGTCATACTCTTTTTTGCAAAAATTAGGATCAATATCGCACATCGCTGACTGTAGTTGATCGAGGCGATTCTCTGATTGTTGAATGTGCTCAAGCATTTTAGCAAATGCTTCTGCGACAGGGTCTTGTGAATAAGGGTCGATACCATAAGCACGGAAGGTATTGGTGCGTTTGGCAGTAGGGGTAGTGTCGTTAGTTTGATCGTTGCTCTCACCAGCTTGCGCAACTTTTTCTTGTTGCTTGGCATCTTGTACTTTTGTCGCGATTGGATTGCCTTTTTCATCGTGATGATCTGAGATCATACGCGCGGCACTGCCGACCATCGTAGCGCCTGCTGGTACTGGTTTGACTACCACTGCATTTGAGCCAATTTTAGCGTTTTTACCGACCGTAAATGGTCCCAAAACTTTTGCACCAGCACCAACGGTCACACCATCTTCTAACGTTGGGTGACGCTTGCCATTATTCCAAGACACACCGCCTAGAGTAACACCATGGTATAGCGTCACATCGTTGCCAATCTCAGCGGTCTCACCGATAACGACACCGACACCGTGATCGATAAAAAAGCGTCTACCAATCTTAGCAGCAGGGTGAATCTCGATACCTGTCATGATGCGCGAGCCGTAGGAGATCACGCGAGCGGCTAGTTTTTGTTCATTGTTCCAAAGACAGTGTGCACCGCGATGCAAAACAAGCGCATGTATCCCCGGATAAGTTAGGATAACTTCCAGACTATTACGCGCCGCAGGATCTCGGGTGAATACTGCATCAATATCTTCTTTCAAATCGTTCTTGATGGTAACAAGTGATTTGAACAATTTGGATGGCAATGACATAAAGCGTCCTATCTATTCGTCGGTAGAGTGTCGTTGCGAAAACAGCGATGCCTCTAATCTGTGGTCATAAAGTTCGGATAATCAGGAATATATATTTTCGCTAAGCTTCTGCAAGTTATACCAGCTTTATACGGCAAAATATAGTAAAAAGCTGTCAAATAAAGGCAAGCTCATAAACTATGGCTTGTTTTAGTCTTTTGATAGTTTTGCAATCAAAGCGCTTAATAGCTGGTACTCTTTTTGATCAAGCTGTAGACGTGACCCAAGTCTAGACAAGCGTGATGGCAATGACTTTAGATGTTCGCTATTTGCTAGTCCACGCTGCACCATAAGCTCAGTGGTACGCTGAGTGAGCTGTTGCAGCTGCTGCTGATTAATAGCAGGCTCATCCCATTGCTGACGCAAATTCACATTGATTGTCGATTGGGCATCTATGCTTGTATCCGAATCTAAATTATCAGCTGTCTGAGTGTGCGTTTGAGCATAAGCAAAAATAAAGCTGGCGATGACCTGCACCGCTGATGCAACATTTAACACAGGGTAAGACGGATTGGCATCGATTTGAATGTGATAATCGGCATAAGCCAATTCTTCATTGGTCAATCCACGGTCTTCACGTCCAAATAGAATAGCAATATTTGGTTTGCTAGAAGTCGCAGCAGATGAGGTATCAGCATTACTATCGTCTGCACTTAAAGCTGCCTGTGTATCGATAAAATCAAACATAATCTTAGCGGCTTGCGTGGGTGTCACAACAGGGCGCGGCATATGACGACTGCGGCTGCTGGCTGCAAATACCAGCTGACAGTCGGCAATGGCAGACTCTAGAGTAGGTGCGATCACAGCAGATGACAGCAGCTCACTACCACCTGCCGCATGAGAGACACTGGTCTCATCAATCGGTAATTTGGGGTCGACAACGGTCAAACGGGACAAGCCCATTGTATGCATGGCGCGTGCGGCTGAGCCGATATTGGCAGGCAAAGTTGTATTAACCATGACCACTTGCAAGCAATCAAGGTAGTCGTTCACTTTGCGTGATGATACGGCTGATGAATCGTCGTTACTCATTATTGTCCCAGTCTCTGATTGATTTCTTGTTCAGCACGGTGTAACGCAATGGCAATCTCTTCAATAAGATCAGCTTGTTCACTAATGCGGCGCTCACGGCAGTATTCTTGTAACTGGCTGCTAAGACGGACTAATTGAGTCGTACCTAAGTTGGCGCTGGCACCTTTTAGAGCATGAGCAGTTTCAAAGCCATTGGCATTATCGTCTTTTTGATGGGCAATTCGCAGTGCTGCAACTCTTTGCTGACTATCAGTAAAATATACTTGTATCAAATCAACAAAGTCTTCTTCGAGCAGGTCACGCATGTCCTCGAACTGTTCATGATTGATAATTTCTTCATCAGTTTGTCCGAGCATATTATTATTTGTAGTGTCATCCATGGTGGTTGTCCAATTTATAAAAGTTAAAGCAATAAGATTACTATAATGAATTTTTAAAACGTAATGTACGTCTTAGCTGTAATGGAAATGTAAGTTCTCTTCACTGACCAAAGTCTTCAATGTCTGTAGGTTGTCGTCATTTGGGTAAACGCGCCAGTGCTCAGACAGTCCGACATTTGCGATGCCATAGACCTCATAGATGCTTAGCCCAAGTGGCAGACAGTTATCATTGATAGAAGCGTCAGTATTACTTAGGGCATTATTGGCATAACTGGCTGACATACCGTTCTGATTGACCGCATCATGGTTCATGTCGCTCTCTAATGCCAATAAATCATTGCCGTTTTCATCATACAAGCTACCACCCATTGCAGGGTCGTAGACATTACTACTGCTGCTACCTTGCTCGTCTTGCTCTTGGTTATAAGCCAGACGCGGCTCGGGAATAATGTCAGCCTGTGCGGATTTGAGTAATGGTTGCAAGCGTGTAAGTAGGTCAATATCGCTACCATGGACTTTGATACTGATTTTTTTGAGCCAACGTAGTCTGGCATCTACCATGCTCATGGCACTATCAAGACGTGCGAACAAACGTCCATCCCGCTCACGGATGCTGCCTTTGATGATGACGACTTCATCGATTTTCAATTGCTCTTTGACACGATTAAAACGCTCAGCATAGCAGCTCACCTCGAGTCTTGATGTACCATCATCTAAAGTAATCACGTTACGATTACCAAAGTTGGCAATATCTATAATAAGCCCTGAGAAATAGCAGCTGCCGTTATAGCCAGTATCAGTTAATTTGTCGAGACGCGCACCAGAGGTATAGCGTTTGAGCTCATCCAAATACTCATTGATTGGATGTCCCGTTAAGTACAGTCCCAAGGTGTTCTTTTCCGCTTTTAGGCGGTGTTTGTCACCCCAGATGAGTTCTGGCGTCATGACTAACGGCGGCGCTGCGACCACACCGTCCATTTCACCAAACAAATCCATCATACCGATTTCGCGGTTTTGACGGTCTTGCTCAGCGGCTTGTACCGCGCTTGGCAATTGACTCATCAAGGCGCCGCGAATCTCATACGCTTCATCGGCTGGCAAGTCAGGTCGTAGCGTGGCGGCAAAGTCATCAAAACAGCCAGCACTGACCAACGCTTCAAGCGTGCGTTTATTGACTTTTTTGATGTCCACACGGCGGCAGAAGTCATATAAATCTTTAAAAGGACCATCCGTGCGGCGTGCATCTACGATAGACTCTACCGCGCCTTCACCCACGCCTTTAATTGCGCCAAGACCATAGATGATATTGGTCGGAGTATCGGCAACGAAGTGCCATTCACTACGATTGACCGAAGGATTGACTACGGTCAACCCAAAGTTTTCACGGCAGTCATTGATAAAGAAAACGACGTTGTCGGTGTTGTTCATATCAGAAGTTAAGACCGCTGCCATAAATTCAGCAGGGTAGTATTGCTTTAGATAGGCTGTTTGATAAGCCAATACCCCGTAAGCCGCAGAATGCGAGCGGTTAAAACCGTAACCTGCGAACTTTTCCATCAAGTCAAATACGCCACCTGACGTAACTTCATCAATGCCTTGTGAGGTTGCACCAGTAACAAAAATATCGCGCTGCTTGGCCATCTCTTCAGGTTTCTTTTTACCCATCGCACGGCGTAGCATATCCGCACCGCCCAGACTATAACCTGCCATCACCTGCGAGATTTGCATCACCTGTTCTTGATAAACAATAACGCCATTGGTGTTTTCTAAAATCGGCTCAAGATTGGGATGGTCATAAATGACTTCTTCGCGACCATGCTTACGGTCGATATACATCTCTACCATGCCTGCATCGAGTGGGCCGGGACGATACAGCGCACACATGGCGATGACATCCTCGATATTGGTTGGTTGTAGTTTGGCCAGATATTTTTTCATGCCCATACTTTCTAGCTGAAAGACCGCCGTGGTTTTGGCATCTTGCAGCAGCTTATAGGCTTTGCTGTCATCTAACGGCAAATCTTCCAAAACTAAGGCAGGTACGTTTTCTTTTGCACGGCGCAAGTTGATGTTTTCAACTGCCGCATTGATAACGGTTAGGTTACGTAAACCCAAAAAGTCAAACTTCACCAAACCAACAGCTTCTACATCGTCTTTATCAAACTGGCTGACACGGTGACCTTCGTCATCACAGTAAATGGCACTAAAGTCAGTGATCTTGTGCGGAGCAATCAATACACCGCCGGCATGTTTACCGACGTTTCGGCAGACGCCTTCAAGCTTAATCGCCATCTCCCAAATCTCGATGGCATCTTCATAATCCATATTGTCAGGATTAGAGATCAAGTCTTTGAGCTGTGGCTCTTGCTCAAGCGCTTGGCTCAGTGTGATGCCAGGCGTTTTTGGAATCAGCTTGGATATTTTATTGGCCAAAAAGTACGATTTGCTTTGTACGCGTGCCACATCACGCACAACTGCTTTTGCGGCCATCGTACCAAAGGTAATAATCTGCGATACGGCATCACGACCATAGGTTTGCGCGACATAATCAATGACGCGGTCACGACCTTCGATACAAAAGTCGATATCGAAATCGGGCATCGATACACGCTCAGGGTTCAAGAAGCGCTCGAATAGTAGATCGTAATGAATCGGGTCAAGGTCGGTAATGTTTAATGCGTATGCGACCAAGGAGCCTGCACCAGAACCACGTCCAGGGCCTACTGGCACACCATTGGCTTTTGCCCAGCGGATAAAGTCCATGACGATTAGGAAGTAACCGGGGAAGCCCATGGATAGAATAATATCTAACTCATATGCGAGACGCTCATCGTATCTCTGACGGAAATCGCTCCAATTATCAGTACGCGCTTCGACAGGAAACAGCTTATCTAAGCGCTGCTCAAGACCGCGTTGTGACTCGGCACGGAAGAACGATTCAATCGTCTCGCCTTCAGGCACAGGAAAGTCAGGTAGGACGTTAATACCAAGCGTTAGGGTGACATTGCAACGAGTGGCTAAGCGCAAGGTATTATCAATAACCTGTGGAATATCAGCAAATAGCTGCTCCATTTGAGCTTGAGTCTTTAGGTACTGCTCATCCGAGTAAGTCTGCGGACGGTTTGGGTCAGCAAGGACATAGGAGCCTGCAATACACACGCGGGCTTCATGAGCATCAAAATCATCCTGCTCTAAGAAACGCACGTCATTATGCGCAATGATAGGGATGTTGTGTTTGGCACCTGAATGGATGGCTGCTCTAATAAAAGCATCTTCGCCTGAGCGATTGGTACGCTTGATCGCAAAGTACAAACGATCGTCAAATTTTGCCTGCCATTCAGTAAGTAGTTCATCGGCCTTTTCTGGCATCGAGCCGACCAATGCTTGACCCACGTCTGACTTCTCTGTGAGCAGTACAATCACACCTGCCGCATGCTCCAAGATATGACTGCGCTTAATAACCGGCGTACCATGATTGACAGGATCAGCACGACCTTCGGTAAACCCAAGCGATACGATACGGGTAATGTTTTGATACCCTTCGTTATTCATGGCGAGTAGGGTGAGGCGTGTGTCTTCATTATCCATGATGACTTCACTGCCAATGATAGGCTTGATACCCGCACCTAAGCAGGCACGATAAAACTTCACCGTGGCATATAAATTGGACAAATCGGTCAATGCCAACGCGCGCTGATTATCAGCCGCAGCAGCTTTTACCAGCGGTTTGATACGCACGATAGAATCGGTGATGGAATATTCGCTGTGAATGCCAAGGTGTACAAATGCCATAGAAGACTCTTACTGGTACGATCAAAGAAATAAGCTACCGATAAAATAATTGATTATTATCAATCAATTATGCTGATATCTAGTGGCCGACAAGACCTAGATAGCTATATTGATACGTTTTAAATGGGGTCGTCAATAATAGCATTATTTGCCGCAGACAGCCACAGGTTCAAAGGGTTTAATCTGCGTAAGTTAAGTCATTAAGGTATAAAAACTCGGTTATAGACAACAGCAAAAAGCCCTCAATACAACGAGGTATAGAGGGCTATGTAATTGATAATTAAAGTCAGTTTGTTTAATAACCAACCACCGCTGCATCGACAATACGTGGGTCAGACGAGCCGTAAACACCGTTTGGTGTGAGCATGATCGACTGTGTAGATCCCATCGCAGATTTTGGACTGACGGTATGACCCATTGACTCGAGCTTTTTCACTGTGTCGATATTCAGTGCTTTTTCAACTCGAATCTCATCAGGTAACCATTGATCGTGGATACGCGGCGCATGTGTTGCCTCAGCGATATTCATATCATGGTCGATGACGTTAGAGATAATTTGAGTGACAGTCGTGATGATACGGCTACCACCTGGGCTACCCGTGACGATGTAAGGTTTGCTGTCTTTGAATACGAGCGTTGGACTCATAGAAGACAATGGACGCTTATTGGCTTCCACCGCATTGGCGTCGCCACCAAGTAGACCGTAGCCATTTGGTACGCCTGGTTTGGCAGAGAAATCATCCATTTCATTATTGAGCAGAATGCCTGTACCGTCCGCAACGAGACCCGTACCATAAGAGAAGTTCAACGTATAAGTATTGGCTATCGCATTGCCATCTTTATCAACGATAGAGAAATGCGTGGTCTGATCGCTCTCGTACGGCAGAGGATTGTTTGCTTTGATAGTGGCTGCTGGCGTGGCTTTATTGGGATCAATCAACGTACGCAGTTTATCAGCATAGGCTTGTGAGGTTAAGCCGCTGGCAGGTACATCGATAAAGTCGGCATCTCCCAGATACTCAGCACGATCTGCATAAGCCAGTTGCATCGCTTCAGCCATTAGATGAATGGTTTGGGCGCTATTTTGGCCGTAGTCTTTGAGCGGATAGCCTTCTAAGATATTTAAAATCTGCACGATGTGAATACCACCAGAAGAGGGCGGCGGCATAGAGACAATCTCATAGCCACGATAGTCGCCTTTGACAGGTTCGCGAGCGATGGCTTGATAATTGGCTAAATCCTGCAGGCTCATGCTGCCACCTGCTTCATTGACTGCTTTGACCAGTTTTTGAGCAGTCTCACCCCTATAAAACCCATCCGCACCTTGTGCGGCAATTAGCTTTAGCGAACGTGCAAGCTCTGGCTGTTTTAGACGTTCACCCGGTTGATAGGCGCTGCCATCAGGCTTAAAAAACACTTTTTTGGTACTTGGCCATTTTTGCAAGCGATCACTCAACGCCGTGAGTGACTCGGACAAGCCAGCGGTGACCTCTATGCCGTCTTCAGCCAGTGCTATCGCTGGTGCCATGACTTGCTCGCGGCTCATCGTACCATGCTCTTCTAATGCTTTTAGTAGTCCTGCTACTGTCCCTGGCACGCCAACGGCCAAGCCATGATAGCGAGATAAGTCGCTGACAGCATTGCCTTCTTTATCAAGGTACATATCGCGTGAGGCGCTACTTGGTGCTTTTTCACGGTAATCAAGCGCCACCGTTTTGCCTTGTTTGGCATCATAAATCATCATAAAACCACCACCACCGATATTACCTGCGCGCGGCAAGGTTACTGCTAGGGCAAAACCCACTGCAACGCCAGCATCTACCGCATTACCGCCGTCCTTTAGAATCTGTAAACCAATGTCAGAGGCAAGCGCTTCTTGGGTAGCGACCATGCCGTTCTTTGCCCAAACTGGATGATGAATGGCGTCTTCAGAGTAAATAGCTTGGTCATTGTTAGCATTGTTAGCATTGTTAGCATTGTTAGCATTGTTCGATGTGGTGCTAAGGGTATTGGTTTTCGCTCGCGTGATGCGCTGGGTTTCAGATAATACCGTTGGACTATCAGCCATGATGGCCAAGTTTATAGCACTGGTATTGATTGATGTGTTGTTGACCGTGGCGTTACTTATTGAGGTCGTTGGCTCTACAGCCTGTGCAGATATAGATAGCAGTAGCGTACTGGTAATGAGCACGACGCTAGATTTGAGTAAGGTATTAATTTTTGGTTTACGCTGCTGAGCGGTTCGATGGTGGCGAGATAATAACTGTGACATCGCAAGGTCCTTTTTACGCGAGTAGAAAGCATAGAGCTAGGAAATAGATAAGCCTAAATAGTAACGAAAATATGAAATAGTAGAAAGTTGTTTATTATCTTTTGTGGTGTACGCTTTTATAGCGTTTAGCTGTATTTCAAATAAACGAAGCTAATTTTCAAGTAGATGAAGCTAATGATAAGACAGCTGTTATGCAGAGAAAATTATTTATGAATGAAGAGATTCTTTAAAAATATTCGCTAATATTACTAAATTGTAACGTCTTGTGATATAAATAACGGTACCACTGTACACTCATTATCGACTGTCTATTCATACAAAGAGATTACTATGTCATCACACCATATTAATAACCGCAATCGACAGCGCTACTCTGAGACTGCGCCTGCTTATTTATCTAACACTGATCATAAAAAATATAATGGTAACAATAATAACGGTCATCTATATCCAACCGGTAAATTAACGTCTATCGCATTGCTAGTTGGTAGTGCTTCACTTGTACTCGCAGGTTGCCAATCAACTCCGGCTAGCTCATCTTCCAATCTGTCGTCGAATAGCAGCGTCTCTAGTACCATGATGGACTTTAGTGTCGCAGATACCGCGCAGAGCCAACGTCAAGGTCAAGCTTTCACTGTCAGTCAAAACGCTCAGGCCGCGCGTTATGAGCAGCTGTTTGATCAAGAGAAGTATCCAAGCACCGAAAACCAAGCCAAGTCACACTTGCTTGCAGCCATTCGTCAGCACTTGGCGACCGAGCATGTGGCAGTCGCCACAGCCAATTATCGCTCAGCACCATTCATTGACCCAGATAGTATCGACGCAGGAGCGAGTAGCTTGCTCAGAACGATTATAGAAACCTATGCGTATCAGCCTGAGGGTATGTATGATAGTAGCGATGATGAAGCGCAAGCTGAGGCTAGAGCAGAATTAGCAGCGGTAGGTGTAGAGTCGAATAAATGCAATGAAAACGAAGATGATGACGCTTATGAAGTCTGTGTGGTAGAGGGTATTAACTACGATTATGATGATGCGAAAGATTCGATAGAGTCCGACTATCCTAGTGACTATGATAAGTCTAGAGCAGAAGCTGAAGCAGAAAGAAAGGCCATTGCTGCTATATTGGCTGAAGCAGGGGAGAATGAGCCTGCGAGCAGTGATACCAACAGCGATAACGAGTATGCCTACGATACAGCAGATGACTATAGCAGCGATAATTACAGTAGTGACGACTATGATAGTTATGCTGAATACAGCAGTGCTGAAGGTATGCTCTCAGGAATGTCAGGGTTAAGTCCCAAGTCAATGGCTGCAAAGTATGAAGCCATGCAAATGGCAAAACAGCAAGCTAAGACAGAGACGGTAAATCGTGGCAGCCTACCAATGTCACCTACAGGCATGATTGGCAATATACTTGATATGTTCCACCGCACTCCTGAGCAAATAGCTGCATCCAATGCTTATCAGTATGAGCATTTAACATTCAATAGTGTCAGTCAATACCGTCCCAAGCAGCGCCAACTACAGAGCGTCTATAGCTACGACTACGCCACACCAACGATTAGCTCATCGATACAGATACCGTTAGCATTTGATTTTAATAACAGCAGTGTCGTAGTAGATCCATCGGCCATTATGCCGATTGTTGCACTTGTTAACCCTGAGAATACCCCATTACCATCACAGATGACCTCGCATACGGTGCGCTTTGGTTTGCCTGAAAGTATCACGGCACAATTGCCACTAGCGGTGCTCTATGATGCGGTGCTCAACGCAATACAGAACAGCATGGCTGAGCTGGCGCCTGAGCATTTTAGCGCAGTAGATATCAGTGATGACACGTTTGCCCAAGAAGTCGGTGCGACTCGCGCCGTAAAAGTCTATTTCGGTAGTCAGCAAAGCGGTGAAATGATTGGTAAGACGCTCAAATATGTGACGAAATCACTGCAAGGATACGTAGATGCCAATCCAGATAAATATCCTGATGGTGCCGCACTAAAGACAGCACTAGCTAAAGTGCAATTATATAATAAAGGCTATCAAAGCGCGGATGTCGGTTCGCTATTGCAGCTTATCGAAGCTATCAGTCCTATCTCGTTTAATCAAATCAACTACTATTACTTAGACAGCTCAGATCGACTGCTGGCCAAGCAGCAACGTGTCAATATCGGTAGTGATTTTATGGGGTCGACCACAACCATGCTAAACCAAGTACGTTACGATAAAGCCAGCTTTAACCATCATGCCTTGACACCGCTACTTGCTGAGTCTTTTGGTTCAGATGCTACGCCTCCTATCGATGGCAATGCATGGATAGCTACGCAGCGCGAGAAAAAAGACAGATTACAAACGGCTCGCTATGCACGTTACGACTATCAAGATAGTGGTATCGAAGGTGCTTATAACAGCGATGAATATAGCAGTAATGAATATAGCAGTAATGAATATAGCAGTAATGAATATAGCAGTAATGAATATAGCACTGATGAGTATGGTAACGATAAAGACAATGGCGCAGACGCTGTCGATGAGAGCCGAGTTGACGATGCTCAAGATGATATGAATGAAAAATAGAAGTCAAATGACATCATCTTATTGCATTTACGCTCATATCTATTAAGGATAAAAAATGAAAACAGTACATCACACCATTGCACAACGTCTGCCATGTAAGACTAAAAACAATCTGCTAATAACCAGCGCATTTTTGACAGGGGCGCTGTTGTTAACAGGTTGCCAGTCTACCAGTTTGGGCCAGTCCAACACAGCGGCTGTAAAACAAGCACCTAGCGTTGCCAAAAAAACACTAGAAACAGCACTACAAAAACAGCGTCGTCAGTCCTTTAGCTATCATAGTAATCTTGAGATTGGCAATAACCAACAATTTACAGATGCCGATACTGGTACTGGTACGGAGAAAATGGCGGTATCAGACTATGTAGATGAACACTGCGAAGAGGCACATGACCAAGCGTACGCCACTCTAATCCTGCAAGCCGAACAGCAAAACAAAGATATCTTAGCGGTGGATTACGATACTAAGCGTGACAGCATAAGGCAGTCGTATTTTGAGTGTGTAGATGCCTATCATGCATGGGATAACCATCAATACGATAGCGATGTAAAAGTAGCACCAGATTATCAAGCGCTATTTGATAATTATGAGGATAAACAAAAACCGTTAGATAGGAAGAAAGCACAGTTATTAGATGAGTATTTGCTAAAGCCGCTTTCTATCGACTCTCAAGGGATCTATCAACCGATGGCAGGCAAGGCTACGATGCTCGCCAGCGCGCAATACCAAGCACGTAATCATCACAGCAGTATCAACCAGCCTATTTATATGGATTTTAAAAACGGTGATATTTACCTATGGGCAGATAACTTTGCGATTCTAAACTCAGAATTATTAGACGATAAACTCGGTACAAAATGGCAAAACAAGTGGTTAAAAATAGCCATTGATGATGGTACATTACCTAAAGGATTTGGCGGTGAAGTCATCAAAAGCCACTTTGCGGCGTTAGATGCGACTTATGATGCGGCTCCTGTCAGCCAGTTTAATTATGTTGCCCCTAACTCACTTGCTTCACTGTCTCCAAAGCTGCCCGCGCACCAGTTATCGGCTATGCTACCAAGCGATCAAATCATTCGCCGAGTACAACGCTTTGGGGATTATCAAGCGTCGCAACAGAAATATATGCAGATTTTCTATGATCGGATCAGTGAAAAATACCCAGAGCTGGTACAAGAACCCGAACCGATGACAGCGTTTGAGTCGATTCAAAATCCAAAGGCATTTACCAGTAAGTCTATTGTACAAAAAATACTGGCTATGATAAAAGATCAAATGCATGAGGAAGTCACGACAGGTGAGGTCGTTGCCAATACAGAAGTACAGGAACTGTACGGGTTTGATAAACGTGGTCAACTCAAATGGGAGCACTTACGTCGTCAGTTAGATAACACTAGCGAAGCGAATAGTAATAAGGGCATGAGGATAGATGTGTTGCAGCAGTATTCTGCTATCAGCACTAAGGATTTGGCGTTTCCTAACCTACCAAGTAATGTGCAGACGCCAAACGCTAGCAATAGTATTGATTTACGAAAGTATGCTCCAGAGCTGCTGCAATATTACCAAGACGGTAATGGAACGGCAGTAGGTAAAATGGTCTTTAACATGTTGCCGATGGTTAGAGAGCGTTTTGGCTCAGTTGAGTAACTGATTAGAGTATTAATGAGTAAATAGAAAGCATTATTAGTTTTTGAACAGGATAATTTTGCATTAAAAAAAGCGCACCTATTAACGGCGCGCTTTTTCATTTTATACGTATACAGCTGGGTAACATAACACTTTTCCGGAGTGGTTTATTACATACCTTGATGCTGTTTGTCATGGCCTTTACGGTCTTTTGAATGCTTGCGACCTTTTTCTTGTCTCTCTGACTTCATCTGTTCCATCTTTGCACGTTGCTCAGCAGTCAATACTTGAGCGATGGCATGTTGTGTTTGTACACGTTCGATAAAGCGTTGCTTTTCTTTTGCCGCTCGTTGATCAGCCAGACGGTTTAAAGCAGCAGTATTCAAAGTGCTGGCATTGGTCAGTGCTTGTATTTGCTGATCCATTTGCGCGCGTTCTGCTTGATGTTCTGCACGGTCAGCAGTGCGATCGCCACGTTTGTTTTGCATGATGGCTTTGATTTGCGCTTGCTGTGTCGCTGTTAGGTCCAGTTTTGACATTGGGCCTCTCATCTCACCTTTTTTCATGCCATCTTTGTGGTTCTTCTGCATTTGTGCAGTTGGCGTTGTATCAGTGGTTGCGTTAACGCTGGTGCAAGCCGTTACTGTAAATATGCTAGACGCTGCTAATACTGAGCCTAATAGTAATTTTTTCATCATAATATCCTTGATTACATTGAGTTTGATTTAATAAGAACTAAATTTTTATCTCGCAAGTAGCATCTGTTGAACGTTATCGCTCGTTATGGTCAGCCGTCTTAGAAATGCAATACTTGCTGTTGATAGGAGTATATTACGACAGTTAAAGGTTACGAACATTTATGAAGTATTAAGAAAGGTAACGTTTTTAGCGAATTGCTACGCGCTTGCCTGATAATATGGGTAACTAAACGAATTAAACCAATTAATACTATCGAAAGTGAAAGGAGATAAGTGTGCCAAATATATTGATAGGCGATGACGACGAAGAGTTGACTCAGTTATTGCAAGAGTACTTGGACAATCATGGCATTCGCTGTGACTGCGTGCATGATGGTGCAGCAGTCATACAACGACTCAAGGCAGTAGCACACGAAGATACGGTTTATGATTTACTCGTACTCGATATTATGATGCCAAAATTAGATGGATTAAGTGTCTTGCGCCAATTACCAAATATTATTGATATTCCTGTCATTATGTTAACGGCGAAAGGGGAGGAGATTGATCGTATTATTGGTCTAGAGCTTGGTGCCGATGACTATATCACCAAACCTTGTAACCCTCGAGAGCTGCTGGCTCGTATCAATGCAGTGATTAAACGTACCAATACGACCGCATCAGAGCATACTCCGTTGCCAGAGAGTCGTTTGCATCTCGATCAAAACCAACGCGCCTGTCAGATAGATGGGGTGACGCTACAAGTCACGGGTACAGAGTTTGATCTGCTCGTGGCCTTGCTCAAACAAAAAGGGGAGGTGGTCAGTAAAGCATGGCTGTCAGAAAATGTCTTGCAGCGTGAATTACAGCCATTTGACCGTAGCCTTGATGTGCATGTATCTCGCTTACGCAAAAAACTTCAGCCTTTCCATGATGAGCCAATAAAAGCGGTGCGTGGCAAAGGTTATCAACTGGTGCTGTAATGACGGACATATCGATGAAAGCTTCTGAGGAGACCCTCAAAAAAGCACCTAAGTTTAAGGTGCGCATTACCTTGTTTTGGCGTATGTTTCTGAGCTTATTACTAACGATTCTAATCACCTCTGTATTGTCTATCGTGGTAGAGCGCTGGCTGGCTGAAAAAGAGCTGACCTCTCGTATGGACGTACAAATCGATAGTCTATTGATAAAGCGTGAAGAGATGGTCGCGGCGCTACGGGCTGGTGATGTAGACTCTGTCAGGCAGATGTATCGTCAAGACCGACAGCTGATGAATCAAATCAGAGTCTATGATGAGCAGGGCGCTATTGTATTCCCGCGTTACCGTGACCAAGACGATCGTGCGCAAGGACAGTTGCAAAGTGGTCGGCGGCTAATGGATCGTGCGATACAACCGTTGCAGCAAATACCACCTAGGCCACCTAGAGTAGAGAATAGCGTTTATGGTCTAGAAGGTCGCAATGCTGACAATAGACTTCGTGAACACGACAATGAAATACCGAAAATTGAGCCGTCTTTTTGGCAAAAATTCCTAAAGCCAAGAACAGCAAGTAGTGCAGCAGTAGCTGATATCGATACTCGTCCTGAACTGGCTGATATGCCTGTTGAATTACCTGATGGTCAGTCAATTATCATACAGTTGCGTCCGCACTTGCGTTTTTCGGACGTAGTTGAGCTACAGCACGGTAATTTTCCAATACGTTTGCTATTGATCGTTATCTTTAGTGTATTGGTCTGCATATGGCTCAGTCGTACGCTGACCCAGCGAATTGGCCGTGTACAAAATACCGTACACCGTATGATTGATGGTAATTATCAAGCCAATCCAGAACTGTCCAAGATGGGCGATGATGAATTGGGGCTACTAGCTAAAGACGTTGCCCATCTATCAACGAGGCTCGTCGATAGTGAGCTGGCACGTAAGCAAATGCTTAGTGATATCTCACATGAGCTGCGTTCGCCGCTTGCTCGTTTGGATGTCGCGACTGAGCTGACTCGAGACTTTGCGCCCAATGCCAATCGTTATCTGGACCGTATCGATAAAGAATCTACACGAATGAATGAGCTAATTGAGCAAATCATTCATATTCAGTCTCTACAAATGCAGCAATATACCGTCGATAATTTGGAAAGTGAAGCAGTCGACATATCCGACATCATTAGTAATATCGGAAAAGATGTCTGCTTTGAGTTTCAACATAAAGACGTACATTGGCAATGGCAACCGCCTGTAGCCTCAGCGCTAGATAGTTTGGAAGGATTTTGGACAGTCCAAGGTAATGCAGAGCAGTTGTATAGCGCGCTTGAAAATGTCATTCGCAATGCCTTTATGCACACGGCAGCGGGTTCGACAGTGATTGCTGAAATAAAGGCAATACAAATGGACAATAAGGTACCAGCTGTTCAAATTAATATAACAGACGAAGGTGGCGGTGTCGCAGAAAAAGACTTAGAGCGTATTTTTCATCCCTTTGTGCGGCTCGATACTGCTCGGCATCGTGATACTGGCGGCTATGGTCTTGGATTGGCCATTGTCCATGCTGTAGTCATGGCGCATAAAGGATATATCAATGCTCATAATCGCCAAGATGGTATCCAAGGGTTGGCGGTTCAAATAGTGCTACCTAGCAGACAAAAAGATAAATAATGCAGAAACAATTTATGTAACCAATGTGCGCTTATCATGTATTTTTAATGTGTATAAGAGCATATTTAGTAATAGATAAAAGCTGACTCTTCTTAAAATCGACGTAATTTATTATAAATAGACAAAAATTAAAAGTAATTATATTTGTTTATATGAATATAATAGACGAACGGTATCAAAACACGGATGAACGGTATTGTCTCTCTGTATATATTCGGTAATACTAATATATACAGAGAGTGATAAAGATTATACAAAACAGAACGTCTTATTCCTTAAAGACTACTACAACTATTATTTGAACAAGG
>Ga0207897_100116_pt1 | contig 39007 bp, 34 predicted proteins | sample LinPmetageLP42_FD_184054 | JGI IMG/M metagenome (GOLD analysis project Ga0207897, IMG submission 184054) | Marine viral communities from the Pacific Ocean - LP-42 (SPAdes) | ecosystem: Environmental > Aquatic > Marine > Oceanic | place: Pacific Ocean | collected 2010-08-27
TCGCCCTCAGCCAGCACTTCCACCATCGGCATGACGCTGATCGGTCCGTCATTGCGTGACACCCTCAGGGTGAGCCCCTCGACCAGTCGTTGCGCCATCCCCAGCCCGCCGGCCACTTGCACTTCGGTATCGGTATGCGACAGCCAGACATCGGGGGATTCCGCCGCTTGCGCTTGTTCCAGCAGCCTGGTGAACAAATCGCCGGCCAGGGTCGGTGATGTCCCCGGCGCCACCTCCCCCTGCAGTGACACGCTGTAGGCCATCGCATCACTTTCCTGGGCCAGTGCCGGCGCGACCATCTCTCGGCCATCACGGGCGATGGATTCCAGAATGTAGGGACGATGACAGGCCAATACCTGCTGCAGCGAGATGGCGTGGCCAAAGGTGGCATCCTGGCGCGACTCGGGATTGGCGATCACATGGACGACTTGAGGGCGATGACCAATCTCGTAGTCGGCAAAGACCCGATACTCGCAATGGCTGGTCGGCAGCCGGGATTCGTGAAGAAGCTCCGCGATCGGTGCCCGAAAGCGCATTCGGAGGATTTCCGGCACCGCCAGCCACTCGACGTGCTCATAAAGGGGAATGACGGCCACTTGCCCGTCCGTTTCAAGGTGCCAGTGGAGTGAGCGCAGATGGTGGGCCCGCGCGACCATGGCATTCGCGGTCGGCCCGGGGGTTGCCGGCTGATCAAAGACCCGAGCTGACCCACCCAGATGGCCACTCATGCGCGACACCAGCTGAGGGCATAGGCAGGCCAAGGCGTGCTGGCCCTCGCCCACCACCGACACCGAGACATCGCCCAGACTCAGTGAAGCGGTGTGAACGCAGGGGTATTGCAGCGCGTCCGCCAGCGTTCGCACCAGGATTCGGCGGTCAGGCGTGCTTAACGGCAACCGGGAGGCCAACAGCGGGAGTTTTTGCAGCACGTCCGCCAGCCAGGTGCCGGTGTGATCGTTGGCAGGCGCCAGGCGCGCTCGTTGCTCAAACAGTGAGGCTACAGCTGTCATTTGCATGGTCATCCCTCGTGTCCCCGATATGAATCCTTCGCTGCATCACTGCACGGTCGGTGGTGGAGTGCAGCGGTATCCTTCTGTGGTTAGGTACGCGTCGCGGCGGCCTTCCAATGCTATCGGCGTCGAGGCCTCCCGATGATCCAGCCATATCGGAACTTCAACACTGTCCTCGCGGTGAATGATCAGCGAGTCCTTGATGTAGTCGTCATGCGTGGGGCCCGATCGGGCCGGCAGGATCTGCATGCACGGCTGAACGTGATGGAGGCAGAGGTATTCCGACGCGCCGACGCTGACGCTGACGCTGGCCGATGGGCCGAGCTGGCTGATCGGCGACCACATCAGCAGGTTGTCCTTGGGAGGGAGCACGCCAGGATCATAGAAGGCGTAATGCACCACGTGAATGAAGGACTTCCCCATGGCATGCCAATGCGCTTGCAGGGTGATGCTGGCTGGCACCTGTGGGAGCTCGAGCATCAGCCCGTCCCCGAACCCGCTATTCTCCCGAACGCCGACGTAATAGGCGCTATCGTAGAACGGCTGCCGTGTCGTCAACCCGGTGTCCGGCGTCAGCACGAGGGAGAGCTCAGGGATCACAAGGCGCCGCAGCTCAAACTCCAGAAACAAGGCACCGGGTGACTTGATCATTGGACGAAGAAACACGTTCATGCGCGGGCTCCCTTCAATGACATGTCCCATGACGTCGACCCAGCAATGCCCGGTCGCGTCGCGGGATACGGCAAGGAACCTGGTGGCGGCGATTTGCCAGCCTGTCGGCACGTCCACTGCGCATGGCGTGGTGAGAGTCTGGCATGAGACCTGGTAAGGGTGTCTCGTGCGGCTGGCCGGTCATCTGCAATCCCTTGTGTCGCTTTATTATGGCTTTCCATAAAGAGTATCAGCGGGATGAGGGGAAATAACGCACGCGAATACATACGTTTTTGGCGGTCTCAGTGAGCTTAGCGCGCAAACGCGCATGAGGCGTGGCTTGTAGAGGGGCCGTGCTGCGTGGGCTGGGTGGGAAGTGCGCGAATGCGGGGCAAAAAAAACCGCCATTCCCTTGGGAGCTGGCGGTAGACACTCCGATAGGACCGAAGTGCTTCAATTCGTATGAAGTTGATCGAAAATGACGGACTAGAAAAAGGATCCATACCATTCCGAAGAACTGTTCTTACTATAAAGACTCGGGCAGCGCCGTGCAAGCAATGACACGGCGGATTTCCAACACAATCATCACGGCAATCTCAGTGACTTCAGAGTGTAAAGGGAGTCCTGGCAGGGGAGTGAGAGAAGAAGTCAGGTAACAACATATACCGTTACCCGTCGCTGGATTGGTTTTGCTCCAGAACGCTCCCTCCCCTATCAGACCCCCTGAGACACCAGCCCTTCTGATTCTTACCAGATTCTCTGAAAACCGCAGCATAACTGAGCTAACACAGATTCCCTGAGAAAAACCGCCAAAAACAGCACACCAGGCTCGGATGGCACTATCAAGGAAACCACACCCAGGAAGCAGAGAAGTAGAACGACGCGAGGGATACCCTTTAAGGAAGTCTGAGCAACACAGGTCATCTGAGAGAAGTCCTATCAGATCATCCGAAGAATATGAGGCTGTCGAAGCAGAAAGAGAAAACCAATAGGGCATGACATGCATAATGGAAAATACCACGCGACAAGAATCGCGAAGTTGCAAAGCGAGGGGGGTTATCAGTGAGCCTGAAGGAAACAGGCACTCTGAATAGATCAGGGGGTCTGATAAGGGAAGTTGTCCAGGAAGTAGGCGGAGGTGCCTAAAATCCGCGCTGGTCGGTAACGGTATATCTTGGGTAGCGCCACGCTGCGCCGGCTGGGGCTGAGTCCAGTCATGGCGCGGGGTTGGGCATGGTGTCGGGGAAGGTTTCATCATGATGTCATGATACAGGACACCCGGCTTTCCGAGCAGCGAAATAGCGTAGCATTTTGTTGGTGATTCTAGGGGTATTAGCATCGGTAATTGCGGGGGAATGGATATAGGAAATCCACTGGGATGGAAGGCAATGAGTGGCGTAATCTCCCACAATAGCCACCCTCGGTCGGCATCCTCCTGAATCTGAGGAGTTGACAGACGGGTGACTACCTGACCGAGCCATACGCTGGCCAGGCTGCCAGATTGATGTGCTCAAGCCCCCTTCAGGGCGGCCTCAGCGTGGGGGGTCACTGATTATCGCGTTCTCGCTGGGCCGTCTGAGCGAAAAGGAGCGGTGAGTCAGGCCGTATTTCCTGGCAGGCACATGTCATGCACTGGGTTATCCACAAAATCTGTGGATAAAGGGCCCTGAGCCGCTTGGCGCGCGTCATCTACCTAAGTGCTAGTACCACTCTTTTGACATCGTGTGTCATAATAATCTGCAAGAAATGCGCTATATTGGGAACTGCACGTCAATTCCGAAACGGCTCCCGCCGGCCCACTCAATGGAGTTCTTCCCTTGACCCACATCATTGCCTTTGTGACTCAGAAAGGGGGCGTTGGCAAAACCACGCTCTGCTCCCAGCTCGCTCATTACCTGACGCGTCCCTCCACCGGCAAGCGGGCGCGCACCCCCCCGCGCGTTCTCTGCGTCGATTTCGATGAACAGGCCAACCTGAGCTACTTGCTTCTCCCAGAATACGAGACCTACGAGGACATGAGCCTGGAGGTGGAAGATCTGGACGGGAGCTACATGCTGCTGGATGGGAGTGATGCCCTGCCCACCCCGATCAAATGCAACGACTCCCTGGACCTGATCCCCACTGCCATGCACGACTTCCGCTTGGGTGACTGTGCGGCTGCCTCGGATGAGGACATGGCGAAGGCCAGGGACAAGATTTTGCAGATCGCCGAGGCGGGGCGTTACGACTACATTCTCATCGACAGCGGCCCGCACAGAAACCGCGTGCAGTACACCGCCATGCTCATGGCCGACCATGTGGTCTGCCCTGTCCGGTTGGAGACCCAATCCGCCTCCGCCGTTCTCCCGGTTCTCAAAAGCATCGAAGCCCTCGACGTCACGTTCGACACGCAAACCCACCTGCTGGGTATCGTGCCGATGTGCTATGGCCGCCGAGAACCATCGGATACGCAATATATCGCTGAGCAGCTTGAAGTGGCCTATGGCGATCACCTGTTCAAGAATGGCCTACCGACCAGCAAGGCCATCATGGCGTTCCATCGCAACCGCGAATCCATCTGGACCATCCGCAATACCCAAGCGGCTCGCGCCAATATGGAAACGCTGGGCAAGGAATTCCTGAAGCGCCTGAAGCAGTGGGAAAAGGAAAATGCTCATGGCTGATACTCAACCGAATAGCTCTCTTACGTTATTTCACGATAGCCCCAGCGTGGTCAGTATCGCCGTCGACAAGATCTATGTGCGCCCGCAATATCGCCAGAACTTCGACCACGTACCGGAGCTGGCGGAGAACATCCGGCAGAATGGCTTGCAGCAGCCCATCGTGGTCTTCAAGAACAAGCGTGAAGATGGCTATATATACGAGTTGGTGTCAGGAGAGTCTCGCCTGAGAGCCATGAAGCTGCTTGAGCGGGGGAAAATCTCGGCATCGTTACGGCCGGCCCCGACCAATGAACTCGAGCGGGTGACACTGCAATTATCAGAGAACATCCAGCGCAGCGACCTGACGCATCTGGAGATCGCCTTGGCGGCCGATGACCTGCGCACGACATTCTCACTGGAGCGCCCGGCGATCGCGGAGCTACTGAACCTCCCCCTCCGGACCCTCGACCGATATCGCGCCATCATGAAATGCTACCGACAGTATGAAGAGACCCAACGGCTTCTCATTCGTCTGAATGTTCCCGATATCGGTCTGAAACTGCTGGAGAAGTTCACCACCCTGTCGACTGTGCATCCGAGGCTGGCTACGTTCGCCAGCGAGGTGATCTACAGAGATCCCCGCCTGCATAGCTCACAGGAGATCGCTCGCCTGACCGCCGCCGCAGAAACATCCCCCGCGGAAACGGAGCACCTGCTCTCACAACTCAGTACTGAGGCGCTGGACCCCAGCCCGATTCATGCCTTTCTTGAAGGCATCGAAGCATTGCAGAACGGCGAGGCTAGTATGCCGACTGAGCCACCCGCGGCCGCCAAGCCAAAGCCTCAGCGCTCACCGGCGGCTAAAACCATGAAGCTGATGACCTACCGCGCCACGCAAGCGCTCTACCAGGGCAAGACGGGACAAGTCAGTACGGTCATTTTCATTGATGAAGATGGGGAACGGCACGAGCTACCCCTGGAACAGGTCGAGCTCGGCCTGCAGGAGGTGTCGGAATGAGCGAGGTCCCCGCTTCTCCGATCGTGCTCAATCGTCTCCATCTCCTCTACCACCTGTCGCACATGGAGGAACCCACGACCCCAAAGCTGGCGGAGGCCATGGGCTGTAACCAGCGCAAGATTTACCGTCTGCTGAAGTTGGCCGAAGCGGAATTTGGGGTGCGGTATGTCTTCTTGCGGACGACTCTCGCACGCAAGGGCAGCCCCATTATTCGCGTCGACGACTGGGGCATCATCAATCGCAAGGCACTAACGCAAGCCGGTTTTCTGTCAACCTGAACGACAGACAGCCGGATGCTGGATCGGGTTGGCAGATAGGCGCGCAAGGGTAGGCTTGGTCATGCAAGTCGACTCACGACATTGGAGCTACTGACATGAACTTTGTTTCCCCTTCTGCCACGGTGAGTTCTACTGCCGGGCGCAGCGCACAGCAGCCGCAGGACGTGCTGCTCCGCGTGCTGAGTGTCGATCCCGCTAGCCACTCTCTTCAGGCTTGCGTGGTACCCACCGCCGGCTGTTCACTGCCCGAGCAGACCTTCACGGTGATGATGGATCTCTCCAGCATGAACACGCCTCAGCGCCAACAGGCTGCCGACAAGGCCAAGGGCGCCTGGTGCGGTGCCCTGATCGATGAGAAGACCGATCGCCAGTGCCGCCGCCAGCCCATGATCGTGGCGCAAAGTGCACGCGTCGATGCCAATCGGCCCGACCTGCTCAAGGCACGCTGGCTCATGTCCATGGGAGATGAGAATCGTATCGTGCATGGCCTGGCCACCGTCATCACCTCACTGCATGCCGAACAACAAGGCGACGCGCCGCGGGCCAAGGCACGCTGGATTCGCGTCTGGAGCCCCCAGCTTTTGGATACGGCCAATCCCAAGGCCTACCAGCTCATCCAGCAGCGACTGGCGACGGGAGCCCGGAACGCAGCCCTCTCCCGCGATACCTATGATCCACAGACGAACAAGCTGGTGATCGGTTCCGCACTGCGCCGATATTCGATCAGCCTCGTTGCCCTGGCGCCGGCCAGTAATGAAGTTCTTGAGCGCACGCCCGTCTTCACCACCTTCTCACCGACGGTATACCCGGACTACGTCCCGGAAGAGCTTCGCACTCGCGAATCTCAGGGGGAGCGTCAACCAAGGCCCATCCCCATTGATGAGCAATTCTTCGATGAGACCTTCCACGCCTTCGGGGGATATCTGGCGCAACGCTATGGCCATGGCCAATTCCGCATCGCGGTCGCACTGGCCTGTGACTTCCGTCCGTCTGTCGATGCCCCGATGACATCGACCAAACCGTATGACGTCAATAATCGCGATCGCTACAGTCAGATTCATCGGGATAATCAGAATGGGTTCCGCACCGCGCCCAATGAGAGTGCTCACGTAGAAACGCGTCTTGGCCTTTGCAGCATCATCATGTCGCTGTCACCGTGCCTGCAGTCCATCTCGGATTACGTGAATTCGGCCTGTCTGAGTTTCCCGCTCGGTGGGTCAGTGTTCGAGCACCTGACCTTTGACCGCCAGCCACTTATCATTCCGGATGCCATGCGGTTTCCCCTGCCCTCGCAGTGGACACCGCAAGCCCCGGCGACAGGAGGTTCAATGTAATGCGTGTTTCGACACTTCTTCTCTCAGCCACACTGACAGCACTCCCCTGCGTTCAGGCGCAGGGGGCCGATACGCCATTACCGGAACTCAAGTCCCAGACGCACTGTAAAGCGCTAGTGGCGGCCAGCGATGCCGATGACGAAGCCATGGCGCGGTGCTTGCGCATGGAAGAGACGACGTATCGCAAACTGCAGAACACGTACCTCAGCTATCCTGAGGACGACCGGCGGATGTGTGAGAAACTTGTGGTAGGCACAGACACCGGATACATGGGCCTGCGGTACTGCCTGCGGTCTTCACGATAACTGCGACACGGAGGTTTCGATGGAAAAGCCAGCTTACTTCACCAATGTTCACTCACATGATGTCGACTCCCGGACCGTTGTCGTCACGTTCGGCGACCCCAGCAGCATCAGGCGAAGCGGCTATGTCACCGTCAGGCTGACGCACACCGATGTCCCAGAAGAATTTGATGCGGTCGTGGCGGAGCTTGAAGTGCTGAAGACGATTGTCGCGGATCCGTGGCGCCTGATTTCCGACTACCATCATCACGCCAACCCCGGGGTGGTCGGCATTGCTTGGGCCAAGCGAGCACTGAACACCATCCAGGTATCTCAGGGGGCCACTCGCAAGTGCTTGCTGGCGGCCATCAGGCGCAAGTGCAATCACCCGGCTGCCCGCTATGCCCAATGGGCCGTTTACTGGCTGCCCGGTGCCAAACTGAAGGTCTGCAAGACACTGGCGGATGACCTGCGGTCCTGGCTGCACCCACTCCCCGAGATGGTCAAAGAAGTCGAAGATTACGTCACGCCGTCCTACGAGCTCGAGGCCAGGTACAGTCTCGAAAACGTGGTGAAGACACCCTGGTTGGGGGACGTCGAATTGTCCCTGCATGCGATCGACCAATTTGCCTACCGCTCCGGTCTCGTCCCGGATGCCAATGGTGAGTATGCCGAGCACTCTGCTCCGAATCTGATCAGCGCGCCCCGCTCACTCGCCTTGGCACTCTCTAAGCAGCTGCAGCGCACGGATATCCATCGTCTCCACCTGGCCGACCCGATCCTCAAGCGCAAACAGATCAGCCATGTCACGAAGGCAGAGTACTGGGGCATCCCGGAAACGCGCCTCCGCCTGACCATCGTGCCCCAGTTGGGCGGACGCCCCCCAAGACTGGTCACCGTTTACAACCGCCGCCACATGGTCGGCTCTGACCCCGGTGAACAGCTTGCGACGGTAACGCTCCCTATTAGAGAAGAAAGACACACCAGCGCTCGACCCTGGCCCTACCGTACTCAGCCATCCACTCATCGATCTCTGGATCTTGCTTGACCTTCCATCCTTGGCGGCCCGGGAATGAATCCGGTACGCGATCTGCCCGGCTTGGATAGCACAACCCGCGCTTGACCACCCCGGTATGCGGGTTCACACAGATATAGGTATGGACGTTGGGTCCATACAGAGTTTGGGTGAGTCTCAACTCCGCCATATGGATATCAAACTTCCCAGGGTCCAGACGGCGGATGAGCGCAGGTAACAACTCCTCAAACGGCACACCCATACTCCGCTGCACCTCATCAAAGACCTCCATCACCGCCAGCACTTGTGAGTAGTCCAATCCCTGGGTGCTGGATATTGCCTTGGCGACCTGATCTCGCGTTTTCGTTCTCCCGAACCTATCGGTGATGGTCTTCTTTGGCGACGCCCCCGACGCTTTTTCCGCCATGCCTATTCCCTCTGCATTAAAAAGCACTGTTATACGGCAGTGCTCAAGTAAATTTCGGTCATCTGTTAATGGTGGACATTGTACACCGTTAGCGGCCTTAAACTCATCCATGCCCTTCAGTAGCATGCCTCTTTTTCATAGTTATTTCCGGCACCACCCACTATCCGTTTCCCTAACGTCACTGAATCGGTCGATTTTGACGGTTAAATTGCGCCCACATTTTCTCAACACGATGTAGCATAGAGGGTATTAACCCGGTTTATCGGAGGCCGTGATAGTGCTTTTTAATGCTCGAAAATCAACGCTTACGCAAGCCCTCTGGATACTGGCTTACACAGTGGTTCCTGCCAGCCTCGTGCCCGCGCATACGGCGCTCGCCGATGAAGGCACATTCTACGAGCGTAAAGCCGAAGGCTGGTTCTTCTATGAGCCCGAACCGCTCCCTCCAGAGCCACCTCCAGAGCCCGAGCCGGAGCCAGAGCCTCGAGCGGTAGTCGTCGCTCCACCGACAGATGACACTGCCCCGGAACCCGCACAGGTCACGGCTCCCGCGCCTTTCTCGACAGTGTGGATTCGTGAGAATTTGCCCAAGTACCAGGAAGCCGCCCTTGATGACCCTACCAACGTGGAGAAGGCGGCCGCGGTGGCGTTCGTCAAGCGACTCGCTCTAGACAAGGCAGAGCAGTTCACGCACACGCACGAGAAGATGATGCTCAAGTACCCGATTCTGGATGAGAGCACAAACCGGTCTCAGAGCAGTTTTGCCACCAAAGCGATGGACGGTGCGGCCGCGAACAACGCCGATAAACTGCTCACCAAAATTGCGAATAACACCCTGGGAATCTTCTACTTTTACGAGGATAACTGCCCTGTCTGTGTTGCCCAAACCTCTCCGTTAAGAACACTGATCAACCGTTATCAATTCAAGATCCAACCGATCTCTATGGACGGCTCCCACCTGCCCGTAAAGGGGTATGAAAACTTCAAGGTGGATGAGGGGCAGTCACGTGTCCTCGGGGTGGTGAAAGCTCCTGCCATCTACCTGGTCGTGACGCCTGACCAGATCCTGTCCTTGGGCCAAGGCGGTACCAGCGCCTCGGACCTGAACAAGTCCCTGCTTCTTCAAGCACAGGCGGCAGGGGTGATCACCGACGAGGAGTATCAGTCGACCCGCACCAGCAGCTTCAATCCGCTTCAGATGATTGCCAATCAGCGGATGCGCGGTGGTGGCGACCTCCAAGACAGCATGGAAGGTGACACCGGTTATATCGATCCCGAGCTACTCATCAAAGGAGTCCTCCAATGACACCCCCACTCACAGGGCGCCAGGCAGCAATATGTCTGGCGCTGTCTCTCACCCTGATTGGCCCCGGGCAGGCGTCTGCCGGCTCTCTGGATGACACCTTGGGTGGGGTGTTCGACAACGTCATGAGCAACACCACTGACGCCGGCCGTTACGACACTATGCGCCGCGGCGTGATCACCGGCGGGCGGTTTTCCGCGCGCACCAAGATCACTCGGGCCAACCTCATGTATTTCGACCCGCCGTCCATGTCGGCTGGCTGCGGCGGTATCGACCTCTTTGGTGGAAGCTTCTCCTTCATCAACAAGGACCAGCTGATTCAGTTGGCGCGTGCGACGGCCCAGAATGCCGTCGGCTTGCTGTTTGAATCCGCGCTGAAGGTCATGTCACCTCAGCTGGCGGACTCGGTCACCAAGTTCCTGGCCAAGATCCAGGCCATGAACGACTCCATGCTCGACTCTTGCGAGATGGCGCGAGGGATCGTGACGAAAGGTCCAATCACAGCACTCACGGAAACCGCCAACGCGGGCGCTGAGCTGCTTTCCAGTATCGGCGGTGCAACGACCGACATGTTCGATGCCACGCAAACAGACGTGAAGAACCTCTGGAAGGGTGTGGCCTATGACAACCCGACTGGGGCAGCCGAAACCGGCTCCAACTCGAATGCCGCCAAGGACCGCCTCGGCGGCAATATCCTGTGGCGCGCGATGCGCGAGCTGGATGTCGAACCGGAAATGGGCGGTGACACCGAGGAATACCGCGAACAGATCCTCTCGGCCACCGGGTTCATAGTCTTCGATATCGACAAGGCCGCTGACAATGACACCGAGCCCACCCCACATATCCTCCCCCCAACCCTGAGCCTGACCGATCTGGTCGAGGGCGGCACCGTGACCGTCTATGCCTGTGACACCGATGACAATTGCTATGAGCCGACTCTCAAGGAAGTGACGCTCGAAGGCATGCAGACCCGTATTGAGGAGCTCGTGTTGGGCACCGGCTCAACCACAGGCCTGATTGCCAATATCCGACTGGGCAATGACGCCGCTGTCGCGGAGGGCAAAGCCCTTCTGTCGTTCCCGACAGGCGTCGGCGGGATCGTGTCGCAACTGGCGGAAAAATCCGAAGGCATGGCGGAAACCTATGTACGAGAGAACGCTAGTGCGCTGGCGCTTGCCGTGGCCTACGGGATGATGACGGAGTACCTCGAGACGGCCCGGACCGCTACAGCCAACTCTAGCCATGACTTCCAGGAAGCCTTGAGCAAGCAGCTCGACACTGCGATGGAGAAACTCAATGCAGACTACAAGGTTGCCCGGGACCAATACGGCAGTATCACCCAGCTCCTCGAGCGAGGTGAGATGTCGTTGCGCCTGGCCAGTTTCAATGACGACGGGATGTCTTCTCACCCGACGCCCAACCGTTAAGGAGGCATCCCGATGGAATTCACCATCATCTCAATTGGCTCCAGCGAGCTTCTGACCGAAGTGCTCAATGGCCTGGCCATGATCATGGGCACCGGTGACGTCGATCGCGCCGCCGGCACCGCCCTTCTCGCGTTCTGCCTGTGGTCGGGCGTGAAATACACCATGAACCCATCCTCCGGCATGCCCTGGGCACAATGCCTGGTCGGCATGATCATGTTCGCCTGCTTCTTTGGCCCCAGCGTCACGGTCGTGGTGGAGGATGCCTATAGCGGCAAGACCACGGTGACCGACAACATCCCCGTTGGTCCGGCGGCGGCCGGCTCGTTCCTCAGCCATGTCGGGTATGGGCTGACGCAGATCATGGAACAGGGGTATGGCACGGTCACAGACACCGGGCGAGTGTCGACGGGGGGATTTGTCGACCCTCTCAAGTCGCTGGTGGCTCTGCGGCGGGAGGATGTTCGCAACATGTCATTCAAGCTGGCGGATCAAGAGCTCCCCAGCATCTATGACAGCAGGAAGACGGTTGAGAACTACATGCGGTATTGCACCGCTCGCAAGCCGGGCCTGGAAGGCGAGAGTGCGATGAAAGACGTGATGAGCGACCAGCTACCAGACGCGCTCTATCTCAACAGCTCGTATTACACCACGATGGTCATGGACAGTGTCACGGGCACCCTCAAGACGTGTAAGGAAGCCCAGGCGGATATTTCCACTATCTATAGCAAGATCACCGACAGCAGCAGTATTGAGCGTGCGTTCCAGACCCTCTCGGGCACCAACACCAGTGCCGAGGATACGGGCACGGATAGCCGGATGGTGCGCCTTCAGGACTTCCTCGCGTCGTTCTCGGCCACGACCGCGGCCAACACCAAGGATCTCTTTGCTGCCGGCATCATGTATCCCCTCATGGAGGCAGCTCGAGCGGGTCACCTGAAGGACGGGAAGGATCTTGCGGCCTCCGCCGCCATCAACAGCGCGATTCAGACACGTAACGCTCAGTGGGCCTACGAAGGCAGTTCCTTCCTGCAAACCATGCGCCCGATGATGGCAATCCTCGAGGCCATCGTTTACGCCATCTCGCCGATTGCCGCCATCATCGTGGTGATGGGGTCTGCCGGCATGGCCATGGTCGGCAAGTACATGCAGATGATCTTCTGGCTGCAGCTGTGGATGCCGATGATGTCGATCATCAACCTCTACAGCATCAATAGTGCCGCGGAGAAGTTCTATCAGATGACCGGGTACGACAGTGAAATGCAGCTCGGGTCGTTCTACGCCTTCAATAACTACTCCACCATGGCCGAAGCCTATACCAGTACCGCCGGCATGATGCTGGGGGCCGTTCCCCTGCTGGCCATGATGATTGCGACTGGCTCCATTTATACGCTCAACAGTCTGGCCGGGCGGATGACCAGCCCCGACACCTTCGATGAAGGCCGCATCTCCGCAAATCCTGGCAAGGCGCCCACCCTACTCAACCAGGCGCCCATCAGCAGCTTCGATCAGGCCTCGGGCCTTTCCGCCACAGGGGCGTCTTCTGGCCTGGGCAGCTACAACGTGTCCCAGATCGCCAGCAGTGCTCATAGTAGAGCGCAGTCACGCTCATCTGAATCGACCACAGCGTTTGGTAAAGCGCTGACCGCGAGCCTTGCCAACACGGCGACGCGTTCGGCTACAGCTTCGATGATGGACTCAGCAAGCCACTCCAACGCCTATACCTCCTCGGAGGGATATAGCCGAGCACAACAGCTCATGAGCAGCATGACACAAAGCATGGGCCTCACGACGTCGCAGTCAGAAGCGCTGCAATCCGCAGTCGCCATGAAAATGGCCGGGGGCCTCAAGGGCGACTTGGGCAATTTTGGCTCTGCCGGCATGACGGGGTCATTCTCGGATCAGTTCAGCTCTCAAGAAGAGTACTCCGACAATTTCAATAAGCTTTATAGCCAGATGCAAAACAGCAGCTTTAGCGAACAAGACCAGGCAAGCCTAACGACTGGCTTCCAGCAAGGCTGGACTGAGACTGCAGCGACCTCCAATCAGTCCTCTCAAACCAATAGCATGCTCGGAGCACTCAACAAGACAGCTACTCAGGCTTACAAGGATTCACTCACAGCTCAGTCGACTCAAAGCATTGCCAGCTCCTACGGACAAGCCAACAGCGTGACGCGGGAACAGGCTGCCATGCGCATTCTCAACGATCAGGAAGCGAATGCTGGCCTGAATCAGGTATTTGACGCCGCTGCCGCCAAGAATCCGTTGATGCGCGAAGCAATGCAGCGAGAACGTGATCATCTGACTAGCGGGCCGAATGGGGTCAACTCCGAGAAGGCCGAAACGATCGCCAAGTTCAGCGCCTTGACCGGGCTCAAGAACTACAGCAGTGCTGCTGATGGCTCCTATGCAAATAATATCAGCAGCCTACAGAATACTGGTGTCATGACGGCGGCCTTTGGTGACACCTTCAATCCTGGGCAAACTGCGACGGTCCCAGACTCTATAACGCCGACAGAAACCAACGGCCAGACGAATGCGGGTATCGTTGGTGAAGCGTCTGCTGCAACAAGTGGTGTTCAGACTTTCAGTTCTGCTGGATTTAACTCAACCACAGCAGCGGCCAATGCTTCCCCAACTGATATGCAGGTCTCCGAACGCTACGGCTTCGATAAAGAGGAGACCAAGATTGAAGAGGGCGGCAAATTAGCTAGTGAAACACGTGCTAAAGCAGATGAGCATCTCGACAATGCCCTGTCCCAACCGATGGCCGACAGCCCCGCTATACTCGCAGGGGTCGGGGAATTGGTCAGCAAAGGCGTGGATTTGGCAGCAATCGCTGCCAACCCATCCATGGCAGGCACCGACCTTACTCAAGCTGGGGAGCGCGTGGCACCAACGATCTCTCCGGATAAACTGCAGCAGTTTGCTGCCTCAGCTCGTGAACAGCGTGAAGATGCGGGATTCTGGAGTGGTATGGCCCAAGATGCCACATCGTATTTCTCCGACACCGGCGGCGGCTCACTATCTAGCAACCTAGCTCGAATGCCTGAAGAAACACGTGCAGCCTACAGCGCCATGTCGCCTGAGGACCAAGAGTTTGCCGCGAAAGGGTTTGCACAATATGCCAGCGGGCAAGCTTTCACCAAGTCCATGACACAATCTGGCGATAATCTCCTCGACAGGGTTAACTCCTGGAACCCCAATTCGGAAGACCCTGTCCAGAAGTACATCCTGGCAAAAACACACCAAGAAATTTACTCCTCTGACGAGAAGGCAGCGTCACTAGGAGCAACCGGCGACATCAAAGAGTTAAGCGAGAATGCCCAACAGAGGATGATTGATAGCGGCATTTCACCCGAGAAAGCCGCTGAGACGATTCACGGCATCGACAACGCCATAGACTCTCTGACCACCACAGGGGCTGCAGGTGCTGGCGGGCAGCTCATGCGCTATTCGGGCATAGCTGCGCAATTGGAACTGGCCGACAAGCAGGACAGAGGCGACCTCTTTGGCGAAACCAGTAACGTAGTCCGGTAGGTCTATCCGGAAGTGGAAATGAACGTCACGACACCTCCCATCCCCGTGGGAGGTGTTTTTTATTGGAACCGCTCGGTACAGGCACCGGCGAACACCTCATTTGAGCACCATTTTTTAGAAAATGCGCATAACCAACAAAATGATTTCTAAATAAACCCACAATCAAATAATGCTACATATACTTTGCAAGCAGTTGATTCGTAAGCATTAATACTCAACAACCACCCTATCAATTTAACAAAATACCCTATAATTACCCTGCTAACATCCATTTTACTCTTTGATATTTTGCTTATGACCAGTGTTCAGCAAAGTGTTCTAAGGGTTGACTTAGCGATGCCTCAGACCATAATCCCTACATATTCCCTTTATTATGTAGGTATCCGCTCATGCGCCTATCCAGGCTCTGTGTCGCAATCTCGCTTAGCGCCAGCCTGGCGCAGCCCGCTATCGCACAAGAAACGCCAGCCGCGTCCTTCTCTCTATCCGGCACAGTGTTTGAGAAAGCCGCTCAAGCTCGAGGGATCGAGCCGACGTTGCTTTACGCGCTGACCTTGATTGAGTCCAACGACACGGCGCCAGACCGGGGTATACAGCGCGGGTTTGTCGCTCCGTGGCCATATACGCTGCGCACGCCGTCGACGGCCTACCGCTTTGACACCCGTGACGAGGCTGAAGCCGCCTTGCACCGCTTGCTGAAAACGACACGCCTGATCGATATCGGATGGGGCCAGGTGAACTGGTACTGGCATAAGGATCGGCTCGACTCCCCGGAGTCCTTGCTCGACCCCGAGTACAACCTGCTGTATGCGTCTCAGTACCTAAAGGAGTCCATGCAGCTTTCACCCAACGACGCAGCGCTAGGTGTCGGCTACTACCACAACAGAAAAGATCTTGATCTTGCGCGGAATTACGGTGAGAGGGTGCTTGCCGTTCAGCGCAATCTGAAACGCCTGGAGGGTCAGTGACATGGGAAGGCACCAACCAATAGGGTCTCAACAGCAGCAGATACGCAGCCACAACGAGTTACGCGCACGGGATCTTGGCAGGATTGGCGAGCTGGTGGCCGATATGAATCGTCAATTGCTTGTGACGCTCAATTCGATGGCGCGTATATGCCCGGAGGAGACCTCCCTTCGCTTAGGCATCCAGGATATGGGGCTGATCACTCAGCTAGCCGACCTGACGGCGAGTGATATCCTGATGATGACCACTGAAGCGACTCCCATCGCGGAGATTCGTTTCAAGGTCGAGAACATCAAAACACCGAAGAAAGATGAGATCTACCGGCCTCAGGAGCAAGGGATTACCGCCCTCGCCTCTTCGCTCAAGAACATGATTTCTGCACTACCGAAGGCTGACTTCCCAGAGCTTGAGCCTATGGTGTCAGACCCTCCGCCCTACTCAGCCAAGCCCGACCTGGAGCTCGTTGAGAAGCCGTCACAAGGGCAGGCCAAGCTAGATATTGATGAAACCTGCCAGGAATTCTCACTGGCGCCATCAAGCGGTCGCTAGGAGCCAATACCATGGGCACAGAACACTCCACTCGCTGTGACCGCGCGATACGCAATATGGTCGCAGCTGAGATGTCGTATTACGGATTGCCTGTGAATCAGATCATCACGCTGACCGGGCTGAATGAAAAGTCGGTTCGTGAAATTCGGCAGCACAACATGCCGAACAGTCATACCAACCACTACATCTTTCGCGAGCTGTTCCCCTGTGGTGGCAGGGTGCGGGAGCATATGCTCCCAAGGGAGCTACGATCGAAGCAGGCCAGGCTTCAGGCAACCCTGTTTATCGCCACGCTCCTGCAGCGACATGGCAAGGAGGCCATCCACTGCTCCTTCCCCGAACTTGTCGACGCTAACATGGTGGCAGCCCGGGAGTGGAACCGATGCCTGATCATCGAGAAATTCACATACGGGCAGAAAGCCAAGAAAGCTCCACTGAAAAAAAAGAGCCGGTCAAAGCCAGCAGGCGAACGCACCGATACACAAGAACCTGCCTTTGAAAGCGTCAAAGACAATGAGGCCCGCTACTCCCTCACCATGAGCACGGCGCTGAACATTCAGCGCCATATGTTCTGGGGAAAGCTTCAGGTGATTCAGTGTGTCCGCTGCCACGCCATTGCATACCTTCTGGCTGTCGAGGGGCAATTCTCTCGTCGCCCTATTTGTCAGTTCTGCAACGATGCAAGCATCAATGAACTCCAGGTCAAGCGAGCAACCCGCTTGCTGGGCTACCAGGATGAAGAGTGATTCGTGGAAGCAGTCGCTGAAACCCACAAGGCCCGCCATTGGCGGGCCTTGTCATTGGGGACAACACGTCATGCTCATTTTTTGCGGCTCGACCAGAACGACATTACATCCCCGACAGGTTCATCATCTAAGCTGTCTTTCTCGTCTTCGCCCTCCCCCCCTTCCAAGGAGCTGACGGGGCTGTCTTGTCGAGTGGGTGATGGCTGAGAACTACCTTTAGCCGCTGCTGCCAGCGAATCTCGAGTATCAGCACCCGCAAGGCGCGCCCGTCCCTTTTCGGCTTTCACCTCCTGCTCTGGCAAGGTGGGAGTCTCAGGCAACGCCCCTCCCGCTACCCCATCATTTTGAGTCTGTGCTACATCATTGCGTGCTAGCTGGCTCTCGCCTGCTCCCACCATGACGGCTACCTGTTCAGGATCGCCAGATCTGTCTGACTCATCGCCCACATGTCCTCCCCTGGAGTGCAGGGCTTGAGGATTTGTTGGGCTCGCAGGAGAAGCAAGGGGCACACCAGAGGCAGGCTTTTGGGAACCCATTAAGGCCGTCGACACCGCATCCGTGTTGCCGTTATTTATAGCGCTAGCATGGCCTTCGGAGTTCACCAACTTGGCGATTTTTTTCCTTTGCTTGAAGTAATATTCGAGATCGTCAAAAGTTATAACATGGCCCGGCATACTGCATCCGAGTCGATGCGCAGCATATATCTCGACAAATGGTAGCAACAATGAAGCATGGAAACGCGTACTAGGATCACATCCTCCCGACCTGAACATATCAGTAATTAAAGGATGACGTAGCATTCGACTTTCCGACACTAAGAAATTACTTCTATCAGCGGAGAAAAGTTGCCACGTATCAGCTTCTGAGACGTCTGGGTCTTGGAACGTGATCCCCATGGAATTTAATAGGGCACCTTGCTCTGCAAAGGTCAGTAGTGTATTGAACTTGAACTTTGCAGGCGGCAGACCGAATACCTCACAATAACGCCCCAAGTAATAGGGCGCTTTGTAATCGACTGTCTTTGATGCAGTAAATTTCAACATAACACTCCGCCTTTGCGAGCGATCAACCCATAATCGCTTTTGTCATATAGCCGCGAGCATTAAGCAAAGCAGGTTGTTCTGGGCAAAACAGCTTAAATCCACAGGTATCTTCTGCCCATTCGCGCACAACCGGCTCGAAGGTGGTTGAACCACCGCCGGTAAGAATCACAGCAGCAACTGGATTATTATCAATCGAGGGTTCAAATTTGATCAGTGCGCTCGAAAACACTTTGCGAGAGTGCTTATCGAGCGGACCTGTAATATCAAAGTTTCGACCACCAAACCCAAGAATAGTGGTATCACCATCAAACGCGGCAGCCTCGATATCGTCGGGCTGGAACGTATACTTTCTTTTAAGGTTCTCACTTGCAATCTGATTATCAAGCTCACTCGCGGCCCCCTTTAAAACATGCGAGTAAGAGGTAGTAACCGATCCTGACAAATCAGTCCTCACCTTGAGACCATCCATTACAATCCAATCGAAAGTGCAATAGCCGACATCGAGAACCATGATGCGATGTTTACGGGCGAGCTGACGCAGATCTGCATTATCTGCCATCGACATCATACCTAAATAGGTCCCCTGAGGTTGCGGTATAACAACCACCTCACGAACCGTCACATATTGCTCAATACCGTTAACTGCATCCAGATCAATCAGTATTTCACCACTACAGTTCTTTTTTAACAGCTCAACATAGTAGGAATCGGAAGACGGGTTTGCCGTATCATAATAATTATCAGTTGGTAAGCCAAGCACTAGTTTGTCAATAATGCCATTCTCGAAACCAGCAGTCTTAATGGCCGATTTAAATCTAGCCATCCATTCAACTTTTTCAGTGAAAGAGTTCGTCATGTGGCGCGGTGTTGAAACAACGGAATGATTCAGCCCAGTATCATAACGCTGACCATCCACAATCACAGTAGGATAAGAACCGGAATCTAAGCCTGTGTCGATCTCCCCCAGGGGCGCTATACCACCAGGGATACTAATTACATCAATGGACTGGAGCTCGCGATAAAGCCCTTTCTCCGAAAAATCATTTATCGTCTTGTAGCTCATTTTTGTCGCTGAATAACCAATATCGAGCGCCAAGATGTTTTGGGATTCTGTGTTGCCTGACATAAATATCTCCGAAATATTATTTGCCAAAACGTTGTGTAAACTTGACCGTAAGTCCTGCAAACCTTAGCATCGGCAGCGTTTTAGCACAAGCCGGCAGTCGTCTTATCGCGTATGGTAGAAACCTCAGGGATTCAGTGCCAGTTTTCGAGGGAGTCGACTAGCCTGCTCGCAAGGCCATTTTTTCGCCCTGCTCGGGGCACTTTTTTGGACACACGATGCCGGAGGTTTCTACCATGGGTAATATGGTAGAAAGGCGCTTGCATCGGAGCCACGGAGAAACGTCATGAACACATCCCCTGCAGACACCACGACAGACGACGATCCGGACCTGTTCCTGGTCCTCGAAACGCTACAAAATAGATTCGAATCAGAGCGTCGGAAAATTATCCATCTGAAGGAGTATGGCGAGGGCTATGCATCGGACCCTTCCGCGGCACGCAAACGCTTAGAAGATATAACGACAATGATGAGAACACTCACGAATTTGGCGTGCTCAGAGATATATCTTCTGGCTCATGGTAAGACTCAGGATTACCGTGAACTTTGGCAAGAAGATGCCGGGCAACGCCTCGACGATATTCAGGAAACTGATATCCAGAAAAGCAGTGAAAAGCGGTTGGGCCGGTATTTCCCCTACGCTACTATCAAGAACTGGCGACGCCTGGAGAACTCTCAAGGGGATACTTTCAGTGTGTCGCTAGAATGGCGCAAGTTATCGCTTCGAGGCCCAGAGGGAACAAAAAAACGGTTGCGCTCCTGCCCCGTTGGGGCGATGAACAAGCATAAAAACTCTTATAGCAAGGCGCGGTTCTCGTATGCGAAGGATTGGGAACTGGATCTGATCGATGAGGTTGAATCATCATTCACTCAGTACAGGAGAACACTGAGCCACCTCAGCAACATCAAGCGCTACTTGTATGAGGCTGAGAAATCATTACAGAATTATGATTAAAAATAACATTCGACAGCAGCCAAGAAATGTAAGCGCGGTAAGCGCATTGGTTCTATACTCTTCAGGAGATAGGCTAGGATATTCACTGAACAGGAGGTTTCGTCATGAAAAAACCAACTGACGATCAACAATTGAAACGTGATGCCAAGGTCGCTCGATTCCGCCGTGGACTGATTGGAGTGATTTTGCTTCCCGTTGGCTACATAATTGGCGAAATGTGGCAACTGGCAGCTTTCGCCACTTTATAAGCTGAGAATATCAGAGAAGGATTTATCGCTTATGCCAGCAGTGAAAAAAAGACGTCGGGGAGCTTTTTTAAATGCCGGCGCTCAAGCACAGTCTGAAATACAGGCGGAGCTTAATCGCGCATCTCAGTTGTGCGAACAGCCCCCTATTGCCGATCTTCACAACACGGATGCTTCTTCGGAATTTACTAGCGACAACAATAATGAAAGCGACCAGAGAGCGAATCCGGATAACAATAAGCCACATCAGAAGACGACTTCTCTTCATGTCGACTGCATGTCGACTTCAGAATACCTGCCTCATCCTTCAGGGAGCCTGAAGCCTGACTCCACCATGACGCTGACTATCAATTCTGAAGATAGCTTGCGCACTCGCGCACTCCGATTCCTGAAGCTATTAGAGCTAGAACACCCTTCATTGTTTAATACACATCGTCCTCCTCCATTGCAGGTAGGCATACAGAAATCACTATTTGTGTTATACCCAGCAGTACCGCGCAAGGTTATTCGTTATGCCGTCGGCCTTCACACCAACCGGCTGTCTTATTTGCGTTCTATTCGCCCTGGCTATAGCCGTTACGCCATGGACATGAACCCCGGCCCGTCTGTGACAGAAGAAGAAGCCGCTGCTGCAAAAAATATTGTGATTTCGCGCAAAGCGAAGCTCCAGTCATCCGATATTGACTAAACCTTTACCCCTCCCCTATTTGTCACCATATAATACTTTTATTACTGACTGGGCACCTAACTAACCTCATTTTTCTAGGGGGTTAATTGGGTGCTATGGAAGCATTGCCATCACGAATCGGCTGGTGGTAGGCTACTCAGCAAGCCGTCCGCGAGCATGCCTAAGCGTGCCGAACAGAGGCGGTAGAAAAAACCGTATGAAGTAGATTTCGTAACACTCGGAGCCGCGGAACTTAGCAGCTCTTGAGATTTGACGACGACAGTCCCGAGCCCCTAACGGGGCCTCCGAGATCCGATAATTGAAAAAGGTTGCGCCGCTACGGCTGCGCCTACATCCCATCTGGAGATCCCAATGGATTGGCAGCTCCTGACTCAACGACACGCACCGCTTGCGCAACCCGATGGGGATGCTGCGAGCTTTTTCGCGTGCGTGGATGACAGTCAGTCGAGCACCGACTCCGTTTTCATACCGCACAAGCGCGGCATGCAATGGGATTCTTCGCCGACAGAAGTTCTCGCAACCCTCAGCAGCAATATGCGTGATGCAGAAACAATTCCGCCCCGGAAGTTCGGAGCTTCCAGGGCGGGCATCACAACGCTTGCTGCTTTAGGCCCTGAGGTCATCAGCCTCAGCGAGGATTTCTTCACCCACAACAGGAAGAAATCAGCCCATGGCCAATATACCCGTAACGCTGCCCATCGACAACACGGTGTGCGCGCACGTTCAACGGTCTGACAACACCTTCCGCGTGCCCAACTGGGCAGTGCGAAGTCAAATGGTCTCGGCGGTATGGTCTCAAGACACCCGCTCCGACACGTCTTCCGCTCGCCCGAAGAAAGGCGTTGCGCCTGGCCGTACTGCACCCGTCATTTTCGCGCAGTATCAGAGCAAAGATCCCCTCGAGGTGCTTTCGAGACCTACTCCCGTGTTGCCTGAGGATGATCACGACATAGTGGTTCGCGACGCTCCGGATGCACGTGAGCAGCACTCTGATACTGTCAAGCGTGCTCGCCTACTTCAGAAATTACAGTCTGCTGCTGGTGGCAAATCCGTCATCGAGGTGGGCATTGTGTCTGGCTCCCTCACGCCGAATGCGTTCCGCGCTATCTCGACTGCGCTCTTCCGATGCGCTGAGCGGAGCTACAACCGGGTGTTCTACTTCCGCCCGGGTGATGTCTGTCGCAAACTACGAGACATCGGCCCGTCCGGCAGCGTCAGTGGTAGTGATACCCAATCACTGGAAGCCGCTTTCATTGCACTGGCGAATGTGAAGATCAAGGTAACGCTCACCCAAGAGGCTGGTGAAGTCTCCAAGGAGGAAAGGCGCCTGCTTGAAGTCGAGACTCCTCTTGTCTCCTGGATGAATACCTCACGGCTCACCCAGTATTCAGTTACCCAGCGCCCGATCAGCGAACCTGATCTTGGTGAAGCGTCTCGCCGGCGCACGTGGACGATCCAGCTGACGTCCTACGGTGAGATTCTGATGCTGCTGGCCGCCTATGGTCAGTGCAGCCATTCGGCATACTGCAAGCTCAGACGTACTCCGTTTGTACGTTGGGTAAGCATGTTCTTGAGCACGCAAGGCCACTCTGCTTCCGGCAACCCCTTTGTGGCTCGCCGCCCCACCACCCTGCTGGCCGATTCCGGGCTTGCTCGCTCTGCTGAAGAGGCAATTTTCCTGGTGAGCTGTCGCGCTGGTGTGCTGAGCCCTGATGACCCCAAAAATGGTCAACATCTCCGTCGCCGTGCCCGAAATATTCAGCGCAAATGCCGAATGCTTCATGAGTCGACGAAGCAGATTGCCGCCGTAGCCGGTTTTGCCTTCTCCGGTCTCCGTGACAAGTCCATCAACTGTGCATTGAACTTCTTGCGCCCACCGCATGAATCCACAGGCGCCTCTACGCGCTTCCCTGACGAGGCCTTGCAGCCTGCCGTGGAAACGCTCAGCACGATTGAGCGGACCTGTCTGGAGAGCCTGACGCTGAATCCCCGGTCTGCATATCAGCGGCAGGCTTCCAAGTTCCTGCAACGACTTGGGCGTAGCTGGTCTGAAGAGTTCCTGAATCTGAAGGCCAAGCTTGATGAGCTGGCAGAGCAACAGGCAGCCATGTAACCGTCACCGGCGGTATCAGGCTCAAAACGCCCTCTCAGATTCCCCGACACGCAACGATCGCCCTCTAGGTGGTGTCACGGCACCCCCTCGCCCATAAAACGCCTCACGGAAGCTCCTGAGGCGTTTTCGGCATGCCTGAAGGTAACCAGGCGTACCGCAATCCCCCAGATCGAGCTGTAAATCGCCTCCTCGAGCCCAATTGCGTCCCGCTGTTTGTCTTCTGTGGATAACTACGCCTGCTTTACGAACAAAGTGGTCCTGTTACCGGGAGTAATGACGCATGAGCGCTTAATCCAATCGCATGAAGGGAAAAACGTGAGAATGAACGTATAAAGCCATTCGGTAAGCGATATAAGGCCAAGGTAGAACGATGGATAAGGCGTCGCTGGACGAAGGATGTACGTCGATGTCAGGGAGGCAATTGCCCGTAGGGCGTGGTTTTCCAGACAATGACCTTCCCTATAGAACTCGAATAGGACTCATAGAACTTTGAGGTAGAACTTGGGTTACTGAGGAAAAGAACTGAGAAAGGATGGCACAGCGTCAGGGGATAACTTTTTTTGCTGAGAAGCTGTTAACCAGCTTGTTCTAGGGGAGGAAAGTGACTGCGTTATCTGATAAAAATATGAACAGCCACACAACATCCACCACCCCACAGGGCGCGTCATACGGGCATGTGGAACCACACCGAGTCGTAAACCCGTGTTTCCCCAGCTATGAATGCCAATGCGCTTGGAGGAGAAAGACCATGTCCGAACAAACGACACCCGATGGAAAAAACACTGACAATACGCATACGACCGCGGACAGATCTCATGAGCAGACGTCTCTGACTTCTCAGGAAGCCAGGGAAGTCACTGTTACGCTCCAACAACTCATCAAACAACGTAAAAGGAGCATCTGGGATGGTCCAGTCGAGCTGTTCAAACAGTTCGTTAAACTCGTGGTCCCAGTGACGTATTTTTTGGGGTTTCTGCTCATGACGGTCATCGTCACAGACCCTTCCAAACTGCCATGGATGGACAAATCCTCGGGCGATGAGCACACAGCCTATGTAGACCTGAACGGCGCGATCCTCACGGACGGCGATGCCAACGTCGATAAGATCATCCCTGCCATGGAGAAGGCACTGAAGAACGAGCACTCCAAGGCCCTCATTATTCGCATCAACTCACCAGGTGGCTCCCCCGTACAGTCAGACCGCATGTACGAGGCCATCGGATACCTGCGTGGGGAGTACGAGAAGCCGATCTATGCCGTCATCGAAGATATTGGCGCTAGTGGTGCCTACTACGTGGCCTCTGCAACGGATCGCATCTATGCCAACCATTCCTCGATGGTCGGCTCAATCGGTGTCATCAGCAGCAGCTTTGGCTACACCGAGCTGATGCAGAAGGTAGGGGTAGAGCGCCGGACGTACACAGCAGGTGTCAACAAGTCGATGTTGAGCCCCTTCCAACCTGTAACCCCTGCTATCGAGAAGCACTGGGAGAAGATTCTGAACTCGACGCATGCGACCTTCATTGAGCGCGTGAAAGCCGGCCGAGGTGACGTTCTCAAGGCGGATGATCCGAGTGTCTTCTCGGGACTGATCTGGGATGCCCAGGGCGCCATGGATCTTGGGCTGATCGATGAATTCGGCACTTTGCGTTCTGTGGCCAGGGACGTTGTTGAGGTCGAGAAGCTAGTCGACTACAGCCCGCCCAAGTCCATCAGCCCTCTTTCCGGCGCGCTTTCAGGTCTGTCCAGTGAAGGGCTGGCGGACGCAATGACCACCGCCCTCAAGAACTACTCTCGAGTCCTAAGTGAATCGGAATCTCCAACGGTTTCAGCCACTTATTAATTCGTCAGGCAACCCAAAGCCCTCGTTCAATGACGGGGGCTTTTTCGTTGGCAGATGGAAAATCTGTGTCATCGTGTTGACGATGGCCTTCTACGGAGACTGAACATGGCAAATCCCCAGTTTTGCGCTGTGAGCATCGGTGTGATCTCGATGGTGCTGTCTGCTTGCACACTGCCCGTTTCCTCTACGCCCGCGGAATCTGATAGCACCACGTCAGCGAGGATGGAGATTTTCGAGTGGCCCCGCGCTGCCCGGGACGCCAGGCAGTACCTACGACAGCGGCCAAACATGGGCGAATCAGAGCGTAGAGCCTTTGTCAGATCGCGTGGTCTCCCCTCCTGGTTCGGTCGCCGCCCTCCTCACCAACTGTCCGCCCCTGCCCCGCTCTCTCAACTGCTCTCCGAATCTGAGCGCGCAGGGTTAGCCTCCTCTGCACGTGCGCTCCCCGCTGAAGCATGGAACTTCACCGGGGGAACGCTTCAAGTGTGCCCAAGCTATGCCCCGGCAATAGAACGGCTGTATTACCCCGCTGGCGACACGGATGGTCCATGTGTGGCCGATGTCCGCGTCCGCGGTGGAGTACTGACCACGATCAGCCCCATGGACTTGTCTGTCACCCCAGCCGCTCTCCTCGATCGCCTGGAGGGAGGCTGGCGGACCTCTGACTGGATAGAGCGTCGAGGGCGTGTCTACGTGCTGCTCGCAAAGGACAACTCGTTGTGACTTGCTCGACTCTGATGCTTGCATCAACTGGAGCGCATACGTGCTCAAACCGATACGTCTTGTACTCAAACCGATACATCTTGTTCTCAAACCGATACATCTTGTGCTCTAACCGATACGTCTTGTGCTCTAACCGATACGTCTTGTGCTCTAACCGATACGTCTTGTTCTCAAACCGATACGTCTTGTTCTCAAACCGATACGTCTTGTGCTCAAACCGATACGCTGCGTGATGAAAGCGATGACGGGCGTAATGTTTACTCTACGTTATTCAGACTTCTCCTCATGGCTGAAGAATATGCTGAGGCCATTCGTCCGCGGACGAATGGCGTTACCAGGCTTCGCTGCCTGATCGGTGTACGACGTCAGGATGCCACCTAGCCACCTATGGGGCTTTTCCACGGCAGGCCTCCACTCAGGAAGCACGCGACGCATTCGCCCGCTACTGAATGTATGCGCCCAGGACGCGCGTGACGCATTCGCCCGCTACTGAATGTATGCGCCCAGGACACGCGTGACTCATTCGTCCACGGACGAACGGACGAAATGAATAGCTGGGCTTTCCGGCTGATCAGCGTGGCACCTGGCTCATTCGTCCGCGGACGAACGGACGAAATGAATAGTCGGACTTCTCCGGCTGATCAGCGTGGCACCTGGCTCATTCGTCCGCGGACGAATGGCGTAACCAGGCTTCGCTGCCTGATCGGTATACGACGTCAGGATGCCACCTATGGGGCTTTTCCACGGCAGGCCTCCACTCAGGAAGCACGCGACGCATTCGCCCGCTACTGAATGTATGCGCCCAGGACGCGCGTGACGCATTCGCCCGCGGGCGAATGGACGAAATGAATAGCTGGGCTTTCCGGCTGATCAGCGTGGCACCTGGCTCATTCGTCCGCGGACGAACGGCGTAACCAGGCTTCGCTGCCTGATCGGTATACGACGTCAGGATGCCACCTATGGGGCTTTTCCACGGCAGGCCTCCACTCAGGAAGCGCGCGACGCATTCGCCCGCTACTGAATGTATGCGCCCAGGACACGCGTGACTCATTCGTCCACGGACGAACGGACGAAATGAATAGCCGGGCTTCTCCGGCAGGTGAGCGTGTGAGGTTGCAGTCCTTGAACTGAGTACTCGAAAGGTGTGCGCCCAAGATGAGCCACTCAGGAGTGGTCAATAGACCCAAAAAAGCCCCGATAGTGATATCGAGGCCGTTGGCGTACTACCGTCTGTGATCGGTTGATCTAGCTTGCAGGACTCATCGGTGTTGCCCCTGAAGAAGCCGACTTTTCTACTTGCTCAGATTGCTCCATCAGTGTCCGGAGCTTCTCAATAACGCGCTCCCGCGGCTGGGCGCCTGATACAGTCACGACTTCACGAGTCTTGTTATCGACAATATAGCTGGAGGGTGTGGCTGTTACGCCCGCCCTTGCCCCCTTGTCCTTGTCTTCTTGAACCTTGGCCATCGTCGCGGGATCGCTGACGCAGCGGTTGAAGTCTTCTGGCTTCATGCCCAGCGTCTCAGCAATTTTGGCGGGATCGGCATTGGTATCCTCGAATACATTATGGCTATAGGCCCAGAACGCCTTGTTGCCCAGTGATTCGCTGACACACTCGGCGCCGGCAGCAAACTGGCTGGCTTGTGGCTCATGCATGCCCAGTGGGAAGTGAACGAATTCCCAATTCATGTTGCCGCCAGCCTCGTCGACCAGGGATTGCGCAGTGTCATGGAAGCGCTGGCAGTACGGGCACCGGTAGTCAGAGAACTCAACCAGGGTGTATCGCGCCTTCGGGTTGCCATAGAGGTGCTTACCGGCCATTGGTTGGTCGTCGATCGCGTTCGGCACCTTCTGGAGAAGCCCATCTCGCTTGCGAGCAAACTCTTCTTGAGCGCGCTTATCCAATGCCTCTTGCACGGCAGCGCTGAGGTCTTCCGGATCACCTGCCTGACTGGCTTTCTGTTGTTGGAGATCTGTGAGTACCGCGAGCTGCCTGTTGATATTGTCCATCTGATCCGACACTTCATTCGTGCGCTGTACGCTATAGCCAATACCTCCTGCAACCAGTCCTACGGCGCATAGAGAAATGGCAACGATGGCCGGTGTGTGCTTGCTCATAGATCAACTCCCTCATACTGTTTAATAACCAATGAATGATGCATGCCTGACTGTGTGGTAGTGAGTTAGAATTACCTTGGAAATCAATGATAAGGAGTCCCCTGATGCCAGAGTCGCCCCCCCAGAAGCCTAGCGCTAGCACAAGTTCTAAAAAGACTCGCAAGAAGCTCCCGATGGCACCGAAAAACGCAGATCCGTACCAGAGCTCCATGTATGAAGTGATTGAGAGAGTGTCTAAGGCTCAGTTGCTGTCCGCGGACTGCGTTCAAGGTATCTTGGAAATCTATCTTCATACTGTGCGAGATCGGCTTATCAAGAACGACACGGATTACCTGCCAGGAATTGGCACCATCACAGTGAGCAAGCGAGATCCTTCTTTAGGGAAGCATTCGCGTTCCCGAGGTAACGTCAGAATGGACAAGGCCTTCAAGGAGCAGTTGCTGGAGTACATGGAATTCTCTTCCCGATCCGCTAGCGATTCCGAGCCACAAGATTCATAGCTCAATTCATCGTGTCGCAGGGGAGGGAAGAACCGCCATTCACCCGCGACACCTATAGTCCTGCAGCGGCGCGTCATCGATGCGCGACCGCTTCTTCTCCACGCCTGATAGCTACGATCGCCTCATCCAACACATCATTCAGCGATTGCTGAACATTGATGTCATGACAATGGGCCTGATGGCACTGGCTGATCGTTTCCTTCAAGCGCCATGCGAGTTCTGGCGAGATACTGCTGGAGGCGCGTAGCTGACACTTCATGACTTCCAGCTCCCCCATCAAGCGGGGAGTGTCTACTCCACTACGGACGGCCTGTAGTACCCGGTCGCCGTAGGCGCACACTTCTTTCCCTTGTGCCTTCGGCACTACCAGCTTGACTTCTATCAGCCCTTCGTTGGCCTTCATTTCCTCATAAGCAGCATTCAGGCTGAGAATCATCTTCGACACCATGCTGGAGCTCAGGCCATGTCGGTCAGCAGCTGACCGGATGCTTGGCGCGGTGCCTAAGAAGTAGTCACGAGCGGCTTCAATCGCCTTCGGCTTCGGGGCTCCTTTCGACGCACTCCGTCGTAGCCGCGTCTTTCGATACTCAACAATGGTGTCGAAAAGCGTGTCCGATATCTGTGCCTGGCGCATTATCGCCTCCCTCCAAGGTGTTTCACCGCGTGTTCATCTCACTAGCATGCCTGCTGATCGCGCCCTGCCAAGGCATTCTGCAAAAGCCTAAACCTCGCCCCCCGTCTCAATGCCTCATCGTGGTAGCAGTGCATTTACGCATGATTATGGCGTAATCTAATGCTTATTGAGCTCTAATTCTGACGCAAAGATGATTCATAATCCATGAAGTGGGCTACCTTTTCATATAGGCAAAATGATCATGATTCTGTTCTTGTGCAGCGTATGTCATTGATATGAAAGGGGTTTAATATCTGGTGCGTCGGTGATTTATCTATGCATTAGGAGAGAGTGTTGCCAGGAGAGAGCCAATAAGAAATGGCTTCGCCGGCATGGAGTAGGCCAGGCTTGTTCATAGCATCACTATGCCAGGGGAATCGGGGGGAATATGAAGAAAAAAACAGGAAGGGGGGCGCGGCCATGGCTGCTTTCCCTCGGAATGGGAATCGGCATCGGGGCGTCGGCGCTACTTAGTAGCCCCGCGGTGGCTGATATCCTCGCCTACGAGTACGAGGACGCTCGCGGGGAGACGCATACGGCGTCAACAGAGGTGGACGCGATCAACGTCGCCGGCCAGAGCCGAATGACCTTTTACGTGCAGGCAGGCCTGGATCGCTATCTCGAGGTGTCTCTGCTGGATGGGCAGGGCAATCTCGTGGACTCGGCACAGAGTGAACTGATAGGCGCCGATGATCGATATGAGTACCAGGGGACGTCCTACTACGGCACGACGCTCGACCTCTTCGCCCCCGGCGACGATGGCTACTACGTGCTGAGGGATCGCATTCTCAATTCCGCCGGCGGCGTGGTCTCGGAGAAATCCCACCCGCTGACCATTGAGCGGGATGGCCCAACACTGGGCGAGTGGAAGATCGATCAGGCGCGCGCGCATGAATGGTCCGGTATTGACCGGCCTCTGATTGGCAACCGGCTGTCCGGGATCTTCCTGGAGGGCATCGAGTCGTCGGTGCCGATCGACCACGTCCTGTTCACGCTGACAGACGACGATGGCAACGTGCTCCGCACCTACGAGCAGCAGGTGGAGGATGGCTCGGCAGGTTTCTCGCGTGAGAAGCTGTTCGAGACCGGCACCTATGGGGCTTACACCATCACAGCCGAAGTCGTGGATGTGACGGGTAACTCCGCCAGCAGCAGTCTCGATGTGTATTACGACTGGAGCAACGGCGAGAGCGACAACCCGCCCATTGAGATTGTTGGCATCTATGACCCACCTCGAGACACTGGCGAGGCCATCGACGAACTGGGACCACGAGAAGGCTATATCCCGTACACCCCGGGTGTGACCATCTCCACGAACCCGGTAGGCCTGATCTTCAAGGTGCCCAAGAGCAATTACACCGACTACACCCCCTTTGGCCTGGGGGAATACGGTAACTCTCAGCCCCACCTGGACCTGACCCCTATCGGGGAGACAGAGGATTACGTCTTCGTCGGGTCACGCAACAACTACTCAGTTAATAAGTACGGCCCCCAGAAGGTGCTGTATCGCTCCTATGACCGGATGATCAATTATTTCGGCATCTATGCAGATATCGAAATGTCTGAAGAGGCCATTGTGGCCCCGGAACTCAAGCGCTGGGAGCTCAAGTTCAGTGACATGGACGACTGGACGTCCAGCATGCAGCGCATGGGGGAACCACGCAAGGACGCCGTGCTCACCGGTGCCCGAGTGGAGGTCGAGCCGCGCCCCTATCCGCAGAAGGTGAGATTCCGCCTTACCTACGTAGAGCAGAATGAGTATGTGATCATCCCGCCCGGCGAGACTCAGGCGGAGGCAGACTTCGACTTCAACCGTTACGCGTACCAGAGCGTCAATCCGGTTGCCTATTCGCCGGCCATCTATTTCGAGGTCTACGGTGAGGAAGACGGGCAAGGCCTGTATTCCGTCAAGGGCAAGCACATCTGGATGGAAGGGGATAACACGCCGCCCACGGTGCTGGAGGTGGAGCGTGTCGATGATGAAATGGTGGTGCGGACCTTTGAAGAAGACCGTGACCGTCTCATCAGCTACCTGCGCTGGCGGAATTACTACGTCGATTTCAACAAGTCGACACTGAAGCTGCGTAACCGCGACACCGGGGAGTGGGTCGAAGTCCCCAGATCCCGTGAGTACCAGAACTCCCATTGGCAGCGCGACTTCTACTACGACCTGTCACGGGTAGAGGAGGGGGAGTACGACCGCTTCGAGTATCACGTGGAAGACCGCTTCGGGAACGTCACTGAGCGTCAGGTGAGCCGGACGCTGCTGTTGGATCAAACGGCGCCGACCATCAGTATCACGTCGGATGATGCCATTGCCTCACTGGATGACATTCTGATCCGTGGCCAGGACAACCTCGACCGCCAGCCGGAGATGCTGCGAGCTTCCCTGTCGGGTGGGCCGGCCGATGAGGATGTCGATCTGGCATTGGTAGGCGTCGCTGGCGGGAGCAATGTCTACCGCCTCGAGTATCCGCTCATGTTCCCGAGTCTTACAGAGGGGGAGAATTACACCCTGACCATCACCGGCCGGGATGATGCTGGCAATATCGGGACCGGAACCCACAGCTTCTCCTATGCACCACCCCAGGTGGAGCTCGCCTATGGCGATGGCACAACAGCGTACCTGCCGGCCCTGTCGATGCCGTTCTACCGTCCTGGTGGCAGCCGCATCATCGAGTCCAAGGTGCTCGAGCTGCACGACGGCTCGAAGGTGGTGGGTAAGTATCAATTGGTCGCCACGCTGCGCGCCGACGCCGAGGTGCCATTGATCGTGAACGGGACTCATCTGGCGCCGGGCGACTCGGTGGTGATCAATGAGGCCTACGACTTCTCGCAGCATGAGTCTCGTATCTCGGTGACGGCCTATCCGGCCGAAGATGGCCTGCTGGGTACCTCCTCGCTGCTTCTCTCCACTACGGCGCCCAACGCCCCGGTATTGATGGCCAATATCACGACATGGGTACCTGAGCTGTCACTGACGTCTGAGAACGGCTGGACCGTCCACCAGCTGGTGGATCTGGTCGACATTCGCGCCAGCGCCAATTCCGACACGACGTGCCGGGTGACCATGGATGAGGAAATTGCCCGGCGCGCAGATCCTATCGCCGACCCGGTCTGCTACATGGCCTGGAGGGAAACGCCCATTGAAACCAACGTGGTGACGGCCGGTAGCGGCGAAGGCCACATCTCCAAGCTGTATGGGCGTGCGGTTACCTTGGGCGATCAGGACATCTCCTACGAGCTGTACCTGTTCTCGGCGACGGGCGAGCGCATGAAGGTCGGTGAGGGGAGCCAGACACTGACGGTGACCGATGCCGCCGACACCATCCAGGCACGCTTGGTGCCAGAACTCGACACCATCCCGCGCTTGATTCGCCCGGTGAATGGCGTGGTCAAGGAGGCTGACAGCTCCAACTGCACCTTCTTCTCCGACGCGAGCAATGCGCGTGCCTATGCCGAGACGCTGGATATCGACAGTCCCAAGCTGGCCTGTCAGGTGGCCATTGCCGACCTACCGGATGGGTTTACCGCCCGCCCCGGGACCTGGCCAGGCTTTGACGGCACACCGACAGAACTGGGTGAGCAGTCGATCCGCTGGGAAGTGACGGCCTTCTCGCGCACCGGCGTCGCGGTCGTCGTGGGGAATCAGACTCACACCTTCCAGGTGGTAGAGCCGGCCACCCCGGTTATCGATCTGCTCACGGATAGCTCGAACCGCCGGGCCTTCAAGAACGAGGAGGGCGAGGACGTCATTCCGGAAGATGAGCTACCGACCATCCCCTACGGGGAACGGAAGTTGGGGCAGGTGTATTACAAGACTGGCCCCGGTGCACTGGATGTGACCGTTACCCAGGGCAACAGCACGCTGATCGAGGACAGCTACGGCATGCCCATGTCGTCGCGGGATCGTCTGCTGATGTCGCGCGTGCCGACGGATGAGGTGTATCCGCTGTGGACGAACCTGAAGCTGCGCGCCCATGCCGAATACACCGAGCACCCGGATATTCAGGCGTCGCGCGAGTTTGATGCCATCGTCGTGCCCGGTGAGAAAGTGCAGCCCTACCTGTACCTGAATGCCGATGGGCGCAAGGTATTGAACACCGACACGACCTCATTCCATGTCGAGATCAATGATCCTCAGTTCGAAGGGGATTACTCGGCGGAACGCATGGGCACCTGGGAGGTGCGCATCGTCGAGGAAGTCGGGCGTGACGACTACACCGCGCTGTCTGACTACGTGACGGTGGCCGACGATGGCACAGCGGACTTCGAACTACAGCTGCAGGCGGGCGAAAGCGCCAACCTGCGTCTGCTGGCGGAAGCGCGGCTGCAGTCGCCCATCGAGGAGTTCGAACGCACCGAGTACTCCGGCTCCCCGATCTACGTCACGATCCTAGAAGGCAATCCGCTGGACGCTGAGATCAGCGCACGGAAGGTTTCCGGCCCGGTGCCCTACAACGGGCTGTTCCAGATCGACTTTGCGGACCAGGAAGGGCTGCGAGCCTCAGGTGATATCGAATGGCGTGTCCGCAAGCAGGGGGAATCCTGGCAGAAGGATCCTCGCTCGGTGGATGATCGCCTGCGCCTGCGCAAGGAGGTAATGTTTGACGAAGCTGGGATCTATGAGCTTCAGGCCACCATTTCCAACCGCTACTCGGGGGCCAAGTCCGTCACCCAGATCGCCGAGGTGGTGGTCTATGACGTACCGACGCTGGAGCTGAGTGGGCCGCGCACTGCGTTCGTGGGTGACAGCCTCACGTTGACCGCCGATGTCACGCACAATGGAGAACCGGTGCCAACGGATGATCTGGATATCGAGTGGTCAATCGACCTGGGCAAGACCTGGAACGCGGCTGGCGACGCCAACACGACAACCCTCACCCTGTCCCGGGATGAGGAGGAGTCGATCAATGCGTGGGTCCGGGTGAAAAAGCGCGCCGCACCGGAGTCTGACCGTTATGCCTGGGTGCAGGACTCGGTAGGGGTGTCATTCCGTGACCACAAGCCGATCTCGGCCTACATTGTCGGGCCTCGCCAAGTGGAGACGGGCGTCGAGTACGAGTTCAGCGTCAATGTGCGCGAGCCCTACATCGGGTTCAACCGGGAGCTGGTGGGCTTCTTCACGCTGCCGGACGGCACACGGGTCGAAGGCCAGTCGTTCACCTACACGCCAACAGATGCGGATATGGAGAATGGCACGCTGGATGTGCTCTACACCGGTTGGGTGGATGGCTACCGCGATACCTCGGAAGCGACCGACACGTACTATGCCAGGGTCTGGAAGTACATCTGGCCCATCTGGGGCATGTACATCAAGTCGAACGCCAACGTGGCGCCGGCCGACGTGCTGCTACGTATCCGTCAGGTGACGCGCTCCAACCGTCTCGAAGATCTGACCTATGAGTGGGAGCTGGATCCGAGCCTACAGGTCACACAGGCCTACTCAGACGTCATGCGCCAGATGATTGCGCCTGATCCGGGCGATTACCATTACCGCATCGTGATCCGCGATGGCCGGGGCAATGAGACGGTACTCGAGGACGATCTGACCTATGGCGAGCCGGAACCGTTCCTGGTCGAGCAGCGCCAGTACTTCAGCAACCGCTATATGCGCGCGCCGCTCGAGGTCAGCGTGTCGCCCATGGTGTCCGGTGGCCACCCGCGGGACCGTGTGAGCCACTTCGAGTTCGAGGTGGACGGGGAGAGGATGAATGCCTCCAGTCGCTATCTACGCACTCCGCTGGCGGAAGGGCGGCACGACATCACGGTGCGCATGGTGTCCGACTACGGCGAGGTGGTCGAGCAGACCGAGACAGTGCAGGTGGAAGCCAACCAGCCACCGATCTGTGATATCCGGAGCTACGACACCTCGACGGCCTGGCGCTTCCGGTCAGACTGTCGTGACCCGGATGGCCGCGTGGTGGACTACGAGTGGACGGTGAACGGTGAGGTGATCGACATGGAGAGCTACGGCCTGTCGATCTCGAAAGGGCAGTACCCGGCACGGCCGGCGGTGAAGTTGCGCGGTCTGGACGACTCGGGGGATTACTCGAACTACGTGACCAACTAGGCCTTACGGGCCACAACAGAAAGCCCCGCTGATCAGCGGGGCTTTTTTATGGTCGGTCAGGGTAGACGATGCCAATGACCGCGGAGGAGGCGAGGTGAATCTCCTGGCTCTGTTGCTCAATGATCACGTCAGTCCCGAAGAATTCGCTGCTGACGTCACCCCGGATCTTGCAGGTGGGCTCACAGCCTTTGATCAGCACGGTGCCGTACTTGGAGCCAAAGACTGGAATATCTCCCGGAGGCGAGCCCAGCGTAGCCAGGGAGTAGATGATCCATACACACAGGCCGCCCCAGAACACAGGGGGGAATAGGCTGCGGATGTCGATAGGTTGACGATTACTGGTCATGGTGTTACTCCGGAATAGGTGATGGATTCGACATTGCTGGGAGACATATAGATCGTGCGCGAATCCTGATCAATCACAACATCCCCGGTAAAGAAATGACGACTTATTTTGCCTTCGAAATCACAACGCTCAGTACACTGTGCCAGGTGGACCGTGCCCTCAGGCTTTCCGAGCAAGCTGATATCCAGATCTGTGTCGAACGTCAACCTCGCCGCTTGAACAAGTAGCAGGAGAATACATAAAAGGACTGTCGACTCGATCCAAAGTAAAAAGACCTTTCCTTGGGTGCGATATTGCTTGGTATCCGTACCTGGCATTTTCGGTTCCTTAATATCAGTGAGGGGAAGCGTTAGCGGCATGTCATGGCATTACGTGGATCGCTCGAGAAGTGTACAAGGCCCGACTTCGGATGGCTCGTTCCCATCCAATAATGCTTGGCGAGCCTTGTACAACTCTGCATTATTCAGCGTCCGCCGTTCCGGTGGTAGAGCTGCGGTGCCAAAGCTGACAGTTTGATCCGTGAGCGCTCCCCAAATCGAATAGAGATCAGTGCATCCGAACTGCAAGGCCATGCTGCGTGGATACTTTGCGAAGCTGCGGTCGTTCAGAGCTGCTTCCGTGAAGGTTTCGTAGGCTGTCCGCGGCATGCCCTGCTGAAGCTCGGCCAGGCCGCGATGCGCCAAGAGGGGCGGGCTGGCCCCTTGATAGCGCAAAGCATGGGGGCTGTAGCGGAAGTCGACCGGGATGACTCCCTCTTCGTATAACGCCGACAGAAACTTCCATTCTTGCTGGTGGAGAAGCGCCTTCTGTGTGTCGGCTAACACAGAACTATACTTACGCTCCCATTCGTGCTGTTTGAAGTAAAACGCTAACGTGGAAATAGAGCCAATAGCCTTGTGGTTACGGAAACTCTCCTCGAGATCCTGAAAAGTATTGGAGTGCAAGGAGTTCCATATAATCTCAAGGTTCGTTTCTGTAGGGCTGTTTTTATATGTAGCAAGTTGCTCTCTATATTTGCTCATACCACCTTCGTGATAAATATGATCTGCTGTGTATAGCCCGACCATTGGAACTAAGCCGAATAGAATCGAGAGCGTGAATAAAAAAGCACCTTCACTCATAGTACACCTCTTTTATAGGCTAATGTTTGTTAGCGGTCAGTAAATTTCAATGCGCAGGGTTCGTTGATCTCGGGTATGTTGCCTTCCCTCAATGCTTGCCTGGCCTCAGCAAGCTCCTTGATCGTTAGGGTTTCCGGCACAGGAGGATACTTCTGTCCTTGGAAACCTACTGTACCACCCGACAACTCTCCCCAGATGTTATAGGTGTTGGTACATCCCATCTGCTCCAATAAGCCCCTCACATAGCTGGCTCTTTTACTATTACGAAGGGCCGCTTCCGCATAGGCTATATAAGCTGAATTTGGCTTACCTTTGGCATACAGGTAGCTGCCAATAGACCGGTAAAATTCACTATTATTACCACTATACGCATCCGAAAGGATCGCAAGGGATTTTTTGTCAAGCGTAAAGCCTTTTTTGATAAAGAATTGCATTGCTTTGTAGTCTTGGTTTTTAGCTAGCAAGGGCATGACACGAGAAGTAATGGAATACCATTGATTTTGCGCTTGACGGTGTTCATCTATTCCAACAAAAATGGAAGAATTGACACGACGACTCATTTTATCATCATAGTCAGTCGAGTAAGACGCTAATAAGGTCGTTAAATTATGATGAACCTGGGCTGATTACCATGTTGATATTCCTCCATAAATATTTGAACTGATTTGTCTGGATCAATGTCCAATGGCGGATTTACTATGCCACCGGGCGTGAAGTGAGTGATGCTGCAGGAAATGCCAGACATGGCGCGTGGCCAGTGCATCCTGGATGGCAGCATGGGCATTGCCGGTCCAGATATAGCCGGTATGCTCTGCAGCAAAGGTCAACGACTTGCGGCGCAGGCCGCCGCGTTTGGGATCGGGCTCACCGTAGTAGTTGGTAAACCGGTTCATGCAGCACACCACATCAGTGGCACCGGCCAGAGAGCCTGATAAGAAGGCAGTATCGAAAGAGGCGTTATAGATCACGACGACTTTATCCGTGACGGCCTCAGCCACTATGGGCAGCAGGTCCGCCAGCCTGGGCGCATCACACACCATCCCGGGCGTTATATGGTGGATGCCCTCGGCCTCTGTCCATTCCTCCTTTGTTTCAGGCCGCACATAACTGGACAGAAGCGTTTCGCCATTGTCATCCACAATACCGATTTCCAGAATATCGTTGTCAGCAGCGACCAGCCCCGTTGTCTCAAGATCGAGGTAGACATACTGCGGTAGCAGGGGATGTGACTTGGCCATGAGAGACGTTCCTTTTGTTGAATGCCACCAACAGATTATCGGTGTTTTTACATCAGCCAACCGATTCTTCAGTCGCGAATGACACAGTGCGTAAAACTTACGTTGAGCCGGCACAGAGGAAGCGATATGTCATCCTGTGTACAGACTAAATGAGAGAAGCCATTGCTATGGTGATTATTGGAGATAATGTTAATATAGTTTTCTAATGCAGTGTAGGGTAAATTGTACCAACCGCTGTGTTTTTGCAAGCTTTCGCATTTCTAGTGAAACTCGAATAAAGGAGTCTGCTAAATGATCGTCCAAAAGCGTGCGCAGAAGCAGGCATAGAGGCAAGTCCATATAGGCGAAAGTAGCCTGAACGTATTGAACATTAAGAAAGGTATCGAAATATGAGCGATTGGGATTTTCTACATGACATGGCAGCGGAAGGGTATGGTGCGGATGCAATATCAGATGCCATGGCGACTGGTGTGGCCCCATGGCATTACTCACATATAGAAAAACACGAGCTGCGAGAGGACATTGATTACTTAAGAAAGTCGTTAAAAAATCGGACTATAACGCGCAAAGAGTTTGCGACTGAGATGAAAAGATCTAGAAAGCTCAAAAAAGAACTTAAAAGATATGCCGTGGAAGACGACAGACAACCGTTGTAGGACTCGCGATACCTCCTCGAGGAACTGCAAATCAGGTTGGCTGATGGTCGTGATCCGATAGCCTAGTCGGGAACCTTCTATTTCAAGGATGGCATGTATGAAGACTCACACCTCGATGACACTTGGGCGCCGGCTGCTTCGCTGGACGAAAGCGGTGGCGGCAACCACGTTGTTGGCCATGTCGAGTGCGGCCGTGGCGGGGCCGACGATCGGTTCGTGGAACCTACTCCACGCGGGCTGATTACCACTTGCCAAAGTGATACATTGTTCTAAGCTTACGGTATGGATCTCATATTCAGTACTGAAAAGTTCATCCTCAATACTCAAAGCTACCCCGGCTTTCCCATCCTAATATCAAGTGATGG
>Ga0207897_100117_pt1 | contig 38419 bp, 38 predicted proteins | sample LinPmetageLP42_FD_184054 | JGI IMG/M metagenome (GOLD analysis project Ga0207897, IMG submission 184054) | Marine viral communities from the Pacific Ocean - LP-42 (SPAdes) | ecosystem: Environmental > Aquatic > Marine > Oceanic | place: Pacific Ocean | collected 2010-08-27
ATTTTCTTGGATTGAACCTTTTAGACCTTATCTAATCGGGTTGACAATTTTAGTGCTCGGCTTTGCTTGGTATCAAAAACTAAAACCTCAAAAGGAAATCGATTGTGAATGCGATACGGACGAGAAATCAAAATTTATACAGTCAAAAACCTTTTTGGGAATAGTAACAGCATTTGCAATTATAATGCTGGCATTTCCATATTATTCATCCATTTTTTATCCGGAAAATAAAAAAGAAGTGGTCATTGTAAACCAATCAGATATTCAAATCGCAAACTTTAATGTTCAAGGAATGACTTGTTCTGGCTGTGAAGAAAGCATAAAACACGCTGTAAATGAATTGGACGGTATTATAAATGTAACCCCTTCGTATGAAAAGGGAAGTACCGTCGTAGAGTTTGATAAGTCTAAAACCTCTAAAGTAGCTATTGAAAAGGCAATTAATTCTACAGGTTATAAAGTGACTGGCAAAAAAGAAATAAAATGAAAACTATATTAAAATCAGAAATTACTTGTCCGAAATGTGGACACAAAAAAGAAGAAGAAATGCCGACGAACGCTTGTCAATTCTTTTACGAGTGCGAGAATTGTAAAGAAGTATTAAGACCAAACGAGGGAGATTGTTGCGTATTCTGTTCTTACGGTACTGTGGCCTGCCCGCCAATTCAAGAAAATAAAAGTTGTAATGATGCAAGTTGTTGTTAACAATATAATATTCAAATTATGAAAACGGAACAACACAAATTACCTACTGATTTAATCTTGGATATTAAATCCAGATTAAAAACTTTGAGCGGTCAATTAAACGGCATTGTTAAAATGCTTGATGAGGGAAAAGACACCGAACAAATAAACATACAGTTCAAATCTATTGATAAAGGCATTCAAAAAGCACATTACTTACTGTTGGATGAGGTTTACAGAAAAGCACTTGCTATTGGAATAGTAAAGGCCGTGGACTCTTGCCCAGGAAATTGTGGCAACGAAGATAAAATTGAATATTTAAAAAGTGAATTCCCTAACTTGGAATTATCCGATTTGACCAATCACTTAAAAGAAATCCAAACCATTGAAACCAGATTAAAAAACTACAACGAAAAAAAAGACTAAAAAAAGTTTGGTGACCCCCTACCTCACGTTCTCATCTTTGTTCCATTATTAATTTAAACTTAAAATAAGATGAAACGACAAATCGAGATTTTTACAGCAGGTTGCCCAGTATGCGAGCCTGTGGTGCAATTAGTAAAAGAAACAGCAGGAAAGGACTGCGAAATCACACTTCATAATCTGTCTGAGCAATGCGAAAGTAAAATCTGTGTTTCAAAAATGAAGGAATATGGGGTTACAAGAGTTCCTGCCATTGCTGTTAACGGAAAACTATTGAATTGCTGCACCAACATCAAAATCACAAGAGATGATTTGGTAAATGCAGGCATAGGAAGCTGTTAGGTATGGCAATTACTAAATTGAACAAAAAAGCATCTATGGGGACTGCTGTATTTTCAGCAGTTTCCCTCAAACTATGCTGCTGGGGCCCTTTGCTACTTACAAGTGTAGTTGGTATTAGTGGGAGTTCTGTTTATTTTTCTTGGCTTATTGCATTGAAACCTTATCTATTGGCCATAGCATTTTTGTCATTGGGATTGGCTTTTTATCAGGTTTATAAAAAAAAGAAGGTGGACGATTGTGGCTACTGTGAAACTGATAAGCCATCATTTTTTAAGTCGAAATTCTACTTGTGGTTGGTTACAACGTTTGTTGTTACAATGACATTGGTTTCTTATTATCCACAAATATTTCAGCCAACAACCACAAAAGGAATTGTTGCAACAAACAATGCAGATATTCAATCTATAAAGTTGAATATTGAAGGGATGGTATGCTCGGGTTGTGAAGAAAATATCAACCATTCTGTAAACAAAATTAATGGAGTTACAAATGTATCTACGTCTTTCGAAAGAGGGACTTCAATTATAGAATTTGATACCACTAAAACGAATGTCGATGAGATAAAAAAGGTCATTCAATCAAAAGGGTATTTGATTACAAATAGTAGAGACTGATAGACACGATATCCATTGCGGTGATAAAAGATAAATTGAAAACGACTTATCCAATAAGTTAGTAATAATTTGAGAAGAGCAAATTCTACAAATCATTCAGCATATTACGTAACACATTAAAGTCTTTTAATCCTGAAATTTGTAACATACAAATAAGAATGGGTTTATGGAGACAATCAACATATTTGAAACCAAAGAAAAGAATACTAAAAAAGGAGTAAAGGAATCATTTCCTGTTACGGGAATGACCTGCGCCTCTTGTGCAGCAAGTGTCGAATCTGTATTAAAACACACAGAAGGTGTGTTTGATGCAAGTGTTAATTTTGCCAATAGTTCCGTTCTTGTGGAATATGACAAGGAGTTGAGTCCAAATCAACTTCAAAACGCGCTTCGTGAGGTTGGCTATGATATTATAATAGATGCAGTAGACCCTTCGGAAGTACAACAAGAACTTCAGCAAAAGCATTATCAGGACATAAAAAAACGTACCATCTGGTCGGCCATCCTGACGCTACCCATTTTTGTATTGGGAATGTTCTATATGCAATGGGAACCAGGCAAATGGATTTCTTTGGTATTGGCCATTCCCATTCTTTTTTGGTTCGGGCGTAGCTTTTTTATCAATGCGTTCAAGCAGGCCAAACACGGTAAAGCAAATATGGATACCTTGGTCGCTTTGAGTACCGGAATCGCTTTCCTTTTTAGTGTTTTCAATACCTTTTTTCCTGAATTTTGGTTAAGTCGTGGCATCGAATCTCACGTGTATTACGAAGCGGCTACCGTGATTATTACCTTCATTTCCTTGGGGAAACTATTGGAAGAAAAGGCGAAATCAAATACATCTTCGGCCATCAAAAAACTAATGGGTCTTCAGCCCAAAACCCTAAAAATAATTGAGAATGGAGAAGAGAAGGAAATCCCTATTTCATCCGTACAGGTGGGTCAGACCATTTTGGTACGTCCCGGAGAAAAAATTCCTGTGGATGGCGAAGTTTCCAAGGGAAGCTCGTATGTAGATGAAAGCATGATAACGGGAGAACCTGTTCCAGTTCAGAAATCCCGAGCGGAAAAGGTATTCGCTGGTACGGTTAATCAAAAAGGAAGCTTTCAATTTACCGCCGAAAAAGTTGGTGAAGAAACCCTGCTTTCCCAAATCATTAAAATGGTTCAGCAAGCGCAAGGGAGTAAGGCACCGGTTCAAAAACTGGTCGATAAGATTGCCGGTATTTTCGTTCCCGTGGTATTGGGTATTTCCATTGTAACCTTCATCGTCTGGATGTCGGTAGGAGGCGATAATGCCTTTTCACAAGCCTTATTGACCTCGGTAGCAGTATTGGTAATCGCTTGTCCGTGTGCCTTGGGCTTGGCAACGCCTACTGCCATAATGGTGGGTATCGGCAAGGGAGCAGAAAACAATATTTTGATAAAGGATGCCGAAAGTTTAGAGCTTGGCCATAAAGTAAATGCAGTCATCCTTGATAAAACGGGTACGATTACGGAAGGAAAACCATTAGTAACCGACATACTTTGGAAGGACAAGCTTGAAAATCAGAACGATTACAAGGAAATTCTCTTGGCTATCGAAGCACAATCGGAACATCCCTTGGCAGAAGCGGTCGTCAATCATTTGAAAGAGGAAAACATTGAACAAGCAGAAATTACTTCCTTCGAAAGCATTACAGGAAAAGGTGTAAAGGCGCAATCGGAGAATGGTTCAAAATATTATGTGGGCAACCATAAACTAATGGTCGAAAAGGATATTCAAATCGATGCTTCCTTGATGCAAACAGCAGAAAGTCTCGAAGAGAGGGCAAAAACGGTCATATTCTTTGGTAACGAACATCAAGTGCTTGCTATACTGGCTATTGCAGACAAGATTAAGGAAACTTCAAAAAAAGCCATAGCTACCCTTCAGGAAAGGGGCATTGAGGTCTATATGCTCACGGGTGATAACAATAAAACGGCTTCTGCCGTGGCAAATCAGGTGGGAATATCCAATTATAAAGGCGAAGTAATGCCTTCGGACAAAGCGGCTTTTGTTGAAAAATTACAGGCAGACGGCAAGATAGTCGCAATGGTAGGCGATGGTATCAACGATTCGCACGCTTTGGCGCAAGCCAATGTGAGTATTGCAATGGGTAAAGGTTCGGATATAGCAATGGATGTAGCGAAAATGACCTTGATAACATCGGATTTACAATCCATCCCAAAAGCATTGGAATTATCAAAAAGAACTGTTTTGGGCATACGTCAGAACTTATTTTGGGCATTCATTTACAACATCATTGGTATTCCAATCGCAGCAGGGGTTCTTTATCCCGTAAATGGATTTTTATTGGACCCTATGATTGCAGGTGCAGCAATGGCATTCAGCAGCGTATCTGTAGTTGCAAATAGCTTAAGACTTAAACGAATAAAACTTTAATAATAAATAAATTCAATATAATGAAAACTTTGAAATTTAAAACAAATATCAATTGTGGTGGGTGTGTATCGAAAGTAACCCCTTTTTTAAACAAACAAGAAGGTGTAGAAAGTTGGGAAGTAGATACCTCTAATCCTGATAAAATCCTAACCATTGAAAGCGATGGTGCAACCGAAGAAGACGTAAAATCAACTTTGCAAAAAGTAGGATTTAAGGCGGAACCTGTAGACTATTACGTTTTTTTAATATGGCTTACATTTTAATTTCAGTTGTGATTGTTCTCTTTGCTGTTCATTTTTATAGAAAAGCGAAACGCCATAGTGTAAAGTCATTTCCAGAGGATTGGCACAAATTACTGATGGATAATGTGCTGTTTTATAGAAACCTTTCAAAAGATAGGCAGCTTATTTTTCAGCAAAAAATGATGCAATTTTTAAGTGAGGTCTATATCGATGCTGTGCAGTTTGAATTGGAAGAATTGGACAAGATTTTAATTGCGGCAAGCGCAGTAATCCCTGTTTTTGGTTTTAAAGAATGGCATTACACCAACTTAAGCGGTATCCTTTTATATCCAGATTATTTTAATGAGGATATGCAATTTAGTAGTAAGGATAACTCAAGAAATATTGGTGGAATAGTTGGGAATGGACGTTTTGAGAAGCAAATGATTTTATCTAAAAAAGCATTGTACCACGGCTTTAAAAACACAACCGATAAAAGTAATACTGGCATACACGAATTTGTGCATCTTATTGATAAGCTGGATGATAGTACAGATGGAGTTCCAGAGCGATTATTAGAACATCAATATGCATTACCTTGGTTGAATTTAATTCATAAGGAAATGGAAGCCATAAACGATAATCATTCTGATATCCGAAAATATGGAGGAACCAATGAGGCCGAATTCTTTGCTGTCGCCTCGGAATACTTTTTTGAGCGTCCGGACTTGCTTAAAAAGAAGCATCCTGAGCTATACGGGATGTTGGTTAAATGTTTTAATCAAAAAATGACTGATGTGCCTAAAGATGTGAGACCATAAAATGGATTTATGAGAACAGAATGAAGAGGAGCACATTCATTAATTCTATCGTTCTTTAGTACGAGAAGCTTTTCCGAAAATATTAAGCTCCGAAAGTGTAACTGATGAAGTTGGACAGACATTCATAATAAAAGCACAGATTTAATTCTACAGAAGACCGAGCTGTAAAACGGATTGCTTTTTTCACTACATTCGCTGCGTTATTCAAAATGGGAAAAAAGATTCAAATAGTGATAATGGTAATTACCCTTGGTATTTTTTTAGTGCCAACGAGCGTATGGGCACGTATTGCCCTTTCCCACCCATCTGAAAAAATCAGTTGTGCAGATAGTGCAGAACACTCAAAGAGCGATTGTTGCAAGGGTCATAAAAGCCAAGACAAGAAAGAAAAGGATTGCGATGGAACTTGTGGAAGTATTACCTGCCATTGCCCATCAACCACAATTTTACCAATAAATTATTCTTCAACTTCAGAAGCATCAAATCCTGTTGCTATGGCTGCTTTCAAAAATCTTTGGAACTATGCAAAACAACAGCCAAAACCAGTCTATTTCCAGATTTGGTCTCCACCAAAATTAAGTTAGTACACCTACCTTCACAGCCAAAGCTGTGTGAGATTGAAAACTATATCCTTGTTTTCAAAATTCAAACGTATCAAATAATTTAAATCTTTCATGTATGAAATCAATATTCAACATATTGATAGTGCTATCAGTGGTGCTATCAACAACTTTCGGCTTCGCCCAAATTAAAAACCCAAAAACGGAAACTGTAAAAATTCCCGGTAACTGCGATACGTGCAAATCTGCTATCGAAAATGCGGGAAACCTCACAAATGTGGCCAGCGTTACTTGGAACAAGGACAGTAAAATGGCCAAAATAACCTTCGATTCCGAAAAAACAAATCGGGACGAAATATTAAAACGCATCGCGTTGGCAGGTTATGACAACGACGAATATCTGGCACCGAATGCTGGGTATGCACAACTTGCCGAATGTTGCAAGTACGAAAGTCAGCAAAAGCAGCCCGCAATTGCTATGGACCATACCAAAATGGAGATGGAAACGAATGAACCAATGCAGGAAATGGCGATGCCATCTGGTAAGGAACATTCGGAGATGACAATGCCCGAAATGACGGAAACAAATCCAATGGAAGCCGTGTTCAATAATTATCTTGCTATAAAAGATGCCCTGGTAAAAACCAATGCCACGATAGCGAATGGAAAATCTGCGGAATTGTTGACTATATTAAAAAACTTGAAAACAGAAGCGTTGACGGCGGAAGGGCAAACCGCTGTAACCAAGGTAATGCCATCTTTAATGGAAGCCGCCAAAAGCATTGCAGCAACCAAGGATATTGGCAAGCAACGGGAAACATTCAAGGTTCTGTCAAAATATATGCACGATATAACTTCTTTTTACGATACCAATGAGACCCTTTATTACCAATACTGCCCAATGCAGGATGCCAATTGGTTGAGCAAGGACAAGACCGTTAAAAATCCCTATTATGGTTCTCAAATGTTAAGCTGTGGCTCTACTGTGGAAACTATTGACAATAAAAATTGAATTCAATAAAATTTGATTTTTGATACCAAAATGAAAAAAATTATTATAATAATCCTGTTTCTCGGAACGCTTTCCATAAAGGCACAAAATATAGTGCGCTACGAACTATATGTTCGTGATACCATCGTAAATTTTACGGGTAAGGAAAAACGTGCCATCGCAGTGAACGGACAAATACCAATGCCAACGCTAACGTTCACAGAAGGCGACATTGCCGAAATTTATGTGCACAATGAGTTGGATGAAGAAACAGCCCTGCATTGGCACGGTCTGTTTTTGCCCAATAAAGAAGATGGCGTACCTTACCTTACCCAAATGCCCATTCCGCCGCACACCGTCCATAAATATACCTTCCCAATCATACAGCACGGGACCCATTGGTACCACAGCCATTTTGGGCTTCAGGAACAGATTGGTATGTATGGTTCTATGATTTTGAACAAGAGACCGGACGATAAGACCTTCAGAAAAGGCATTGACGACCTGCCCACCATTCCCATAGTATTGAGCGAATGGACGGACTTGAAACCAGAAAATGTGCACCGTATGCTCCATAACGCATCCGACTGGTTTGCCATAAAAAAAGGGACTACACAGAGTTATGCCGAGGCTATTAAAAAGGGGCACTTTAAAACAAAACTTCATAATGAATGGAAACGGATGCTTGCAATGGACGTGAGCGATGTGTATTATGACAAATTCCTCATCAATGGCAAAAGTGAAAATGAAGATACATCCCTCAAGGGCTTAAAAGCTGGCGATAAAGTACGGCTGCGCGTTTCAAATGGCGGTGCTTCCAGTTATTTTTGGCTTACCTACGCCGGTGGTAAAATAACCGTGGTGGCCAACGACGGTAATGATGTGGAACCTGTGGATGTTGATAGAATGCTTATTGCTGTATCAGAAACCTATGATGTGGTTGTTACCATTCCTGCGGACAATACTGCCTTTGAATTTTTAGTAACACCGGAAGACCGTACAAAATCGGCTTCCATATATCTTGGAGAGGGCATCAAACAACTTACGGAACGGCTTCCAAAACTGAAATATTTTGAAGGTATGGAAATGATGAACGAAATGATGAAGATGAACGGCGATCTGGACCAAATGGGAATGAGTATGAGTATGCAGCAAATGGATATGAACGTGGTGATGTATCCTGAAATAACCGGTCCTGAGGATAACGAAAAAGACAAGAAAATGGAAATGGATGGCGAAGATCCTAATGGCCACAAAATCGATGGAAAACAGGATATGGATGGAATGAAGATGAGCGAAGCTATGTACAAGAGCAACGAACTTGCAAACATTACGACCCTCAACTACGCTATGTTGAAATCGCCTACGGTAACAAAACTTCCACAGGATGCACCCATAAAGGAACTGCACTTTACGTTAACCGGCAATATGAACCGTTATGTTTGGAGCTTGGACAATAAGGTTATTTCAGAAAGCGATAAAATATTAATAAAAAAAGGGGAGAAAGTAAGGATTACCCTGTATAACAATTCAATGATGCGACACCCGATGCACCTGCACGGCCACGACTTTAGGTTGCTCAACAGCCAAGGCGAGTATGCACCGCTAAAAAATGTAGTGGATATTATGCCTATGGAAACCGATGTTATCGAGTTTGAGGCCAATGTAGAAGGCGACTGGTTTTTTCACTGCCACATATTGTACCATATGATGAGCGGTATGGGCAGGGTTTTCAGTTATGAAAACCAAGAGCCAAATCCTTTGATACCAAACCCTGAATTGGCGTTAAGAAAATTAAAAGGTGACGACCGGGATTTCCACCTGATGGTAGAAAACGATTTTGCGACCAACGGAAATGATGGATTGCTGATGGCTCAAAGTACACGATGGAGTTTTGGCACCGAATGGCGTTTGGGCTACAATGATATGCACGGTTATGAAACAGAAACACACATAGGAAGATATATTGGAAAAATGCAGTGGCTTATGCCGTTTGTTGGGTTTGACTGGCGCTATAGAAAATTGGGACATAAGGAGGTTGAGGAAAATTTGTTCGGTCAAAAAAACACCAAGGATAAACGCTCTTTATTGAGTGTAGGGGTCAATTACACCCTACCGATGTTGGTAATGGCACAAGCAGAAATATTTACGGACGGTAACGTCAGAATACAATTTGAGCGCAATGATATACCCATAACCCAAAGGTTGCGTATGAACCTGATGTGGAATACAGATAAGGAATATATGGCAGGTTTGCGTTATATCACAACACGTAATTTGGGGATTACCACTCATTACGACAGCGATATGGGTTTTGGGGTTGGTCTTAATTTAAATTATTAATAAAATCAATCGTATAGAAACCAATTAAAGAAGTTAAATCCTAACTCTAAAATTCACAGAATGCAACACTCGTTAAAAGTTCTTAAATTTATGGTAAACGTTTATCAATTATTCTGATATCCGAAAATATGGAGGTACAAATCAAGCTAAATTCTTTGCGGTAGCTTTGGAATACTTTTTTGAGCGTCCAGATTTGCTTAAAAAGAAACATCCTGATTTGTACCAAATGTTAGTCGAATGTTTCCGGCAGAAGCCTATGTATAATTGACGTGGGCAAAAATAGGATATCCTCCAATGCGTATGTATTCCTGTAAACTGTTAATCCATTTGATTTTAAAAATAGTTGACCCCCTTGTACTCTCTTCGATAGTTGTGAAGACTGTATGGCTGAAAGTCCCATATGCGTCAAGAATAAGATGGAAAAAATTAATATGATTTTTTTTCAAAACCTTTTTTCCGATTAAAAGATAATGGCTATTCAAAGTTGGGCAAAAAAAGCCTTTGTCAAGAAATACAAATTTGAAAATAGGAGTAAATGAAAAAGCACATTGTTAAAATCAAATCCATAGAGTTCATAAATTACAATGTTCTGGAAGTGGTAACGGAAAAACCAGAAAATTATGATTTTGAACCATGGCAGGCCACAGAAATAGCAATCAACTTGGAAGGTTGTAAGAACGAAAAAAGACCTTTCACGTTTACTAATTTACCAAGAGAGAAAGATTTGAAGTTTACGATTAAAGTCTATCCCTCACTTGATGGGGTTACCAAAAAACTTTCTAAACTGGAAGAAGGGGCCGAACTGATTCTGGGAGATGTCTTCGGGGCTATCCAGTTCAAGGGTAAGGGGGTGTTTTTGGCTGGAGGTGCCGGAGTAACGCCATTTATTGCGATTTTCAAGTCATTGGGATTTCAAAACGAAATGGATCATAATTCCTTGATTTTTGCCAATAAAACAGAAAAGGATATTTTTCTTGAGCAAGAATTTGAAACGTTACTTTAAAAAAGGTTTATGAACATCCTTTCTGAAGAAGAAACGCAAAAGTATCCCACGGGCCATATAGACAGGGATTTTTTGAAGTCTATTATAACAGATTTTTCACAACATTTCTATGTTTGCGGCCCACCCGAAATGACGGAGAGTGTTACTGAGGATTTAAAAAGTTTAGGGGTTGCTGCCGAAAAAATCGTAATTGAAGATTATGATTGATTTTTAATACAGTGGTTCGGTATAAGCTTTCTTCTGCTATTAAGCTGTATTGATTTGGGAAATCCTGCAACGTTTGGAGTTACGATGTCAATCAAAATATAATTTTCGCTGGACGGACTTTTTTCGGGAACAGGTCTCAGTCACGTTCATTCATCATTCACCTTTTACCAACTGATAAACCTTTCCGGTATTACCTACAGGACCGGGCTCGTCGGAGGTAAGAACAAATACTTCACCCTCGTTGTTCTGGCCAAATGCCAAAAGAAAATGACCGAGTCCCTTTTCTTGATTTAATTTTAGTTCCTCAAAATTCCACATTCCGGAATCCGATTGCTGCCTATCCGATACAAAAATTGCTCCTGCAGGCTTGCCATGGTGTTGGGTCCAAGTACCAAATATATAATTGCCTTCCAGTGTGGGAATCATATCTCCTCTATAAACATGTCCGCCTATTACAACAAGGCCTTTTCCACCTTGATCAGTTCCTCCTTGTTTAAACTCAATCACGGGATCAATTAGGGGCTGACCCATTTTATCCGCGTCGGGGCATTCTTCTTTACTCTTATCGTTATTATAGGCGTTAAAGCAATGGGTTCCTTCCTTTACGTTCCAACCATAGTTGCCGCCTTTAGAAATCACACTTACTTCTTCCCAAGAAACTTGTCCAGCATCTCCAGCAATTAGTTCATTCTCTCCTTTAAGATCAAAGGAAAATCTAAAAGGGTTCCGTAGGCCGTAAGCATAAATCTCATCCATGCTAGCTTTGTCAATAAAGGGATTATCCTCAGGAATTCCATAGGTGGAAAATTCATCATCCACATCAATACGTAAAATGCTTCCCAGAAGATTCTGTTCTACATCCTGGCCATTACCACCAGCGTTTTCGCCATACCAATCAGGCACATGGCCTCTGTCAATATCGTTGGCGCCCCCGCCGTCCCCTAGAGCTATGTACAGATAATCATCGGGCCCAAAAGCAATATTACCGGCATTATGGTTGTCCTGTGGCTGATGCACTTTCAGAATTATTCGCTCCGAAGACCTGTCGGCTTGATTGGGGTTATTCTGAGACACACGAAATTCGGAAATATGGCTGGTATGGTCCCAGTTTTCAGGTCCATCATCGCTCAATGGAGCACTATAGTAAACAAAGAACTTTCCATTGTCCCGATAATCTGGATGGAAGGCCAGTCCCAAAAGCCCACGTTCTTCATGTTCGTCCTTTAGGGAAACTATTTTATCCTTCAAGTTCAAAAAAGGAGTAGGGATAACACCGCTTTTGGGCGAATAAATGTTTATGACTCCCACCTGGTCCACAATAAAATACCTTCCAGAATCATCAGGTGATTCGACAAGGGCCACAGGAGAGACAAAGTTATCGGCTACTAATTCGAGCCCTACGGATTCTTGAGAGAAGCTATAAAGAAGAGATCCAAGGAACAGTATTGTGCAAAGTAGTTTACTTTTCATAATTACATCTTTTTAGAGGTGAGTACTATTCTTTTACTATCAAAAAAAGATGTTTTATGAGGAAAACGTTAACCGAATCAATTCAAAATTTTATTCGATAAAATAAAAATGTAAATTTAGTAAATGATGGCATCAATGATGCACCTGTTTTAGCCGCAAGTAATGTTGGTATTGCAACGGGTGGTTTGGGAAGCGATGTGGCTATAGAAACCGCAGACGTAATCATCCAACCCGACCAACCTTCCAAAGTGGTCAAAGCCATTAAAATAAGTCGTTCTACTCGAAAAATTGTATGGCAGAATATCATTATAGGATTTGGTGTTTAAGTCATCGTGTTGATTTTATGAGCTGGTGGTTTGGCAACGATGTGGGAAGCGGTTTTTTGCAGATGTAGCCGTAGCATTATTAGCTATATTGAATGCGGTTAGGTTGCAGCGTATGAAGTGGAAGTGAACTACAACCTAATCCGGTGGTTCACTGTTCAAGCGGATATCGTAGCGCAGCGGCGAGCAGCATCCTTTTAAAACGGATTAAGGGCGTAGAAGTCTATGACCTGGGCGATGCGGTCGAAGGTTTTCGGGATTGATGTTGTTGCTGATAATTTTTAAAATATTGGACCTGGTTAGATAAAAGCTTTTCAATTATTGAAGCCACAAAGGTCTTCCTCGAAGAGGGCGGCCTTTGTGGTTTCTATTTTTTTGATAATCTTATGAAGAGCAGTTATTTGCCCAAAGCTTTATAAAAAAATATCCCCAACTTTTTACCTCCCCCACAGAATAGTTCAAACATCGAATTTGATTTTGACCTCCACAGCAGAACCATTTCAATATAACTTAACTGGTTTTCTAATAGAATTAAAAATGAAATCTTTTACGGCAACCCTATACGGTTTCGAATGATATTTTTAGTAAAACTTTGGCAAAGTTGTCTTTTTTAATAGGTAAGGCCAAACAGCGGATAAATCTAAAAACAATCATGGATAATTCAATGACATTAATAAAAACCTTGAACAATTGTGTTGTTCAGTGTAATCGTTGTGCCGATGCCTGCTTGGATGAAGATGACGTCGCCTCTATCGTAGACTGCATTCGCACCAATCGCGTATGCGCCGAAATTTGCAATACGACCGCGAAGATACTGGCCACGACCTACAAAGACATTGGCGACCTGCTAAAGTATTGCCATAGGCTCTGTACGTCATGTGCCACGGAATGTGAAAAACACGAATACCAACATTGTGTGGAATGTGCGGAAGCCTGTAGAAAATGTGCGGCTGCCTGCAAGGATATGTTAGTGAAATATGAAACCTCAAATATACAGCAAGATGAAAATTATTTTTAGAACAGCTGTATTTCCAGCCCCATTTTTAGTGCTGACCTCCTGTTTGGAAGGTAAAAAGAAGCAGAGCGTAAAGGTAATTACACCTCAAAAAGTCAAGGAACTCTACCGGACTAATAAAGTGGCCAAATACCTCACAGAAAGTTTTGGGGACGAGTATGGTGTCGAACGTTCCGGAAATCAAAAATCCACGTGTCAGGGAAAAGATGATGGACTGCGGTTTGGTTGAAGAAGTAATAGAAAAGTAACAGATTAAAAATCCAAGAAAATGAAAAAAACATATTCAATCGAAGGAATGAGCTGCAACGGATGTCGCGGCCATGTAAAAAAATCACTTTTGAACGTAACGGGCGTCGCCGATGTGTCGGTCGATTTGGAAGATGCGGAAGCAACCGTAGAGTCCCAATATGAGGTGCCGTTAGAAAACTTACAAGAGGCGCTGCAAAATAGCCAGTATTCAATCCAGCCACAGAAAGTCGGTTAGCGTTAAATACTCATAACAGTTATATGAACTTTGGGTAATTAAAACATAAGATCAAATCGTCCTCACAGGCCTGAGCATCCATAAATATTCAGCCTGTATAGAGGATAGCACTCTTACAAGAATTTAATTTTAAACAATAACAATCAAAACTATTAATTTATAAAATCTAAAAAGATGGAAAACAAACAAGAAAGCGGCAACAACTATAGTAAATTTTTCGGAATGATCGCTACTGCAATGGTGGCAATGTTCTTTTTAATGTACACAAATTCTTACCAAATTATTGATCACTTTTGGTTTAGTGAAACAAGGTTTTTTATGACTCTAATCATGGCCGGCTCCATGATCATTATAATGCTTCTGTTTATGCTGGGTATGTACAAAAATCGGGGAGTGAACATAGCGATAATCGGGTTGGGCATCGTATTGATTGCCAGTGGTATTGGTTTGGTTAGAAGTCAGGTAACCGTGACGGGCGTTGACTATATGGAAGGTATGATCCCACACCATTCCATCGCCATTTTGACAAGTGAGCGGTCTCAAATTGAGGATATCCGCGTAAGGAAACTCGCCGACGAAATTATAAAGGCACAACGTAGGGAAATTATGGAAATGGAATGGCTGATAAACGATATCAATGAAAATGGTGTAGTAGAAACGGAAGAGGAACAGAAAAACAGGCCATTGCCAAAATTTGAAGGAAAGCTAGACGAAGAAACACGAAACCTAACTGAGTAGCAAGATTAGTCTTGGAAAACAAGGAAGGTTGATTTTGATTTGACTATCAACAATCAAATTCGAACATTATGAGAACTTTAGCAGTATTTTTTAGCCTTATTATATCCGCCTACGGCTTGGGACAGGATAAAGCGATAGATTCACTTCCAGAACCGTTCGCTACGAAATCCGTTTCGAACTTTTCAAATGTACTAGGCTGGGAAAACGGAAGGACGCCCAAAGCGCCAGAAGGTTTTACCGTTACCAAATACGCCGATGGCTTTGAAAACCCACGTTGGTTGTACGAGCTTCCCAACGGCGATATTCTCGTGGCCCAGAGCAATTCCAATTACGGAGTTTTCAAGCAGATAGGGGCATGGCTTATCGGTGCCGGTAAATCAAAGAACCTCTCAAACAGCGCCGACCTAATTACCCTGCTCCGCGATACGGACAAGGATGGAATGCCCGATGTCAGGGAAACCTTTCTTCACGATGGCTTGAACCAACCTTTCGGTATGTTACTCATTGGAGATTCTTTTTATGTGGCAAATACCGATGCATTGATGCGATATCCGTATAAAGAAGGACAGATGAGCATTACCGCCAAAGGAGAAAAAATAGCCACCCTGCCCGCTGGAAAAGCCAATCAACATTGGACCCGAAACATCATAACGAATGAAGACGAATCGAAAATCTACATTGCTGTGGGAAGTGGGAGCAACATCGCCGAGAAAGGAATCGAAAAGGAGCTGCTAAAGGCAAATATTCTACGTTGCAACACTGATGGCTCGGAACTGGAAATATTTGCTTCTGGTCTTCGAAATCCCGTAGGGATGGACTGGGAACCCGAAACAAAAGTTCTATGGACGGTGGTCAACGAACGCGATGGATTGGGCAACTTTCTGGTACCCGACTATCTGACCAGCGTTCAAGAAGATGGTTTTTACGGATGGCCCTATACCTACTTCGGACATGAAGATCCGAGAGTTAAAATCGAACAACCCACGAGAAGGGGCGAAGCCTTGATTCCCGATTATGCCCTGAAATCGCATACCGCTTCCTTGGGGTTGGTCTTTTATGACGGAAATAGTTTCCCGGAAAAATATAACGGTGGGGCGTTTGTCGTGCAACATGGCTCTTGGAACAAAAAGAAACTATCGGGATATCGGATCATCTATATCCCCTTTGAAAACGGAAAGCCATCCGGGCCCGAAGAGGATTTTCTGACCGGTTTTATCGTCGATCCCCAAGAGGACGAAGTATACGGTAGGCCGGTAGGTGCCATAGTCACTGAAGATGGCTCATTATTGGTAACCGATGATAAAACGCATACGATTTGGCGGATAAGCGCTAATGACTAAAGTTTTTACGTTTATTGTCTAATATTTTAATTTAATAGCGTTCTTACGAACGTTGCCCTTTTTCCATCACTCCTTTGCAACACAGTTGCACTATAATTCCTTTATCTTTGCATCGTGAAATTTTTGGCAATCATATTATCCATCTACTTTCTGGCACTCAATTTCGTGCCTTGTAGCGATGCCAGCAGTGTTGATGATGGCACACAGGTCGTTTCTGTAATGGACTTCGATGGCGACCACGGTCAAGACTGCGAACTGTGTTCCCCATTCTGTCAATGCCATTGTTGCCATTCGCATACCATCGATTTCGGCCTGGCTATTTTTGAACCCATCCAGCCTACTATTTCGCTAGCAAATTTTGCCCATTTCGACAGTTTGGGCAAGGATATTTCACTTTCCCTTTTACAGCCACCTCGGGCATAATTCAGTTTAATCTTTGCACAAACTGTGCATCGATTAATTTGTATCTTTGTCAAACTTTATGAAAATATTCTTTTCCATATCAATGTCAATTTTATTCTTTTTTCAGGGAATTAGCATTGATATGGATTTTTGTGGGCCAATTAAAGAAATTTCAAGCATTATTACCCATTATCAAGACCATAAAGTTTATGGAGACTCTTTCCTTGAATATGTAGTTGAAGATTACATTGACAATGATGCAAAAAATGAAGGGCATCATAATAACCCAGATAAGGAGAATACACCAGTCCATTCCCATCATCAATGTTGTCACCCTCTAGTATTAATTATTGCGAACAACAATTCGGCTTTAACCAATCAACTAAAGCTTGAAGATAAAAAACAGTTCAACTTTCATAAAGTAGACTTCACTTCCAGATATCTGGAATCACTTTTGCAACCTCCTAAAGTATAATTCAGTTTTTTTTAAGGATAGATATATCCTAACGTGATGCTTCTCAAGACAGGCATTGCTATATAAATACGTTGCACCTATTCGCATCGTAAGTTTTAAACTGAATTAATACATTTTCTATGATTAACAAAATCATTTCATTTTCCATTAATAACAAGTTTATTATTGGGCTCTTTATAGTGGCACTTGTAGGTACGGGCATTTGGTCTATGGCCACTATAAATCTGGGTTCTGTACCCGATATTACCAACAACCAAGTACAGGTTATTACAGTTGCCCCAAATTTAGGTACTGAAGATATTGAGCAATTTGTTACCTATCCTGTGGAGTTGGCAATGGCCAATCTGCCAGACGTTATCGAACTGCGTTCGGTGTCCCGTTTTGGGCTGTCCGTGGTTACCATTGTCTTTAAGGACGAGGCAGGCACTTATCTTCCCCGGCAATTGGTACAGGAAAAATTGACCGAAGTTGCTGGAGAAATCCCTGAAGGTTTCGGCACACCTTTTATGGCACCCATAACAACAGGTCTGGGCGAAATTTTTCAATATACCTTAAAAGTAAAAGAAGGCTATGAAGACAAATATGACGCAATGGAGCTTCGTACCATCCAAGATTGGATTGTAAAACGTCAAATGGCATTAGTCCCCGGAGTGGTCGAGGTAAATGCATTTGGTGGTTACGTAAAGCAGTATGAAGTTGCCATAAACCCTAATAAGCTGAAAAGTTTCGGAATTACAATGAATCAGGTCTTTGAAGCCTTGAAAGTCAACAATGCCAATACTGGTGGTGCTTACATTGAAAAAAACCACCAAGCCAATTTTATCCGTGGCGAAGGATTGGCACGAAGTATCGAGGATTTGAAAAATACAGTTGTAACCACACAAAAAGGAAGCCCTGTTTTAATAAGGGATGTCGCCGAAAAAGTAGGCTATGGTAATCAAGTGCGTTATGGTGCGTTTACCCAAGATGGACACGAAACTGTTGGTGGACAAATTTTAATGCTGAAAGGCGAAAGCCCAGGCGACGTGATTGAAAATGTGGAAAAGCGTATTGTAGAAATTCAAAAATCCCTGCCGGAAGGTGTTTATATTGATGCTTTTTTAAGCCGAAGTGAACTTATTGAGGCAACCACAAGTACCGTTAAAAACAATCTAATAGAAGGAGCCCTAATCGTCATATTTGTTTTGGTCTTACTTTTGGGAAGCTTCCGTGGTGGCTTGATAGCAGCTTCGATAATCCCTTTATGTCTATTATTTGCATTTATTTTGATGAAACAATTTGGCATTTGGGCAAATTTAATGTCCTTGGGTGCGATCGATTTTGGAATTATTGTAGATGGAGCGGTGATTATCGTGGAAGGAGCGGTTTTCCACATTCATCAACGGATGAAAAAATCCACAACCGCCATCAACCAAGCTGAAATGGATGAAATCGCCTATGATTCTTCAAGTAAAATGATGAATTCTGCCTTCTTCGGTCAACTAATTGTTCTTATAGTTTTTACACCGATTCTTTTTTTGACCGGTGTGGAAGGGAAAATGTTCCGGCCAATGGCATTTACATTTGGTTTTGCCGTTTTAGGAGCGATTATCCTTTGTCTTACCTACGTGCCAATGATGTCATCATTATTTTTAAAACCTGCTAAAAATCAAAATAGTTGGTTCGCCAAGTTTGAAAACAAGATTGATAGGTTCAGTGATAAAATTATGGATGTTCTGAATCGTATCTATCTGCCTATATTAAATTTTGCACTTCGCTTTCGGGCAGGTGTGGTTATAGGCGCGGTTTCCTTGCTTTTGATTTCAGGATTTATTTTCAGCAATATGGGAGCAGAATTTGTCCCTAAATTTGATGAAGGCGATATTGCATTTCAAGCATTGATAAAACCGGGGAGCAGTCTTACAGAATCTATTGAGGCTTCAGAGAAACTTCAGAAGTTAATCAATGAGTTTCCGGAAGTAAAAACAGTAGTTTCAAGAATTGGTGTGGCTGAAATACCAACAGACCCAATGCCTATGGATATTGCCGATAGTTATATTATTCTTGAAAAAGATAAGAGTAAATGGACTTCTGCAGAGAGTAAAGAAGAACTCATAGAAAAAATACAAGAAAAAATATCAGTCGTTCCCGGCGTAAATTTCGTATTTACACAACCCGTGGAACTTCGTTTTAATGAATTGCTTACCGGTGTTCGTGAGGACGTGGCAATCAAACTGTACGGAGAAGATTTGGGTGTGTTAGCCGACAAAGTACAGGAAATCGCAGCAGTCATCAGAACTGTTCCTGGAGCGGCTGACCTCAATGTGGAAGCTACAAGCGGTTTACCACAAATGACGGTGGTATATAACCGCGCTAAAATGGCACAATACGGTGTAACCATTGATAAACTGAATGATTATGTAAGTGCTTCATTTTCTGGAGAAGAAGCAGGTGTAATTTTTGAAGGCGAAAAAAGGTTTGATGTGGTCATTCGTTTGGCAGAGGAATATAGACAAGACATCAATAGCTTAAAAAACCTTTTCATAGACCTGCCAAACGGTGCACAAGTACCTTTAAAGGAGGTTGCAGATATCAGCTATAAGCCCGGGCCAATGCAGATTTCAAGGGACAATACCTCTCGTCGTATTTCGGTAGGGGTCAATGTTCGTGGGCGCGATGTAAAATCGATGGTCGAGGAAATTCAACAAAAATTGGAAACGGACGTGAAACTGCCACCAGGTTATTTTGTAACCTACGGAGGTTCTTTCGAAAACCTTCAACGTGCTTCAGACCGATTGATGATTGTAGTTCCAATCGTTCTATTAACAATATTTGTTCTGCTTTACTTTGCTTTAAATTCAGTTACGCAAGCCTTGATGATCTATATGGCAGTGCCTTTGGCGACCATTGGTGGTGTTTTCGTTTTGTTGATTCGTGGAATGCCTTTCAGTATTTCTGCCGGAGTCGGGTTTATCGTGCTCTTCGGAGTTGCCGTATTAAACGGACTCATACTCATAAACAAATTCAATGAATTAAAAGATAGTGGAATGACAGACTTAAAAAAACGAATATACGAAGCAACGCACGAACGCTTACGTCCCATTTTATTAACAGCTATTACAACAATTATGGGCTTTATCCCAATGGCGATTTCTACCTCTGGTGGTGCAGAAGTACAGCGGCCTTTGGCGACAGTAGTCATTGGAGGAATGCTTACGGCAACGTTTCTGACCTTGGTGGTTATTCCTATTCTTTATTATTGGCTGGAATCACGAAAAGAAAAGAAGGATAATGATGGTGACGCAAGTTACATTAAGAAAGGCGCAACGGTTATTATTATATTATTGAGTTTGGGAGGTTTTTTAACCCCAAATGCAGCAAATGCACAGGACAACCAGTTGGCTCAAACCCTTACCTTGGAAGAAGCCATATCTATGGCCAAGGAAAATTATCCATCCCTTAAAGAGAGCCAAGCTTTTATTGAACGGGAAAAGGCTATGAAAGGAACAAGTTTTGATTTAGGAAGCACCTCTTTATATACCGGTAGAGAAGACCAAGGGGTGCAACAAGGAATATTGAGTACGTATGGTGTACAACAGGGCAATATTGATTTGCTTTCGGGTTTTTCAAAAAACAAGTTCTACAAAGAACGGGTTAAATTGGGCGAAAAATTCTATGCTGTCAATGAGCAGCAATTGATTCGTAATGTGATGCAGGCGTATGACCTTATCAATTATAACAAGGCACAATTGCGTTTTGCGGAACAGTTGGACAGTGTTTATGCCAACTTTAGGACGGCTGCCGAATTACGCTATGACACAGGGGAAACAGGCAAGCTGGAGTTTATTGCGGCTTCTTCCGAATATCAGCAGATTCAAGTATTAAGGCAACAAGCCTATGATGATATTGAAATTGCAAAAAGAGCATTGAAGCAGTATTTGGGCATTGACCAAGAAATTGAAACTGTGAATTTGACCTATGAACCAATGGATTTTTTGGCCAATTTGGATTCGGCTTCCGCAGCCAATAATCCTTTGCTTCAATATGCTATGCAAAATGCCGAAGTAAGCAAAGCGAATATCGGTGTGGAGAAAGCACAGTTCCTACCAAAATTCAGCATAAGCTATGATAAATTGAAGTACAATGATGTGTCTGGCTTTAGCGCATATCAAGCCGGTATTAGCATACCGCTTTGGTTCTTTCCACAGAAATCAAGGGTAAAGGCTGCCAAGGCAGATGCTATGGTTGCGGAGAACCAATATCTCGAACAAAAAGCAATGACCGAAAGTAGGGTTTCCCAACTATTAAAATCATTGGAAAAGACCAAAAAAACCCTTTCCTATTATGAGGAAGGCGCATTACTTTTGGCAGAACAGCAAATCGCTACGGCAGAACTGGCATCAAAAGAAGGTGAAATAGACTATGTAAACTATATTACAATTCTTAATAGTGCTATCAGAATCAAACAAAACCATTTGCAGTTTATAAATCAATTTAATCAGCAGTTCGTCGAGCTGCAATACCAACTGGGTAATCTATAATCTAAAAAAAGAAAAATGAAGAATATACTATTAGTAAGTACCGTATTATTTACACTTATGTTTATGAGTTGTAATGATGCCCAAAAATCTGAACTTGGGCATAACGAAGCCGAAGGTGTATCAAAAACCAATGAAGCTGGGGAAGATGTACACGGCGAGGAAGGCCACAATGAAGGAGAAGAAGAAGGTCACAGCGAGGAAGAAGGCGTTGTGGAACTCACAAAGCAACAGGCCGAAACCATTGGTTTGGAAATGAAACCTTTGGAGGAACGCAATTTAGGGAACAACATTAAGGTAACAGGAACGCTGGAACTTTTCCCACAGGACAAGGCGAACATAAGTCCTTTTGTTGGTGGAAATGTGAGTTCCATAAAAGTAATCCCTGGAGATAACGTAAAGAAAGGTCAGGTGTTGGCATATATAGAACACCCAGATATCATTGCTATGCAACAGGATTATCAGGAAAAAAATGACGAACTGGTCTTTTTGAAACAGGATTTTGAACGCAAGCAGACCCTTTATGATAAAGGTGTTTCTTCTGGCAAGGAATTTCAAATGGCACAGTCAAAATTTCGTTCTACAACATCCAGCGTCAATGGTTTGCGGTCCCAATTGAGACTGTTGAGCATTAACCCGGACAAAGTGGCGGATGGACAGATATATTCCGCTGTTCCCATTACCTCGCCTATAAGTGGGTATGTGGATGAAGTAATGATTAGCCTTGGCGATTACGTGGCACAACAATCCAAAATGTTCTCGATAAGCGACAACTCAAAAATTTATGTCAACTTCAAAGTATATGAGAAGGACATAAAGCAAATCAAGCAAGGGCAACAGATATATTTTTCCACGGCCTCTCGTCCAGATGAACTGCTTAAGGCAACCGTTCGGTCTGTAGGTAAAACCTTCAATACAGACCCAAAAGCTTTGGAAGTTCTGGCAGATATTGAAAACAAGGATAAAAACCTATTGCCGGGTATGTATGTGGAAGGGCGCATAGTGCAGGGCGAGAAAAAGGGTTTTGCCGTACCGGAAGCTGCCATTATAAAAGAAGGCGAGCAATCCTTCATTTTCATTTTGGATGAAGATGAAGAAATGAAAGCGGGCAAAATGAAATTCAAAATGATACCCGTAACGGTCGGTATTACTGATTTAGGCTTTGTTGAAGTCAACCTGCCTGCCGAAGTTTCAAAGGATGCCAAAGTCGTGATAAACGGAGCTTATAACCTGTCTTCGGAAATGGTCAAGGGCGAACTGGAACACGGACATTAATTCAATAACAATCAAAGGTTTTGATTCCGAGTTTGTTTATCGTCTTAATTAGTTAGTTGAAAATTAGAAGACAGGCTCGGTTCAAAATCGATTAAAAATTCAAAAAATTCATATTATGAAAGAAATAAAAGCATTTATAAAACCGAACCGAATCCAAAGAGTCATTGAAGCATTGTCAGATAATGGGTTTGAAAGTATGACCCTTTCACAAGCAGAAGGCACGGGCGCTTTCAAGGCAAAAGGTGCAAGACCGTCGCTGGATTTTCACGTGACAGATAGTCCAGTGGTTAAGTTGGAACTGGTCTGCCAAAATGAGGAAGCTCAAGCGGCCATTGAAACAATTATAGCCAACGCCAAAACCGAAGAACGTGGGGATGGCATTATTTATATAGCCGATATAGAGGATGCCTTTCAGATTAAATCTGGGGATTCCTTAAAACGGTACGACCTATAATACACTTCAGTACAAATGGAAAAAATAGTTCAACTTCTGGAAAACAAAGGGATACGACCTACGGCTATGCGCCTTATGACCTATAAGCGGTTGGCAGAGTTGAATGTGGCCATCAGCCTTGGCGATTTGGAAAAGGATTTTAAGGTCAGTGAAAGAAGCACCCTATTTAGGACTATGAAAGCGTTTGAAGAAAAAGGTATTGTGCATCAAATCGAGGATGGGACAGGAATTATAAAATACGCCCTTTGCGAAGAAAATTGTGAATGCGAGGTCGGCAACGACCTTCATTTGCACTTTCATTGCAACAATTGTAATGAAACGGTCTGTTTAACAGAACATAAAATCCCCCATATCAACTTGCCTGATGGCTATATTACCGAGGATATCAATTTAGTGGTAAAGGGCATTTGTGAGAAATGTAGCAAGTAATCATTGCTCTTCCTATATGAGGACACTATATTTAATTTTAATGAAATGTTACAAATATTAGATATTAAGAAAGAAAATGTAATCACAACAATTGCAATTGGGAAATTACATCAAAAAGATATTGAAAAAGTGCACCCCATAATACATACTATTCTGGATAAGGGGTTAAAAATCCGCTGGTATTTTGAAATGCAAGATTTTGAAGGGTGGAATATCAATGGCTTTTGGGAAGATTTAAAAATCGATGCCGCACACGAAAAAGAGTATGAAAAAATCGCAATAGTAGGTAAAGAACAATGGCAGGATTGGGTAGCCCGATTTATGAAACCTTTTACAAATGCCGAAATAAAATACTTTGATATAAAGCAAAAAAGTAATGCACAAAAATGGATTGAAATTTAGTCAAAATGGAATCGTCGATGTTGATTTAAAATTTGAAAAATAGTAATAATAACGAAATATTAAGGGGTTTTTAAAACATTTGTTAGGAGGAAAAGGCAGAGGAGGCCATCATTCAAGGAGACATAACCGCAAACACGATTATGAAAACAGAGATGATTATTCAGATTCAAGAGTTAAGATAAGAAGCCCAAAATGTGATGAGAAAAATGAATTAAGTGCGGCCTTTTGTCAAAAATGCGGTTTAGTATTAGGTAAGGGAAAATGTGACAATTGCGGGCAGGATATTCTTTTGGATGCCAAATTTTGTCCTAATTGCGGCAAACGAACGTAAAAAACAACGGATTATTAATTTTATAAGACAGAATCAAATATAATCAATGGACCTACAAACTGAACTACTGTTATTGCCACGGTTAGGGTTGGCAGTTTTATTGGGGATTTTGATTGGAGTCGACAGGGAAACTGACGGCCACGACGCCGGTATCCGAACCTATGCAGCTGTATGTCTTGGAGCCGCACTTTTAACAATCATTAATACACATATTGATGTGGCAGACCAAACTCGGATTGTTGCAAATATTGTTTCTGGTATTGGTTTTTTGGGAGCGGGAATTATTTTTAAGGACAATTCAACCAACTCTATAGTGGGTTTAACCACGGCCGCTACAGTGTGGGCAACAGCAGGAGTAGGTATTGCTTTAGGGTTTGGGATGTACTTGTTGAGTATCACAAGCACATTACTTATCATCTTGCTGCTGGTCGCCCGAAAATTACCCTATTTCAAAAAAGTAAATAAAAATAAAAGCTAATTATAAGAAAAGGTATTTAAGCTAAAATATTGATTTGTAAAGATTATAGAAATGATATCAATTTATAAAAAACAAAGTACGGTATATATGGTGGCGCAGCATAAGCTTGACGCAAAAGACTATGAAACCCTAAACCTTGAATTGACAGACCATATAAAAACCCATCCACAAGTGTATTGGTACATCGAGATGGAAAATTTTGAAGGCTGGACAGCAGAGGCATATTGGAAGGGAATTGAATTAAACCTTCCGAATGAAAAGCATTTAAAGCGTGTTGCTTTGGTGGGTAGCGTTAAATGGCAAAAACAATTTACCGAGGTATTGCTTCCTTTTTCAGAAGCTCATATAAAATTTTATAAGACCGAAGAAAAAGAATTGGCCAAAGAATGGATAGAAATAGAATAACATAAAAAATGGATATACTATTGATTTAAAAACAGAAACACTATGATGGACGATTGGTATTTTGGAGGAATGCACTGGATATGGTGGGGACTTTGGATAATCCTCATCTTTTGGATATTCCTAATTCCTTACCCCACCCCGGGACAGAAACGGAAAAAGGATAGTGCGATGGAAATCCTGAGGGAACGTTTTGCACGGGGCGAAATAAGCAAGGAAGAGTTTGAACAGCGAAAGAAACTGTTACGGGAAAACAAGAAAAAATAAACTGCAATGAAACCGCCTAATGGCATACATAATCAAAAAAGAGGAGGGCTGAACAGGCAAGGACTTCTTATTGCTATTGTTTTAGGGTTTGCGGTGGGCATAATCATTATACAGCCATTGGGCATTTCCCTATTCCAGTATGACCAGAGCGGTGATACGGGCAATTGGTGGTATTTGTTCAAAAATGCAGTTGGGCAAGCTCTTGGATTTGGAGATGTGGACCAAATCCTAAAAAATATCCTGTTTGGTATTATGGGAAGCAGTCTCGCCCTGATGTTCTATACAAGAAAAACAATATTTCAACTAAATAGGGAGAAAGTCGGAATAACCTTGATAAGGGAATTATTGGACAAAGGTGAAAACCACGAGGTAGAATTCAAAAGCACCTTGCGGTGGGACCTTCGACAAGGTAAGGTAAACAAAGCCTTGGAAATGGTAGTGGCAAAGACCATTGCGGGATTTATGAATACCGAAGGCGGCCATTTGATTATAGGAGTTGACGATGAAGGCCGTATCCTGGGGCTCGAACAAGATTACGGTACTTTAAAGAAACCGGGCAAGGACGGATTTGAACAGTATATAATGCAGTTGGTGTCCTTCAATTTAGGCACGCATTTTTGCCCTTTGGCAAAGGTGACCTTTTACCAATTTGAAGAAAAGGATATCTGTTATGTAAGGGTCTACAAATCGCAAAAACCAGTGTATTTGAACCTGGGCGACCGTTCTCATTTCTTTATCAGAACCGGGAACGGTACCCGTGAGTTGGATATGCCCGAAGCATTGGATTATATGGAAACACACTTAAATTAAACAATATGGGATTTTTAAAACATTTATTAAGAGGAAGTTATGGTCATCATTCCAACAAGCATCAACGTAAAAATAATGACCCAAGATTTGATGAACCCAAGGTTGTTGTGAGATGTATAAAATGCGGCAAAAACAATCCTGAAAATGCTTCTTTTTGTCAACATTGTGGCGAGCCTTTAGGTAAAGTAAAATGCAAAAGTTGTGAAGAACCAATACCTATGGATGCAAAATTTTGTTCTAAATGTGGCACTGAAGTATAGTTAAAAACCTTATAAAAAAGAACTCTAACTTTTACCAATATTTCATATATAGCTTTAGGTTAAAGATTTATAGCAAGAAAGTTTATGACATAATTGGAATACAAAATGTAAATAACCGAACTATATGAAATTAATGAATGACAGATTGTACCACAAAATATTCAACGGTGCCATTATTATGATTTTAATTATAACTGTTTCTTTGGGAATCGGGATGCTTGGGTATTATTATTTTTTGAAATTAAGTTGGATTGATAGCTTTTTAAACGCTTCAATGATTCTTACAGGAATGGGTCCCTTAGATGAAGCACAAACCGATGCTGGCAAATTGTTTTCTGGAATTTATGCCTTGTATTCTGGGATAATTTTCCTTTCGGCCATAGCAATCTTTATCTATCCCATTATTCAAAAAATTGGGAAAAAATTTGAACACCACCACTAATAACAATTATAATTTCTCAATATGCTCTTAAATAAAAGAATATCCATTGTCAATTTTATTAAAACCATAAAGTTTGATATTGTATTTATTGTATCTTATGCTGTAGCTGTGGGTATTTTGGACCAATATGGTTTTTTGTCAAAAATCTCTATTCCAATTGGTGTTACTGCTGTTTTTGGCACTGCGGTAGCTTTGCTTTTGGGTTTTCGAACCAATCAAGCTTATGAGCGCTGGTGGGAAGCCCGTATTATATGGGGCGCAATTGTGAATGATTCCCGAACACTGGTCAGACAATGTGTTTCATTTTTCAAAAGGAGCAACGGGCAGTACGATATTTTGGTCAATGAAATGACCAACCGTCAAATAATCTGGTGCTATGCATTGGGTGAATCATTGAGAAAACTACCCTTTTCCCCCAAAGTTAAGGAATACCAAAAATCTTATAAGTTGGAGTCTTTTAATATTCCAAATACTTTATTGTCAGAACATTCTGAAACTTTGCTAAAAGCAAAAGAAAACGGTATGGTCAATGATTTTCAGCAGGTACAAATAGACAGTACCATAGCCAGATTATGTGATTCTATGGGCAAGTGCGAACGTATAAAAAACACGGTCTTCCCCAAAGCACATAGTTTATTAATCCATTTAATCATTTATGTATTTGCCACAATGTTACCATTTGGTCTGTCAGACCAATACCTGGCGGTGGAAATAAGTCTAACTATTGGAATACCGATTATTTTCGTTGCCATTGAAAAAACATCCATTTTGATGCAGGACCCTTTTGAAAATCGACCTATGGACACCCCTGTAACCGATTTGGCTACAACTATTGAAATAAATCTTAAACAAATGATAGGGAATGAGGATATTCCGATCAAAGAAAAAGCGAGCGAATATTATATACTGTAAAGGGTCAACTTTAAAATTTTATAAAATGAAAAAACTAAAAATGAAAATTCCCGTAATCCTTCCACAGGTACCGGACGAAAAAGATGCCTGCATCAACAGGATCATCGACAAATTAAGTGGACGTGAAGGCATTGACAGTGTACACATATCCGATGAAAAACCGGACGGTGTTCCGCAACTCTGTTTCCATTATGACCCTGATGTCATTTCCCTTGATAGGGTACAATCCCTGGCAGAGACTACTGGCGCCCAAATCACGGATAAATTTGGGCATAGGCTAATAGCCGTGGAAGGGATACGCCACACCCGTCACGCCCGAACCATCGAGAAAGCAGTCAAGGAGGTCGATGGAGTTCTCGAAGTTTCCGCATCTGCTTCTGGAATGGTACGTGTGGAATTTGATAAAGGCATTACAGGATTTGGGGCTATTAAAAAGAAAATAGAAAAACAAGGGCTTACCATTATTGAACCTTCCGTTGATACAGAAACGTATTTACAAAAAATGGAAGTTTCCAACGGTGAAGAAAAATCTGAAGATACTCAAGACAAGGAGGAAAATCAACACGTTGGCGAGAGCGAAGACCACGTTCACAAAGATGGCGAAGAACACGACCACAAGGAGGGTGAAGGTGAGGCACACGCCCACGGTGGTATTTTTGGAAAGAACACCGAACTTATTTTTGCCATCATTTGCGGTACGCTTCTGGGTATTGGTTTTGGCCTTTCCTACGTACAATCAATACCGGATTGGGTGAGTTTATCCCTTTACATTGGTGCTTACTTTTTTGGAGGTTACTTTACAGCTAAAGAAGCCATTCAGACAGTGGCCAAAGGTGGTTTTGAAATCGACTTCTTGATGTTAGTCGCCGCTATCGGTGCCGCTGCTTTGGGCGAATGGGCGGAAGGTGCCTTGTTACTGTTCCTTTTTAGTCTGGGGCACGCCCTTGAACATTATGCGATGGAGAAAGCCCGAAAATCTATTGCGGCTTTGGCGGATTTAGCACCAAAAACGGCCTTGCTAAAAAAAGATGGGAAGACCAAAGAAGTTGGTATTGAAAAGTTGAGTAAAGGCGATATTATTGTAGTTAAGCCAAACAGTAAAATATCTGCCGATGGCGTTGTTGTTGATGGTAAAAGCAGTGTCAACCAAGCCCCCATTACCGGGGAAAGTGTCCCAGTAGATAAAGTTCCTGTGGAAGATTCCGGCAAGGACTATTCAGAGGATGATGATATAAAGGACGAAAACCGAGTTTTCGCAGGAACTATTAACGGCAACAATACGCTTGAAATTAAGGTAATCAAAGAGGCAAAGGATTCAACACTGTCCCGATTGGTAAAATTGGTGAATGAGGCCCAGACCCAAAAATCGCCCACCCAGTTGCTTACCGATAAATTTGAAAGATATTTTGTTCCTTCCGTACTGGTATTGGTAGTGTTGTTGCTCTTTGCTTTTTTGGTCGTCGATGAACCGTTTAGTGCTAGTTTTTATAGGGCTATGGCCGTATTGGTAGCTGCCAGCCCCTGTGCCCTTGCGATTTCGACCCCGAGTGCGGTATTGAGTGGAGTGGCGAGGGCCGCTCGTGGTGGAGTGCTTATCAAAGGGGGTCGTCCTTTGGAAGACTTGGGGGTTATTACCGCGCTCGCCTTTGACAAGACGGGTACCCTGACCGAAGGAAAACCCAAGCTTACCGAAGTGGTCCCGCTTGGCGATATTTCTGAAAACAAACTTTTAAAAATAGCTGTAGCCGTAGAGAATCTAAGTGATCATCCTCTGGCAAAAGCAGTGGTTCGAGATGGGAAGGAACGTTTGAAAGGCGAGGAAATACCTGATGCAACCGATTTGGAAGCCGTGCTTGGCAAAGGTATAAAAGCGTCATTGGGCAATGACAAAATCTATGTCGGTAACCTCGACCTGTACGAAGGGCTTGATGAGAGCACCCCTTCCGAAGAGATAATAACGAAAGTCCGTGACCTCGAAGGTGGGGGAAATACTACGATGCTTATTCGGAAAAACCAAGAATATATAGGTGTTATTGCCCTAATGGATACCCCTCGCGAAGCTGCCAAGGAAACCCTCAAAAAATTAAAGGAAATCGGTATCAAACGAATGATTATGCTTACTGGTGACAACCAAAAGGTTGCCGATGCCGTGGCGAAAGAAATAGGATTGACCGATGCTTGGGGGAGCTTGTTACCAGAGGAAAAAGTGGATGCCATAAAAGAGCTAAAGGAAAAGGAATCCAAGGTGGCAATGGTAGGCGATGGTGTAAACGATGCACCCGCAATGGCGAACAGTACCGTGGGCATAGCAATGGGAGCGGCTGGAAGCGATGTGGCCTTGGAAACGGCGGATGTTGCCCTAATGGCCGACAAGTTGGAAACCCTGCCTTTTGCTATTGGCTTGAGTAGAAAAGCAAAAGCTATTATCAAGCAGAACCTTTGGGTAAGCCTTGGTGTTGTGGCACTGCTCATACCAGCCACCATTTTGAGCTGGGCAAACATAGGAATAGCCGTGGCATTTCACGAGGGGTCTACCTTGGTAGTAGTGGCCAATGCGCTGCGCCTTTTGGCTTATAAAAAAGATTAGAAAAATTGGGACTTAGAAGAATCCAGTTTTTTGAAAGAATATTAAATGACAAACACGGAAAAAATATTATTTACCAAAGGGATACGCCCTACTGAAATGAGGTTGAAAATTTACAAATACCTCAAGAGGAAGACCTATGCCGTAACCTTAAAGGAAATGCAAAAAGTCTTTATCGCCAAAAGTGAAAAAAACAAAACGGCAAACAGAACCACCTTTTATCGCAATCTCAAGACTTTTGAGGATAAAGGGTTGATTCATCAGATTAATGATGGGACCGGAGTGGCAAAATATGCGATTTCCGATGAAAATGCCAAAGATAAATACGGTACAGATTTACATCTGCACTTTCATTGTACCGATTGTACGAAAACAATCTGTTTACCAAATAAAATATCGGAAGAAAGCTTACCAAACGATTATCAAGTGAGCGATGTGAACCTGGTGTTAAAAGGAATATGTGAAAGTTGTAGAAAAAAATAATAAGGATGAAGAAGCTTCAGCAATTGACCAAGGAAATTAACGAATTGACATTGAGAATTGAGCAGGACTACCCCGAACTATACCAATATCTTGATGAAAATCCTATTACAATCCCTGATTGCGAAACACCCGAGATTTCCGGCAGCTCGTTCGTGGAATATTTGGATAGCTTAAAGTCAATCTTGGAAAGATATATAGAATCGCATAAACATATGAAGCACTAAAGGACAATTAATTCAGTAGTATATAAATGAATAAAAGCACTTTTAAAATCAGTAAAATGGACTGCCCTTCAGAAGAGCAGATGGTTCGGATGAAGTTGGAGGCTTACACTCAAGTAAAATATCTGGATTTTGATATTCCCAACAGAAAATTGGAAGTATATCACGTGGACGGTATCAAGGCCATACAAACGTCTATAGCCAGCTTAAAACTTGGGGATTCCTTAGAGGGAACCACAGAAGCCGAACCACCTGTAATAGAAGACCAATCCAAACAAAAAAAGATTCTATGGTGGGTCTTGGGCATCAACTTCGGTTTTTTCGTTATCGAAATGACCACAGGTTGGATATCTTCTTCTATGGGCCTTATTGCAGATTCGTTGGATATGTTGGCAGATTCCATAGTGTACGCACTTAGTCTGTTCGCGGTCGGCGGCGCTATTTCCAGAAAAAAGAAAGTGGCCAGATTCAGTGGCTACTTTCAAATGGCCCTGGCGACACTTGGGTTTGCAGAGGTCTTACGAAGATTTTTTAGTAACACCGAAACACCCTTGTTCCAATGGATGATTATCGTTTCAATTTTCGCATTGGCAGGTAATCTGATATCGCTCTGGCTTATCAACAAGACCAAGAGCCAAGAGGCCCATATGCAGGCAAGTGCCATTTTTACGTCCAATGACATTATCGTAAACGGTGGTGTTATAGTAGCAGGGGTACTGGTCTATTTTCTGAATAGTAAATGGCCCGATTTGGTGATTGGCGGCATCGTTTTCACATTTGTAATGCGTGGTGCCTTAAGGATATTGAAACTGTCGAGGTGAATTAAGTAAATTATTTTAAAAAGTAATAATGAATATTAAGTAAAATCATCTAATGTAAGAATCTAAAGAGTTGAGCAGAAATCCAAATAATATATCAAAGGAAGGGTTGAAAACTACGGTTATAGGAATCGTAGTCAGCATGTTTTTGGCAATCATCAAGTTTTTTGGTGGATTTTTCGGGCATTCCTATGCCCTTATCGCCGATGCCATAGAATCCACTACAGATGTGGTTTCTTCAGGTTTATTGTATTTAGGCATCAGGTGGTCTTCAAAAGCCCCTGATAAAAGTCATCCCTACGGCCACGGAAAAGCAGAAGCCCTTGTTGCACTGGGCATATCCTGCATACTTACACTGGCTGCTTTTATAATAACCAAAGAAAGTATCCGTCACATTCAAACGCCCCATAAAGTACCCGCACCCTTTACTTTAGTGGTGTTGATTGTGGTCGTGGTCGTTAAAGAACTACTTTATCGTTTTGTCCTGAAAACGGGAAACCACACAAAAAGTGATGCTATAAAAGCGGATGCGTTTCATCATCGCAGTGATGCGATTACCTCTTTGGCGGCCTTTATAGGGATTTCTATTGCATTGTGGGGTGGAAAGGGTTATGAAATAGCTGATGATTTTGCGGCTATAGTTGCCGCTATTTTCATATTGTACAATGCCTATAAAATAGCAAGACCCGCATTGGGCGAATTGCTTGATGAAGCAATTGAGCCGGAATTCCTTTCAGATATTAAGCTTAGTGCAGAACAAATTCCTTTGGTTCAAAGAATTGAAAAATGCCGGTTGCGCAAGATGGGAACGGCCTATCATATTGATATGCACATATGGATCGAAGGAGACAAAACCATTACGGAAGGGCATAGTATTGCACATCAAGTAAAAGATGAATTATTTGATAAATTCCCTCAGATAATGGATGTGCACATTCACTTAGAACCAAATAATACAAAGATATGAACGCTTGGCTTTGGGTAGTAGTATTAGGATTGGCAGCTTGGGCAGCACATTGGGGTGCGGACCAACTGTTGACACCTTTAAAGATGCTGCGCAAACAATGGGGACTGACCGCTTCCGCAGGGGCGGGATTCCTTGCCATCGTTACCGCCAGCCCTGAGTTGGTCATTAATGTTACCAGTGCGTCATTGGGCGTGTAGGATATTGTTTTGGTAAGCCATTATGCAAGCTGAAGCGTGGTTCTATGATTTAGGGGGCTGAATAAATGGTGAATAGACAATAAAAAATATTGACAATGTCTAAGAATAGAAGGGAGAGAAGGCAAACAAAAAAAGACAGAAAACCAGTAGTTGACGGAATAACGAAGAGGGATAAAGTTTCCTGTATGTTGATATTTGCTGCGATGTTTATGGTATTGTTTATCCTTTACTTTTTAGATGCTATTTTATATTTCTTCTACCTTCTTTTTAATACGTAACAAAAACAGAGTGATATGAAAACAACAACAATCTTGGTGCCGATAGATTTTACTCCGGTAGCGAAAAATACGGCGGACTATGTTATTGGTCTATCTAAGCAACTAAAAACGAAAATTATTTTTGTTCACGCTTACACCGTGGCATATCCGTCGAGCACCCCAATAGGAATGGGAACTATGGCAGCTCCAGTTTCAGGAACCCACGAATCCCAGAAAAAATTAAATAAACAAAAACTTAGGGAATATCTTGAAAGTTTTCCTGACCTGACATCCATCGATTACAAAAGTCAGGTTGGTTTTGGTGCGACCGTAGATGTCATTTGCCAAACAGCAAAAGATGAAAATGCCAATTTAATAGTAATGGGCACTAAAGGTGCGGATTCATCAATCGAAGAGTTTTTTATAGGTACGGTGAGTGAAAAAGTTAGCCGTAATGCCCCTTGTTCGGTATGGGTTGTTCCAGAGAGCGTAAAATTCACTTCCATCAGATATTTAGGTTTAGCGTTGGATGAGGATAGTTTAGAAAATGATGTCGATTTAGATCTCTTGGTCAACTTGCTGGAATCATTCACTGCCAATTTGCACCTTGTACAAATTACGAATAAAAATGAGATGCCCTTAAATGCAAATGCGGTGCGTGCATATTATAAAAACTTCTTGGGACAAAAAGAATTCCATTTCAACACTTTTCAAAACGAAGACCCTGAAAAAGGGATTGACAAGTTTCTTAGTCAAAAACCAATTGATGTATTGGTACTTCTCTTTAGGGAACATAAATTTTTTGAACGATTATTCGAGAAAGGGCTGAGAAGGAAATTAGTTTTTGGTTCCAGTATTCCCATACTCATACTTAAATAAGGTATTGTAATAACCAAAATTCAGTATTTCAAAAACATACTTCCGTGCCTTATATTTAATGACAACAAATGACGAAAAAGAAAAAATTAAGCTTAAGAGACCTCAAGGTCGCAGATAGTGACAAAAAGGATGCTTCTATGAATAATAAGGTTTCATCACAGCTGAACATTCGAGAGTATATCCCTGCCATCTTCAGTTTTGTAATGCTGGTGGCAGGCATCCTTTTTGACTATTTTGAAGCATTCCCCCACTTTTCTGGTTGGATTCGCGTATTATGGTACACGGTGGCCTATATTCCGGTTGGATTTCCCGTGATAGGGGAAGGGTGGGAAAGCATCAAAAGAGGTGATTTCTTTACCGAGTTCTTCCTGATGTCAATTGCGACTTTGGGGGCGTTCGCCATCGGGGAATATCCGGAAGGTGTGGCCGTAATGCTTTTCTATGCCGTGGGCGAACTCTTCCAGAATGCAGCGGTCAATCGGGCAAAAGGAAACATAAAGGCATTGCTTGATGTCCGCCCGAACGAGGCATTGGTATATCGTGATGGGGATTTTGTTTCGGTCGATCCCGAGACCGTCCGGATAGGCGAGAGAATTCAGGTGCGTGTGGGCGAGAAAGTACCGCTCGATGGTATGCTACTTTCTGAAAAGGGCTCTTTTAATACCGCGGCCTTGACAGGCGAAAGCAAACCAGATACCATTGCCAAGGGCGATACGGTTTTTGCCGGAAGCATTAATCTTGACGGCGTAATCGAAATCGAGACGACCAAGGAATTCAAGGACAGTTCCATTGCCCGTATTCTCGATATGGTACAGAACGCGACCGCAAGAAAATCCAAGACCGAGCTGTTCATTAGAAAATTTGCAAGGATATATACGCCTATCGTTGTATTCCTCGCCATCGGCCTGACGTTCCTGCCTTACTTTTTTGTGGATGATTACGTGTTTCGGGATTGGTTGTACCGCGCTTTGATATTCCTTGTGATTTCCTGTCCCTGTGCCTTGGTCATTTCCATTCCCCTGGGCTATTTCGGTGGATTGGGTGCTGCATCGCGCAACGGCATTCTGTTCAAAGGTGCATCCTTCTTGGATGCGATGACCAAAGTGAACACCGTCGTAATGGACAAAACGGGAACCGTTACCAAAGGAGTTTTCAAAATCAAGGAAATCAAGTCCATAACCTTTGAGCCTGCCCTGAGCGGAGCCGAAGGGGAAGCCGAGTTTATGAAGTACTTGATGGCCATGGAAGAACAATCCACCCATCCCATCGCAAAGGCGATTCTGGAATATAAAGCGGACGGTTCGGATTATGAAGCGGCCAATGTTTCGGAAGTGGCCGGAAAGGGATTGAAAGGAACGGTCAACGGAAAAACCGTGCTGGTAGGCAACAAAGCTTTGATGACCTCGAACAAAATAGAGGTTCCTCCTGAAACGGATGGTATCGTGGAATCAATCGTTATGGTTTCTATCGACGGCAAATTTGCAGGCTATGTAACGATAGCCGACGAATTGAAGGAAGATGCGCACGAAGCCATTAAACAAATTAGAGATGCTGGGATTTCCAAAATCATAATGCTGTCAGGCGACAAAGATTCCATTACGCAGCAAGTCGCTAAAGAATTGAACATCGATTGGGCAAAAGGCGGATTGTTGCCGGAAGACAAAGTGAACGAAGTCGAAGAACTCAAGAAACAACCCGATACGAAAGTGGCTTTTGTAGGCGATGGCATTAATGATGCCCCTGTCTTAGCAGCTAGTGGTGTGGGTATCGCAATGGGTGGTCTGGGCAGCGATGTCGCTATTGAGACTGCAGACGTTATTGTCCAGACCGATCAACCGAGCAAGATCGCACGCGCAATTCAAATAGGTCGTTCTACCCGAAAAATCGTTTGGCAGAATATCGGTTTGGCCTTTGGTGTCAAGGTCATTGTACTAATTCTCGGTGCATGTGGACTTGCGACAATATGGGAAGCGGTTTTTGCTGATGTGGGCGTGGCACTTTTGGCTATTTTCAATGCGGTTAGGCTGCAAAGAATGAAGTGGGACTAACCTAAGTTTTTACTAATCAATAAAAAACGGTCGAAATATTAATATTTCGACCGCCCCGAAAAACCTTATAATGCTTATATTTTATTTCTTTGTTACCACCAATTGATACACGCAAGGAATTACAACCAAGTTTAAAACAGTAGCAGACAACAAGCCACCTAAAATAACAACTGCCATCGGACTTTGTATTTCACTACCTGGTTCGCCACCTTTTAGAGCCAATGGTATCAATGCCAGACCTGTGGTAAAGGCAGTCATTAAAATAGGGTTTAATCTATCTAAAGCCCCAGCTTTTATCAACTGAAAACCCTGTACTCCTTCTTTTCTCAAATCTTCATACCGTGAAACCAATAAAATACCGTTTCGTGTGGCAATACCAAACAAACTGATAAAACCTATGGTCGCTGCAATACTGATGATTCCTGACGTGAAATACACTATCAAGATTCCACCAATTAGCGCCAAAGGCAGATTAATCAATACTACAAATGCCAGTTTTACATCCTTAAATTCATAGTATAACAACAGGAAAATGATGGCTATGGCAACGATGGCTGTTATCATAAGCAATTGTGATGCTTTGGATTCACTTTCAAACTGTCCGCCATATTGTACACGGTAGCCTTCTGGCATATTCACGTTGCTGCCCACAACTTCCTTTATTTCATTTACCGCACCACGTAAATCCCTACCTTGAACATTGGCTGCGACCACAATCTTTCGTTGTACATCTTCCCGATTGATGGTGTTTGGACTGCTTACCGATTGGACAGTTGCCAACTCGCCTAATGTAGTTTGTCCGCCATTCGGTAAACTCATCAAGGTTTTATTAATGTTTTCAATATTATCTCGAAACGGTTTCTCATAGCGCACTACCAAGTCAAAGTATTGCTGTCCTTCGTAAATTTCGCCCACTTCTTCGCCTGCAAAAGCGATATCTACTTGTTCCATTAAATCACCAACCGTCATTCCATAAGCCGAGAGAATCTGGCGTTTGGGTTTGATGCGTATTTGTGGTACTTCAATTTGCTGATCTACCGCAACATCTGCCAATCCATCAATATCCTTTATGTTCTGCTCTACACTTTTACCAACTTCAAACAAACGTTGTAAATCGGAACCAAATATCTTTATGGCAATATTGGCGCGTGTTCCGGAAAGCATATGGTCAATACGGTGAGCGATGGGCTGTCCTAATGTGATATTAACACCAGGTGCGATGCTCAATTCATTTCGGACTTCTTCAAAGAACTCTTCTTTGGTTTTGTCTTCGAGAACAAAGGGCACATCAATTTCCGAAGCATTAACACCTTGGGCGTGTTCGTCCAGTTCGGCACGTCCTTGTCTTCGAGTAACGACCTCTATTTCGGGCATATCCAATAAAATGGTCTCTATTAACTTTCCAGTCTTATTACTTTCTTCCAAAGACATTCCCGGTGGACCAACGACACTTATTACCAAAGAGCCTTCGTTGAATTCTGGCAGGAAACTTCTTCCCAATTGCGTTACAACCAGAAGACTTAATACAAATGCAATGACAGTTACGCCTATAATGGTTTTAGGTATTCGTGTCGCTCGTTCCAGAAGATTGCCATAATGTTTCTGCAACCAACGCTCTACTTTTGTACCATCAGCCTGTTTGTTTAGAAGCTTCTCATTGTCCAATAAATAAGAACATAAAATTGGGGTTACTGTTACAGCAACAATCAATGAGGTCAATACAGATGTTACAAAGGCTATTCCCAGCGGTTGCAATAATCGACCTTCCATTCCGCTTAAAAAGAACAAGGGAACGAACGATACGATGATAATCAAGGTCGCAATAATGATGGAACTTCGTATTTCTACTGAAGCATCACGCACTACTTTTATTGTCGATTCCCGTTCCGCTTTTGGTTTTCTGATATTTTCACGCAAACGTTTATACACATTTTCTACATCAATAATTGCATCGTCCACCAATGCACCAATGGCAATGGCCATACCACCCAAACTCATTGTATTTATGGTGTAACCCAACCATTTTAATATGATGATGGAAACCAATAATGAAATAGGGATAGCCAGCAAGGAAATAACGGTAGTCCTCCAGTTCATTAAAAAGA
>Ga0207897_100125_pt1 | contig 37016 bp, 28 predicted proteins | sample LinPmetageLP42_FD_184054 | JGI IMG/M metagenome (GOLD analysis project Ga0207897, IMG submission 184054) | Marine viral communities from the Pacific Ocean - LP-42 (SPAdes) | ecosystem: Environmental > Aquatic > Marine > Oceanic | place: Pacific Ocean | collected 2010-08-27
TATTTGAAAGGGAACAACCATTACTACATAGCGACGCCTTAATCAAAAACCGCTGGACGCATTCTGAGGCGGTCACTTATTAATGCGGATTGGTATTATTACTTTCGACAATCCGCCTTGCTATCCACGAAAAATTTCGTCATCGAGTGCGCATTCAAATTGGGTATTTGCTTGAATGTGACTACGCCATTGTACTGTGAGAATTAAGCTTACACGATTCTTCTTATTCAGAGCTCAGGCTAAAGAGCGCGCTTCGTTACTAGTCGGGCGGCTAGAACAACAAACCAGATAGCGCTATAGATGCCAAATACCACCATCATCCATTGGGGCATGCTCATCTGCATAAATACCCAGTCTATATCGCCGCAATCTCCTGTTGCAGCGAACAGGTTGGGCAACCATTCGTGTAACGGCAACCAGCTGGGAAAGTTTGGCACGATTTCACAAGTGGCAAAGAAAGGGTTAGATGCAGTTTGAAGGTCGTAATGCTCCCACGCAATCAACCCACCCCAAATAGCCGATATTCCCCAAATCGCATACGCAAATAAGCGCGTTAGTATGTTGTTAGCAACAAGAACAGGGAGGCAGGCGAACATAATGCCGAAGACCGCTGTACGTTGGTAAATACACATAATACAAGGGCGCAAGTCCATCGCATGTTGGGTATATAAGGCGTAGGCCTCTAACAGCAATGTGGATAAAAATAGAAGACCCCAAGCAAGGCGAGTGTCAGAAATATTAGAAATAAAAGTCATGGTTTTACTCGTCAGATAACTAAAACAAAAAAGCACCGCAATATAGGCGGTGCTTTGTTAAATCTAGCAGTGCTAGTGTGCGGCGGGTTCAACACCTATTGTTGCACTGTGATGCTCTATTAGATGCATATCGTACAACCAATTGGTTAAATCGCCTAAGCCAAAGTACGTAACTGCTAAGCCAACTAAGGTTAGCACCACTGTGTAGGGCAGCGCCATGTACACCATGGTGCCATAAGACAAGCGCAATAGCGGTGCAATAGCAGAAGTTAATAAGAATAAGAATGCGGCTTGACCGTTTGGCGTAGCAACGCTTGGCAGGTTAGTACCTGTGTTGATGGCTACAGCAAGCATATCGAATTCGTCGCGAGTTATGTGGCCATGCTTAAGTGCTGCGGTCACCTCGGTAATATATACCGAGCCAACGAATACGTTATCACTGACCATAGAGAGCGCGCCATTGGCTAAATAGAACATCACAAGCTGTGAGCGACCTTCAAAGGTGAGTACCCAGTCGATAACCGGGGTGAACAAGCCTTGGTCAATAATAACGGCAACTATACCAAAGAAGACGCATAATAAGGCAGTAAAGGGGAGTGCCTCTTCAAACGCTTTACCGATGGAATGTTCATCAATGATGCCGTTCATAGAGGTTGCCAATACGATAATCGACAAACCAATTAAGCCCACGGCAGCAAAATGGCCCGCCAGCCCGATGACAAGCCATACGCCGATGAACCCTTGGATCCACAGTTTAGCGCTATCTTGCTTCGTGCGTGTGGCTTCTTGCTTTTCACTGTAGGCGGTCAAAATATCGCGCACTACTTTAGGCAACTGAGCGCCATAACTGAATACTTTGAACTTCTCTAAGAAAAAGGTCGTGGCGATGCCGGCGAAAAATACTGGGATGGTGACAGGCGACATACGCAGGAAGAACTCAACGAAATTCCAACCCGCTTTATCGGCAATGATTAAATTTTGTGGCTCACCTACCATGGTCATTACACCGCCTAATGCGGTGCCGATAGCGGCGTGCATCATCAGGTTACGTAAAAACGCCCTGAAATCTTCTAAATCTTGGCGTTTCGGATGGTCTACATGATCATCACTGGTGTGATCGTGATCCGAATGGAAATCTTTGCCTGAAGCCACTTTATGATAAATCGAGTAAAAGCCCATACCGACGGCAATAATAACGGCGACAACCGTTAAAGCATCTAAGAAAGCTGATAAGAAGGCTGATGCTGCGACAAAGGACATCGACAAGGCTATTTTATTTTTCAGCTTTAGCAACAACTTAGTGAACATGAAGAGCAACATGTCTTTCATGAAATAAATGCCCGCGACCATAAACACCAGCAGCAAAACAACTTCAATATTCACCACAATTTCATGTTTCATGTGTTCAGGGGAAGTCATACCGATGAACAAAGCTTCGATTAACAGAAGACCCCCCGGTTGCAATGGGTAACACTTTAATGCCATTGCAAGGGTAAAAATAAACTCTGCCACTAAAGCCCAGCCCGCTAAATACGGGTCGGCCATAAATAAAAGAGGATTTATGACGAGGAATGCGAGAATAGATTTTTTATACCAATCAGGGGCTTGCCCCAAGAAATTGCTATAAACTGCTCCGACGGTTGATTGTTGCATATATACAAACCTTTAAATTTTTCTAGCTTTTATAACTTCTTTTTAAATTCTGTAACGGAAAAATGCAAGGTAAATCGCATGCTTAGCTACATTTTACTTAAAATTAAGTGGTCAAAAGTTTATTCGATGAATGTGACAGCCAGACTATAACTTAACATCTTGTTAAAGATTCATTGTTCCCGAGAAAAATCATCTGGTACAATCAGTTAATAGCAAAAAATAATATTGATAACCTTGCGAGCAACGAAATGATTTATAAGGCACAGAGTCCAGCTGGATTTGCCGAAGAATATATAGTTGAGTCTATATGGAGTGGGCGTTTCCCTCCCGGTACCATTCTTCCTGCAGAACGTGAACTATCAGAATTAATCGGGGTAACCCGAACCACTTTACGTGAAGTTTTACAGCGCTTGGCGCGAGATGGCTGGTTGACCATCCAACATGGTAAGCCTACTAAGGTCAATAATTTTTGGGAAACATCAGGTCTCAATATTTTAGAGACGTTAGCACGATTAGATGAAGACGGTATTTCTGAACTGGTTGATCACTTATTAGCAGCGCGTACTAATTTAAGTGCTGTGTTTATTCGAGGAGCTATTCGTAACAATCGCGAAAAGGCCATCGAAATATTGCAAAAGTATCGAGAGCCAGAAGTGGATGGGACTGCATTTGCGGTTGAAGATTACCAATTGAACCATGATTTAGCGTTTGCATCTGGTAATCCCGTGTACGTGTTAATGATGAATGGTTTTAAGGGGCTTTACTCTCGTATCGGTGGCTACTATTTCTCAAGCGAGAAATCTCGAGCTCTAACCCATGATTACTATCAGCAATTACTTGAGCTTGCGGAAAAAGGTGATTACGAAAGTGTTCCCTTAGTTATCCGTAAATATGGTATTGCCAGTGGTAAATTATGGCAAGAAATGCGCGATGAAATGCCTAAAGGGCTAGTAGACTAATATAGCGAATACGCGTATTCGTAGGAGTCTCTCGAATGAAGCCACATTTAACATGTGGCTTTTTGCTTTGTCGGGGCCATTAGGAAAAAATTACAAACTCCGGATAAATATTCCTAGTGCAACGTTAACCGATAGTAGCGCTGTTTAGGGCCAGAATTTGCGGTTTTTCTACCACAAAATAGGTTTACTGGAATTAGCATCTAATAGCTAACCTTATGTTTTATATACATTACTCTTGATTTCCTGAAGTGCTGTCTCAAATAAGTTACATATTTTCCCCATATCTTTACTTACTCAATTTCAAATACCTGTAAGAGAATCAATTTATTCTCCGATAAATGATTTCTAGGTTTTTGCTTACTTAATTTACCTCATGTTTTGTTTTGGTCGTTAGTCTGTTAAGTGACTATTTTTATTACCCTTAGGGTGTCTGATTTATCTCTTCCTTTTCGTATTATCGAGAAGCGATAACATCCCGTATCGCTCTGTTTTTCTGGCTTTCAAGAAGATAATCGATTTATCCAAAGGCTGTTTTAATGTCTTCTGAGCAATAGAGAGCAGTCGTTTTAGCAGACAAAAATAATAAAACTTGCATGCTGAGCCCTGTTACTTCTTTAGTCTAAAAGAAGACCCGTTTGGCACGTTTTTGATTTTTGGTGCAAAAGTTGCAATTTCTTTGTGTAGTCATTTTATAAAGCGAACAAAGTTCTACCAAAAAGTGTTCACCGAAAATGTGTTCACCAAAAAGTATTCGCTAAAAAAGTATTCGCAAAAAAGTATTCGCAAAAAAGTACGCTAAAACATCAAAGGAACCCGAAGCCAAATGAAATCTCAAAATGCCTTCAACCAATCGCACGCCAATAGCGCGCAGCGGAAACGGAATACCTTGTCACGTCTTGTGGGTCTCGTGTGTTTAACGGTCAGCGTAGGTGCTTTTACTCAAGTTAAAACAACTGAAAAAGCGCCTCAAGTGAGTGAGAAAAAGCAACCAGAGAAAACAGCGCAAACTGAGGAAGCAGAGAAAAAGCAACAACAACAAAAAAACACCGAGGTAGAAGCTCAACAGCAAGAAACTCCAGTACCTGCGCCTATTGCGCCAAAAACAAGTGAAGAACGAGTATTTGACCTAGTCACTGAGCAAGCGAAAGAGTTGGCTGCTCAGCCCTATGTGCAACCTGAACAAAATTTACCCGCTGAACTGGCGGACATGAATTATCAACAATATCGCGCAATTCGTTTTAATCCCGAACAAGCCCAATGGAAAGACAAAGCAAAATTTGAGATGCAGTTGTTTCACCCAGGTTTTTTGTATCGCTCACCTGTTGAAATTAAAGTCGTGGATGATAACAGCGGTATTAAAAACATGTTGTTTGAAACAGACCGGTTCATTTACGAAAAAGACGCAGCGCCATTGAAAGGCTCTGTGCCAAAAGATGCAGGTTTTGCGGGCTTTAGAGTGCATTACCCTTTAAAAACCAACCACTATAAAGATGAAGTCGCGGTGTTCTTGGGCGCGTCTTATTTTCGCTTAATTGGCCCGGGTCAAATATTTGGTATTTCTGCTCGCGGATTAGCCATTGATACCGCTGAAGCGAGTGGGGAAGAGTTTCCAGCATTTACCAAATTTTGGATGTTAGAGCCAAAAGCAGAAGATACCAAACTGGTCTTTTTTGCCTTACTTGATAGCCAGTCTGTTACGGGCGCTTATCGCTTTGAGCTTGAACCTGGGTTAAATACAGTGATGCATGTGCAAAGCACTATTTTTGCGCGCGAAGATGTGAAGAAACTCGGTGTTGCACCGTTGACCAGCATGTATTTAAGTGGTGAAAATGATACCCGAAACTTCGATGATTTCAGACCTGAGGTGCATGACTCAGATGGATTATCAATGCACACTTCTCGTGGTGAATGGATTTGGCGTACCTTGAATAACCCCAAGGGATTGCGCGTTACCTCTCTTCAAGATGAACAACCAAAAGGATTTGGCTTATTACAGCGCGACCAAAGTTTCGTGAGCTACCAAGACACAGAAGCGCATTACCATGAACGCCCAGGCATGTGGATCACGCCGAACAACCAATGGGGTAAAGGACGAGTCGAATTGGTAGAAATTCCTACCAACTCAGAAACTAACGACAACATCGTGAGTTACTGGGTGCCAGCACAGCCGTTTAAAAAAGGTGAAATGCGCGAATTTGATTACACCATAAGATCAGTAAACGGTTCACTCAATAAAGCCGCGGCGGCGCGAGTTAGTCAAGTTTTCAATAGTTGGGCAGCATTGCCTGGTCAAGATGACGCACCCGAGAAAAATGTGCGTCAGATGGTGGTTGATTTTAACGCCGAAGAGTTTGCTCATTTAAGTGACTCCATTCGCTTGATACCGCATTTAAGCTTATCTTCGGGCTCATATAAAGACCTAGAAGTCGTGCAATTACCCGACAAGAAGACTTGGCGGGCGCAGTTCAAATTGCAGCCTGAAAATGACAATGCCATCGACATGCGCCTTTACTTAACGCTTGGTGGTAAGCAAGTGAGTGAAGTGTGGAATTACGTCTGGAGCGCGAATGAAGTCGAGTAACTCGCATTATCAGAGCAATCTAAATAATACAGAGGGCAAAACCATGTTTATTGACATTAAAGGTAAGGCCGTCCGCAAATGGATATACGCTGTAATGGTATTTATTACCTCGATTACAGGTAGCTGGATGATGTACGAGATCTTTTCAGAAAGTGGTATCACAACTTTAGAAGTTGCGTTGTTGATATTATTTAGCATTACTTTCTTGTGGATCTCTGCAGCCTTTTGGAGCGCGTGTATCGGTTTTATTCTGCAAATTTTCGATATTGATCCGTTAAAACTGAGCCGCAACAAACATTTTGTTGGGCAAACAGAAAACGTGGCGCTTAAAGACAGGCACGCCGTTGTGATGCCCGTCTACAACGAAGACACTAATCGAATAATGGCTGGGTTTGAAGCTTGTTTACTGGATATGGAACGAACAGGACAACTAGAGCATTTCGATTTCTATATGTTAAGCGATACGCAAGACCCAGATATGGCCCAAGCAGAATTAACCGCATGGAATGCGCTTTGCCAGCGAGTCGGTGTGTTATCTGAAAATATTTACTACCGTCGCCGTGAAAAAAACCTGCATCGAAAAGTCGGAAACTTAGCTGATTTTTGTCAGCGCTGGGGCTACCAGTATGAATCGATGATCGTATTAGACGCCGATAGTATTATGACGGGCGAATGCATGTTGACCTTGGTCAAAGCTATGCAGCAAAACCCTATGTCGGCACTAATTCAAACTGTGCCTATCCCTGTGCGTTCACAAACTCTGTTTGGTCGTTTTTTACAATTTGCATCGTGCCTATATTGCCCGATGTTGGCAACAGGGCAGGCTTTTTGGCAGACCGATAGTGCTAACTATTGGGGGCACAATGCCATCATCCGCGTGGATGCCTTTATCCAACATTGTGGTTTGCCCACTCTAAAAGGCAAAGCGCCTTTTGGCGGAGACATTCTCAGTCACGATTTTGTTGAAGCTGCGCTGCTTAGGCGCGCCGGTTGGGACGTGCTATTACTAGCAGACCTAGAAGGTAGCTATGAAGAAATACCCAGTAATATTATCGATTACGCCACCCGTGATCGCCGCTGGGTACAAGGTAACATTCAGCATTTAGGCATCATCAATGGTAAAGGTTTACACACAGTAAATCGTCTGCATTTCCTATTTGGTGCGCTCGCTTATATGTCATCGCTTGTGTGGCTAGTGATGCTAGTGCTAAGCACGATAGATGCGGTGGTACGGGCAACAACTGACACTGTATTTTTCGCATCGAATTATTCGCTATTTCCTTCTTGGCCTGTGGTAAAGACCGAGTATATTATTACTCTTATTAGTGCGACTGTTATTATGTTGTTAGGGCCAAAGTTACTGGGTGCGATAGTGGCCTTAGTAAGACGCAGAGAGCAATTTGGTGGCGGGCTCGCCTTGATGTCAGGGGCTTTTATTGAGGCGGTTATTGCCATTATTATCGCGCCGTTAATGATGTTTTATCACGCCTATTTCGTGCTTAACGTATTGGTAGGCAAAAACGTTAGTTGGGATGCTCAGGGCCGTGAAGGTCGAATGGTTCCATGGAAAGAGGCTTTCAAGCGTACATGGGCCGCAAGTGCAATTGCTATCATTTGGGGAGGGATCACCCTTTCTTTAACGCCCATATTATTTTGGTGGTTAGCACCCGTGTTGCTTGGGTTACTCATGGCAGCGCCTATTATTCGGTTCTCCAGTAGTTTGTATTTAGGTAAGTTAAGCCGCAGTTTAGGCATGTTTGTTAGCCCAAGTGAGGTAGAAGAAGTACCTGCATTGAGCCGCCTTAGAATACGCTTAGCGAATATGCAGCCACAAGATGAAGTGCTGTTGTCCTGTCCTCCTATGCCTGCGCAACAATGGCAAGATATGCCGGAGCAGAGCTTTGCCTATTTATCTTCGAGTGTTGATATACCAAGTCAACGATTGGCAAGTGAAAACAAGCAACAGTAGCGCAACTTGATGGTATGTCACCGATGACCGTCTTTTAGATGGAGTACATGAGCAAAATTAGTTTTTTAACGCTGCACTTTTGCCGACCCTAAGGTCGGCTTTTTTTTAATTGTATGGGTGTATCGAAAATAATTTTCGCACAAGTGAATCCAAATGGCTTCTTTGTGCGTTTAAACGTATTACCTGACTTTTAACGAGAGGACACTATGGAACAAGATCCGATGTTGAGTTTACTCAGTGCTACAGCTCAAGGAGATAAAAAAGCGTTTGCTGAACTTTATCAAGCTTCGAGTAAGCAACTGTATGCAGTTAGCTTGAAAATGTTGAAACGTAAAGAGCTGGCAGAAGAAGCGTTACAAGAAGCTTATGTGAGAATTTGGCATAATGCGTCGCAGTACCGGGCTGGGAAAGGCACAGTATTGACCTGGATGATCAGTATTGCCCGCTATCGAGCGCTAGACATATTACGCTATCACTCAGTGCGCAAGGAAGAAGCCTTGAGTGATAACCAAGTCGCAGTAACACCGTCTAGCGAGCCGATGACAGAAACTCAACAAGGTTTATTGGAAAAGTGTATGGGGTCGTTGGACGTGCAACAACGCCAAGCGATACATTTAGCCTATTTTAATGGCATGTCGCATCACGAGGTGACAGCCCATTTAGATCTGCCTCTTGGTACGATTAAAAGCTGGATCCGCCGAGGTTTACAATCATTACAAAGGTGTTTGAAATTATGAATTATTTGAACCCTGATTTATATAATGCGCTGGCAGCGCAATACGTGTTGGGCACACTTAGAGGCCCAGCGCGACGACGTTTTAGCAAGCTTATTATGCAAAACAGCGAAATCAGCGAAGCCGTTAATCGTTGGGAGCTTTATCTCAATTCATTGGGTGAGCAATTGCCGGATGTCGCTCCAGACGCAGATGTTTGGCGTAAAATTGAAGACCGCTTGGGTTTTAGCCAAATCCAAAACGCGTCACCTAAAATAGAAGCGACACCAGAGCCTACAACTAAATCGTCTCGTGTGGTTCCGTTACCAACCAAGAAGCCTCGCTTATGGCAAGGACTTACTGCACTTGCTTCAGCTGCGGCTGTGGTGCTCGCAGTGCTCTTAGTGCAAATGCAGCCTGCGCCTGTTTCAGAGGTGAAACAAATCGCGGTTATCAATAATCAGCAAACGGACCTGTTGTGGAGTATAGAAATAACCGACCAAGAGATAGCCGTCAGAGCGACTAAAGCTTTGCAGGCTAAGGCGGATGCTGACTATGAACTGTGGATTGTGCCAGAAGATGGCAGCGCCCCTGTATCCTTAGGTTTGTTACCAAAAGTTGGGGCCAGTACCTTGGTTAAACCTGTGGTATTTGAGCAAATTAATATTGCTGCCCTAGCTGTGAGTCTAGAACCTCTAGGCGGTTCGCCAAACGGCTCTCCGACAGAAGTGTTATTTACCGGAAAACTCGTCATCCTGTAAAAAGCGCAATGTAAAAAATGGAATCGAAAATAAAAGCGAAACTCAGGTTTCGCTTTTTTTTAAATTATTTTTAATTATTTGAAAAATACTTTGTTTTTTTGCATCCAGTTGCCTAGGTGAGTCGTTTACCTAATATCAGCGCCAATAAATACGCTTGCTAAACACGCATAACGAAGCACGTTTATTGGATTTGATATTTATTCAACAGGTAAATAAAAAGGAAACGTCATGCAAAAAACAAAATTAACATTGATTGCCTCGGCCATGTTGAGTCTAACCTTTGGTCAGGTTGCACAGGCTTCAAGCCACAGAGAAGCACCAAATATCACACGTTTACCAACAGTCGATTCTACCGACTTTTACGCGTTTAACAGTTATGAAGAAGGGCGCGGTGAGTATGTAACGCTTATTGCCAACTATATTCCTTTGCAAGATGCTTACGGCGGTCCGAATTATTTTGCTATGGACCCAGCCGCTGTATACGCCATTCATGTGGACAGCGACGGTGATGCAGTCGAAGATATGAGCTTCACGTTTAATTTTAGCCAAACCTTGCCGAACGACAATGCTGGCGTAGCGCTAATGGTTGGCGCTGAAGGTGAGCAAAAAGCCGTAGGAGTACCGTTAAAAAATGTAGGGGGGATCAGCGCGAGCGATCAAGCAAACGCAAACTTTACAGAAAGCTACACTGTTAACGTGGTTTCAGGACCCATGCGCACAGGCACAAGTGCCGCGGTAATGAATGACGCGTCCGGCAGCGCTAGCTTTGGCAAACCACTGGATTACATAGGCAATAAAACTTTTGCCAATGCAGAGCAATACAAGGCGTACGCTGATAGCTTTATTTACAGCGCCACCATACCGGGCTGTGATAGCCCAGCTAAAGTATTTGTTGGCCAGCGTAAAGACCCGTTCGCAGTGAATTTAGGCAAGGTATTTGATTTAGTTAACTTTGTACCAGTGGAAGGTGATAGCGCCCCAGGTGCTGATGACGCAGGTGGCTTCCCAGGAGGGATCACCCAGTCGCCAGACAACGACGACTTAGCTGATAAAAATGTCACTAGTATCGCCATTGAAGTGGCGAAATCATGCTTGGTGGGCTCTGGTAATGGCAGTATAGGTGCATGGACAACAGCCAGCTTGCCACAAGCGCGTATTTTGAATCCAAATGCGAGTTTCGATAACACCGAAGTCAACGGTGGTGCCATGACACAAGTATCTCGATTAGGTTCGCCTTTGGTCAATGAATTAGTGATTGGTTTAGCTGACAAAGATACCTTCTCTAGTGCTGCGCCAAAAGATGATGGTCAGTTTGCAGATTATGTAACTCATCCAACGTTACCTGAGTTACTCAATATCTTATTTAAGGACGCCGTAAACACCACCCTTGGCACAGACATTGAAACCTTAGCGCCGACTAATTTCCCGCGTACTGATTTAGTGACGGCCTTTTTAACGGGATTTGAAGGCGTTAACCAATTATCTGTGGTTACTCCCTCAGAGATGCTGCGCTTGAACACTAGCATTGCTGCAAAAAGTGCTGATATGCAGTCTCCATTTGGTGTGGCAGGAGATGATTTAGCGGGCTTCCCGAACGGACGTCGCCCTGGTGATGATGTAGTTGATATTGCACTACGAGTAGTGATGGGCCGTTTATGTTATCCCATTCCGGTAAATGGTGAAGACACAGACTTAGGCTTGTGTACACCGGAAGATGCTAGCGTAGGGAATGTGCCTTTTACTGATGGTGCCCCTAGTGACGCGACTATGATGGATAGCAGCTTTCCCTATTTAGCGATGCCACTACCAGGTTCTGGCGCAGAGTAAGGAGCAAAATATGAGAAATAAAACACTGAAAAGGCTACCTCATCAAAAGGGGACCAGCCAATTACGGGTGCTCAGCGTAGGCTTGGCATTGACCATTGTCTTAGCTGGATGTGATTTTGGCAGTGATGACGACGATAAAAATGTCGCACCCAGTGCGGTATCTGTCGATTTAACCACTCAAACTGAAACCGCCATAGTGGATATGCTCAGTGCCACTGACGATGATGGTGATGACCTGACCTTTAGTCTGGCAGACACACCGTCATTAGGCACTGTGATGGTCAGTGAAAATGGTGATTTTACTTATCAGCCAAATCCTGAGGTTACAGGCAGCGATAGCTTCACGTTTACCGTAAGTGATGGTGTCAATGAGCCGGTTAGCGGTTCGGTCAATATCACCATCGAAGCGTTAGCGGTTACGTTCAGCACGTACAGTCGTGCCGCATTTGCGCAAGACCCGCAGGATGAACCTTTGGTGACCAATGGTCGTTCGTTTACTCAGGATGTGGAAGATCCTGACGCTTATAATGATTTATTGCCGGATTAACACCCCAGCAAGAAGCGTATAAATCTTAAGTTTGACAGCGCCAAGGAAGGCGCCCCTTAAAGGAGGTTTAGCCCGTGAAGAAGCAGGTTTATGCTTTACCGAAAAAGGCGCTCATTTGGGCGTTTTTAACTTTGGTGAGTACATCGTTAAGTGCAGAAAGTTACGTACCTTCATCGAAAGACACGGTTGTAGCCAAATGGACTGTGGTAGCGAAAAGTGAGACACCCAAAGAACGTGTAGCTTTGTTACTTAACAAAGCGAATCAACCTGGATTAGCCAGTCGATATTATGGTCAAGCCAGCGCGTTAACCAATAAGCTGTTACAAACATCCCCAAATGACCCGCAACTATTATTTTATCAAGCCAAAATTGCCCAACACTATCACCGTTTTGACGAAGCCTTATCGAAGCTAGAAGGTGTTCCACCTAGCCATGAAAATTATGCCTCCGCTTTGCTATTAAAAGCCAATATTTTGCTGGTCCAAGGAAAATTAGCCGCCGCTAAACGTAGCTGTTTACAGCTTCTTGGCGTGTCAGACTTATGGATCAGCAGTGCTTGTGCACTAGAGGTAAATGCGCAACAAGGTGATAGCAGCCATGTTGTTGATAGCTACGCACAGCTTCTCTCCCTAGTTGAGCGCTCATCACTGTATCAGCATACCAATGAACAACAACAGCGCTGGGTAGCACAAATATTAGCAGAGCTGGCAGCAAAACAAGGCTTGTACAATCAAGCACTGTCGCACTTGTCGGCCTTTGAGTTAACTGATGTGCCGGTGAGTTATTTAGCCTTGTGGGCTGATGTACAACTGGCGCTTGATTCACCTGAGCGGGTCTTAAACGTGTTGGGGCCTATAGTTGAGCAAGCCGACAGTTTTGACGATGCGCTTTTACTGCGTTTGGCTTTGTCTGAGCATCAAACCGCTGAGCAAACTGCACGTTGGACTCCGCGATTAACCCAGCGGATAAACATACGTTTACAACGCAAAGATACCGCACATGCTGCTGATATTGCTCGGTATTTCTTAGATATAAAGCCGGATCGAAAGAAAGCGCTTTTTTGGGCTAAAGTCAACTGGCAACATGCCAAGCTAGACGGCGATCAGCGCTTGCTAGAGCGCGCGATGGACGTACAATACGCAGCTGAAGAAACGATCAAACAGCCAGCAGGGATGTAACATTAGTGAAAAACAATAACATGATCAAAAGCCTATTTATGGTGTTGGGCTTAATGATCAGCCTACCCAGTTTAAGCCATCAATTGAGTACCGCTTATATTATTGCCAATTTGGATGATACTGGGCGGATTCAGGGCGAGTGGCAGGTAGGGTTAACTGATTTAGAGTTGGTTCTGGGCTTGGACGCAGACCAAAATGGTCAACTAACTTGGGGCGAAGTAATTGAAAGGCGAGTAGATATTGCCAGCTATTTAGCCGAGCATTTGAAAGTCCAACGTGACGGTCTGGCGTGTGCCACTCAGTTTGCCGGCATTGAGCGCTTAGAAGACCACGCTGATTCAGTATTTGCAGTAACAGATTTCAGTGCTCAATGTCCTTTGGCTGGTGTGCTAAGCGTGCAATACAGCGCAGTATTTGCAAAGGATGATAGCCACGAGGTCGTGGTTAACATAAGCGATGATGAAAACACCCAAAGTTTTGTGCTGGATAATGCTCAGCGTCACATCGAGGTAAACCTAGCTGACGGCAGCGCTTGGGTCACGTTTAAAGAATTTGTCTACCAAGGGATCATCCATATCTGGATTGGTACCGATCATATTTTATTCTTGTTAGCATTGCTTTTGCCTTGTGTATTGTTACGTGAAGATGGGCAATGGCAACGAAATCCACAGTTAAAGAATGTACTTAGCACCACAGTGTGGATCATCAGTGCTTTTACCTTGGCACACTCAGTTACATTGACGGCCACTGCCTTGGGTTGGATTGTACCTAGCAGCCGTTGGGTTGAGTTTGGCATTGCGGTTTCCGTACTTTTTGCGGCGTTAAACAATGTTAAACCGCTGATATTGCGTTTAGGCTGGGTCACTTTTGCATTCGGCTTGCTTCACGGCATGGGCTTTGCTGGGGTTTTGGGGGAACTGGGCTTACCTGGAGATCAGAAGCTACTGTCGATTCTAGCCTTTAACTTAGGCGTAGAAATAGGACAGTTAGCCATCGTATTGGTTGCTCTACCTGTGCTTATTTTACTGGCAAAAACCGTGTTATATCGTCGATGGTTAATGCCTGCGGCTTCAGTTGGCATTGCACTGGTAGCACTAAATTGGGCACTAGAACGCTTTTAGCCAGAATAAAAAAGCCGGATGCCCATATTGGGATCCGGCTTATTGCTTTATCGCTCTTTTCGGGTTGTTCGCCCTTATGATCAGAAAATTTTCATAATAAAACGCTGAATGGCAAAAGGCCTCTTTTATAGAAAGGTGTTATCTATAGAATGATTTGGCTATTTGGGCTGCCCCATAAGGCGTTATTTAATGGTTGCATTAAACCTTGCTCAATATCAAAACCGTTTTCGCGATCGGTTTTGATTAACAGTGGGCCGTCTAGATCAACAAATTTGGCACAGTCACTCAACAGAGAAATGGGGGCCATTGCTAATGAGCTACCCACCATACAACCCAGCATGATTTCAAAACCCATTGCTTGTGCTTCTTGTGCTAGCGCGTGAGCTTCAGTCAGCCCTCCGGTTTTATCCAGCTTAATATTAACCGCATCATAGCGCCCTTTGAGGTACGTCAATTCTTTACGCGTATGACAACTTTCATCTGCGCAAAGGGGGACGGGACAACTGTAGTCAATAAGCTCTGCGTCTTTGTCCGCAGGTAGCGGTTGCTCTATTAATATAACATTCAGTGCTTTTAGACTATCACCGCAGGCTTTTAAATCGTGAATAGACCAGCCTTCGTTAGCGTCCACAATGAATTGACTTTCAGGGGAGGCTTGATGGATGGCTTGCATTTTCGGCACAATATCTTGATTGTCTAATTTCACTTTGATCAAGGGAGGATGACCGAGGGCTTTCGCCGCTGCCGCCATCGCTTCTGGGGTATCTATGCTCAATGTTTGCGCCGTAATGCACGGTGATGGGGTTGATAACGATAATAAGTCAGCAACAGATTTTTGCTCGCTTTTCGCCTTAAGATCCCACCACGCACAGTCGAGGGCGTTGCGCGCTGAGCCGCCAGGTAACGCTTGAATTTTATCTGACAACTGCGCCAAGTCACCGTCAAACGCGCTAAGAGATTGAGCAAACTGATTAATTTCTTGTTTAACACTCTCTACAGTTTCATTGTAGCGTCCATAAGGCACAGATTCGGCCCAACCTACGAGCTGAGCGTTATCTGTATCTGCCGTTAGGGTTACTACCACTACATCTGCTTGTGTTTTTGCCCCTCGAGCAATTCGAAATACACTTTTTAGTGGCAATGCTTGTTGATAAGCCTCAACGTGAAAAATCATGGGGTAAATTCCTGTATTTGTACAAAATGACTTCTCAGTCGGGGTTATAGGTTAGCAACGATTGCGGCGGTGCCATCGCGCAGGGGATCTACACATGGCAGCGAAAATTGCTCACTTAGCTGCTGGCAAATTGCGCGTCCTTCTTCAACACTAACGGCTGATGTATTGACACTAATACCTGCAATTGCCACATCCGGGTTGGTTAGCCGTGCGGCTTGTAAATTAAGCGCAATCGTTGTTTCTATACTAGGAAAGTCAGTATCAGGTAAACCACGCATATGCGTGCGATTTAAGGCATGACAAATCACTAGTGCATCTGGCTGAGAGCCGTGCAACAAGCCTAAGCTCACACCTGCAAATGCTGGATGAGATAACGATCCTTGGCCTTCGATAACGTCCCAGTGCTCAGCATCTGCATCAGGAGACAAGGATTCTGCTGCCCCTGAGATAAAGTCAGCGACAACGCAGTCTATGGCTATGCCAGCTCCGGCGACTAAAATTCCGCACTGACCTGTAGCACGAAAATCAACAGCCATGTTCTGCTTGCTCATGGCTTGCTCTAGACTCAAAGAGGTATACATTTTACCGACAGAACAGTCAGTTCCCACGGTTAAAAGGCGCTTACCTGAACGTTTGCGCCCTGTGCCTGTATTAAATTGTGTGGTCGGGTGACGAATATCCAGTAATTCAACATCATATTGTTGGGCACAGTGCACTAGCTCAGGGTAGCTGGTGAGTTTTTGGTGTAGACCGCTCACAATATGCATGCCTTTTCTGATGGCTAATTCGATTAACGGCAACCACTTTTTATCTAAAATGCCACCGCTATTGGCAAAACCGAGTACCAGTGTTTTGGCCCCTTTTTTTGCTGCTTCTTCGATACTTAATTTGGGTAGCCCTGTACTAACGGTGCAACCTTCGACACTAAATTCACCGACGCATAAATCAGGGCGCCAATGGGCGACACTTTGTGCCATTTTAATAGAAAGTGCGTCGGTAGCATCACCAATGAATAACAAATAGGGAGCGTGAATAACCATAGAAAAGTCCTTAACAAAGCAGTGTAGTCATGAATTGAACCATCCTAGCGTGCAGTGGAAAGAAAGAAAGTAACGATATTTAGTTAAGGTATAACCCTAGGTTATACCATCTGGCAGACATACTTGGGTAATATGAAAAATCGCTAGAGGATATTAGGACCGCATACAAAGAAAGGCCTGCTATTGTCAGCAGTTTATGGCCGACTGCAGAAAGGGTAAAAAGCTTTGTACCGCAGTCGAAAGAGGTCGATTCTGTAGATGTAAGGCACGAATATCGAATGCTAAAGGCGGGGTGAATGAGGCTATAGCGGTATTGGCGTCAACATTTCCCATTGCTGTGTGCCTGTCAATAACGCACACACCTAGGCCTTGAGCAACAAGTCTGGCAGCGATAAAATAGGTCTGTACTTGAATAGGACTGTGAGGCTGCATATTTTCACTTTGTAACCGGCTATAAAGCATGTCACCTAACGGCCCTGAGTCACTGATACCGATAAAGGTTACATCGATTAACTCCTGAATACTTAGTTGTGTTGGCAAGTGTGGAAATAGCCCTTTTGGATAAACCACCACCAACTCAGACTCACCACAAGCAATGCTATTTACGCCTAGTTTCGGACTAGGGTGAAATAACACAGCCACATCAGATTTGTGTTCTATCAAGCTTTGCAAAACCGCATCATTGTGCACGGTATTAATATTGAAGCTCACGTTTGGGTGTTGCTGGTGATAACTCGCTATCGCTTTTGGCAGAACGGAAAATCCCAAAGCGGGGGTTATACCAATATTAATGTTGCCAAAATGAGCGTGCTTAATATTGTGAGCGGTGTTGTCAATACTGCGCATTTGTTGGTGAATCTTGTCGACTTCTGCAAATAGCATATCTGCTTCTGGCGTGGGGACCAGTCGGCCTTTGGTTCGGGTAAACAAGGCGAAGCCGAGTTGTTGCTCAGCGTGATGCAGTACTTTACTAACCGCTGGTTGCGAGACATGCAGCAGTTTGGCTGCATTGGTGATGGAGCCTGTCGTGTATATGGCATGGAAAATTTCAATGTGGCGTAGGCGCAAGTAGGGATCTCGTGAGTCGTGCTTAAAAATCTAATCTTTGCTGGCTATCCTAAACAAACAGCGCGTGTAATACCATTACGATATAGGCACTTAAGCAAAAACCGCTGGGTGCGTTCTGAAGAGTACTGATTAGGGTGTGTTGGTATCAATTTACAGTTTTTCTTGGTTTTTTAATCCGCTGCCGATTACTGGCTCACCTGTTTTTACCACTGGCTCATCTGTTTTCTCCACTGGCTCACATCTTTTCCCCACTGGCTCATCTGTTTCCCCACTGGCTCAAGGCTGAGTGTTCATGCTAACGTGCTAACCAAGCGCGCGAAAATACGCAAACCATAATGCGAATAACTGAGCGAACAAACGCGCGAAAAAATGCGCGAGCAATTACGCGTGCACGTACGATTACCAAGAAAGGGAGTTAATATGAAATTACCACGTATCTGTTTTGCCATAGCAGCATTACCACTTGCGCTTAGCATGCAGGCGAAAGCTGATAGCGTCAGTGACAAAGTCAGCGCTGATTTACCAAAATTGATGGCATTGTACAAAGATTTACACGCTCATCCTGAATTAAGTGGCTTTGAGGTAAATACGGCGGCCAAGCTAGCCAAGCGGGCGAAGGCCCTAGGTTTTGATGTAACCGAAAAAGTCGGCGGAACAGGCGTGGTGGCTGTACTAAAAAATGGCCCCGGCCCGGTGGTGATGATCCGCGCCGATATGGATGGTCTACCGGTTATTGAGCAAACGGGTTTGCCCTTTGCGTCCAAAGAGCGTGCGACCACAGAAGATGGCATTGAATCAGGTGTCATGCATGCTTGTGGTCATGATACTCACATGACAAGTTGGGTCGGCACCGCGCAAGCGCTAACGTCAATGAAAGATGAATGGTCAGGTACCTTAGTGATGATCCTGCAACCGGCTGAAGAGCGTGGTAAAGGCGCGCGAGACATGCTGGCAGATGGGCTATATGAACGCTTTCCTAAACCAGACTATGCTCTGGCCTTTCATGATTCCGCAGGGTTGCCGGCCGGCACCATAGGCTATACTCCTGAATTCGCCTTGGCGAATGTTGATAGTGTGGATGTGATTGTAAAAGGGGCTGGCGGCCATGGTGCTTATCCGCATACCACTAAAGATCCAATTGTACTGGCCAGTCGCATTGTGACGTCATTGCAAACTTTAGTCAGTCGTGAGCTTGACCCGCAAGATGCCGCTGTGGTGACGGTGGGCAGTTTTCATGCAGGGGCGAAGCATAATATTATTTCCGATCAGGCCACTTTACTGCTTACCGTACGCAGTTATTCAGACGAAACCAGACAAACCTTGCTTGACGGCATAGCGCGTATTGCTAAAGGTGAGGCGATTGCTGCGGGGATGCCAGAAGCATTGATGCCAGAGGTAAACATAAAAGATGAATACACTCCTGCAACCTACAACACCCCTGAGTTTACCCATAAAATGGCTGAATTATTTACCCAGCGTTTTGGTGAAAAGCGAGTCATTGAAACACCTGCTGTCATGGGCGGGGAAGACTTTAGTCGTTTTTATCGCGCCGACAAGCAGATCGAGAGTTTGATTTTTTGGGTCGGTGGTGTCAACCAAGAAGACTGGGACACAGCGAAAGAAGAGGGCACTTCATTGCCCTCATTGCATAGCCCGTATTGGGCTCCAAAAGCTGACGCGGTGATTACGACCGCTACTGAGGCGCTGACCACAGCAGCTTTGCATATTTTGCAAAAACAGTAATTACTGACTAAAAGAAAAGCACTGCTAAAACACCCAGCAAAGTAATACCATTCCACGTTAATAAGTGATGACTCAGCGAGAGTTTAAAAGGGCTTAAACAAGGCGGATGACTGAATGAATAGTTGTTCTCTTTCGAAGTCATACAACGCAGTGTAAGCCCTTTTAAAACTCGCCTGCAAGGAATGCCCCAGCGGCTTTTGCTCTGCGTTCTCACTATTTGAAAGGGAACAACCATTACTGCATAGCGACGCCTTAATCAAAAACCGCTGGACGCATTCTGAGACGGTCACTTATTAATGCGGATTGGTATAAGTAAAAAGCCCCGAAATATCTGACTATTTCGGGGCTTTTTGCAATTGACTAAGTGATGAATCGTTTTGTGTTACTAATGGTTCGAGCAATAACGCAAACAATAGCTCGTTCAATAGCTTTATTAATCACTTAGCAATCACTTTAGCAATAGTTTAGCAACAACATCACTAACAGTAAGGCGCTAACAACTAAAGGTTAAGTCTCGCTTACTTCTTGAGTCCTCGGCGCTTTAATAAGGCGTCAGTGGACGGCTTGCTGCCGCGAAAATCAATGTAGTCTTGCATTAAGTCTTGGCTATTTCCCATGGAAAGCACACGGCGGCGGAACTGATCGCCATTTTCACGCTTTAAGCCACCTTGCTCAGTCATATAAGCAAAGGCGTCGGCTGCGAACACTTCTGTCCACAAATAGGCGTAATATCCTGCTGAGTATCCACCTGCAAATGCGTGGCTAAAATAAGCCGATTTATAGCGTGGCGGCACAGGAGCATAATCTATATCGTGTTTAGCTAACGCTTTTTGCTCAAACGCGGCGACGTCATTTATTTGTGTGCCCGCAGAAATAGAATGCCACTCCATGTCGAGCAATGCGGCAGCCAAATATTCAGTGGTATCAAAACCTTGGTTAAAATGATGAGCAGCAAGTAGCTTGTTGAGTAACGCTTTAGGGATAGCTTCACCGGTTTGGTAATGTTTCGCGTAGTGTGCAATGACCTCTGGATCGATGTCCCAGTCTTCATTGAACTGTGACGGGAACTCGACAAAGTCTCTCGCTGTCGCCGTGCCCGCTAAACTAGGGTATTTCACTTGTGAGAATAACCCATGAGCGGCGTGGCCGAATTCGTGAAACAAAGTGGTCACTTCATCAAATGTAAGTAGGGTAGGTTGCCCTGCTGCAGGCTTAGGGATATTGAGTACGTTATACACGACCGGCTTTTGCTCAAGCAAATCGCTTTGGGTTACGAACTCGTCCATCCATGCGCCGCCACCTTTGCCTTCGCGAGCATAAGGGTCAAAATAGAATAATCCTATGCTGCTACCGTCTTCGTTGAACACTTCAAACGCTTGAACGTCTTGCTGATAAACAGGTAAATCTTTACGGGATTTAAAGGTAATACCGTAGAGTTTTTGCATCGCAATGAACAGGCCGTCATGCAATACGCGATTTAACTCGAAATACGGCTTAATAGCGCTTTCGTCAAGATCATACTTGGCTTTGCGGACTTTTTCGCTGTAAAAAGCCCAGTCCCAAGGCTGTACCTTAAAGTCTTGCCCTTCAGCGCGGATCTGCTGCTGGATTGCAGCGGCTTCGTCTTTGGCTTTGGCGACCGCTTTAGGCGCTAAATCGTCGAGTATGTCGTATACCGCCGCTGGCGTTTGAGCCATCTGGTCGGCCGTTACATAAGCCGCCCACGTTGGGTAACCTAACAATTGTGCTTTTTGGGCGCGCAACTGTGCCAGTTTAACCAGCACTGGGCCGTTGGTATCTATGGCGCGATTGGCGGACATATTCCAGACCTGCTCACGCAGATCACGGTTTTCAAGGCTGGTGAGAATCGGCTGGCGTGTGGTATTGACCAAGGTAATTAGATAACCTTCTTTACCCGCATCTTTCGCTGCACTGGCAAGCGTGGCAATTTCACCTTCCGATAAGCCTGCAAGCTGCGATTTGTCGCTTACCAGCAATGTGTCTTGTTTAAATGATTGCAGTATATTTTGCGAAAAGTCGGTCGCTAAGCTAGATAATTGGCTATTGATGTCGCGTACCTGGGCTTTTTCAGCGTCGCTGAGTTTCGCCCCAGCGCGTAAGAATTTATTGTAATAGTAATCCACTAAGCGTTGATCAACGCTATTCATGCTCGCCTTGTTTGCTTCAATCTGCTCGATACGTGCAAAGAGTTTTGCATCTAAATAGATATTGTCTTCGTGGGCGGTGAGTTTTGGGCCTATCTTTGCTTCGATACGCTGATATTCATCGTTTGAAATAACACTCGCAAGATTGTAAAACGTTTTGCTCACGCGGGTGAGCACAGCGCCAGATTTCTCCATAGCGACAATGGTGTTATCAAATGTTGGGTCTGCTGGGTTATTGGTGATGGCCGCTATTTGTGCATCATGTTGGGTGATACCAGCTGCAAAGGCGGGTTCATAATCTTGCACACTGATCTTGTCAAATTGCGGCGCTTGGTAGGTCAGGGGGCTTTGATCAAACAGTACATTTTGAGTCGACATGGTCATGTTGGTTTTAGTTTGCTCGGTGTCAGTTTGTTGATGATTCACCACATTACTTGAACAGGCACCTAACACAAGTGTGGCGGCTACAGTAGCGGCGATAATTGATATACGCATTGAAACTCCAAAGATAGAAATATGCCAAGCCCGAAGTGGGCAAAGAAGTCGAAAATAGCAGGCATATAAGACCCGGCTACTCTAACAAGGCGCTGGTGGCGCTAACAATCCCTTCAAACCTCGTTTTGTTGGGCTTTATCGCAAATTAGTCCGTTAAATTGCGAGCAATTGTAAAAAATGTAAGCTATGAAACATTTGCTCGGCTAACCTGCTGTTATTCGTTGATTTTGCTTATTGTCCGCTAATGGAATTGTCAGCTAATCGAATTGTCTTTAAGCTGTTTGCTTTGAGTGTCCTTTTCTAGGGCCAAATAGCTAAGGAAGCACCCCCTAACATGCCAATCCAATCACTCATGTTTGCTGTTGAAGTGACGTTGCCCATCAGTGTGTTGATTGTACTGGGGATCGTATTTAAGCGTATCCGTTGGATAAACGAGGAGTTTGCCATTATTGGCTCGCGGCTCGTGTTTAACGTTACCTTGCCGTGTTTGTTGTTTGTGAATATTGCTAAAACGGATTTAAGCGTTACTACGCCTACTGATTTGTTAGTGTTCGCTGCTATCGCTACCACGTTGACATTTATACTGTTTAATCTGTTGGCATTAAAGATTAAACAACACGATGCGCGGGGCGCATTTGCCCAAGGGGCGTGTCGAGGCAATATGGCCATTATTGGCCTGGCGTTGTCGGTTAGTGCATTTGGAGAAAGCGCTCAAGCGCTGGCGTCCATGTATTTGGCCGCAATCGTTATTTTATATAACGTGTATTCTATTTTAACCCTTTATTATCATCAGGCGGCAACGGCTTCGGCGAAGTTGATTGCCATTAGTGTGCTGCAAAATCCGTTGGCCATCGCTATTGCATTGGCCATAGTGGTAGCACTGGTGCCCATCCCGTTACCTGATTTACTGTATGAATCGGGCAGTTATTTGGCTCAAATGACTTTGCCCCTAGCGCTGTTGTGCGTGGGGGGATCTATTCGTTTGCAAGAGTTTAAAGCATCGAAGCTGCTGTATTTGGCCATTGCCAGCAAGATTGTATTTATCCCTTTGGTGGCGACGGTTATTGGCCATCTGTGTGGATTGAAAAACGAAGAACTGGGGGTTTTGTATATTATGATGGCCACACCAACCGCTGCCGCGGCTTACCCTATGGTGCGAGCGATCGGCGGTGATCATCATTTAACTGCTGCGATTATTGCCGGTAGTACCTTGCTCTCCATGTTTAGTACTACCATAGGGCTGTTTTTGCTGCATTTTTTTGGGTGGGTATAAGTCTCACAAGGTTTTTAGGTGGTTTGATGCGCTTAAGCTTGTACCGCCTTTAAAATCACCGGGGTGAGTGACTCTGGTAAAGTGATTTTACCTGCTAAGGCGAAGGCATGGGCATCGTCTGACATTTTCCCCCACGTTTTACGGATGATATCGATCCATTTTTGTTCTGTGTATTCAGGGTGTTTGGCCGCAAAGTCCAGCATGTAATGCTCGATAAACACTAACCCCACCACGTCTTCGAGCAATTGAGTATCAGGGTTCGATTTAATACCGACCTTTGCCACTGCTTTTTTGGCTCGTTTGATGTCTTCTTCGCTAAAGCCCGCTTGTTCCATGATGTGCCCCACTTTATCAGCATGAAACGTGTATAAATCGCTGCGCCATTTATGATAACCCTGTCGGTCCATCGGATAATCACTACGGGGAGATTGCCAGCGCTGAATATGTTGCCCGCGAACGGCCAGTTTGACCACGTGATCGGCATCATTTCTGTAACGTTCTAACATATTGGACATGCGAAAACTGTACAGCAGTTCTTTGGGCCAATCTTTTCCTTCAGCTTGTTCAATATTGGGATCTTCGCTGTTAGCACTGTCAATTAAATTAACGGCCTTTTCGTAAGCGGCTTGGGTCATATGTTGCTCCATGGATAGAGATTAGGTGCTCTTTGGGATTTCGCTTATTTTACCTTAAAGTGCGTGGCTAATTATATGCTTATGATGATGTTATGTTAGGTAATGTCTGTTCTGCTAAGAACGATATAAGGCGTATACGAAAAAGCCAAAATAACGGCAAGACGCTATTTTGGCTTTTGTGGTAATAGAACAGCGCGTTTATCGCGCGGACTTTATTACGTCATTATTGGACCTTTACACCCATGTTGTACAAAGTGAAACCAAAGATATCAGCGTACTGTTCGATTGTTTTGCTAATCGGTGTACCGGCACCATGACCAGCGTTGGTTTCAATGCGAATTAACATGGGATTAGGGCCAGTATGTTTGGCCTGTAATTCAGCTGCAAACTTAAAGGAATGCGCCGGCACTACGCGATCATCATGATCCCCTGTGGTGATAAGCGTAGCAGGGTAGTTCACCCCTTCACGTACGTTTTGCACGGGAGAGTAAGTCATCAAATAATCAAACATTTCTTTACTGTCTTGCGCTGTGCCGTAATCGTAAGCCCAGCCTGCGCCAGCGGTAAACGTGTGATAACGCAACATGTCGAGTACACCAACCGCCGGAAGAGCCACTTTGAACAGTTCAGGTCGCTGAAGCATAGTCGCACCGACTAACAAACCACCGTTTGAGCCACCACGAATAGCCAAGTAATCTGGGCTGGTGTAGTTTTGCGCGATTAAAAACTCGGCCGCAGCAATAAAGTCATCAAACACATTTTGCTTTTGCAATTTGGTGCCCGCGTCATGCCATGCTTTTCCGTATTCACCGCCGCCACGTAAGTTTGGTACTGCATATACGCCACCTTGTTCAAGCCAAGCCGCAGTGACACTACTAAACGCCGGTTGCAAGCTGATGTTAAACCCACCGTAGCCGTAGAGCATAGTAGGGTTGCTACCATCTAGTTTCAGACCTTTTTTGTGGGTGATGATCATGGGGACTTTTGTGCCGTCTTTTGAGGTGTAAAAGACCTGCTTTGACTCGTAAGCATCACTGTCGAATTTCGCTTTCGATTTTAAGTAAACCGCTGATTCGCCGCTTTCTACATCTAAGCTAAAAATAGTGCTAGGTGTTTTATAATTAGTGAAGCTGTAGTACAAGGTTTGCTGATCTTTTTTACCGCTAAAACCACTGGCTGTGCCCACTCCCGGCAAGGTGATTTCTCGCACTAACTTGCCTGATTTGTCCAGTTGCTTAACATTTGAGATCGCATCAAGCATATAGCTAGCAAAGATGTAACCACCACCGGTTGATACATCTAGTACGTTGTTTGTTTCAGGGATAAAGTCTTGCCATTTTTCCGGCTGAGGCTGACTCGCATCTACCGATACAACGCGCTTGTTGGGCGCAGCTAAATTAGTCACTAACAGTAACGTACTGCCATCATTATCAAGCAATTGGGTGTCTGAATCGGTATTGTCTAAAATGGTCACCAGTTCGCTATCCGGTTCATTTAAGTCTTTCAAATACAGTTTGTTACCTGACGTAGAAACCGCAGCACTGATTAATAAATAACGATTGTCCTCGGTGACGTGTCCTGAAACATAGCGATTTTTCTGCGCCTGCGTTCCGCCAAACACAAGCGTATCTTCACTTTGTTTATCTTTTAGGCTGTGAAAGTAAAGCTTGTGTTGATCCGTTTTAGCCGATAATTCACTGCCTTCTGGTTTGTCGTAGCTTGAGTAATAAAACCCTTCGTTACCTAACCATGAAATGTCACTGAATTTGAGGTCGGTTAAGGTTTCGCTCACGCTCTGCATGGTTTCAACATCAATAGTGATAGCCTTACGCCAGTCACTGCCACCTTCAGAAATCAAATAGGTGACTAAGCTGCCGTCTTTGGAAAATTCAATGCTGGCTAAAGAGGTCGTGCCGTCTTCACTGAAGGTATTTGGATCGAGAAAGACGTGTGCCTCGCCATCGTCTAGTTGGCGGTATAACACAGCTTGATTTTGCAGGCCGTCGTTTTTAAAGAAGTAAGTGTATTTACCTTCTTTAAACGGAGCGCCGACTTTTTCGTAATCAAGCAATACCTTTAAGCGCTCTTTCAGCTTGTCTCTAGAAGGAACCTGAGCAAGATAGGCTTGGGTTACCGCATTTTCAGCTTTAACCCATTGCTTGGTTTCGCTGCTCATATCGTCTTCTAACCAACGATACGGATCAGCGACTTGGGTGCCAAAGTAACTATCGGTTACATCGTCTTTTCTAGTGTTTGGATAGGAGAGGTTCATTTTTTGAAGTTGGTTACCCGTAATTGACGTACCACCTGACGGTGCTGATTGTTGATTTGATTGGTTCGCGGTTGAACAGCCCATTAATAAGGCACTTATACCCACTGCGATAAGCGTTAATTTCATTTTTATTACCCTGATTTATGTCGTTTTTATATGTTTTGATGCATCTATTATTGCGCATTCAGCAGGGATATTACCTTAGTTTTCGCTGTGATGATAAATCTCAAACTGTGACGAAAGATGTATAGGCACTGCTTATGATTACGGATTAGATTTGATAATAATCAAACAAAACAAATGCTTATGTAAAAAATATGATGACATCACTTAACATTTAATTTACATTATCTGCGTTCAATGAGCGAAATGAGTTGAACAGCGGCGGAATAGTCGAGGTAACAAAAGCACGATAAGAAGGCGGACTTACCTCGACGCCTTTTATGCTTCTCAGTGAACCACGGTGGGTGCTCTCTCCTTAAAATGTTATTAAGTAATGACATCGTTCAAGCTAGGTGGAAACTAAACTATGCCAGACACTCCAGCAAACACATTTGATTTTATCATTGTGGGGGCGGGGTCTGCAGGTTGCACATTAGCCGCACGATTAACAGAGCACAAACACTGCCGCGTTTGCCTGATTGAAGCTGGTGGAAAAGACAGTAACCCTCTCATTCACATTCCCTTTGGCCTTGCCCTTTTATCCCGAGTTAAAGCGATTAACTGGAATTACAATACGCTTGCCCAAGCGCATTTGAATAATCGTGAATTGTATTGGCCCCGAGGGAAAACCTTGGGTGGGTCAAGCTCTGTGAATGCCATGTGCTACATCCGCGGCGTACCAGAAGATTACAATGATTGGGCGCAACAAGGCGCCGAGGGCTGGGATTGGGACAGTGTGTTGCCTTATTTCAAAAAGTCCGAAGGTTATCAGCGCCAAGCAGACGATTATCACGGCGTGAATGGCCCGTTGTGTGTTGATGATTTGCGTTTCGTCAACCCAATGTCACAGACGTTTGTCGATGCTGCGCGCGATGTAAACTTACCGATAAGTGCTGACTTTAATGGTGCCCAGCATGAAGGCTTGGGCATTTACCAAGTGACACATAAGGGGGGCCAACGCTGTTCAACGGCAAAGAGCTTCTTAGCATTAGCTCAAGACCGACCTAACTTTACCCTCGTTACCCATGCTTTGGTCGAAAAAGTCCTCATAGAGAACAACCGTGCTCAAGGTGTGGCAATACAGGTAAATGGCCAATCACAGATTATTCATGCAGAAAAAGAAGTGATCCTGAGTGCAGGAGCAATTAATTCGCCGCAGCTTCTTATGCTTTCAGGTGTTGGCCCGCAACAACATTTAGCTGAGCACGGCATTGAGATGAAGCAGAATGTGGCGGGTGTCGGCCAAAATTTACAAGATCACCTTGATGCCATAGTGCAATATCGCTGTAAAACAAAAGAGAGCTATGCTGTGGCGCTAGCAAAATTGCCTCGATATGTGCAAGCGGCGCTGCGTTATTGGCGCAAACGTAACGACATTTTATCGTCAAACATTGCTGAGGCTGGTGGCTTTGTCAGAAGTGACTTCGCAGCAGACGTTCCAGATATTCAGTTTCATTTTTTGCCAGCCATTTTGCAGGATCACGGGCGTCAAACAGCGTTAGGTTACGGTTTCGGTTTGCATATTTGTAATCTGTATCCAAAAAGCCGCGGCACGATTACGCTCGCATCCGCCGACCCTGCACAACCTGCTATTATCGACCCACAGTATTTATCGCACCCTGACGATCAAAAAGTCATGATTGATGGTATTCGCAAGGGGCGCGCAATTTTGCAATCGCAAGGCTTTGCTCAGTATCAAGGGGAAGAGGTACTTCCTGGTAAAGATATAAACAGTGACGAAGCGCTTTTGGCATTTATTAAGCAACATGCAGAAACCATTTATCATCCCGTTGGCACTTGTAAGATGGGCGCTGATAACGATGATATGGCCGTCGTGGATGAAAAGTTAAATGTGCGAGGTGTGATGGGCCTAAGGGTCGCAGATGCGTCGGTTTTTCCTCGTTTAGTGGGGGGCAATACCAATGCACCAACAATCATGGTCGCAGAGCGTGCTGCTGATTTTATTCACCAGCAATATCATTTGGCTTAATACCAATTCCATTAAGCAATGGAGTAGGTATAACGTGCGTTTTTAGCGTTTGGACGAAAGGAGTATTTCATTGAGTTGCAAACGCTTAATTCGCATTTTTTCTTCTATTTTGGGCAATAGGTGGGCGTGTTTTTTATTTATCGTGTGATATAAGAATATGCTGCGTAGCTTTACATAGTGCATACCCGGTGGGACTAATTGCCGCTCATCTATCATAAAGGTCGCATAATCGGCGCGCTTTGTACGCAGCATATCGACGGTGTTTATGATTATCTCTTTTTTAATCACTCTAGTTTGAATGTCAAAATCCTCTAAGTACATAAGAGAACGCTCGTTTGTAAGTAAAAGCTTTTCTTTATTACTCAGTACGTTACGGTTGCATTCAACGCCACTTCTGCACAGTAAAACGAGGGTCGCGCGAACCAGTTCAGGTTTTATTAGCATCACGTTTTCAAAGCGAGCGGCAACACGTCCTAATCGATGAGCATCAGCATCAACTTTGCCTTCGTTCACTAGCTGCAAACCTCTAAGAGCGGGCGCTGGGACCTTATGTACAGCAAAACCAAGCTCGGTATATATCTCGCTTAACACATCTAAATAAGGCTTGGCACCCGGATAATCTACGAAGGTTATGAGGAATTGTTTGCTAAATGAATCAGTTGGTTCTAACGTGCCTTGTTCATTGTTTCTTACAGGTTGAGCAAGCGTATAGAAGCTGGCTAATGCCTGAGAAAAGCTCAGAGACAGTATCAGAAGTAGTGTTTGTAACGGTTTACCATTCATATTATCGACGCTAAATAGTGTGTACTTAATTCAAAACAGTGATTGCAATCACAACCACGGACGTCCCAAACTCTTGTTACTTCAGGTCAGTTAACGTACTTACGCGCGACACTTACATTCAGATCTCAAGTTTGAGTACAAATTATGTTTTAAAGTTCTCACTTTTCAGGGGTAGTATGGTTCAATTTTACGGATAACCAAAGGTTCGGTCTCGTATTCGTGCGCTGCGTGCTTTCAATTTTAGGCAAGAGTCAAACAAGCTTGCTATTGCTATGTTGATGCACGCTGTGCGTCATTGTGCTGCAAATGCGAAAAATGTCATTTCCTGCATGCGTGCTTAATGCGAGCTTAATGCCCGCATCATATCTCTGTTACAAGGCAGGTTAAGCGCATGATTTAATTATTTGTGCTGTCCTGTGACTTTATGTTTTTCTCGTTCGTCTATTAAACTCATTCAACCAAAGAAGAAAAAATAATGAAAATTGCCATTTTATCTCGTAACAAGAAGCTGTACTCCACCCGTCGTCTGCAAGAAGCAGCAATTGCCCGCGGGCATGAGGTCGATATCATAGATACGTTGCATTGTTATATGGATATTTCTAGCAACAAACCCTCGGTGCGTTTCAAAGGTGAACCTTTGCCTAAATACGATGCGATCATTCCACGTATTGGCGCATCTGTGACGTTTTACGGTACGGCCGTGGTGCGTCAGTTTGAAATGATGGGTAGCTTCAGTGTCAACGAATCAGTTGCCATTAGTCGTTCACGGGATAAGTTGCGCTCAATGCAATTACTTTCACGCAAAGGAATTGGCTTGCCGCGCACTGGCTTTGCCCATAGCCCAGATAACATCAAAGATTTGATTGCTAATGTAGGCGGTGCGCCAGTGGTGATTAAATTGCTTGAAGGTACGCAGGGCATTGGAGTGGTGTTAGCTGATACCAACAAAGCAGCAGAAAGTATCGTTGAAGCCTTTATGGGCATTAAAGCCAACATCTTAGTGCAGGAATACATTAAAGAAGCGGGCGGGGCAGATATTCGTTGCTTCGTGGTAGGCGGTAAAGTCGTGGCAGCCATGAAGCGTCAAGGTGCTCCGGGAGAGTTCCGCTCGAATTTACATCGCGGGGGCAGCGCAACCTTAGTTAAGTTGACCGCTGTTGAGCGCGCAACGGCAGTGGCTGCTGCTGGCGCAATGGGATTAAACGTATGTGGTGTTGATTTATTGCGCTCGAGTCATGGCCCGGTCGTCATGGAAGTGAACTCATCCCCAGGACTTGAGGGTATTGAAGCGGCGACCTCGAAGGATGTGGCGAATATGATCATTGAGTTTATCGAGAACAAAAAAGCGAAGCCACATAGCACGAAAACACGAGGTAATGGTTAATCATGGTAAAAGCAGCTCCGCTAAAAATAGGCGATCATGTTATTGAGCCGGGTACGCGCACTAAGTTGCAGCTCTCTGCTGCACGCTTGTACACAGATACCGACATGTCTATTCCGGTTGAAGTCATACGTGCTAAAAAGGAAGGGCCTACGGTATTTATCAGCGCCGCCATCCACGGTGATGAGTTAAACGGGATTGAGATTGTACGGCGCGTGCTAGATTCACCCTCGTTTAAGTTAATTGCAGGCACTGTGATTGCAGTGCCTATGGTTAATGTATATGGCATGTTGATGCAAAGCCGCTATATGCCTGATCGTCGTGATTTGAATCGCTCGTTTCCTGGTTCGCCCAATGGTTCATTAACCTCACGTTTAGCGCATATGTTTTTATCTGAAATAGTGTCTAAATGCGACTATGGAATTGATTTGCACACCGGCGCAATTCATCGCAGCAACCTGCCGCAAATCAGAGCGAATCTAAAAGATCCTAAAACCGCTGAATTGGCTCACGCCTTTGGGGTGCCTGTACTGCTTAACTCAGACTTACGTGATGGTTCACTTCGACAAGCCGCGGATGAATCAGGTACCAAAATTCTGCTATATGAAGCAGGTGAAGCGTTACGCTTCGATGAATTGTCGATTCGTGCCGGTGTGAAAGGCATCTTTAATGTACTGGCGTCGTTAGGTGTGGTGTCGAAGCGTCGTCGTTCACTGCCAAAAATTGAACCCTTGGTGGCATATAAAAGTTCTTGGTTGCGCGCCCCAGAAAGCGGCATAGTACGGGATCGTAAAAGCTTAGGTGATTATGTAAAACGAGGTGATGTGTTGGCTGACGTTTGCAGTCCTACAGGCACATACAGCGAACCATTGCTGGCAAACCGTTCCGGTATCATTATTGGAAAGCAGAATATCCCGCTGGTACAAGAAGGAGATGCAATGTTCCATATCGCCTTGTTTGACGATCCAAAAGACGTGGTGGATAACATGGATCAGTTACAGGAAAACCTGATGCCGGATATCGACCCTCAAGGTATGGTGGTTTAGTCAGGCTAAGTCGCGCTAAGCCAGACTAAGCCGCGCCAAGCTATGCCACGTAACGAACGTGAGTAGGGTAAAAACGTCACAACTGTGGCGTTTTTTTATGTTCAATAATTACGATGAAATACCGATCCCCCCTGAATAAGTTATCACTTACTAAAGTGAAATGGTTCAAGAGGAATGAACCAAATGGAAGTGCCTGATCTTTAGTCAAAATTATCCAGAAAAGGCCATCGAGCCAGCTTTAGATAACTTTACATTCCCTTTACAGTATTTAGCGCAAATAAGTGATTTAATCCGTTCATATTCCAAGCATTTTAATTAGATTATTAGACAGTAGATTATGAACAAGACAAAGTTAACGAAGGGATTGGTTTTCGTGGTCGTCGTCGCGGTAGCATTGTGGTGGTTTATGCGGCCTTCACAATCTGACGAGCACATTGTGTATCACACTCAACCCCTTTCCTTAGGTAAAATTGAAAGTACGGTTAACTCATCAGGTACGATTTCGCCTGTGGTCACCGTGCTAGTGGGCTCAGAATTATCTGGCCTAATCTCTCAGTTAAATGCGGATTTTAATGACGAAGTGCGCAGTGGGCAGGTCATCGCGCGCATCGATGATCGTACTATTTTATCTAGGTTGCGCCAAAGTGAAGCTGATTTAGCGTCATCCAAAGCCTCCCTTACCCAGTTAAACGCAGCGCTTAAAAAAGCGCAGACCGAAGCGACTCTTGCCCAACGCGAATTTAATCGTACAAAAGAGTTAAGAAATAAAAACCTAGTCAGCGCATCTGAATTAGATATTAGTGAAACCAGTCATGAATTAGCCAAGGTAGCAATTGAAACTGCCAAAGCGGCTATTTTGGTAGGAGAGGCACAAGTTGAGCAATCTCAATCCAGTCTTGAGCAAACAAAGCTTGATTTAGACCGAACCTATATCCGCTCACCCGTGGACGGTGTTGTTATCGATCGCCAAGTTGATACTGGGCAAACGGTGTCTGCTAGCTTATCTGCGCCAACGCTGTTTTCGATCGCTCAGGACTTAGTGAAAATGCAAATTGAAGCTGACGTAGATGAAGCGGATATTGGACGCATAGCAAAAGATCAAAAGGTCAACTTTACCGTTGATGCATTCCCTGAACGTCAGTTCCGCGGTGTCGTTAGTCAAGTCAGAAAAGCGGCTACCGTGACCAATAATGTGGTGACCTACAAGGTGATTATTAGCGTGCAAAATGAGCAACTGCTGTTATTACCCGGCATGACCGCCAACGTTGACGTGGTCTTAGGTGAGCGTGAAAACGTGCTGCGTGTGCCAAATTCAGCATTACGTTTTACGCCAGAGGGGGCAACGTCTAGCGCTACTTCTGCTAGAAGCGGGCCTGGGGATCGCGTAGCCCAGTTAACGGAACAACTAGGGTTAAGTGATTTACAGCAGGAACAGGTGGAAAAAGTCATGCAAGGTATGCGTGAAGCCATGCAAGCTGCGCGTGAATCATCGCCTCGCGGCCCAGGGGGACCGGGCGGTTCACCAAATGACGCAATGAAGAAAATTCGTAGCAAGATGAATATCGAGTTGCAGAGTATTTTAACCCCAGAGCAAATGGACACATTTAAAGCGTCTGGTCAGTCTAGAAGTGCTAAACGTAGATCGGGTGACAATGATTATCAGCCTGGCTCTGTGTGGGTATTACGCGATGGGCAGCCAGTTAAAGTGGAAGTTGGCATTGGTATCGCCGATCTTGAATACAGCGAAATTCGCGCTAGAGAATTAAAAGAGGGTGACAAGGTCATAGTGCGTGCTCAGAAGGTAGCCGAATAATGACCCAGCCTTTGTTAAAAGTACGGCAAGCGAAAAAAGTTTACGCCATGGGCGATGAACAAGTCTGGGCGCTTAAAGGCGTTGATCTCGATATTCAGCAAGGCGAATTTGTGGCAATTATGGGCAGCTCTGGCTCAGGTAAGTCCACCATGATGAACCTATTGGGCTGTTTAGATATAGCCAGTGAAGGCAGCATCGCATTCGCTGGGCAGGAATTATCTTCATTGACTAAGAATGAGTTAGCAAGTGTACGCAATCAGCGTATCGGTTTTGTGTTCCAACAATTTAATTTGTTACCACGAACCAGCGCTTTAGATAATGTCACCTTACCGCTTTTATATAGCAATGTGCCTGAGTCTGACTGGGCAAGCCGGGCCAAACAATGTTTAGAAAATGTTGGGCTTGGATCACGTATGGATCATCACCCTGGTCAGTTATCCGGCGGGCAGCAGCAGCGCGTGGCGATCGCCAGAGCCCTCATCAACGACCCGTTAATGATATTGGCAGATGAGCCAACAGGCGCTTTAGATACTCAAACTGGTTTAGAAGTTATGGCCCTGTTTCAACAGCTTAATCAGCAAGGCAAAACGATTATTTTGGTTACTCACGAACCGGATATCGCGCAATTTGCCAAGCGTAAATTGACCTTTCGTGACGGCGAGCTAATCAGTGATGAGCGCAATAACAATGTGCGTCAGGCGGCATTAGAGAACACTTTATGAAGATTGTCATTTTACTTAAAACCGCCATTACCGCGCTGAAAGTCAATGTGCTACGTAGCTGTTTGACCATGCTTGGGATCATAATTGGCGTGGCAGCCGTGATTATTATGGTCGCTATGGGGGCGGGTGCTCAGCAAAAAGTAGACGAACAAATTAAATCACTTGGCGGTAATGTGTTTTTTGTGACGGGCGCATTTAGACAAAGTGGTGGGGCACGCTCAGCATCGGTCGTGAAAATTAACGAAGACGACGCTAATTTAATTGAAAAGCAAGTACCAGGGGTAGAAGCAGCTGCACCTTATTTATCCTCAGCAGGCCAGGTTATTTACGGAAATTTAAATTGGTCTACTGAGATCGATGGTATCGATAACCGCTATTTTGTGGTGCGTGATTGGGACTTGGCAAGTGGGCGTGAATTCACCAGTGCGGAAATTAATCGCGGCAGCAAGGTGGCAATCATTGGCGAGCGCTTGCGCGTCGAGTTATTTGGCGCTAGCGATCCTATTGGCCAAACAATACGGGTCACTAATTTTAATGCCACCATTATTGGGGTGTTGGCCGCGAAAGGACAAGACTCCAGAGGCGAAGATCAAGACGATGTGATTTTTCTGCCAATCAAAACCGTGCGCAATAAAATTACAGGGGTGAGTTCAACAAACCCTAAATCGGTGCGTTTTATTCAAGTCAGCGCTTATGATGGTGAAGACATGGATTATATCGAAGATGAAATGTCGCGCCTATTACGCCAGCGTATGCGTATCCCGGTTGGTGGCGACGATATGTTTCGCATTCGCAATGTGTCAGAAATGATCGCCACACGGGCTGAAACGATACAGGTATTCAATACTTTACTCGCTTGGGTTGCTTCAGTTAGTTTAGTGGTCGGCGGTATTGGCATTATGAATATTATGTTGGTCTCAGTCACTGAGCGCACCCGTGAAATCGGACTGCGTATGGCGGTGGGGGCAAAGCCGTCAGACATTCTGTATCAATTTCTAATCGAATCTATTGTGCTGTGTGGGTTAGGTGGCTTCATTGGCGTGGTGATTGCCTACGGTTTCGTGTTTATGGGGAATCAATATGGCATTGGTGCTGGGGGGATCATCGAAACTCAGGTGGTACTGTTAAGCTTGGGCTTTTCGGGTTTGATTGGGGTATTTTTTGGCTATTACCCTGCGCTAAAAGCATCTAGATTAGCACCTATCGACGCTCTGCGTTACGAATAGAGCTGGCGATAAAAAAGCCCAGAGCAATCGGTCTTGGGCTCAACTTGAATATTCCCTTCAGTGAGGCTCACTTAAGTAAGTGAGCCTGCTGCCTCATCATAATGCATTTTTTAATCCAATTGGTTTCGAACATGCCATGCATATCAGCCTTACAAGCAAAACATTAAGCGCCTATGGTTTACTTTTAAGTGTGTTAACAGTCTGATTTAGATGTAATTATTTCAACGTGATCTGTCTGAGTTACCGAGTCGCGCTTCTTTGTACGCTGTGTACCTTAACCTCAACAGCCTTCAAAGGCTGATGGTTGCTCACCTTCCTCGTTATTCCTTATTTGGTATGGTTTCTGCTAATTCCCGCAAAGAACAACATAACGATCGAGAAGACGAGCACGTAAGCATACCCGCTCCGAACACTTCATGGTCCTATGTTTTATCAATAAAAAATAATGAAATGACGCGCGAGGGTTTACCTGTGGTAGTGACGGAATTAACAATAGGTGTATTTTTACTTTTAGTGGCTTCTTTATTAGTCGTACAAGGCAGCCGACTCCAGCTGGATCAAAAGGGCAATACTAGAATAAGCAAAGAGCGATTGAATAACCGCGGTAGAATAATGATGGTATCTGGCATGGTGTTAATTATTGTCAAAGTGTATGAATTAGCACAATTCTTTTATCAGTGATGCCAGCGTAAAATGTTTTATCACGTTATAAAGTGCGATCTGTTCTTTGACCTATTTCAAACCTGCTTCAGAAGTGAAGATAAATGCGGGCGCCCAACCCGCAAGGTTTTGTTCACTTAGCGTAGCGAAGTTCGAATACCTCATCTTTTACCAAATCTAAAAACACCGATCTGGCCATTGCGCTTCACGTATCACTGTTTTTATAGACAGTTAAGGACTTATTTCCGCTCAACAGCAAGATCTTGGCTTATTCCGTGTTTTCGAAAGTGAAAACCATAAAACAGGAAAAAATTTAACCTGTACAATAAGTTACCGTGTATGCTAAAAAAAGACAAATGGAGAAAAGCGGAAAGTTTTCGTGTTAAATACGCGGATGCAATCATGGAAAACTTCCGGATATTAATATTGTTATGTTTCAAGGGGGAATCGATAGACTCTTATGTTGTATATACTTGGCGGTCTGCCCGCAACAGGCAAAACTGAACTTTCAAAGTATTTATCTTCCTCATTGGGTGCAGTCCATATTCGCATCGACACTATAGAACAAGAATTGAAAAACTGTGGATTTAACAAGTTGTATGACGAGGGTTATAAGATTGCTTTTGCTCTTGCGCTAGAGAACCTAAAAAACGGACTTTCTGTAGTAGCTGACTCAACTAATCCAGTTTTAGAATCTCGCGAAGCGTGGATAAGCGTTGCAAATAAAGCCTCATCGCCCTTCACAGAAATCGAAGTCGTCTGCTCTAATGAAAATGAACACAAAGAGCGCGTCGAAAAAAGGCAAACGGATATTCCTAATCTTTCACTTCCGTCGTGGGAAAGTGTAACTTCAAGGGATTATCATTTGTGGAAAACAGTAAGCATTGTCATCGACACTGCGGGAAAAACGCCTGAACAAAGTAAAAAAGAGCTAAGTGAAATACTTCGTAGAAGCAATGAAACATAACAACCCAATAAACACACTCACTACGTTCGCTGGGACGCATACACGCGGGGCGGCTTCGCCATTATGCCCCACATGTCTGCGCCCGTTATTGGAAAGTTATATTTACAAAGAGGTTTTGTGCAATTATTTAATATTAGCCGCATAAATACAGATTTTGGGATCTTTCGCGTATCAGGTGATTGGTGCTTTAATAATCCTGAAGTTGAAAGCATAAGCCTTAAATCAATCGAAGTTATGGGAACTGATGGTTGGGTTTTATTAAATAAAACTAGCGAAAGCAATTCTCAATTAATTAATAATTTACTGCCACTGTTATTGTCTCATTTACTGTTAAAAA
>Ga0207897_100127_pt1 | contig 36791 bp, 24 predicted proteins | sample LinPmetageLP42_FD_184054 | JGI IMG/M metagenome (GOLD analysis project Ga0207897, IMG submission 184054) | Marine viral communities from the Pacific Ocean - LP-42 (SPAdes) | ecosystem: Environmental > Aquatic > Marine > Oceanic | place: Pacific Ocean | collected 2010-08-27
TGAATTGGTATACGGCAACTGTTTTTCTTCTAGAACGTCAAATTCTGAGGTTAGTGTAAAATTTGACGGATAGGTGAAATCAATTAGAAAATTAGAAGGTTGCAGATAAAGATCATCTGTATTTTTATTGCTGTAAGCATGCCATTCGCCCTCAAAAACCGCTGGTGATAGATACCAATATTTTAGTTTAAAGTCCCCATTTTTTGCTGCTCCGTAACGGGTAAATTTAGCCTTTGGAAGCGTGACTACGTATTCAATTTTGAGGGTTACTTTTTCATTTGGAAAAAGTTTATCGTTTAAAATCAGTTTTACGATATCCAGCGATTCCGAACGTTCCCATTTAATTTCCGAAGCATTTTCGGTAACTACCGATTTAATATTGGTATTACCACGTTCTTCGTTCTTTTCAAAGTGAATCGAACTGTTATAATTTTCGGCAAACCGTTTTGCAAGCGGTGTTGTTTTTGAGGCGAAACTATTTGCCCAATCGTTCAAATATATTTCTGATAGCGCTACGTCAGTATTATTTTTAAAAACAATTTCCTGGGTAATATAAACGGCATTCTCTTCAGGAACTAATTTTGCATTTATTGAAATATCATGTTGTGCCTTTAGCGTGTTGCAAAAGCAAAGAAGAACAATGATATAACGTAAAATAGTTCTCAAGATGCCTTTAAAAATTTAAGCGTTTGAGAGTTTGAGATGCTAGTTTTTATATAGTAAATACCATTACTGAGGCCAGAGACATTAATCGATTTGTTTCCGGTAGTAAGTGTTGTTTCAATCAATTTTTGACCAATGGTATTATAGACTTCAACGGAAATAGGAAGAATAGGTTGTTGTGAAAATTCTAAACGTACTTCAGTAGAAATAATTGTTTTTTCTAAACGGATTGTATTTTGAAAATAGGTAACATCTTCATTAGCTAAAATGATGTTTTGGTCGGTTTGAAGCTGCATGATCACAGGTAAATGATCACTCATATTGTAAAGTTGATTCCGTAAAGACTGTTGAAACTCACCCGTACATTCCGCTGCGTTAACATCGTTATCATAACAGTTACCATTATTACCATACGCCTTATACGAACCTGGGGAATATTGTAGTTTTGGGTCGGTGAGCATGTTTTCTGAAACAAGTATAAAATCAAAACGATCGTCCATACCGCCTCCCGCACCAGCACCAAACCCACCTGAACTCTGTCGCGTACTCTGCGTATGCAGATTCTGGAAATCTATATTATTATGCCAATCACCTGGGGTATCAATGGGGTCAACCATTTTGATCGCATTGGTAGGGTCTAATAATTCTAAATAGGCAGGTTCTTCGGCATCATATAAATTGAGATCTCCCGTGAAGATAACATACGAATTTGGGTCGATGGTTTCTAACACATCCGTAAACGCTGTTACCATATCAAGGCGTAAATTCTCATTGGCACTTCCTTGACTTGATTTTAGGTGCGTTACAAAAAAATCTATGATAACAGGATCCGTTCCTGCATCTTCGGTATTCAGTTTTAACTGATATCGATTAATATCCCGTACCGTAGTACTTATAATTTGAGACGTTTCTACCGTAAACATATTGCTTCTGTAAAAAAGTAAATTTTGTAAATCGGCTTCACTCGATGTATTATCAAAAAATGGGAAAGCGCTATATTCTTCGCCATCACTATTCAAGGAAACATTCAAAATGCTGTCGGCACCTTCTGGGCTTTCCAATTCGCATACCATAAATACATCGGGTTCATAAACATCAAGAATACTTTTTAGAATCTGATCACGTCCCGAAGGTGCCGCGGTGGGGTATTCTAATAGGTTGTAAAACATTGTTTTAATTGTCTCTTGGCTCATGCCCGAAACTGTTATAAAAAAAGCAACTACAACGAGTATCTTTTTAATCATCTGTGGGAATTTAATTTTTAGAAATTCGGGCTCATGTGTACGTTGTCGTAGAATTCGTTGAGGATGTCCAAAACTTCATCTTCGGTATCAACAATATGAACGAGATCTAAATCTTCTTTGCTAATGTTGTTGTTAGCCTCAAGAAGTGTTCCTTTTACCCAATCCATCAAGCCAGTCCAAAATTCTGTTCCTACTAATATCAACGGAAATTTATCAATTTTATGCGTTTGGATTAAGGTAAATGCTTCAAAAAACTCATCTAGCGTTCCAAAACCTCCGGGCATGACGACAAAGCCTTGCGAATATTTTACAAACATTACCTTACGTACAAAAAAGTAGTCAAAGTCAATGCTCTTGTCACTATCTATATACGGGTTGTCATGCTGCTCAAAAGGTAAGGTGATATTTAATCCTACCGAGGTTCCTCTAGCCAAGTGTGCACCTTTATTACCAGCTTCCATTATACCGGGACCACCACCTGTAATGACTCCATAGCCGCTTTCGGTTATTTTTTTTGCAATACTTTCGGCCAGTTTATAATACTTATGGTCTGGCTTTGTTCTTGCCGATCCAAAAATGGAAACACAAGGTCCAATCCTACTCATCTTCTCATATCCATTCACAAATTCCCCCATGATCTTAAAGATCGCCCATGAGTCGTTTGTTTTTTGCTGATTCCAGTTTTTTGAGTGTACGTCTGTTCTCATTATGTATTATTTCAATGCTATTAATTTCAATTTGAGGATCGCTAAAGTAATTCTTTTTTGAGGAAACGTGCCGTATAGCTCTTCTTATCTTTTATAATTTCCTCTGGAGTTCCCGTCACCATTACTTTTCCTCCTTTTTTTCCACCTTCGGGTCCAATATCGATGATATGATCCACTGTCTTTACTACATCGAGGTTATGTTCAATGATTAAAACCGTATTTCCCTTGTCGGCTAATTTATTGAGCACGATCATGAGGACCCTAATGTCTTCGAAATGCAGCCCTGTAGTAGGTTCATCGAGTATGTAGAACGTGTTTCCGGTGTCTCTTTTAGAGAGTTCTGTCGCTAATTTGATACGTTGTGCTTCCCCTCCAGAAAGTGTGGTAGATTGCTGTCCAAGTGTAATATAGCCTAATCCTACGTCCCGAATAGTTTTCAGTTTTCTGAAAATCTTAGGGATGCTTTCAAAGAAATCGCAGGCTTCGTTTATGGTCATCTCCAGTACATCAAAAATAGATTTTCCTTTGTATCTAATTTCAAGGGTTTCGCGATTAAAACGTTTTCCTTGGCAGGTTTCACACTCTACATAAACGTCGGGTAGAAAGTTCATTTCTATAACACGTAATCCACCGCCTCTGCAGGTTTCACACCGTCCACCTTTTACATTAAAACTGAAGCGTCCTGGCTTGTACCCACGTATCAAGGCTTCCGGAACTTTAGCAAACAAACTTCTTATTTCTGAAAAAACACCCGTATACGTCGCAGGATTGCTACGTGGCGTGCGACCAATTGGCGACTGATTAATATCAATCACTTTATCTAAATGCTCCAACCCTTTGATGGTTTTGTAAGGCATCGGCTTTTTTACGCCATTAAAAAAATGTGCATTCAGAATAGGGTAGAGGGTCTCATTGATCAAGGTAGATTTCCCACTTCCTGAAACACCCGTAACACCTATCATTTTTCCTAACGGAATTTCAATAGTGACATTTTTAAGGTTGTTACCCGTAGCACCTGTAAGCTTTAATGTCTTCCCGTTTCCTTCTCGTCGTTTTTTAGGGATTTCAATTTTTTTAGTTCCATTTAAATAGTCTGCCGTGAGGGTGTGATGCTTTAAAATTTCTTTTGGCGTTCCTTTTGAAACGATCTCGCCACCGTGCTTACCAGCCGCCGGACCTATATCGATCACGTAATCGGCACTTTCTATCATATCCTTATCATGTTCTACCACAATGACAGAATTACCAATATCCCGAAGCGCGATAAGCGAATCGATCAATTTATTATTATCACGCTGATGCAAGCCAATACTAGGCTCGTCTAAGATATATAGCACGCCCACAAGCTGTGAACCAATTTGTGTGGCTAATCGAATACGTTGTGCTTCCCCACCCGAAAGGGATTTAGAGCTGCGGTCCAATGCCAAATACGTTAAGCCAACATCTACCAAAAACTGAAGTCTTGTTCTTACTTCTTTTATAATTTCGGAAGCAATGGCAAGTTGGGTTTCACTGATTTTTTTTTCAAGAACTTTAAACCAAGCAGCCAACTCCAAAATATCCATTTGCGCCAGCTCGGCTATGTTTTTGTCGTTTACTTTAAAATACAGCGACTCTTTGCGCAGCCGGCTACCTTCACAAACCGGACATTTAATTTTGTCCATGTACTCTTTTGACCACCGTTTTAAGGATCGGGACTCGTCTGCTTCGTATGTATTCTGAAGAAAAGTGGCAACGCCTTCAAAATCGATTTTATAGTTTCGGGTGATTCCCAAGGTTTTCGATTCTACTTCAAAAGCATCATTGCCGCCATAAAAAATAATTTGTTTTGCTTCTTTCGGAACTTTACTGAAAGGATCTGTCAACTTAAAATGGAACTTTTCAGCAATTAATCCTAGTTGCTTAAAGATCCAATTGTTCTTTTGAGGCCCGTGTGGCGCCAAAGCACCTTGTTTGATCGAAAGGGAAGCATCTGGAACTATTTTATCCAAATTTACTTCATATAATTCTCCCAGTCCCTTACAATTGGGACACATGCCTTTAGGCGAATTAAAGGAAAAATTATTGGGTTCTGGGTTGGGGTAGGAGATCCCACTAGTAGGACACATTAATGACCTACTGAAAAAGCGAACTTCGTCCGTCTCATTATCTAATACCATTAACACATCATCGCCGTGGTACATTGCCGTAGCAATACTTTCAGTCAATCGTTTATTGCCATCTTCATCTTTTGAAACCTTGATGCGATCGATTACGGTCTCGATATCATGGGTTTTGTAGCGATCGACCTTCATACCTTTTACAATATCTTTCACCGCTCCATCCACACGTACCTTTAAAAATCCCTGCTTAGCGATCGACTCGAATAATTCGCGGTAATGGCCTTTTCTTGAGCGTACAACGGGAGCAAGTATGCTCACTTTTTTTCCTTCAAAATCTTCTAGGATTAGGTTCTTTATTTGCTCATCGCTGTAGCTTACCATCTTTAAACCCGTATTGTAGCTATAAGCATCACTGGCTCTAGCATATAAAAGGCGCAAGAAGTCATAGATTTCGGTGATGGTGCCCACGGTAGAACGCGGACTTTTACTCGTGGTTTTCTGTTCAATGGCAATCACGGGCGATAGGCCTTCAATTTTATCCACATCGGGGCGTTCTAAACTCCCTAAAAATTGACGTGCGTATGCGGAGAAGGTCTCTATGTAACGACGCTGGCCTTCTGCATAGATGGTATCGAATGCCAATGAGGATTTACCGCTGCCAGAAAGCCCCGTGATAACAACCAATTTCTCCCTGGGAATGGTGACATCGATGTTCTTTAAATTATGGACCCTCGCCCCTAAAACCTCGATGCAATCTTCAAATTTTGCCATAGTTTGCAAAGGTACTTATTTGCAAACAATTATTATTAAAAGGCATTCACCATTTATTGACAGTTTTAGCAAAAATGCGATTTAATAAAATGGCATCAAACCAAAACTGTTCTTTATAAGTTTTTTGTTATCTAAATACTACCAAATATTATTCTTTTATGAGTTTTTTGGTGACACTCCCAGTAGCAGTATGGAGTTCTAGAAAATAAATGCCTTTGGCAAATGTGGAAACATCTAGCTGTGTTGTATTTTCCTTTTGGGTGTATAGCAAATTGCCCTTTACATCATAAAGATTTATATGGGTTATTAGGGTAGGAACTACTCCAGATATTGTAACACTGTTTTTACTCGGGTTAGGGTGTAATACTATAGTTGTCAATGCAGTATCGGGAACACTAAGGATGGTTTGGTTTTCATACCAAGAAACCGTATCATCGTTCTGCGATGCAGAAAGTATGTCTATATCCCCATCATTATCTAGGTCTGCAGTAAAAACACTATTGGCACCTATGGCACTATCGTTAATAATCTGCTGTGGCCCAAATGTACCTAAGCCATCTAAGTTTTCATAAAAAGTTATAAAACCATCATTAAACGCAGCGGCTATAACATCATTATCGCCATCATTATCTAAGTCTGCAGCATATACAGAAAGCACTGAAAATTCTACTCCAGAAATTAATTTCATGTCACTAAAATTTCCTGCTCCATCCAGATTTTCGTACCAAGCAATATTATTTTCACCAGCTGCACCTGTTAAGACATCTATATCGCCATCTCCATCTATATCCACGCCAAAAACTGAAATCGTAGAAAAGGGTTCTGGCGGTATTCCTATGGGATTTTGTGTACCAAATGTTCCTGCTCCGTCCAAATTTTCATACCAGCCGACAATAATATCTCCTGATGAAGTTTCTAAAAGATCAATATCTCCATCGTTATCAATATCTGCAGCAGATAAAGATCTGGCATTTCCAGCGATAGAAATTATATTTTCGCTTGAAAAGGTACCCAGACCGTCTAAGTTTTCATACCACGCCAATGTATCATCATTTACAGAGCCAGAAATCACATCCATATCCCCATCACCATCCAGATCTGCTGCAATAGCAGAGAAAGCTGCATCTCCAGTATCAGAAATAACTCGTTGAGGCCCAAAATTTCCCAGACCATCCTTATTTTCATACCAAACTACTAAATCATTAGCAAACGTAACACCAATAACATCTATGTCACCATCTCCATCTAAATCTGCAGCATGTACCGCGTTAGTTTGATCAAGTAGCCCTATGATAATTTGTTTACTAAAACCACCTTGAGCGTTCAGGTTTTTATACCAAGCAATTTTATCATCAAACCCAGAGGCAGAAATCACATCCATAAATCCATCACCATCCAAGTCTGCTGAAAAGATACTTTTTGCTCCATCCGTATCCAAACTAATGATTTTTTCTGTAGTAAATTGTGCGTTTGTTTCGGGACTTAAGACTAAAATAAAAACTGCTAGAACAATTAATGAATTTTTCATAGAATTATTTACTAATAAAAAGGGTCTTCTATTTAGAAAACCCTTTTCGTTTGTGATTAATTTATTCATTTTCTTTTAATATGACATTTTGTTGTGTGGTCCCATCTTCGTAATTTTTGTCGACTACGTATAGCCCTGGTTCTAGATTTTCAACCATTTGAGGATTATTTATTGTCGTTGAGTCCATGGGAGTAATCGTTACATTCCCATTAAATACATTGTCATTAAATTTTGTAAGACTTCCATTTGCGGCCCAGAAGCTGGAAATGTCATAACATTTTTGTGCATCCCGTATTAATTGTGGCGCGGGCCCCGAGGGTTGTTGTAATTGTTGGATCATGATGGCAGAATGGTTGGGGTGGTATATTAGGTTATAATCATCTTCGTCTGCACTTGCAGTATGTATTACGTTGTTGCGGTAAAAATAAAACATTTCATTATAAATAGCAGGTTCTGGGTAAGGGCCTACACACTCTACAAAATCATAATCAAATCCAGGCTGAAAATAGGCGAGGCTTGTAACTGGGCTAGTATCAGAATACTCACCTTTGTAAGGCTCAAATAAAACTTCTGGACTTTGAATTATAGGAATAAAAGTTGCATCGTTTCTTACAAAATTATGGATAAATGCACCTTGCTCAATGGTTAAATATCTTTGAGTACAGTCATATGCATCGCCCATGACATTTATAAGGTCTTCATAAGTTATGTCATATGGTTGACCGATGTTATCAAATTCACCACCCTCATAAACACAATTTTCTTCGTCCACAAAAGGATAATGGTCTGTTCCTGGTTTCCAGAACCCACGGTTTGCTGCCGTATCGATAATCTGATCTCCTTTACAATGGGCATTAAAATCTGGATTTAATGTCACACCGTCTGGCAAATAGATATCCCGAGTGGCGTGTTCGCTTCCGTTTTCGGTGCGCGTGTGCAAAAGACCTACGTTATGACCCAATTCGTGTAAAAAGTTGGTCTCATTTAGCTTACCTATACTTACAATATTTCTATTACCACCATAAATTCCAGACCCTCCAAAGCCTGTTAATTTATAAGGTACATATACATTTATTGCATCTTGTTTAATGTGGTTTTGATTACTTATCCAAGGGTAGAATCTGAGTCTTTGGCAACGGCTTATATTTCCGTAACCTTCGGGGTCTAATTGTGGTTGCAGAACACACGTATCAGGTATACTATCAAAGTCTGTATCTAAATAAGGTTCCAAATAGACATTTGATGGACTATCTATGTCCTCATAGCCTCTGTATTTAAAAAAAATGTTTGATGCGTTATACATTCTATTAGCAGATGCAATGGCTTCAAGAAATTTATCTTCACTAAAATTAATTCCACCATAATTACCATTGGGATCATTTACTTTCCAAAAATAAACATTGAGTACCAATGGCTCTAAGCCATCTAGGGTAGGGGGTTGAGTAGAAGGAGGGTCAGTACATGATGGATTTGCAGTATTGCCTTCAAATTCTAGTAAGCAGCTGTTATCTGCTGTTTGCGAAAACAAACTACCAGTTCCTAAGAGAACGGTTAAAAATGTAAAAAGAAATAAGGGGGGGTAAAGTTTTTCATAAGTAATTGATTTAAGTTAAGATTATGGGGAATATTATAAAGTTATGAAAATAATTAACTACAATAACATTTTTATTAAAATAAATGTAGTTTAAAAAGAACAGTTTTTAAAATAGATTATGCTTTCGCTTCCCGTGATAAAAACGGATACACAGAAGTTGCCATCAAGAAGATGATAGCAATGGTTAATGAATAACTTACGATCAATAATATAGACGGCAAAGCAAAAAGCAATGCCATAATAGGCAGTAATACGCCAAAAACGATCAATACCATAAAAATGGCGTATAAAAATTTTATGGAGCTAGGCAGTCCTTCACCTGTTTGGTTTTGAAACTCATAGAGCTTGGGCATTACTTCTTTGCTCATGTATTCGCCTAATTTAGACAGAAAAATTTCGTTGAAGGATGAGTCTTCAAAAGCGGTCGCATCGATGGAGTTAGCAAGGGTCATGATCTTATCTTGATGGCGCTCATATACTGCCTCTAGATTAAGCGCTTCTTTGAAGGTTGCATATTTATACCCAAAGTAATACCATAAACCACTGCTGCACTTGTGTTCGAGCCATTTTGATACAATTTCTTTGTTGTACACTTTAGGATATGTAATCGTTTCTGGTATTCTTTTTTCTTTGGGACTTGTCATCAATAGTGATTTCATCTCAAGGTACAGATTTTCGGTATCTTGAAAATCATGGTTTTCTTGTAGAAATTCGATCGCAATTTTAGATTTTCCTTTATAAAATTCTTTTACTTCAAAAAAGTTGAGTCCTTCAAATTCATCATCGATGTATTCTTTAAGATTGGGGAGCCACATTTTAGAGCGGTATAAAAATTCTATGATATCCCTAAAATAGTGCATCTTTTGAGTGACCAATCCAAGGGTGCCAATGGCCGAATTTCGATTATTTCTTAAGCCGATGATATGCACAATGAGATACGCAAGGATTACTATGGTTACAACTCCGCTAATACTAATAAAAACGGTACCCAGTTCTACTAATGTTTCTGTAAACTGAGGTTCTGTTTCAGATTTTTGCCAGAGGAGAAAAATGAGTGCAATGCAAAGAAGCCCACTAAATAGTAGAGGGATAAAGGCATATAAATCCTTAAACAAAGATTTTTTTTGCATACAGTTACTAGGGAGTGTGTTGCTATTAAAAAGCAGTTGAAATAAAAAACAAACAGCACTCAATCAAAACTAACCTCCTCAAATTAGCCTTGCGGAACGCTGTTGTATAGCTTCAAATCTAATACGTTTTTTGTGTAAAATGTAGTAATTTACTTACAATTCGTTGTGTGGTAATGTATTTTCGATTAACTGTCCAGATTGCTCAGTAGGGGCCTTTTTAAAACCCAACAGCTGTATCATCCCCGCGAATATCTGCCCCGCCTTCGAGTGAGCCATCGGGTCGTACTAAAATCGCGTCAACTTTACCAATCACGGGGGCATTTACTTCGTCTATGGTATATCCTTTTTTACGTAAAGCATCTAGAGTTTGAGCGTCAAAACTTTCAGGTTCAAATTGTACTACATCTGGTAACCATTGATGGTGAAACCTAGATGCATTTACTGCTTCTTGCATGCCCATATCAAATTCGTAGACATTTAAAATGGTTTGTAAAACCGAAGTAATGATAGTCGATCCTCCTGGCGTGCCCAAACTCATCCATAATTTATCATCTTTCTCTACTAAGGTTGGGGTCATAGAACTTAACATTCGCTTTTGGGGCGCAATTGCGTTTGCTTCTCCTCCTATGAGACCAAACATATTTGGCTCGCCCGGTTTGGCGCTGAAGTCATCCATTTCGTTATTAAGAAAAAAACCAAGTTCTTTTACATATAACTTAGATCCAAATGCGGCATTGAGGGTAGTAGTGACTGCGATGGCATTTCCTTTTTGGTCAATGATGGAATAATGCGTCGTTTCTGTACTTTCTTGCTGTCCTAAAGCAAATCCTTCAATAGCACCATAACTCATTTCTGAAGAAACCGTGGCACGATCAAAACTGAAATCATCCATCCTGTCCTTGAGATAGGCTGAAGAAATCAAGGTGTCTGTGGGGATGGAAACAAAATCTGGATCGCCCAAATAATAACTCCTATCGGCATAGGCACGACGTTCTGCTTCTGTGATCAATTGAATTGCTTTTTCACTATTGTGGCCATATCCCGAAAGGTCGTAGGGTTCCAGCATTTTTAAAATCTGAGCCAAGCAAATGCCACCGCTGGAAGGAGGTGCCATCGAGATTACGTTGATGTCTTTATAGTTGAAAGTAATGGGCTCCCGCCATTCTGCTTCGTAGGCTTCTAGATCTTCAATAGTGATAATCCCGTTTTTCTTCTGAACGTATGTCGCTAACTTTTTCCCAGTTTCGCCACCATAAAATTCCCTTCTCCCGTTTTCTGAAATCCGGCTCAATGTATTTGCCAAGGCTTCATTTTTAAATAGAGCGCCTGCTTTAAAAACTTCCGTATAAATAGATTCTTCTCCATTTACTTCTTTAAAAATTGGGCCGTAAAAATTGAACCGTTTGGCTTGATCTTCAGTTAGAACGTAGCCATCACGTGCAAGCGCAATTACAGGTTCTAAAATAATATTGATGGGTAAGCTTCCTAATTTCTCATGCACGGCAAAAATACCTGCTATGGTCCCTGGTACACCCACAGCCATGCCGCCCACCTTACTTTTATCTTGAATAAATTCACCCTTTTCATCCAGATACATATTCTTTGTTGCTGCCAAAGGTGCTTTTTCGCGATAGTCGAAACTGCCTAATTCGCCAAACTCGGTGCGATATACTATAAATCCGCCACCGCCAAGATTACCGGCATACGGGTAACAAACGGCCAATGCCATTTCTGTAGCCACCATGGCATCAAAAGCATTTCCGCCTTTTTTTAAAATGTCACTTCCTATTTTAGAAGCTTCTTCTCGTGCCGAAACGACCATGGCATTTTGAGTAATAAGACCAATTTGAGGTTTGGTTTCTTTTTCGGTAATCTTTTTCGGTGCTTCTTTACACGCGATAAAAAAGAACAGGAATAAATAGGGGAGTACTCTCATAATGTTTTTAGTTTTTCTTCTGAAGAAACAATCAATTCAGCAAAAAAAGCACTGAATTCGGATTCGAATTCGGTATAAAATTCTTCGAGCTCCAGTACGGCGAAATTCATTTTTGAGATTCCTTTGGTACGCACGTTCATCTGCTTTAGAATTTTACTAATCCCTGGAATGGTTGCATAACTGAGCAGCCAATTATCGGCCATCATATACGGCATCATTCTTTGAATACGTGTAGGCAATATCTCAAAATTATCACGCAGCATGGTGTAAAAATCTTCCACATAATCTGCTAGGTTTTGAGTATGGTATTCATGCCAGTTTTTAGCCAAAAAATGATCATAGAGGATATCGACAATGACACCACTGTAATGGCCATAGTTCTCATGAAGCCGTTTAGTGCTCTGTCTTACAATGGGATGGCTATCCGTGTAACTGTCTATGTGTCTGTGCAGTAAGATGCCTTTTTTGATTTTAGGAGGGTACTTTAAGTATTTTTTTCCTTTGATACCGTCTGCGATAAAATTACCAATGGTGATGCCTTCATCTTCACCAGAAAGATAGATGTGTGCGAGAAAATTCATGTTGTACAATTTACAAAATACCGTTTTACAAAAACAGTTTTAAAAAAGTATCTTTGCGTTAAAATTATTAGACTATGACTTTGATTAAATCTATTTCGGGAATTCGTGGCACCATTGGCGGTCATCAAGGCGACAACCTAACACCCATTGACGCTGTAAAATATGCAGCTGCTTATGGTAATTGGGTGCAAAAGCAACGAAGTAAAGACAGCTATAAAGTTGTTATAGGACGTGATGCTAGAATTTCTGGAGCGATGATTCAACAATTAGTTATGCAGACTTTAGTGGGCATGGGAATTGATGTGGTAGATTTAGGATTGTCTACTACACCAACGGTAGAAATGGCGGTGACGATGGAACATGCAGATGGTGGTATTATCTTAACCGCAAGCCATAACCCAAAACAATGGAATGCTCTAAAATTACTTAATAAAGACGGCGAATTTTTAAACGCTGCGGCAGGACAAGAAATTCTTGATATTGCCGCAAGTGGTGAAATTGCTTTTGCAGAAGTAGATGACTTGGGAAAAATCACTAATAATGACGCGTATATTGATCTTCATATTGATGAAATCTTAGACCTTCCGCTCGTGAATGTTTCGGCTATAAAAAAGGCGAACTTTAAGGTAGTAGTAGATGGGGTTAATTCTACTGGCGGGATTGCAATTCCCTTACTGTTGGAAGCACTTGGGGTGGAGCCTATAAAATTATATTGTACACCCAATGGTGAATTTCCACATAATCCAGAACCACTTAAAGAACATTTGGGTGATCTTATGGCCATGGTGAAAAAGGAACGAGCAGATTTTGGCCTTGTTGTAGATCCAGATGTGGATCGATTGGCTTTTGTTGATGAAAATGGGGAGATGTTTGGTGAAGAGTATACACTCGTAGCAGTTGCCGATTATGTGCTTAAAAATAATCCAGGGAATACTGTTTCTAATATGAGTTCGTCACGCGCCCTTCGCGACATAACCGAAAAACATAACGGAACGTATAACGCAAGTGCCGTAGGAGAAGTAAACGTTGTACAGATGATGAAGGATACTAAGGCAGTTATTGGAGGTGAAGGAAATGGCGGAATTATATATCCAGAACTACACTACGGAAGGGATAGCCTGGTGGGAGTTGCTTTGTTTTTAAGCCATTTAGCCGATTTAAAAATTTCTGTTAGTGAGCTGAGGTCTCGGTATACTTCTTATTTTATGAGCAAAAAGAAAATTCAACTAACACCAGAATTGGATGTTGATGGTATTTTAAAGGCTATGGCAACAACCTATGCTTCAGAAAACATCACGACCATCGATGGAGTAAAAATAGATTTTGCTGAAAATTGGGTACACCTAAGAAAATCGAATACCGAGCCCATCATCAGGATTTACACCGAAGCTAAATCACAGGCAGCAGCAGATGCATTGGCAGATCGATTTATTGGGGAGATTGAAGCCGTGAGTAAGTAGCCAGTAATTCAGTACACAGTAACTTGTTATCCAATCATTTAATTAGCCATTACCTTAATCAACAATCCGGTGTTTCCAGCGTTTGTGGGACCATAAATAATATTGTGGAGCTTCTTCAATCTGTTTTTCTATTTCTTTAATGAAAGCTTTGGTAATGGCGTAATCTTCGGTTTCTTTGGGATTTTCGGTCAACGGCACTACAGTGGCCTTATAATAGCCACGTTTTATTTTCATCACTTTAAGATAGGCGACGGCAAAGTCCAACCGCTTGGCAATCTCTTCACTCCCTGTAAAAATGGGCACTTCAATCCCCATAAACGTATCGGTAAATTTTATTTTGCTTCTTTTAGGGGTTTGGTCGGCGAGGATTAAGGTAACCGTTTGTTCTCCTTTGCGCACACTGCGAAAGAGCGCCGGGATAATTTTTTTATTAGAAACAATAGTTGCGCCAAAGCGACCCCTGATATTACGGATCAGCGTATCAAAAAAATCAATTCGTAGTGTTTTGTATACACCAAGTCCTTTAAATGGGATTTGGGTACTCAGAATACTGGCCCATTCCCAGTTGGCATAATGACTGCAATAAATAAGTAGGCTTTTTTTGTTTCTGTAATAATCATCTACAATTTCAAGATTTTCTACCACAAAACGTTTCTTGAGCTCTTTTTCTGAAATGGTGATGCTTTTAATGGTTTCCACGACCAAGTCACAAAGGTGCAGATAGTATTGCTTCTTTATTTTTGTTCGTTCGGCTGCTGTTTTTTCTGGGAAAACCAAGGTAAGGTTGTCTTCGATGACTTGTTTGCGGTAGCCAATAACATATTGAAGAATATAGCGTAAACAATTCGCCTTAAAATAGAGTATAGGCATGGGTAAGAGTGACATAGCCCATAATACCCCATAGATCATATAATAAAAGAGACGCTGCATGGCGAGATTTACCGCAAAACTAACTAAATTTATTGCATATTACTACAATAATAAAAAAGCCTACCATGCAGCATATTCATATTGCTACGATTATTATCATCGCAGCCAATGTTCTAATTTCAATAAAGGGATTTAATGACTTTTCTTTTTTTGAAAAATATAAATTCAATATAGCAGGGATTAGAAGGGGGGAGCAGATACGAATGTTCAGTTCTGGCTTTCTCCATGCCGATTTTACGCACTTGCTATTTAATATGTTGACCTTGTATTTTTTTGCGAACGTCGTTATAAGTGCACTCGGAGTTTCAAAATTTGTCATTATTTATTTGGCCAGTTTGCTCGTTGGAAATCTGTTATCTTTTTATTTTCACAAAGACGAATTTCATTATAGTGCTGTAGGAGCAAGTGGTGCGGTAACAGGTATATTGTATGCTGCGATATTGTTTTATCCAGATATGGGCTTGTACCTTTTCTTTATTCCCATTGCGATACCTGCTTGGATTTTTGGGCTGCTCTATTTGTTCTACTCAATTTATGGGATGCGAACGAGGCGCGGTAATATTGGTCATGATGCCCATTTTGGTGGTGCTATCGCGGGTTATTTACTAACAATTATCTTTCACCCTTCGCTTTTAGCGGAAAGTTTATGGATTGTTCTTGTACTTGCGGCACCCATTTTGCTATTATTCATATTACATAAACTAGGAAAAATCTAAAACTGATTAAAAATGAAAACACTTGCAACAATTTTAATATTAACTATGACATTAAGTATGAATGCTCAAAACCATGTACAACCTACTGTTGAGGTAAGCGGAGAAGGCACCGTTACCGTTGTTCCAGATGAAGCTACAGTCACTGTTCGCGTAGAGAATACGGGCAGCGATGCCGCAACTGTAAAACAAGAAAATGATAGAACAATTAGCAATGTTTTTGCTTTTTTGAAAAAGATGAAGATTGAAGATAAGAATGTAAAGTCTGAATATATTCGTCTTTCTAAAAACTACGAGTACAATACCAAAACGTATAACTATGCTGCCAACCAGTCGATATCCATTCAGCTAAAAGATCTGAAAAAATATGAAGAATTGATGAATGGCCTTTTACAAACTGGAATTAACCGGATTGACAATGTTTCATTTTCTTCGTCCAAAGTAAAGGATCTTGAAAGCCAAGCCAGAAAAAAAGCGGTAGAAAACGCGAAGATGAAAGCGACCGAGTATGCTAGTGTTTTAGGGCAGAGCATAGGGAAAGCAGTAAGAATTAGTGAGTTTAACCAAGTAAACACACCGCAGCCACTAATGTATAAATCATCAGCTATGCGAGAAGGCGATTCAGCTGGCCAAACTATGGCACCAGGAGAAATGGAGATTTCGATGACGGTAAATGTGAGCTTTATCTTAAATTAGAAAGAATAAGAATATATAATGCAAAAAGCCTTCAGAAGTTATTCTGAAGGCTTTTTTTATAATTATACGGCAATGTTTATTGACCTCCTAGAAGTTCTGCAATCCTTCTTTCTAAGGCAGCGCCTCTTAAATTTTTATCGATGATCACCCCATTCTCATCCAGTAAGAACGTTTCGGGTATCGCACGAACGCCATATAATTGCGCAATAGGATCTTGCCAAAACTTCAGGTTAGATACATGGTACCAATCCATATTATCGGCTTCAATCGCCTGTATCCATCTTTCTTTTTGATTTGCTCTATCCAGCGAAACACTCACAATGTTTAATCCTTTGTCATGGTACTTTTCATAAACACGTACGACATTGGGGTTTTCCATACGGCAAGGTTTGCACCAGGAGGCCCAAAAATCAACAATGGTATATTTACCTAAGGTTTCTTCTAAAGAAAGCATAGTGCCTTCTGGAGTAGGAGCTTCAAAACTAGGGGCCTGCCCGCCAATATCAGTTTGTTTTAAATTTTGTAATGCCGTTTTTAAATCTTTTGCCAAAACTGTTTCGGCTATTTCAGGATCAAGACCCTCAAGTATCACTGTAGCTTCTTTCGCTGCTAGGTCTTTATTATTTACCATTTCAGAAATTAGCATGACACTAAAGATGCTGTTGTTGTTCTTTTTAACGAACTCTTTTTGGTAAGCTATCTGTTCGTTGTCTAGGGCCACATTCTCTAGTTGCAATTGGCTCGCTAGTAAATTATCTTGCTCTTTTCTGGCTTGTTTAAATTTATTTGAAATCTCAATTTTTTTAGCGTTTAAATCTTTGACTTTGGTTACATATTCTCTGTACGCTAGATTCTGACTTCCTCCACTTACAAAGGAAGCTGTGATGCTATCTTTATAAAGAGTTGCTTGCAGGTTTTCTTTTCCAGGAAAATACAGAATATTCTGGTTGAGGTTGCCTGCCTTTAAGAAGCGTAAGGTGCTAGTTACTGGTTTTGGATATTTTGCAGAAAATTTTTCATTTTCAATGGTAATCGTATCAACTACTTTGGTTTGTTTGTTTTGTAACTCATACACAAAAATGGTCGTCCCATCTTTAAAGCCAGGAGCGGTTCCTTCTAATGTATATGTGTTGGATTCTTCAGCACAACCCATTAAAAGTACGATTGATAAAAAAGCAATGAAGCGTGTCATAATCAAGATGTTTTGCGCAAAAATAACAGTATTTTATTCTTAAAAAAAGGAAGAAACATCAATTTCTTGTTAATATCCCGTCTGCCCTTTAAAATTGAATTAATTTTGCTTATATTTAGTAGTTAAGTTGTGCAAAATGAAAAACAGTAAGCAAGAGACCCCATTAGATATTCATATTAGCTTTGAAAAGCTTGTGGATAGCTACCGCGCTTTATTATCTTCAGAAAATGAAGTCCTTCGGAATAAAGCTGAGAAGGTTATAGCTGTTGCCGAAGCAAATCCTGTTCTTCTAAGCGGGATTAGTGATAAGAAAAAATTAGCCAACTATAATAATGAGATTGACATTCTTTTAGAGGATGCTTTTGCTGAGATTTTGGGGAGCAATGAGATTAAAATTGCGACTATTCCTTTTCAGGAAGCGGTTTTTAAAACCTCTCCAAGATATGACAAGATAATTGCAAATGCGGGTAAGGACTTTCAACCTGAGATTGTAAACTTTGATAAGGATCAATATTATATCATGGGCTGTAGTGTAATATTGAATCAATATTATGGATATAACCTTGACTTTAGAAGACCTTTTTATTACAACATTCCGGATGAGAATGGAGTGATTAGAAACTATAAAATTTTATATAATGCCGATTTTATTTCCATTGAAAAAACAGAGAAGGCAAAAGAAATAAGCAGAGAGGATGTCGCAGAATTATTGGATAATTTTGATTTGCTTTCACTTTGGAAAGAAAAATTCCCGCCTAACTCTTGGCTTTTCAAGGGTTTTGCAATTGCGAACATGTATGATGCTACTACAGATGTGGCACTTTCAGATTTTAAGGCCAGTCTATTAAAAAGAGAAAATGCTGGAGGTAGATTAAACAGTGAATTTGAACGAATTTTTAAAACATTGTTCAATGTTTCAGATTTAAAACTTGGATTTTCAGATTTTAATGAAGAGGAAGGTAGTTTTGAGCAATTGTTATTCAAGAATATAAAAAGTTACATTTTAAACGGTCGAAAATCTCAAGAATCGACTGAAGCTTTGTGCAGTGCATCCTACTACACGTTGTTTAAACAACATGAATATTATTGCATAAGTAATACTATTCGCTATCACGAGATGTATCCTGATAACATTTTGTATAAAAAATTAAAAGATCAAGGCATTAACAGTGCCATTTTTGCTGCAATCACCAATGGAGATAAGGTTTTAGGTGTTCTAGAGTTGGTGTCGACTCAAGTAAACGCTTTAAATTCGATCAACGCCAATAAGTTAAAAGATGTGATGCCGTACCTTTCAGATTCGGTTCGCAGGTCTAAAGAAAATCTCGAAAACGAATTGGAGCTCATTATTCAAGAAGAATGTACTTCGATACATAAAAGTGTGCATTGGAAATTCAGAAAAGAAGCAAAAAGGGTGGTACGGAGTATTTCGCAACAGCGCCCAGCGTACTTTCAAGAGGTGGTTTTTGAAGATGTGTATCCGTTATACGGTCAAATTGACATTAAAGGATCTTCTGAGGCGCGCAATATCGCTACACAGAAAGATTTACAGTTTCAGTTACAGCTCATTCAAGAAATGATCAAAAAGATTAATGCGATCGAAACACTGCCTATCTATGAGCAAATGGAATATAGAATTGCAGATTATCTTGAAGAATTAGAAAGTGGGTTTCAAGTTGATAGCGAAAGACAAGTCTTAGTCTTTTTACGAAAGGAAATAATACCTCTTTTTAGTCATTTACGCAAAAAGAGCGTTTCTCTTAAAACGCTTATTGAAGAATATAATAAAGAAGTTGAAGAGGCCACAGGGTTGGTATATAAGCATCGTAAAGATTATGATGAGAGTGTTACAGAGATCAATAAACGCATGGCAGCTACCTTAGATAAAAAACAAAAAGACGCCCAGCTTATGTACCCCCACTATTTTGAGCGCTTTAAAACAGATGGCGTCGAGCATAACATGTATATAGGAGAGGCTATTACGAAAGATAATTCATTTCATAAGGTGTATTTATATAATTTGAGATTATGGCAGTTACAGGTGATGTGTGAGATGGAAAATGTTTTTTATAAATTAAAACCCAATTTGGCATTGCCACTAGATGTCGCCTCCATGATTTTATCGTTTAACACGCCTTTGGCACTTAGGTTTAGAATGGATGAAAAAAGGTTTGATGTTGATGGAACGTATAACGCCCGCTATGAGGTTATAAAAAAGCGCGTGGATAAGGCAAATATTAAAGGTACCGAAGAGCGCATCACACAGCCCGGTAAAATCTCGATCATATATTCTCAAAAGGAAGATGAAAAAGAATATTTAAAATACATCTCTTTTTTACAACGTAAAAAATTCCTTGTTGATGATGTAGAGGTGCTTCAATTAGAAGATTTGCAAGGTGTTACGGGATTAAAGGCACTTCGTGTAAGTGTATTGTATAGTTCTGAAAACAATAAGAACAAAGAGTATTATACCTATGAAGATTTAATAAGCCATATTACCACAGACTAATTAAAATCCCTATTGAAATAAAAAAGAGACTAGCTTTATTTGGCTAGTCTCTTTTTTGCTTTTAAAATTTTGATCATTTTATCATCCTGGCTCTACGATGTTCGTCACTTCTTCAACCGAAAGATCTGCCAAACCAAAAGAGAGACCGAACGCGATAATTGAGATAATCGTTCCCAGAACGAAGATGGTATAGGTCAATCGAAGTATCCGGTATTTTCTGTCCAATACTTTCCCTAAAAAATATAGATCTTTTGTGAGCGAAGAATAAATGTACTCCCTATCTTTTAAAAGCTCATCGATCGCCCATTGGTATTGGGAGAGCTCCATTTTGTGAAAATTACCAAAAAAGGTAAGATTCACGCTTTTATTCTTTACATCCTCCTTTGTGAATTCTCCACGGGTAACATTAGGCCGTGTGGCAATTACGGCAAGTATCATGGTTACGGCACTAGAGATTACAAAAACAGTTGTTGGCCATATCAGATATGGATTTGTATCAAATTTTGAAAATAGATTTGCCAGCGTTACCGATATGATAATGGCATTTACAGATAACAAAATGTTAGCCTTGGTATCTGCTATATCACTTAATTTTATATGGTTTCTAAGCGCCGTTCTATAGAAGGTTTGAATCCCTCTATCTGGACTGGCATCTTTATATTTAACCTTGAGTTGAGCCTTTAGCTCTTCCTTTTTAAGCTTCTTTTTATCTTTTTTTCGGCTTTTAATGAGGTCTGCGAGATTATCCTCTTTCTGTTTTTGCCAATTTTTTAAAGCATAGTCGCTATAAAATTGATGTTTTTCTATGAGTACTTTAATGTTCTCATCCCTCCATTCCCTAGGCGAATATTTTTTTAGTCCTTGCGATTTATATTCTTGACGCAAAAATTCACTTGCCTCGGTAAAATAATCTTTTCCGAAGTGCGATGCGTCTGCATCGCGGATCATTTCTTCGAGAGGGCTGTTGGGTTTATCTTTAAATTTTGTAGCGATGATGCATTTATTGACACCTTCAATTATATCTTTGTCAACATTGTTGCTCTCTAAAAATTCGGTAGCGATTTTTACACTTTCTTCTTCATGCCCTTCACGTTTAACCGTATATCCAGTATCATGTAATAGCGCTGCTAATCTTAAAATTTTTGCTTCTTTATCACTAACATCAGAGTTTTCTATTATTTCATTTATGCTTTTAAAAACACGTTTAGAATGGGTGTGGTTGTGATAGACAAATGTGTTGGGAAGCTTTTCTTTAAAAAGATTAAGAATAAAATCATCCGCTTTTTCAATAATTTCGCTCATTGTAGGTATTTAATCCACCAAATTACTAAAAATAATAGACTCTCAATTTCTCAAATTAAAATATTAACAGCATTATAACTATTCTCAGTCAATCCAGATATTTTACGCTAAATTGCATAAAAATTTGCTATAATTTAGACCTGTATATTATATGTTCAAAAAGATCTGTGCGCTCTTAGTACTTTCGATAGTTGCAATTTCTTGCGCGAGTTATCAAAATCAATATAAAGAGAATCGAGGCGCTCAATTGGCATCATTTCCTTCAGAGAAAGAAATAGAAAAAACTTTTTATTTAGTAGGTGATGCAGGAAAATCTCCGTTAGGTGGAATGTCTAGGGGGCTCTCTGTATTTAAAAAATACTTAGAAACCCAAAAAGTAAAAGGGAATTATACTATTTACCTTGGGGACAATATTTATCCCGATGGCATGGATCCCGAAGGCTCTCCCATGCGCCCGTATTCTGAAAATGCCATAGATGCCCAAGTAAAAGCGGTTGCCGACTATGAAGGGACCACATATTTTATTCCAGGAAATCATGAATGGTACAACAATAAACTTTACGGCTTGCAGCGCGAAGAGCAATATGTTGAGAAATTGTTAAACGATCGTGATGCCTTCCAGCCCAGTAACGGATGTCCTTTGAGTAGTGTTTCTGTCTCAGACAACATTCAGCTTATTATGATCGATTCACAATGGTACCTTGAAGATTGGAATGCGAGCCCAAACATAAACAAGAACTGTAAGATTAAGTCGAGGGAGAAATTCTTTATCGAAATTGAAACAGAACTTGAGAAACATCAGAACAAAACCATTGTTTTTGCTATGCACCACCCCATGTTTACAAATGGTACTCATGGAGGATACTTTGCATTGAACAAACACTTATATCCTACGCAAAGAAACTTGCCATTGCCCATCCTTTCTTCATTAGTGGTGCAAATTAGAGCACAGGGAGGCGTTTCGGTTCAAGATAGATATAATGAGCTGTATAATAACTTGATGAACAAATTAGGGGCACTCGCTAAAAATAGTGATCGCATTGTATTTGCATCGGGCCACGAACATAATCTACAATATATTGAGCAAAATGGGTTAAAACAAATTGTGTCAGGATCTGGAGCTAAAGAAGGTGGTGTCTCTTTGGGTAAGGATGGTATTTTTGCGACTGGAGCCCAGGGTTTTGCGGTTCTTGATGTTTTTAAAGACGGTTCTTCTTGGGTGCGATACTATATAGGGAATGCCGATGACACTCCAAATTTGGTTTATGAAAGAGAATTGTTTGCTCCGCTCAAGCAATTTGATGTCACCAAACTGCAAACGGATTTTCCAACAACAAAGACGGCACCTATTTATAAACAGGACAGCATAAGAGAGTCACTTTTTTTAAAATCTGTTTGGGGCGCTAAATACAAGGAGGTCTTTTCGCAGCCTATTTCAGCTAAAGTCGCAAAATTAGATACTTTATACGGTGGTCTTTCGGTAATTAGTGAAGGTGGTCAAAAACAATATCGGTCTTTACGTTTGGTCGATAAAAAAGGAAATGAATATAGAATGCGTGCGTTAGGGAAAAATTCGTTGGATATCTCTCAGAAAATTAAAATTGAAAATTCTTTAGTAGAGGATGATACGGAAGAGCCTACCCAAAGATTATCCCCAGCAAACTTTGATGAAGATTTTTATACAGCCTCACATCCGTATGCTATTCTTGCCGTACCTACAATGGCGAAAGCAATCGATGTCTTTTACACAGAACCTCAACTCTATTATGTGCCTAAACAAAAAGGACTTGGTAACTATAATGAAGGTTATGGAGATGAACTGTATCTAATCTCAAACGAACCTACAGAAGAGAGTGAAGGTGAGCGGACCTTTAAATATCCTGATGATATTGAAACTACAGATGATATTTTAACAAAAATTCGAGAAAACGGAGATATACAGGTTGATGAACAGAACTATATTAAATCACGCCTTTTTGATATGCTCATAGGGGATTGGGATCGGGAAAGTGATCATTGGCGGTGGGCAGAATATTTTCGCAATGGTAAAAACGTGTATGTACCCATTCCTAAAGATAGGGATGATGCGTTTGCAAGTTTTGATGGCAATATATTCGACATTGCTAGATCTATTTTTTCAGGGAGTAGAATAACGCATGTGTATGATGAAAATTTAAGAGACTTAGAATGGTTTAATGAAGAAGGTATTATTCTAGACAGGGCTTTATTAGAACGTTCTGGTAGAGAACAATGGAAGTTTGTAGCTAAGAGCATTCAAGAACAGCTTACGCCGCAAATCATAGAAGAGGCATTTAATAACATTCCAAAAGAAGTGCGGGATGAAGAATTACAAATCATAAAAGAAAAGCTTCTTGCCAGAAAAGAAAACCTGGTTGATATTGCAGATAGATATTATAATTATTTAGCAAACCTGCAGACGATTACAGGAACAGATAATCGCGATTATTTTGAAATTACAAGATTGCCCAAAGGAGCAACACAGGTAAAGACCTATTCTTATATAGATGGGCAGAAGTCTGAAGTACTTTCAGACCGAATTTATTATCATAAGGATTCAAGAGAGCTTTGGATTTATGGACTGGATGGTGAAGATGTGTTTGAGGTTAATGGCGAGGATACTGATTTAATCTATGTGCGCGTTATAGGGGGGCAAAACAACGATCTTTATAAAATTAATTCGGGTCGCCGGGTTAAAATATATGACTATGATAGTAAACCACGCACGATTGAAAGTGAAGGAGAAGGTAGTTTTGTCTTTACAGATTTATATGATCATAATGTGTATGACTACCGTAAGCAATTAACTACTGAAAAGCGTATTGGCCCAGCATTTGGTTACAATCCAGATGATGGTTTTAGGGTAGGTTTACAGTTTATCTATACCCGAAATAGCTTTAAGCGTAATCCGTTTTCAAAACGACACACGATAACAGGAGGGTATTATTTTGATACTTCCAGTTTTGATTTAGAATACGGCGGTGAATTTGCAAATTCCATTGGGGATTTTAACCTTAGTATTGGAGCAAGGCTGACCAGTCCAAATTATACAGTAAATTATTTTGGCTACGGAAATGAAACCGACCATCCCGACAGTTCTGATAGTTTTAATTTTAATCGGATAGAGTTACAAACAATTTCTGCCCGCGCTGGGCTTATACGTAACTCAAGCTTTGGTAGTGTTTTTAAATTGCAGTCCAAGTTTGAAGCCATTCGTCTCAATGAGACGCAAAACAATTTATTTCAAGACAAAGGGGATGTTCAACTAGAAGACACAAATTATTTTGGTACTGTTGAAGGCATCTATAATTACCGAAGTTATGATAATCCAATAAACCCAGCCAGAGGAATGGCTTTCGATTTAAATCTAGGAGTAACGGATAATGTTACGGATATAGATGATGTATTTGGGTTTTTGAAAACTAGAATTACCTTTTATAATGCATTGATTAAAAATGAAAAACTGGTGCTAAAAACCAATGTGCAAGCTGCTTTCAATTTCGGGAATAGGTTTCAGTTTTATCAAGGAGTTAATGCTGGTGCCAATAGTGGCTTGCGAGGATATAGAGAAGAACGTTTTACAGGTAAATCGGCCTTTGCAGCGAGTGCAGATGTGCGCTACAGTTTTAATGAATTCAAGATAGAACTATTCCCAATTCAGATTGGGGTGTATGGAGGTTTTGATCTAGGAAGAGTTTGGACTCCTTCTGGTAATTCAGAAAAATGGCACAATTCCCGCGGTGGTGGTCTATGGATTAACAGCCAGGGAGGATTGGGTGGTACTTTTAGCGCTTTTAATTCTGAAGAAGGGACTCGGTTTAGTTTTGGTGTTGGGTTCACCTTCTAATAACATTACAGTTTAACTTAAATTTCCTAGCTATTCTTTATGAATAAGATAAATCGACTACTCACACTTATTACTTTTTCTGTCTTATTGGTGTCTTGTGCCACCTCGGGTCTTACGGTCAGTCCGAAACATAAGGCTAATGAAACGATATCGAATGCTGCGGTTTTAGAACGCTTTTATAGTATTGGGAACGCTTCAAAAAAACAAAGTGTGGCAGTTCTCGCAGCACTCGAAAAATTTATTAAAGAAGATTCTATAAGAAAAAAGCACCTCATTTTTCTAGGAGATAATACCAACGAAAAAGGAACAGCAGATGTAAAGGCAGATTACGACAGGCAGATTACGACGGTTAAAAACCTAGGAATTGATGCTTTTTTTGTCCCAGGAAACTATGATTGGGAATTCAATAGTGTGGATGGGCTTGAAACGATTGAGGATTATCTAGAAGAAAAACTCGAGAAAGACGACCTTTTAACACCCAATAATGGCTGCGCCATAGAAAGTATAGAAATTGGCGATAGCGTTCAACTTATTGTTGTTGACAGCCAATGGTATCTTAAAGATTGGGACCTTAATCCAAAAATGAATGATAAGTGTGACATCAAATCGAGGGAAAAGCTATTATTAGAAGTAGAGAATGAAGTCAAAAAATACGCTAATAAAACCATTCTTTTTGCCATGCACCACCCCATTTATACAAACGGTTTTCATGGGGGTAGCTTTTCGGTTAGAGATCATATTTTTCCATTGCAGGGAAATATTCCCTTACCAGGAGTCGCTTCTCTCGTAACCGCCGTAAGATCCCAAGGCGCTATTTCAGTTCAGGATAGATTCAATAAAAGATACAATGAACTTGCCTATAAAATAGAAGCACTTCTAGATAAAAATGACCAACGTATCATTGTTCTTTCGGGTCACGAAGAAAATCTTCAGTACATAGAAGATAGTAATATTAAGCAAATTATTTCTGGCGCAGGATCAGAGACTAAACCAGCTTCCATAAGTGATAATGGACTTTTTTCTTACGGTGGAAATGGATTTTCAGTAATTGACGTTTTAGAAGATGCCAGTGTATGGGTGACTTTCTATTCGGTAAATAACGGCTCGGACGCCAAGATGATTTTCAGGAAAGAAATCTTCACACCCGTAATCCCACCTAATTTTGACGAACTTCCTACATCCTATCCACCAACGTATGAAGCCTCTGTTTATGAGCTGGAAAAAGTAGAAAAGTCAGATTTCTTTAAATCTTTTTGGGGAAATCACTACCGCAAGGTTTACGGTACTAAGGTTACCGCGCCAACTGCTTTGTTAGATACATTATACGGCGGCTTAAAAGTGATACGACCAGGCGGAGGGCACCAGACCAAATCGTTACGATTAGAAACGAAAGATGGGAAAGAGTATAATATGAGGGGCCTTAAAAAAAGTGCGATTCAATTTTTAGAAACCACTGCTTTTAAAGGAATAAATGGAGAAAAGTACCTAGGGAATACCGTACCAGAAGAATTAGTACTGGATTTTTACACCGCTGCACATCCGTATGGCGCGTTCGCGATCCCTAAGCTGGCGAAAGCTGCGAAAGTTTATTATACGACACCACAGCTATTTTATGTGCCCAAGCAAGAGGCTTTAGGCAAATATAGTGAGGAGTATGGAGATCAATTGGTCATGATCGTTGAGAAACCTTCTGACGAATATACTGACCATAAAAGCTTTGGATATCCAGATGATATTGAAAGTACAGACGATCTATTGTCAAAATTAAGAGAAGATGAAGATTATACGCTGGACGAGACGGTATACATAAGAGCGCGTATTTTTGATATGCTTATTGGGGATTGGGATCGCCATCAGGATCAATGGCGCTGGGCCCAATTTGATGAGGACGATGGTAAAAAAGTTTTTGTCCCCATACCAAGGGATCGCGATCAGGTTTTTTCAAACTTTGATGGGTCTTTTTTAAATGTTTTACGGAGTATTATGGGGAGCGTTAACCAATTTGGTGTCTATGGTGAGGATATTATAGATGTAGAATGGTTTAATAAAGCAGGCTCTAAACTAGACCGGGCACTCTTGAAAAAAAGCACGAAAGAAGATTGGATAGAACAGGCTCAATTTTTACAAAGTGCCATTGATGAAGCCTTAGTAAATGAAGCATTTGGCGATTTACCCGAAGCTACCCAAGATGAGACAGTAGATGAAATAAAACAGCATTTTTTAAACCGAAAGAACAATCTTGTGAATATTGTGGAAAAATACTATGACGTGTTCATCAATTTCCAGATGTTAACAGGAACCGACAAGGATGATTATTTTGAAATAACCCGCTTTGAAGATGGCCGTACGCAAATTATAGCCCATCGCATAAAAGATGGGGAAAAGGGAGAATTACTTTTTGACCGCACTTTCCATAGTGATTTAACAGAGGAAATTTGGCTTTACGGATTGGATGACGATGATGTTTTTGAAGTAAACGGAACACCAGAAAAGGCGATATTGATCAGAATTATTGGAGGTCAGAATAAGGATACCTTCAACATAAAAAAAGGGAAGAAAATAAAAATATACGATAGAAATTCTAAGCATAACGAAGTCGTGGAAAAGGGTGGCGCTTACTTCAGATTTACAGATTTTTATGAGGCGAATTTATACGATTATAAAAAAGTGAAATCCAAAAAATCAACCATCGATTTTAATGTAGGTTTTAATCCTGATCACGGCATTATGTTGCATGCAGGATATACGAAAGAGAAAAATGATTTTATTGAAAATCCGTACGGTGTTTTAACGGCAGTTTCTTTAGACTATCATTTTTTAACACAAGGGATCGATGCACGCTTCAAAAAGGGCTATGCTGCGATTTTCAAAGATTATAATTTAATCTTTGAAGGTAGGTTTACTTCAAAAAATTATACTGAAAATTTCTTCGGTTTTGGAAATGAAACGATAAATCCTGATGATGCGCTAACCCTAGATTTTAACAGAGTAAATCTAGCCATGTATAATGGCGGAATAGGAGTGGAACGACAATCGGGATACGGTAGCTTTTTTCAGCTTAAATACGATGTTGAAACCGTAGAAGTGTTTAGGAATGGGAGCAATTTTATTAGTCAGTCCAATTACCCATCGTTAGGTAGCCGAAAATATTTTGGGATACCCAATGGTACGTATCAGTATAAAAATTATGATGATGATATCTTTCCTACAAAAGGAATGCTTTTTAAAACAAAGCTGGCAGCTATTGATGATTTAGAGACAAATAACCTAACTGGTATCATCGACTCGAAGGTGGTTTTTTATAATGCACTATCTAGCAACCGGAGATTGGTCTTAAAAACAGCCGCCCAAACATATATCACGCTAGGCGATACACCACAATTTTACCAATCTGCCACTTTAGGGGGGGACAATGGGCTTAGGGGATATCGCAGTCAACGCTATACTGGAATAAGCAGTTTAAGCGCGAGTACAGATGTAGCTTATGAATTTGAGAAACTAAAGACCTTCTTTTTTCCCGTGGACTTTAGTATTTATGGAGGGTTTGATTTGGGGCGCGTGTGGATAGAGCGAGAGGAAAGTGAAAAATGGCACAATTCCTATGGTGGAGGCATGATGTTACAATGGACCAATGCAATACAAGGCGGTTTTAGTGCTTTTAGGAGTGATGAAGGAACCCGACTTGAATTTCAGTTGGGAATGTCATTCTAAGTTAACTCTTCTGTTTCCTCTTATCGTAAATAATATATCCTATCAATGCTACAAAGCTGATGACAGAGACCCATATGAGCCCCGTTTTTAATCGATCTATATTTTCTCCTAGTATGGCAATAAGGATGGTAAGTGGTATAATACCAAGAAGGGTCGCCCCCATAAATTTAAAGTAACCCATTTTTAAAATCCCCGCCACAAAGCTGGTGGCATCATTGGAGAGAATGGGTGAAATACGCGCTACGATTATGGTCCAAAAGCCATATTCCTCTATATAATTTTCTATTTTAATTTCGGTTTTATGACCAATTAATTTTTGGACGGTTATAGGACCTAGATACTTTCCTATAAAATATCCTAAGGTTGAGGCAGTAATAATACCCGCTAGTGAAATGAGACTTCCCCATACAGGGCCGTATGCAAGGACACTTACAACCATAACTAATGGACTTGGCACTACCAAGAGAAACATTTGCACCACCATGATTAAAATGAGTAGGAGGGGACCCCAAAAACCAAATGAATCAACCCACTGTGAAATCCGCTGTTCATTATCACTTGTTAGTATAGAATAGGCTTTGTCAACGAAATCTTGAAAAGAAGGCCATAAAAAATAGCAACACACCAAGCCTCCTAGAATTATAAATGTAAAAAACAAGGGTAAATAACTTTGTCCTGTTTGCTCACTGTTTTCTGCCATTCAATTTTTTTATCATAGTAAAAAACCTGCCAAGTAAGTACGTGACAGGTTTAATAAATTTTAACCGTTGTTTTTCAGATTAAAATCCGAAACCAAATCCAACTTGTATAATTTGATCTTCTTCTGAAACAAAGTAGCCTGCATTTAAAGCGAACGAATTAAGTCCACTTATCCAGATCCCACCGCCATAAGAGGTATGCCACTCATCTGAAGTATCATTTTCTACCCAAACTCTACCATAGTCAAAACCACCGTAGGTTCCAAAAGTGATAGGCACTACTGCGGTGACTAAACGGCCTAACCTAAGTTTTAAGTCGGAAGTTTGATATACATAGCTTTCACCTGTAAAACGTTCATCCCTGAAGCCTCTTAGTCCATTGTTTCCACCTAATGAAGGAGCGTGGTAAAAGAAATAGTCGTCCCCGAAATTTGTTTTACCTTCTACGAGTGTACTAAAAACTAAGTTACCCGAAGATATAAGCTTCTGTTGCACACCAATTTTTGCAGAAGCATACCCAAAACTATTGTTGTCAAGGTCAAGATTGTGCTTGTACCCTAGCGTAGCTCCTAAGTATAGTGCTTTTGTAGGGAAATCTGGTGCATCTTCGTTTTTATATTCCGCAATGGCTTCTCCACCTATATAATTTTGACGTTCAAAAACAAACGGGTTTAAATTGGTGGGCGTAAAAAAGCGATCATTATCTTGTGCTACTTCCCAACTTTCAAACAGTCCTTTTACTTTTAAGAATTTGCCCGCTATGCCTACAGATCCTCTAAGTTGTTGTGTTCTTGCCCGGTTAAATTCTCTTTCTACAGCGTCGTCGTCATATTCCGTTTCGTTTCCGAATCCAAAGAAATTTTTAGCATACCCATCGTTGGTTACAAACCCTTCTACCTCTAGGTTTAATCCTGGAAAGATATTAGCAAATGTCCCTTTATACGCTAATTCTACCGCCTCAAAATCGAAGAAATATTTAGCAGAAAGCTTATGCTGATATCTAAAAGGATTTCCATTAAAACCGTAATTGGTGTAGGTGTCATCTGCACCAATGTAAAGCCCGTCGTCTGTTCTAAATCCTGCATTTGGTATTAAAATATTGTTATTCTCCTTAAAATACCTCCAGTGAAACGTATTGGTCTCATACTGATTTGTAAACTGAGTAGCGGATTTCTTGTTCTCAAACTTAGAATCTTCGTATTTTAGATCATATACTTTTAAGTTCTTTGCGTTGGTAATGTCATACTCATCGTCGCCGTACCCGCCAATTAAACGAATTTTGATCTCGTTAGAACTATTGTCTCCTTCCACCTTAAACGCGTCATCATCTTGAAGTCCGTAGATCCATATTTCATTTGTTTGTGCTGCATCAAAAGTACGCTCAAAAAACACTTTGTTTTCTCTGTCTTTCAGTTTGCGCTCTAGAACTACTTTAGTTTTTCCATTTTCCATACGGGTAATGGTCACTTTATCGTCTTTAATGGTTCCATGTATGGCAACTGTTTCATCCATACGTTTTCCATATGTTTTTGCGATGTCAACAATGTTCTTTAATCTTCCTTTTAAACTTTCCTTGATTTCTTCGGAAGTTTCATCTTGCACTTCTTCAGGCAGTCTGGTAAAAGCTTGGTCGATAATCGCATCGGTCATTCCTGCTTGGATTGCTTTGGCCTCTTCTTCCCAAACCGAAGCATCATACTTATTTAAGAGTGCTCTATCTAGATTGTTTCCTTCGCCATTAAACCATTTTATATTATTGATTTCAGGACCATAGGATTGCCAGAAACGCACGTCTGGCAGAATTAACTTAATTAACGGAATAGCAACACCATCAAATTTTGAAAAAGCTGCATCGCGGTCTCTAGGTACAGGTACAAAACGTATGTCATCGTCAGAAATTCTGTATTGTCCCCAACGCCATTGGTCTTCGTGACGATCCCAATCTCCTATAAGCATGTCAAAAATACGGGCACGGATGTATGCGCGTTGATCTACTGAAAATTTTTCGTCTTCCTTGATTTTTTCAAGCATGTCGGTAGAGCTTTCAAACTCTGTTATTTCTCCAGCGAGCTTTGGATTAGCTCTGTTGTAGCCTTCGTAATCTTTTTGTGCATCGTTAGGCCGCTGTTCAATAAAATACAGTTGATCGCCATAGGCAGGTCCCAAAATTTCAAAACCTGGTTGTTTGGGTACATAGTAAAGTTGAGTGTTAGCATGGTTTATTCCCACAGATTTTGCTAACGGATTTATAACCAATTGCATATAGGGGTGTGTGGTGCTAAAAAAGTCATACACTACATTTTCAGCAAAAGTGTCTTCATAGTCTTTCTCATCGTAAGCAATACCTCGTATTTTGAATCGTAAAAATTTTAACGCATTTTTTTCTAAGCCTCGCATGGCAAATTCACGATCTTGATCATCGTCTAAACGTGCTGAGTACGATTGGTGACCACCTCCTTGTTTTTGAACGCCAAGACCTGTATATAACGTGTCGAGAATAGCAATATTTGCTGTTACCGGTACTCCAAAATAGCTACGGTATCGATCTCCCCAAAAGAATTTATAGAAGCCAGATTTGTTCAATTTATCCTCACTAGTAGTGACTGGTAGTGTTTTGGTGCGTTGAGCAAAGGTGGGTGTTGTAAATGTTTTACCTTCTTCAGGAAACTTTGAAGTGACATCAAAGCTGTTTTTTTCGGTTTCTGAAGTAATGAAATCTACGGTAGAACTTCCATCCTCATAATATTTTAGGACTGCAAAGCCTTCTTTTCCGTAGGTAAATTTCCCTTCAAAAGGTAAAATACCACCCATGGCGGTAATGTCATCTTTTTGGCGCTTGGTCACTTTGGCACCGCCCATAGAACCACTAATGATCTGATGCGTATTGCCACCCTGTAAATATTGTAAGCTTTCCTCATGACCTGAAACGATCGTCACCCTGTCCAATTCTTGAACCAATGAGCTTACGATGATACGCAAGTCATTATAGCGCTCAAAATTCGCTTGCTTAGGAGAGAAACCGCCAATACTCTTAGCGTAGGTACCATTGCTATAAATAGGATGGTGCATCACGATCACCAAATTTTTATTGCGAGCATCTTTTATGTAGCCTTCCAGTTCGGTCGCAAAACGTCTTCTGGTCACAATATCGGTACACTTGCTATTAATATCCTCTACACGGTCCCAATTAGCGATATACCATTGGCTATCTACCAAGATCATATCTAGGTCATCGGTAAGCTCCCGATACTCTAATGGGCAGACATTATTAGGCTCTACTTCGGTTTTTTTAATGTCATTGTCTTTAATATAGTCTTCTACCCATTCAATATCGTCTGCATTTTTACTGCTCCATTCGTTATCACCCAATACGAAATAAGTTTTACCTTTAAAGTCTTTTTTAAGTTCGAGACGGGCGGCCACTTGTGCTTTTATTGTTTCTTCACTCGCCACACCTTCCTGTACAAAATCACCAGTAAAAAGAAGCGTACTTTCCTTATCAGCTTTTGCGAGATAGGATTGTAGTACATTTTGCAGGTTTTCGTTGATAGGTCCATTACCTTGCCCTCCAGCTATGTAAAAAGTATGTGTAGGAGTTTTGTTGGTATTTTTAGCTTGTTGAGTATTGCTTTGTGGTGCATAGGTTGCACAAGCGCTAATTAAAAAAGCCGAAATAATGGCGGCGGTAATTTTGAAAGAATTTTTTAGTGTATAAATGACCATTCTAATTTTTATTAGTGATTTTAAGTTGTCGTATAAAAGTACTGAAGCTAACCATGAGTAAGTTCGTTTTTAGGAATATTTTAGTAGTTATAGGTGGGTTAAGGGGAATTCATACAAATTTCCACCCTCAATCCCGTTGCGTTCATCGGCAATATAGAGGGTGTTACTGTCTTTATAAGTGATGCTCTCTTTTTGAGATTTGTGCTCCAGTTTTATTTTCTGGATGGTTCCATCAAAAAAAGCATCGCCTTTATAATCACTTAGCAGCCATATTTTGTTATAACTGAGCAATGCAATGGTTCCTGTGGTATGGTTGATGGTGGCTGAGGTAATCTGGCAATCGCTACGATCGTCACAGGTCTTATAGTTGCCTATGAGCTTGGCTTCAAAATCACCCAGCTTTGCAGGTACTTTGTATAGTTTAGTCGTACCATCAAAAGGATGGCTTCGGTTTCTAGTGAAGACATAGAAATAATTTTCCAAGTAAATAAAGGCTTCTGCATCAAAATTCCGATTTTTCTTTTTAGGCGGGAATTCGGTTTGATCTTCGTAATGAAACGTGGTAGTGCCGATTGCCGTTTCGCCTTCGGCAAGATTGGCGATAGTATAAATAGCTAGATTTTTACGTTTGTTGTTATTATTGCCAAAGTCACCAATGTATAAGGTGTTTTTTCCATCGGTAGCCAAATCTTCCCAATCGTTATTTTTAATACTTTCCAGATCGAGGGTGCGCTCCATTGTTTTTTTTGAAACATCGTACCCGAAAAGATGCGAACTGTTACCCTTATCAACTACCATCCAAAGTAGGGATGAACTTTCTAACTTTTCAATCCCACTAATTTCATCCATCGAAGTAGGAAGCGACTCAATGATTTTAAGTTTACCGAAGTCTTGGCAACTCGCCGTAATGGTAATAAGTAAGAAAAGTAATAGTATATTTTTCATGGGAATAATAGTTACTAAAACAGCTATAAGAATCTTGTTATCCAATCATCTTATAGCTGTATTTTTTAAATAAGAAAATTTTTACGCTTCTGGGTGCTTCGTTTTTGCACTCATGGTCCACGCATCAAGCATCCAGCTAATTTTTTCTATGTCTGCAATATAACCTCCAATCAAGTCGATAGTGCCTTCATCTCCTGCTGCATCTGCTTTTTCGATAACTTTACGCATTTGTTCTAGAAGTGTACCGTGATCTTTTAAAAGTGTTTTTACCATCTCCACATCATTAATTTCTGAAGGAGATTCAGATAAATTGGCACTTTTTAAATAATCTGAAAAGTTGCTCACAGGTTGAAAACGCAACGTCAAAATACGTTCTGCAATTTCATCAACTTTTAACTTAGCATCATCGTACATTTCTTCAAACTTTTCATGAAGATCAAAGAAATTTTTGCCTGTTATATTCCAATGAAAATTACGTAATTTCTGATAGTAAATATGATAATCTGCCAACAGTGTATTAAGCTCTTGTGCTGTTGCTGTAATCTTTTTTTTATCAAGGTTTAGGTAGTTCATATCAATTATATTTATGGTGTTTATCAAAGGTACAGGGATTTCTTATGACGACCAATTAGTAACCTCGTTTTACAATTACTTTAACGCGATAGCCGTTGGTTTTAAGATACTTTTTAAAGATTGAAAAACGCGCCCATAAAATTCTCTAAAAATTGTACATTTGTTCAGTCACAAACCTTCCCAATCAATGACCAATACCACCTACTTGCATACGGCTATTACTGCAGCCATTGCCGCGGGCAAAGAAATTATGAAAATCTATGCTACAGATTTTGATGTAGCGCATAAAAACGATGATTCACCATTGACCGTAGCAGATAAAAATGCAAATGCTATCATCATGTCGTATCTTAAAAAATACGAGGTCCCTATTATTTCTGAAGAGAACAAACAAACAGAGTATAAAATTCGTAAAACATGGGACCGCTGTTGGATCGTTGATCCACTGGACGGAACCAAGGAGTTTGTAAAACGCAATGGCGAATTTACCGTAAACATTGCCCTCGTTGAGAATGGAAACCCTGTGCTCGGCGTAATTTATGTTCCGGTGACAAAAACACTTTATTACACGGCAGCCGATGCTTTGGTGGCTTTTAAATATATATTGTTAGAGGAAGAAGAAGTTCTTTTAGATGAAATTATCACAGCTGCCGAAATGATCAAACCTTCAGAAAAAGATCCTGCTATCTTAAAGATAGTGGGAAGTCGTTCGCACCTAAATGAAGAGACCAGCGCATTTATTTCAGAAAAAGAATTAAATCATTCCGTCGAAATCGTTTCCAAAGGGAGTTCTTTAAAATTCTGCCTTGTTGCCGAAGGGGAAGCCCATTTATACCCGCGTTATGCGCCAACGATGGAGTGGGATACCGCAGCAGGACAGGCGATCTGCCAAGCAGTGGGCGTACAGGTATTAGACAATACCACAGGAAAACCTATGCGATATAATAAAGAGAATTTACTCAATTCTCATTTTCTAGTTACGTTGTAATGGCAAAAGTATCCTATAAACGGCATTTGGCTAAAACCATCACCTGGCGCATTGTAGGTACGACAGATACAATATTGCTGTCGTGGCTCATTACAGGCGACCCGCTTATAGGATTAAAAATTGGACTCGTAGAAGTGGTGACAAAAATGGTACTCTATTTTTTGCATGAACGGGCCTGGTTTAAGATCAATCTTTCAAAAAATGGTGTAATTTTAGAGAGTAGAAAACGCCACGTTGCCAAAACATTTACATGGAGGACATTGGGAACGCTAGATACCATGTTGATATCGTGGGTTATTTCAGGAAATCCATTTACAGGGTTGAAAATAGGAATGGCAGAATTAGTAACAAAAATGGTCCTTTATTATGTACACGAGCGTGCTTGGTATCGTTCAGATTACGGGCTTAAAAATAGAAAATAGTGCTTCGAAACATTTTAAAAGTGTTTGCAGCACTTTTAAAACACTCAGCAACCTATGAGTATTAGGATTTAATAAAAAAAATAAAATTAAAGAGTAAAATAGAAAAGTGAAAAACATTGTACCACATAACTATAGCGTGACTCAAGAAACACGTAGCGGCCTTAAAAAACATAAGCCCTTGTTGCTTTGGTTCACGGGTTTGTCAGGCTCTGGTAAGTCCACTATAGCTAATGCCGTTGAGAAAGCATTGGTTGAAAAAAGGATCCATACCTATACGCTGGATGGTGATAATGTGCGTAACGGACTGAATAAGAATTTATCATTTTCTGAGGAAGATCGCACCGAGAACATTCGGAGGATTGCCGAAGTGGCTAACCTTATGGTAGATGCTGGTCTAGTTGTATTAGCAGCATTTGTTTCTCCATACATTAAAGACCGTGAGGAGATTAAAAAAGTAGTGGGCACCGAAAAGATGATCGAAGTGTTTATAAATACACCCATTTCGGAATGTGAAAAACGCGATGTGAAAGGTCTTTATAAAAAAGCCAGAGCAGGAGAAATTAAAAATTTTACGGGGATCAACGCGCCGTATGAAGCACCTGCTAATCCTGATATAGAAATAGATACAACAGCGTCTTCTATTGATGAGTCGGTTGCTATTATTTTAAGACATATTGAAGAAAAATTGAAACATGAGTAAGTATTATTTAAATTATCTGGACGAATTAGAATCAGAAGCCATCTACATCCTTCGGGAAGTTTGGGCACAGTTTGAAAATCCGGTCATTTTATTCTCGGGCGGAAAAGA